>Ga0123337_10006765_pt1 | contig 10851 bp, 7 predicted proteins | sample frozenSSSSmetaG_FD_89792 | JGI IMG/M metagenome (GOLD analysis project Ga0123337, IMG submission 89792) | Glacier valley bacterial and archeal communities from Borup Fiord, Nunavut, Canada, to study Microbial Dark Matter (Phase II) -... | ecosystem: Environmental > Aquatic > Freshwater > Ice >...
TATTCCGCTGTTGGAGCTTCCATCTACTATACGGCCAGCCAGTTCAAAAGCAGCCGGCACAGTATCCCGTATTGATGCATGAACGACTTGTTCAACCTTTGCACTTACAACAATGGTTTTGTTAACGATGCTATAAGTAAGGGGTTGGTTTGCAAAACACTGGTCCAGTACTGTCTCCAATGGAACATCTTTGGCAGTAATACTTACGGTTTTTGCCCTTTCCAATAATTGTGAATTGTAAAAAAACTGGTAGCCCGTTTGCTTTTTAATCTCAACAAATACTTTTTTCAGAGAAGCATTGTTTAAAGTAAGCGTAATCTTTTGACTGTAACCTGTAGCACTTAGCTGCAAACAGCATGACAGTAAAAGTATAGCCGTTAGTTTCATAACCAGAATAGTTTTGGTTTTTGCAAAATGACTGATATGCAGTCTTTTGCAAAGAATGGAAAAAATCATACTTTTAGAAAGATTTGGGTTAAATGAATAATCAGTTCTGAAGCTCTTTAGATAGTTTGCCCACATTATGGCCGGCAGCGTTGCACCGCTTCCGGCTTTTTTATGTAAAGCAATAACAGGTGGCAGGTTATGTTTCCATTATTGAATAGTTGGTTTTGGTTATAAAAAATTGTTTAAGCAGTCATAGTGTACGGATTTTAAAGAAGGTTTGCTGGGTAGCTGCAAAAAACATGTATCCGGTGTTTGATATTACTGGCTGCTTGTAAGAACCTCACCCCCAACCCCTCTCCGAAGGCAGAGGGGAGCCTGACACTGATAATACCTGGCTCTTTTAACTTCCGACAATCAATATTTAGTTTTCATTTCTATCCTGCGAAAAATCAGAACAGTTTTTTTAGCCGGCCAAATTGATTTAGGGTAACACAATTATTTTTTTGCCGTCCAGTTTAAAATGAACATTGCTGAGTTCGAGTATTTTAAACACTTCCGATACATTGCTGTTGCGTGGTATTGCGCCTACAAATTTTCCTGCGTTGATGTTTCCTTTAAATTCCACTTCCACATCGTACCAGCGGGCAATCTGCCGCATCACTGTTTTTATATCGGCATCGTCAAACTGAAACAGGCCATTCTTCCATGCCACGGCTTCTTCGGTATTGGCATTTTCTACAATTGCTATGGCGCCCGATTTATTAAGCCTGCCCTGTTGCCCCGGTTGCAGTAAGCGGTTTGCATTGTTGTTACTAAGCTTCACACTTCCTTCCAGTAGAGTGGTTTTTATATCCGGTTCATCGCCATAGGCATTGATGTTAAAATGGGTACCCAATACTTCCACATCCAATTCATTTACCGCTACCTTAAAAGGCATGGCTGCATTTTTGGCTACTTCAAAATAGGCTTCACCGGTAAGGGTTACATTCCTTTCGGCACCAGTGAACGCAGTTGGATAACGGATGGAAGACGCAGCATTTAACCACACCGTTGTACCATCCGGAAGCACCAGTTTGTATTGTCCGCCAGTAGGTGTGGTAAGGGTATTGTAAAGCATTTCCGTTGTGGGTGACTTACTGCTGTTATATGCCAGTTGACCATTGCCTGATTTTAAAATTTCGGTGTTGCCCTGTAGCGCCAATGTTCCGTTCTGAACAGAATCCAATACAATGCTGGAGCCATCCGACAAAGTCAGTACCGCTTTATTGCCGCCGGGTGCCAGGTCATTTTTTAACTGCTCATGCACTTTTGTAATCGCCTGTCCGGAATCCTTCTTTTGATTGATCAATAAAAAAGTCAATGAACTAATTAATAATAAACCGGCTGCTGCCCACCACCAGGTTTTATTGCCCAGTTGCCTCAGTTTACCGGGTTTGCCGGTAGAAGCCAATGCCGGTTGTTTTATTTTTTCCCATATCACTCTTAATCTTTCTTCATCGCCCGATGGCAACGACTCCGTTTCTCTTGCTACTTCAGTAAGTAATGAAATGATTGTTTCATCATACTCCGTTGTTTTCAGCAGGGTTTCCAATTGTTCAAGTTCAGCATCGGTTGCAATATCATCCGCATGCTGCCTGAGTAAATAAATCATCTTTTTTAAATCGTTCATACGAAGGTGGCTTTCGTTTAATGGTAATTAAGAAATAACATAAAAATTACTTTTTAATAACCTTGTATATGTTGAGACGATTCAAACATTGGTTTGAACTAGTCGTCAAGCATATTTTTTAATTGAATATTTAACAATAGGGGCTTTTGCTGCAAAAAAAGCAGGACAAAGACAAAATGGAAAGCGGAAGCATATTTTGATCATGGAGAAATTCACGGATAAACTGAAGGGCCTTTACCAGGTGATTGCGAACGGTATTTTGAGAAATATTCAGCTCACTGGCAATTTCATCATATTTCATTCCCTCCTGCCGGCTAAGTTTATAAACAGCTTTCTGCTGAGGCGGCAACTGATTGACCGCTTTTTGTATTAGCGCAGCACTGTCACGCAGCAACAGCGCTTCTTCGGTATCATTGTAGGTATTATTTTTCAGCGAAATAGTTAACCGCTGCAACATCTTGCCTTCGTTGATCCGCTTGCGAATCTGGTCGAGCGTATGGCGGGCAGCAATGGTTAGTATATAGGCTTCCGGCTGGTCAATATCGGTGAGTTTTTCCCGGTTGCTCCAAAGCTTAATGAATATTTCCTGTGTGATTTCTTCCGCCAGCACGGTGTCTTTTATCATCTTCAACACAAACGGGTAGATGCGCTTATCATAACGCCTGTACAGCTCAGAAAAAGCTGTTTCATTCGCCTGCGCTATCAATTGAAATAAATCATGGTCTGTGTACCGGGTAGACAAATGTTCGAAACTATTTTATATGATGAAATTAAATTACTTAACAAAAACGATTGTTTCAAAGATAAGTAATACAAGTTGTGGAAGTGTAACACCCGGGCAAAGTTTAGCGAATAAAAAGATGAATTTAAGCCGCTGCATTTTCTGAAATAGCAGTGCTTCTCCAGTTTTGGAAGCCATTTAAAAAAATGAAAACTACGCCCGGATCAACTTTTATTTGAAACGCATGCTTTCGAGGTGTTTTAACCAGGGACACGGAAATAAATATCGATTGACTATTGTTTGTGCCGAAATGGAGTGCATGTTTGATGGCACAATGTTGAGGAGAAAAAGTTGGGTAGAATAAAAACGGTCTCAGTTTGTTGCTGAGGAATATTTTTTAGGAACAGGCTTTGAAGCGATCATATGAAGCTGGCTGATATTCTAAAGCGGAGCTAAAAAATAGTTTCACCGGCAAAAGCAAGACTGGCCAAATGTTTACAAGCGGTCTATTGGATCTAAGCTTTTTTGGTTTAGATCAATCTATGAAATGCCCGGCATTCTCTCCCGTTTATCTGTGTTGAAAATGGCAATTGAAACTCCTTGAAAGCGTTATAAATAAGCCGCTATTTTCCCTTTCCTGCCATGATGATCCTGATGGTGTGTATCATTATTTTAAGGTCGAGTGCGATGGATACATTCTCAATATACATCAGATCAAAAGTCATTCTTGCGATCATCTCTTTTACCGAAGATGCATAGCCGAATTTTACCATTCCCCAACTGGTGATGCCTGGTTTTACTTTAAATAAATAATTGTACTCAGGGTGTTGCAGTACAATTTGATCTATGTAAAACTTGCGCTCCGGACGAGGCCCCACCAGGCTCATTTCGCCTTTTAAAATATTGATGAGTTGTGGTAATTCATCGAGCCGCCATTTACGCATTACTTTCCCCCAGCTGGTGATACGTGGGTCGTCATCGCTGCTGAGTAAGGGACCATTTTTCTCTGCATGTTGTACCATGCTTCTGAATTTATAGATCGTAAATGGTTTGCCCTTGTAGCCGATTCTTTCCTGAAAAAAAAAGATACTTCCTTTGGATGATAATTTTGTGCGAATAGCAGCATATGCAAACAGCGGAGAAAGAAATACCAGTCCAATGGCTGCCGTAATAATATCGATAAAGCGCTTAATGTTTTTTTGCCAACTGGGAAGAAGACCACTGTGTACATCAATCAATGGTATACCCATTACATTGCTGGTTTGCACAGCGCCGCTTATGATATCGAGTACGTCGGGCGTAATTTTGATATTGACATCTTTATCACTCAGCCGTTTTAGTATTTCGGTAAGCAGAGCCCGTTCATTTTTTTCTACTGTGATGATTACTTCTTCAATTGAGTTGTCCGCAATGATGGCATCTATTTTAGCAAGGTCGTGGTACTTTTTTATGCTTTGAGGCAGCAGTCCGGCAACATTGCCATTGATGTTTAAAAAACTATTGATGCTGTATCCGGTAATTTGTTTTGTATGGGTAAATGTTTCGTAAAAAAGCGATGCGTTTTTTTCGGATCCGATGAGTAGCACATTAAAAAAAACAGTTTTGTTTTTCAATTGCTTTAATCCAATTTGTAAAAAAAGGAACCGAAGGAATACCGTGATCAAAAATACAGGTATCAGCAAACTATAAAATTCTTCGTAATAGTAATTGCTTTTCTCGTGGGGATTTTTTAAAATAAAAATGAACAATAATACAAGGCATCCAATAACGCAAACGATTAAGGTTCTTAGTATTTCAGTTATTCCTGATTTATGATATACCATCTCGTACGCACCGCTTAAAAAATGTAAACTGAGCCAGCCGAATATGTATAAAACCAAGCCAAAATAGAAGCCTGCAGGCATCACAAAATGGTCGTTGTAAATTACGGTGCGTAAAAAGTAAAATCCTACCCAGGTAATGATTGCCCCCAAAATATCGCCTAATATATACCAACTAATATTTATGCGGGGTTGATTCAAAATAAGATTTGTAGCTATTGTGTTAATAGAAGGAATGTTCAATTACGTATGAGCATTGCCAATTTTCTCAAGAATCTGGTGTGCCACATCCATAGCCCTGAAGCCGTCTAGCACGGTAACAGGCGTTTCGGTATTCTGAATGATCGCATTTTTAAATGCCTGCAATTCCATTTTGATGGCGTTGCCGTCTTCTATCAACGGGTTGGCGATGGCAATTGTTTTTTTTCCATTGGTAGTTTCTATATCAAAAGTGAAAACGTTTTTATCTTCCGGACTACTCAGTTTGATGATCTCTGTTTTCTTTTCTAAAAAGTCGATACCGATGTATGCATCTTTTTGGAACAGCCGCATCTTACGCATTTTCTTCATCGAAATTCTGCTGCTGGTAAGATTGGCCACACAGCCGTTGTCAAACTCAATGCGTACGTTGGCAATATCGGGTGTATCACTCATTACGGCTACACCATTGGCGGAGATAAACTTTACATTGCTGTTTACCAGGCTAAGGATAATGTCGATATCGTGGATCATCAAATCCAGTATCACACTTACATCCGTGCCACGGGGATTAAACTGGGCCAGGCGATGTACTTCAATAAACATTGGGTTTATGGTATGACCCTTCAAAGCTAAAAATGCCGGGTTAAATCTCTCTACATGGCCCACCTGGAATTTTACATTGGCTTCCTTTGCGAGTTTTACCAGTTCTCTTGCTTCGTCCATTGTATTGGCCAATGGCTTTTCTACAAAAACATGCTTACCTTTTGTAATGGCTAATTTACTTAATTCAAAATGATAAGTAGTAGGAGCAACAATATCTACAACATCGCAGGCCTCCATTAATTTTTCTGCATCATCAAACCGGGTAAGCTGGTATTTTTCAATTACCTCTTTGGCATTCTCCTCATTGGGATCAAAAAAGCCTACCAGTTCTACTCCCTCAATTTCTTTCCAGTTATTCAGGTGAAATTTACCCAGGTGACCAACTCCAAAAGCACCAACTTTAAGCATAGCATTTTTCTTTCATCAAAGATAAGCCCCTCAGCCTTAAGGGCAAACCATTGTACTATAAAATAATAAATTTGATACCTGTTGTTTGTATCATATTAAAACTTTTGATTGCTTGCTTTTTTTTTGTTTGCGCTACCCGCTCTTGCAGAAACAACAAACCGGCATTTTTGCAAATGCCGGTTTTATTCTTTTGTTCAAATGGATACAAGTGATTGTAACCCACGAAATAGTAATTTTTATCAATTCGTTTACCTGGATGTGATAAAAAATACCCTTTATTCTCCCACACCAAACGGAGGATGTGCAGTGGCGATGGTATCCGCTGTTTCAGGTAGTTCGTCCCAAAAACCCATTTTACAGAATTTTTCAATTCGCTGATCACAACGCTGCTGTGGATCCATTTCCTTCAATGTTGCAATCACCGGTTTCAGGTATTCTTTTAATAAGTCAGCTGCCCCCTGGTAATCCCAGTGTGCACCACCGTTGGGTTCGGGAATAACGCCATCTACCAGGCCAAATTTCAACATATCCTCACCGGTTAAACGCAGTTGTTGGGCGGCAGTTTCTTTATTGTCCCAATTGCGCCATAAGATGCTGCTACAGCTTTCCGGCGAGATAACCGTGTACCAGGTATTTTCCATCATAAAAACACGGTCGCCCACGCCAATGCCCAATGCACCACCACTGGCACCTTCGCCGATGATTACACAAATCACAGGCACTTTAAGCCGAAGCATTTCATAAATATTTCTGGCAATGGCTTCACCCTGCCCTCTCTCTTCTGCTTCCAGTCCCGGGTAGGCGCCGGGGGTATCGATCAGGGTGATGATGGGCTTATTAAATTTTTCGGCCAGCTTCATTAAACGGATGGCCTTGCGATATCCTTCCGGATTTGCCATTCCGAAATTGCGGATCTGGCGCATTTTAGTATTGATGCCTTTTTGCTGCCCGATGATCATCACCGTTTGACCATCCATGTCTGCAAAACCACCCACCATGGCTTTGTCGTCTTTAAAATTCCGATCGCCATGTAGCTCAATAAAATTCGTACACATTTTATCGATGTACTTTAGGGTATAGGGTCTGTCGGGATGACGGCTGAGTTGTACTTTTTGCCAGGGCGTTAAGCTTTCGGTAAGTTCTCTTTTGGTTTCCGTAATTCGCTGTTCCAGCGAAGCAATGGAAGAGCTCATATTCGTTTTACTTTTTTCCTGGGCAGTCTTTAATAACTCTATTTGGTCGTACAGATCTTTGATCGGTTTTTCAAAATCCAGAAACTGACGGTTCTTTAATTCGGGCATATTGCTAATTTACAATTTGATAATGATACTGTGAAAGTAGTAACAGAAGTGTAAAATTAAGAGGAAAGAATTTTTAATAAAAGTTTTGGTTATGAAATATTTATTCCCTTATCTTTGCACTCCCGAAAAAAAGCATGGAATCAGGAGTTGATTTCTAAGTTGAAAAAAGGGAAACGGATCGGTAGTTCAGTTGGTTAGAATGCCGCCCTGTCACGGCGGAGGTCGCGGGTTCGAGTCCCGTCCGGTCCGCTTAAATTTACTTTCTTTGTTAAATAAAACCCGCTATAGTAGCGGGTTTTATCGTTTTATACATTCTTGCGGGTTTATCAAGTTTAATTCATTTACCTCTTTTAACATCCTGTCAACTTTCTAAGAACTTTTGTTACACTTGCAAATGTGGGTAAGATGTATTGGCCGGGTGGGATGGGTCTGGTCCATATTATAGGCTTTAAAATAATTGGAACACATGTGCCGGAGAAAAGGCTTAAACTTAAGTTAGGCTACGCTGCATTTCAGTTAGTAATTTTCCCATTTTTGAAAATCTCTCTTGCCGTTAAAACCCCGTCTCTTTTTAATATAAATAAGTCGTTTACATAATTGCCATAAATGGCAATTGCACTGTCACCCATAGTTTGAAAGAATGGCTTTGGAAATGTTTGTGTTAAAGTGTCTCCTTGCTCTGTGATTTTCTTGCGAGGATAATAAACGGGTTGAATAAAATCTATTCTCACTGGCTTCACTTTTGTTTTCTTGTTGTATTCGTGTTCATAGTCGCCAAATGCATAGGTTCCTGCCCATCGTCCATCTTTTGTTTTGTAAACATCATTGTACTGGTATTTTTGATGGAAATATATCCCACTATCTGCTGACACAAAAAGCAACGCATCGTTATATTCAGAGAATGGCGGAATTCCATAATGGTCGTAAGCTAGAAATTCGATTGTATCTTTTGAAAAGTTGCCAAATATTTTTTGTACTACAAGATATTTCGCTTTAAATCCGGCGTCCATTGAACCTTCTAAATATGGTAAACCCTCTACAGATATTTTATGTCCTACAAATACAAACAGTCTATTGTTTTCGCCATTATAGTTTTCAATTAATTCTTCCGAATTTTCTACCTTTTTAGTTTTAGTATCTATTACCTGCCTGTCCCTTTGTGAATTATTTTTGCCGGTATCATTTGTATGTCCGTTGCAACTTATTAGTAAAGTTGCGATGATCAATATCGTTATGTGAATAGGGATTGTCATGATGTAGCCGGTGGCCTGGGCTTTTTTGTTATTGCATGCAATGTACAAGAAAAGCTAGGTTGTTTTATAGCAAATAGTGTTTTACAAATGGTTGCAAGATCTTCAGTAACATCGCTCTCATTTCTTGCCCGTTTTGCAAAAGAAGCTTCAGGTTTTAGTTGTTATTTTTATAAGTTAACAGTTGATTTTAAAAATGCCCTTTGTCCTTGGTAACTATATTCTTCTTTCGTTTTTACCGTAATATTTAAAAGTAATTTTATTGTATTGTTGGTCAATGAAACTAACTGTATGGTGCCACTAATTTTATTTTTCACGTCGTTCCAATTCCAAACTGAAAGTCTATTATAACTGCAACTGATAATTGCCGTATCTCTTTCGATATCAAAAATCTTTGCCGTTTTAAATTTCATTGTGTCTTTGATAGTTAAAGTGATACTGCTACAATATTCCTCGTCAATAACATTCGGATTGTTATAGCAAACTTCACAAAGGATATACATCGCACTGTCTTTATAAAATTCATTCTTTTCTTTAAAATGTCTTTTGCTTTTAAGTTGAAGAACGTCAACTATCTGCCCAAAACTGCAAAGACTAAGTTGAAGGACAAAAAGACTGGCTATAATTTTCTTTAAAGGCATAGAAGGTGGTGATAAAGTTTTAGCCAGTGGACTGGGCATTGTTTAGATTAAAAATCGCATACCACCCGCAGGTGTCGTTGTTGATCAAAACATTTTTATAAAGTTAAAACTAATGCTCAAAGTTGTCTGCTTATCCTGAACTAAAGCCTGGCTTTGTATTTTGCCAGAATAACAAACGAGCGCAATTGATGCTCCTCCATAATCTTCGCTTCAATAAAAGCTCATTAATGGTATGTCGCCCAAGTGAGTGACACAAGGATGTTCAACAGTATTACAAATGCTTGTCTCAAAAATCACTTCAACCAAGGCGGAGCCGCATCACCCCTCATTCCACCGCAAACAAAACCCGATAACTCTTTACCACCCCATTATAATCAAATTTCACAACAGCCGTCCCAGTCAATGATTCCGCTTGCGTAATGGCAACTTTTACTTTCGAATTATTGGAAGAAGCCGTTACCCTGGGAACTCCTGTGCTACCGGCTGGAACTTTATAAGTTGTCTGATAAATATCATAACCAACAATACCATTGGCATTGGTAGATCGAACCGGGGTAGCGGGCACATTGATCGCCTGGCCATTAACCGAAATGCTCACTGTTGGTACAACAGGGCGCATTATTTTCTTGCTCTTAGAACTAAACCCAAGGCCGGCCAGATTAAAAAGGGTATCCGATTCTGCGCCTTCTGCTACCAGGTAAATGGCATGCTTTTTTCCTATGCCGTCAACAAAGCGGGCAACGTCGGCGGTGTATTGCGTCACCTGCTTTTTGGAATTGGCAGGCACTACAATCTCAGCTATTTTTTTTCCTTTCCAGGTGGCATTGTCCCATGGTCCATCCAGCCACACATTTACTTTAAAAGTTTTTTCTGTGGTGGGTGTAAGAAAGATATTAAAGGCTGTTTGGTTTCCTTTTTTGGTTCCTGCAAAAACTTTCAGTCCTTTTTCATTTTTCTTCAATCCTTCAAAACCAAAATATTTGTAGCCGATAATGTTGCCATTCTTTACTTTTTCAATGGGCATGTGATTGTCCCATATATCCCATGAATCCTGCTGGATATTGCCGCTGGAAAGATAAGCCGCATAACCGGCAGAATAATACTGGTAGGGATCGAGACCATAAAAATGAAAGCCTTCAGAAGTAACTTCTGCACCCTTGTATTCTTTTCCCTGGCTGTCTTTTGCCGTCCACAAACCATCGGCAGCATATGGATCATAAGCCCTGATGGAAACTGTACCGCCTTCTGCCACCGTCTTCTCATCCCATTTAATGTTAACCGGTGCTACCATAGCCTGGCGTGCGAACCCAAATCCTCTTGGCGGCCTGTGGTAAAACACAAACCACTGGCCATTGATCAGTTCAATACTGCCATGGGTATTATGTCCGGCATTGGTGGTTGTTATGGCGGTTCCATCCTGGTTCAGCACCGGGGCACGGGAATCTACCACCACGCCGCCACTTTTCCATGGGCCGAGGGGCGAATCGCCAAAAGCGTAACGCAGTGTGGAATTGGAACTGCCAACGCCATATTCCGGACCAGAGTAGCCGCTAAAAACGGTCACATATTTATTGCCCACTTTTCGAATGGAAGAGGCTTCAAAAAAATTGAAAGTACCCAAATCTTCACCGGGATAGATGTTGGGATATTGGGTGCCTGCCGGTTCCCGTATCTCGCCGTATCTCCTGCTTGCGGGCAACAGGTAACCAATGGGTTTGGTTCCGGGCCTGAGCGAATACATGGTCTGCTGGTCGAGCTGTGCCGCAGACGATCTTTGAAATCCCCAGAATCCATAAGCCCTGAAACCGATTTCATAATCGGGGTCTTTTGGGTCGGTAACATATTCAATA
>Ga0123337_10006766_pt1 | contig 10849 bp, 12 predicted proteins | sample frozenSSSSmetaG_FD_89792 | JGI IMG/M metagenome (GOLD analysis project Ga0123337, IMG submission 89792) | Glacier valley bacterial and archeal communities from Borup Fiord, Nunavut, Canada, to study Microbial Dark Matter (Phase II) -... | ecosystem: Environmental > Aquatic > Freshwater > Ice >...
GATGAAAGCTGCTACGAGGAAATTAGTAAATTTCGCCGAACAATTTATCAAAATCCCAAGTTAATTGCTTTGGGTATTGAGCAGCATTATCACTTTACAGCCCATGTTACATTAGCCTATTTTGGGGAGGTTTCATCTGACTTAGACCGCACGAGTTTCAGCACAATGCTTTCTCAATTGAATGAACAATGGCTGTTAGATTTGCCAGAAATTTTAATTCATCGCGTCGAATTACGGAAGTTTAATGACATGACCCGCTATTATCGTGAACCAGACTGGCCGATTTTAGATTTTTGATCTGATCCGCATATTATCTGAGCAACATTAAATTTTGGTTTGCTAATATAGCGGTTCTCAGTTAAGTCTAATATAGACCTAACAAGAACAGCCCCTTCCCTACATTCGCGCAGCGTCTCGTTGGCGCAGCCTCTCGTAGAGAAGAGAGGGAAGGGGAGTAAGATTCAAAGCCTCTCTCCTTTTTGGAGAGAGGTCAAAGTCTATTGCATACAAAGGAAAAGTGCTATAGTTTATTCGCATTTAAAATTCCGGTTGTTGATAACCGAGGTAAACAGCTTCTAAAAATACATCAGGTGTAACAGCTTCTGGCAACTTTTTTAAATTAATAATAGCTACAACTTGCTCGGCTAACTTTAGAGATAATGAAGCTTTTGCTTTTAACGACATTGCAGCACGTCGCTGCAAATACTCACGAATAACAGCAAAATCATCAGGCATCAATGGTGATAAATCGGCAATTTGGATTAACTGCTCATGAAGTACTTTAGCCTGTTCTGAAATTATTAATGTTGCTGATGCAGTCGGTGCTTCGGTTTGAATCACAATTGTACCAGCTGCCAAATCACCTAAGCGCTTTTCTCGACGGCCAAACATAATTAAAAATGCGCCAATAAACAAAGTTTCATCAAAGGGTCGCAGTAAGGCACGTAGAGTTGCTTGTTGTAGCCCGATAAGTCTACCATCATCTCGAACTACGCGAATTTTAGCAACCCGTTTACCAGGGGTTTGCCCAAACCATAAGGTTTCAAAAAATACAAAATAGCCGATGTAAATTGCAAAGGCGATCACAAAGAAAATTGCTATTAACCAAATTCCTAAATTCCGAGCCTCAAAAAAATTGAACAGTTGCGTCGAAAAGACAGTCCAGCCAAGGAAAAACACAAGTAAGGTTACAGTCAAAACTGTATAGTCAATCAGCAGTGCCAAAGCTCGATTGCCGATTCCCGCTAGAGTAAATTCCAACTCTACACTTTCTGGAGTCTGGAATGTGATGCGATTAAAAAAGCGCATATTTTAACTAATTCAAAATTAATAGAGTTAAATTAAGGTGTTGAGTTAACGAAAATCCTGCAAGGGAGGTTCTCGTAATTGCAAACCTAGGCCCTCGCGCCGACTACGCAAGTCAAAATATAAAACAGCTTTTAGTGCTTGCCAGAATGGCATCACAAAAACTCCACCTACTAAGCCGCTGATCAAAGAAATAACATATACAATTCCGTAGATAGTAGAACCTCGCTCAAGCTTTATGAGGAATAGTTGGGGTATATAGTTAAATACAAATACTAACGGAAATGTAACGACACAGGCAACTAAAACAATGCCCTGAATGCGAAATACTGAAGCTTTAGTTAACTCCCAACTTCTGGCAACACTTTCGCCACCATTGATATTTTCCTCAACTGCTAGCGGTACCTCAGCTACCACCCAACGCGAGTAGAACCAGGTTAGTCCCAATATCAGAAGAACTACCATTACAATTACTCCGATAATTGTGCCTATAATACCTGCACTAACACCTAATATCCCGCCTAAGACTACTCCCAGCAAGCCACCGAGGATACCACCCGCGATCGCTAGTCCCAAATAAATTACAAGCAAAGATATACTTACTTGGAAAGCAACTCTTAAAAATGACCAAAGACGTGGATTAATATGGCTACTGGCAGTTTGGACATTTTCAGGTTGGTAAACCAATTCTCCAAAAGCCAGGCGTGAAATTAGTCCAGAGATGGCCGCATATTTTGCCCAGCCATAGATCGGAATTATAATCCACAAGTGAGCAATTAAAGCCAGTTTCAGATAAGTCTTCAGATGAGAACGATACAACCGTACCGCAGCACTGACAACGTTACCAATACTCAGTGGTTGTATCTGACTGGGAGATCCAAAATTTTCAGACATAATGGCAAATTTCCGTTGAAATTACGGAGATGAATTTGAGGCTATCTTAAGCTAAGTTAAACTCAGTGTTCCCAAAATTCATGAATATTCAACGTTGGATTGCGCGACGAGAACCGAATTGGCAACGTCTGGATGCCCTATTAAGGCAGATAGAAAAAAAAGGGTTAAAATCCTTATCGGCAGCAGAAATTAGAGAGTTAGCGAGTTTGTATCGTTCAGTGGCGGCAGATTTGGCTCGTGCCCGCACACAACAAATCGGCAATACTTTGATCCAAAGTTTACAATCTTTAACAACTCGTGCCTATACGCAGATTTACCAAGGTTCGCAGCGACAGGAATGGCGCGCAATTCTGGAATTTTACCGATGGGGATTACCATCTGTAGTCCAGAAAACATTTGTATATATTGCTGCTGCAACGGCGCTGTTTCTACTGGGGGCGCTAGTAGCTTGGTGGTATTCCTGGCAAAATCCTAGCTTTATGTCGTTGATAGTACCTGAAAGTTTGATTACCAAGGTGCGAGATGAGCATAAATTGTGGATGGGGTCAATTGTCGGCGTTGAACCTCTGGCATCCAGCAGTATCATGATCAATAACCTGTCGGTGTGTTTTGGGGCTGTTGCTGGTGGCATGACGGCTGGAGCATATACAACTTATTTGATGGTATTTAATGGCTTATTGATTGGTGCTGTTGGTACTTTGGTGGGTCAAAATAATCTGGCTTATCCTTTTTGGGCGTTTGTGTTTGGGCATGGTTCTTTGGAATTGCCTGCGATCTTTTTTGCTGGAGGTGCGGGATTTTTATTAGCAAGAGCAATTTTATTTCCTGGTAAATATCGCCGTGGGGATGCACTGAAATTGTACGGTTCGCAAGCGGTGCAGCTAGTATTTGGGATTGTACCAATGTTGATTATTGCTGGTGCGATCGAAGGCTTTTTTTCTCCTAATCCCAGCGTACCTGAACCGATTAAATATCTGGTCGGAATAGGATTGTTTATACTTTTGGTAATGTATTGTAGCCGCAAGCGAACATGATTCTGTGTAGATGCACAGCCTAACAACGAATGATTTAGGATTGCTACTCAATTCCAGGGACTCAGCGATTACCACAGATTTTTTATCTATTTTGTACTGAAGTTATAATTTTGAAATTGTGTTATTTTCTCACTTTTAATTATTTAAATTCAGCTGAAAATTCTTATCAGCATATTATTGCTAAATTAATCTAGTTAATCAAATATCAATAAACAAAAGATTAAGGTATGTTTAAAAGCAAGATTTAATCAGATATTAATCTATTGTTTATTCATCCTTAACCATAAAAAATGTAAGTTATCTTAAGGCTGAAATTACAGCATAAAAGTATTCCTTTAATTAGAGGTGATATGATTTTTTCGACTACCATCTTGAATCGTGTCATTGCTACTTCAGTGATGACAACTTCTGTTGCACTTAGTCCATTTTTTGGTGCGATCGCACATGCTGAAACTCTCAATGGTGCAGGAGCAACTTTTCCGGCTCCACTTTACGAACGCTATGCTCGTGAAGTGAAGAAGAAATATCCCGACTTAAAAATTAACTACCAAGCAATTGGTAGCGGCGGCGGTATTCGTCAAGTCATCGCTGGAACCGTTGACTTTGGTGGTAGTGATGCTGCAATGAAAGATGATGAAATTGCTAAAGTCAAGAACGGTGTAATCTTAGTACCTACAGCAGGCGGTGCCGTTTCTGTTGTTTACAATCTTCCCGGCGTTAATGATCTCAAATTGTCCCGAGCTACACTACCAGCAATTTTCTCAGGTCAAATTACCAAATGGGATGACCAAAAAATTAAAGCTGATAATCCGGGTGTAAATCTACCAAATCAATCAATTAAATTTGTTGTTCGCGCTGATGGTAGCGGTACAACTTTCATTTTCACCAATCACTTGAGTGCTACCAGTGGTTATTTTAAAGGCAGAGTTGGAACTAACACTGCTCCCAAATGGAATCTACCAAACGTCCTCAAAGGTAAAGGCAATCCAGGCGTAGCTGCCTTAGTATCTCGTACTTCCGGTTCTATTGGTTATGTAGAATATAGCTACGCTGTCAAAAATAACCTGAAATCAGCACTGGTACAAAATAAGAAAGGAGAATTTGTTGCTCCTTCTTTAGAATCTGCAAATGCAGCTTTGTCAACTGTAAATTTCCCCGAAAACTATCGCGTTTTCGTAGGAGAACCAGCACAGGGTTATCCAATTGTAGGTCTTACTTGGATGTTGGTTTACAAACAGTATGCTAATGCTTCCAAAGCTGATGCTGTCAAGAAATGGATCAATTGGGTATTGAAAGACGGGCAACAATATAACGATGATCTCAACTACACCAAAATTCCATCTGATGTGGTAAATCGGGTGCTTCAGACAGTGAATAGCTCTGTCAAGCCTTAATTTGCAATCTTACCGAAAGAGTGCTGAGTAAAAAACAATATAGCAGTTATCGGCCCTTGTGAGGTACAAGAACCCCACCCGCGCTTGCGGGGAGGGGGCTATGATGTATCTCATGTGATTAGGAAACACTATAATTTCACTCAGCACTGATGAATACTTTCCTCTGATAATAGAGTGAGTTGTTAATTCACTCTATTAGTAATAAAAAAATCTATTTTATTAATTTGTAATGGCAAATTCATCGGAACCAGCCGAGAGAAATTCATCAGATAATTCAAACCTAGGCGATGAAAATTTCAATTTAACAGCTATTGGCGGTACAAATTTATGGTTTGACCAAGGTTTTACACGGCTAGTATACTTTTTTGCAGTGATTACTGTTGCAGTGCTATTTATGATGAGTTGGGTAATTTCACACGAAGCTCTACCAGCCATTAAGCAGTTTGGACTGGGGTTTTTGTGGGGTCAAGATTGGGATACAGGTAATCAGATTTTTGGTGCATTACCGTATATTTATGGAAGTTTGGTGAGTAGTGCGATCGCTATTTTATTCGCTGTCCCAGTAGGGATAGCAGTCGCCTTAGTCACGAGTGAAAATTTCTTACCTTCATCGCTACGAACAACTTTAGCATTTGTTGTTGAGTTAATTGCAGCAATTCCCAGTGTCATTATTGGTTTGTGGGCGATTTTTGTTTTTATTCCAGTTATAGAACCTCTACAAAAGTTGCTCTCCAGCACTTTAAAATGGATACCCCTGTTTAATACAGAAGATCCTTCTGGGACTAATATGTTGACTGCTGGAATTATTCTAGCGATCATGATTTTGCCGACAATGGCAGCAATTACTCGTGATGTCTTAATGGCTATTCCTAAAGAATTACGTAGCGCATCTATGGCTTTGGGTGGCACCCGTTGGGAAACAATTTTTCGAGTCTTACTACCATCTGGATTTTCTGGAATGGTGAGCGCAGCAATGCTGGCCTTAGGACGTGCTTTGGGTGAAACAATGGCTGTCACTATGGTAATTGGTAACTCTGCTCAAATCAGTGCTTCTTTACTCGATCCAGGTTATACAATTCCCTCTGTATTAGCTAATGAATTTGCCGAAGCTGAACCGGGATTGCATATAGGCGCTCTCAGCTATTTGGCATTGATTTTGTTTGGCGTAACTCTAGCTGTAAATATTGGCGCTGTACTCTTGGTGAAGTGGGTTAGCAGGAAAAATAAATAATCCTATTTCAGTTTAATGTTGCTACAAATATTTCCATCTCAATGTAGTAAAACATTTATCAATCAAAATTTGTAAAAAATATGAGTGGTTCCATCCAGTCTGAAACTGATGAATTGGCGACAGAATTATGCAGTCCTCTGCCAACAGAGCGAGTCATATTTACTTATGCAATGAATGCGATCGCCTTTGGTTTGACAGGTTTAGCACTGATTCCTTTATTATCAATTTTGTGGGAAATTCTCGTCCGGGGAATATCTGGACTGAAATCAGATATGTTTGTCAAAGCAGTGATTGACAATGGCTTTGGCAATGCCATACTGGGAACCATAATCATGGTATTAATTGGTGGTATATTGAGCATTCCCACAGGGATAATGACAGGAATTTTCTTGGCAGAATTTAGTCAAACCAACCCAATTACTGGGCTTGTTCGTTTTATCAGCAGTATTCTAACAGGCGTGCCTTCAATTGTTGTAGGCGTATTCGCTTACGGTGTGATAGTTTTGGTAACTAAAGGATTTAGTGCGATCGCAGGTGGTTTTGCTTTAGCCGTAATTATGCTACCTGTGATTATACTGACAACAGAAGAATCCTTAAAACTTATTCCCATATCTCAACGTCTTGCCTCGGCTGCTTTAGGCGGAACTCGCTTCCAAACTATTTTTCGCATCGTTGTAACTGCTGCAATTCCCGGAATTACTACAGGCATTTTATTAGCTGTAGCTCGTGCGGCTGGTGAAACAGCACCCTTAATTTTTACTGCTTTATTTAGTCTAGATTGGTCAGAAGGATTGTTAAGTCCAACAGCTTCCTTACCAGTATTGATTTTTAACCTCTACAACGACCCCGACCCGGAAAAAAGCCAATTAGTATGGACTACTTCTATAGTTCTACTCAGCTTAATTTTATCTGTCAGTATTCTATCTCGCTTAGTTATTAGACAGAGAAGGATAAACTAAAAATAAATTTTTGTTTTGTTTCGCACCTTGGGCAAGTATGAATAACCTAATTCCAGCTATCAAAGTTAAAAATATCAGCTTTTACTATGGCACAATAAAGGCGATCGAAGGGGTATCAATAGATATTTGTCAGAATCAAGTAACCGCAATTATTGGCCCTAGTGGTTGTGGTAAATCTACCTTTATCAAAATTCTTAATCGGATTAGTGAGTTAGAAGGACCTGTGAAAGTTGAAGGAGATGTAGAATTTTTTGGTCAGAATATTTATGCTCCTCGTGTCAACATCAATCGGTTACGCCGCCAAATTGGTATGGTGTTTCAAAAACCGAATCCTTTTCCCCTCAGTATTTACGAAAATGTTGCCTATGGTATGAGAATAGCAGGCAGGTATTCCAAAGTAGAATTAGATGAAATTGTCGAATCTGCCCTCAAAGGTGCTGCTCTTTGGAATGAAGTCAAAGATAAGTTGGATAAATCCGGTTTAGGGCTTTCTGGTGGTCAACAACAAAGATTATGTATTGCCCGTGCTTTAGCAGTCAAGCCGAAAGTTCTGCTGATGGATGAGCCTTGCTCGGCTCTTGACCCAATCGCGACGATGAAAGTTGAGGAACTGCTCCATAGTTTGAAGTCTCAGTTGACAATTGCGATCGTTACCCACAATATGCAGCAAGCCGCTCGCGTCTCTGATTTTACGGCTTTCTTCAGCACCGATGAAAGTCGGATTGGTCAAATGGTTGAATTTGGCGCTACAGAGCAAATCTTTAATAACCCATTAGACCCCCGCACCCGCGACTACATTTCCGGGCGTTTCGGTTAAGGTATGTTGGCAAAACTCAACTGGGAATTTCATGCGACGCTGTACGCCACTGCTGAACGTCCCCGATTGCTGACAATGATTAAAACTTTACACGTTAATTGCGATCGCTATGTCCGCGTGCAAATGGCGCAGATGGATTACCAAGAGCGATCGCAAAAAGAACACTATCAACTCCTAGATGCTTGTCAAAAGCGGGATACAAAAGCTGCTGTCAGGTTACTAAAACGCCACATTGACACCGCAGGAGAACAGCTAATTGTATACTTGCAGCAAATTGCTCAGAAGCGCTGATTATTGCTAGAAATAAATGATCTACTAGAACAGACTAAACGGGAAATTTAGACTATCCTGTTGAGAGAAATAAGTAGGATCGTCTATGAAAAAACTGATCCAACGTATTAAGAGATTGCTCAAACGTATCCTCAAGAGGTTTGCATCTAATTCTCAGCAGACATCGCCCTTAATAATAAATTCTCGCCCGTTAGAAACTTCTATTCCCAGTGTTTCTCCCCGATGGGAGTCTGGTTTGGTGCTAGTGTGTTCACAATGTGCAAACGAACAACCAAATAGTTTTCATCCAACTAGCAGAAGCTCAACGGCTTCCGAAGACTTAGAGAATTGGTTGAAATCTCGTTTAAAATTTGAGGGATTATGGGGTGAATTTCGGGTTGTTAGTACCAGTTGTTTAGGGGTTTGTCCCCAGATGGGCATTACTGTTATTCTTGTAAGTAACGGAAGTCACGGAAATAGTCCATGCTTAATTGTAAATCCTCAGAGCGATCGCGAACTTCTTTACTTATATATCAAACAGAATAAAGGGTGACTTCAAAGCTTTCCTAACGCTTAGTACAGAATTTCATTAATTCATAACAAATCTAGCACTCAAACTTTGCGTCCCTTTGCGTTCCTCTGCGTTTAAAAAAGCTACAAACTTATGCAAACCCGTACTTACAACAGAACGTTTTTTTCACTTTCAAAAGCGATTATTCCCTTGTAACACCAACCGCAGATAAGGACACTTTGACAAAAAACCAGATGCCTTATTGTGGGCATCTAAGTTATCAATATGTGCTGGCGTAGGTCGAATAATGCCACCAAACAAGTCATCCAACCCATAGGGAGTGAAAAATTGCCATTGGCCTTGTGTATCTTGTTGAACTCCCACAGCAGTAGCAGTGTGCAGCCAATCTGTAATCGCATCCTCTGTACTAGTGTAGGGTCTGCTACCAAGACGCCAACGAGCAAAACTAGCTTGATTTTTTACATCAAACTGGTCATGAGGAAATTGTTCTGTGAGAGTCGCCTTTGCTGCTAGTTCTTGGGAACGGTTCCCCTCTATATCAAAGAATGCAATATCAAAATCTTTAATACCTAACCGACAATTTTCGCCAAATATTGAATGCCAAACGGTGTTTCGGACTGCACCCCCGGCTAACCACCAGTTAGGTAGATTTAGTTGAGCGATCGCTCTTAATACTATATCAATACGTGTATCAGCTAAAATCATTTGTAGACGAGTGTTACTATTCATATCAAATTCCTGGGATTGTCAAGTAGAAGGTGAAAATATTATCATTCACATTTCATTAATCTTACGGTGTTGATAGTCCTGCGGTTACACGTAGCGGGTCGATGTTTTTTAATTTTGCGGAAGGTTAAATTGTGAATTTAGAATTTAGAATTTTTATTTATGGAAGATTTATTTGCGCGGCTAGAACGCACACTCAATCCTGAACTGCCTTCCCTAACAGAGTCACAACAACAACTTCTACAAGAACTCAGTATTGATCAAAATCAACCCGGTACGATTGGGCATGACTTTCAAACTCTGATAGATTTTTTACAACCAAATGGAGTGGAAGTTAGTAGTGTTAATAACCTTCTACCGCTAAAAGTACTATCAGAACTTAATTCTCGGTTAAGTCATCCAATTGAAACTAAACTCAAACGCCCCGTACAGAAATCATACCCCTATATTAATGGGTTATATCTGTTATTACGCAGTTCTGGGATAGCCCAAATTAGATCCCAAGGAAAGAAGCAAATTTTAGTATTAGACGCAGCCACTTTAGAATCATGGTCAAATCTCAACCCAACAGAACGCTATTTCAACTTATTAGAAGCCTGGTTGATTTGGGGAAATAACGAAATTTTGGGTGAGCATCAAGACTCATTCGGGAATTTATTTAGATGCATTCAACTTTGGCCCCGCATCCCAGATAAAGGTTTAAAATTTCCTAAATATGAAAACCAACACGATATTAGTTATTACCCAGGTCTGCATAACGTTGCCTTGTTAGAGCTATTTGGATTGTTATCTATCCAGCAAGGAAAACCACAAGAAGGTAAGGGGTGGCGTATTACTAGTTTACAACGCTTGCCCTTTGGTGATGCTCTGTTGCAATTAATCTTTCCACTGGGTATACGAGGAGAATTACAGGATGATGTCAATGTGACTTTTGGAAAATTGCAGCCGCATTTTCAAGCATTTTTTCCAGAATGGGAGCATAATTTATTTGTTCCAAGCCAAGGCTTCACTGATGGTATTTATATTTTTAAAGTGTCCATTTCTAAAGCTTGGAGACGCATTGCCATACCAGCGAAAAAACCATTAGGCTGGTTAGCAGAGACAATTCTCGATGCTTTTGATTTTGACTACGACCATTTATATGAGTTTAGTTATAAAGACCGTTTTGGTCGTATAATCAAAATCGGTCATCCCTATATGGAAACACCCCCATTTGCAGACCAAGTACAGATTGGTGATTTATCTCTAGAAGCGGGTGCTAAAATGATATATCTTTATGATTTTGGCGACAACTGGAAATTTGATGTGCAGTTAGAAGCAATTAATCCACCTGATAACAAAATCAAAAAAGCAAAAATTTTAGAAGTTCACGGAAATGCACCTCAACAGTATTGGAGTGAAGATGATCAATCGGATGAAGATGAAGAATGAGGAGGAAAATCAAAATGTCCCCGTGTCTTCTTCCCCTTTAGTTCTGTGTTTGTCAAGATTTTTTCAAATTACAGATGCACGAAGTTGTCAGCAATACAATACGATTCCTTGTTTTTTAGATAACTAGGGAATCTTAGCCTTTCGTTTTTAAATAAGTGATAGAATAGTGATCTTTATCTTGCCCAACTCACCGCCTAATAAAAAGCCAAAATTTTATGATTAAAGTACTTTAATGAACATATTAAATTATTTAAAA
>Ga0123337_10006769_pt1 | contig 10847 bp, 4 predicted proteins | sample frozenSSSSmetaG_FD_89792 | JGI IMG/M metagenome (GOLD analysis project Ga0123337, IMG submission 89792) | Glacier valley bacterial and archeal communities from Borup Fiord, Nunavut, Canada, to study Microbial Dark Matter (Phase II) -... | ecosystem: Environmental > Aquatic > Freshwater > Ice >...
AACTCGCTCCGGAAACCGTTCCGCCTGCTGAAAGGTTCTGCGTGACCGCGCGGACGATACCAATGATGTCGAAGCCCGGCGTATCGTAGAAGCGCTGGTCTTCGGTCGTGACGGTCGCGTGAATGAGGAAGGGCGAAATCTGGTCGAGCCGGACCAGCGTGCGCTTCCCGGCGTCCTTGTCGGAGACTTCCGCGATCACCTTCTTGGAAGCATCGAAGATGCGCAGCGTTTGCGATTGGTTGTTGACGTTTTGCGTCAGCGCGTCGATCTGCGCGCTGTACTGATTTACCACCGAATAGTAGTAGCCAATCGCGCCGATCACACTAATCAGTGAGCAGCCCAACACCAGCACCAGCGCGACCAGCGCACCGCGCACAACGCATCCGGTCAGTTGCGAGCGGTTAGCAGCCAGCCCGGTCGGACGTGCGCCATAATCCGGCTGCACAGGCTGCGCCGAGGGTCCGACTGGTGACGGGATCGCAGGTTGCGCCGCGCTTGCGCTGATCGCGGGTGAGGGGACCGTCACGCCGGAGGCAGCGACCGTCGCCTGCGAATCGACGGGTGGCTCATCGATACCCGGTCGCGCCTTGAGCGTGCTATCCAGATAGGCCGCCGAACGCCCGACCATCGTAGCATCGAGATCGTTGATCGAGACGATTTTCGGCATCCCGAATTCATCGAAGGTGGTAATCGAGGAAGCAGTCGTCGGCGCGGGCGTACTGAAAAGACCGCCGTTTGTATTCGGCACGTCGGTCGTGATCGTCGGTCCGGGTGAACTGCTGGGCAGGCGTCCAGGCGGGTCCAGTTGAACCCAGGTCGTCCCGTTGTACTTGTACCAGCGGTCGGATTCCATCCCGATCATCCACCAATTGCCCGTTGGGTCTAGCACCATCAGGTCACGTAGCGACTTGCGAAGTTCGTCGGCGGTCATGTTGCCGACGCGATACTTGCGGCGCAGGATTTGCACTTCCGCTTCGACATTGCTGTACTGGTCTTCGGGTGTGGCGGGCGCAATCGGGTTGCCCGCAGGGGCGGCAACCGACACAGCCGCAGCAGGCGCAATGCTGCTAACCGATGGGATCAGCGGTTTGGCGGGCGCGCTGGGCGCGAAAACCGGACCTTCGCCCGCTTCAATAGGGCGGAAATTCGCAACAGGTGTTGCTACAGGTTCGTTGAAGGACGGCTGAATTCCCGAAGGCTGGAAATCAGAACCGGGCGCGGCGTTGGTTTCGTCCGGTGCGGCGCTCGTGCTGACGGGTGCGGTTGTGCTAACGGGTGCAGTCGTGCGGGCGGGTACTGCGCTCGGTTCAGCATCGGGAACATCCGGCGTCGGCTCCGCGGAGGGCTGCTTCTTGCCATCTGGGTCATCCGCAGCGACAAAGCCCTTGCCGGGAACGTAGTTGGAATAATCCATTTCGCTCGCATCGTCGCCTTCTTCGGTGGCGGCCTGCGCGGGTTCCGGCATTGGCGGGACAGGTTCAGGGGCAGGTGCTGCGATAGGTTCCGGCACAACGGGCGTTACAGGCTGTTCGGCTGCCCGCGCTCTGGCTTCCTGCGGGACGTACCAGCCACCCGACTGACGGGGCGCTTCATTGGTGGGCATCGGGATTTCGGAAGCGGGTTCGGAGCCGGGTGTCTTTGGCGTCACGCCGCCCGGCACAAACCAACTCCCCTCGGAGTTCGCGCTATCGGAAGGCTGCCGCTTACCGGGTTGGTCAGACATCAAAGATACCTCTGGGCGAATTTCAAGCATTTCGTCGAATACAAATTATAGCGCTCCAAACTCAGGATCGCGATATGCCAAAATTAGCGTCCGTGCTACAATCTCGCGCGTCCCCTATCTGTGTGAGGCTATCCGATGAGTACCGCGACGCAAGATACCCGGTTTTTGAATGTCGCACCGACGGCACGTCCGTTCGATGCACTTGGAACCGTGTTGACGACTGTCACGCTTGTTGGGACGGGCATTGGCCTTGTGTGGCTGTGTATTCTCGCGTTCGGCTGGTACAACAGTCCATTCGTCGGCTTCCTGACCGACCACACGCTCAATGTGACGGAAGGCAAGTCGCTGATTGGGGAGGCGTGGGCAGGGCTGGATGCAGGGGTGAAGCCCTTCGACCGGATTACGGGCGCAGAGACCACAACTGAAACCCGCTCCTTCGCCGAGATCGATGCGGAAGGTGGAATACGCCTGAACGCACTGCTCCAACCTGCGCGGCGGGGCGAAATCGTCACAGTGGACATCCTGCGGCCACCAGGCGCGCGCACCGCGCAACGGGGTTGCGATACGTATACATCCGAGGGTGTCACCTGTCACTTTCGCGTCGTGCTTGGGCAGTTCCCGGCAATCGATTTCGCATTGCAATTCGGCATTCCGTTTATCGTCGGTACGTTGTTCTTCGCATTCGCGGTCTTCATATTCATTCGTCACCGCGAGAATGCCGGGGCGCGTGTCGCCGCCGCAATGTTGAGCCTGCTCGGATTTGTGATCGCGGGTCAATACGATCTGCAAACATCGCATAGCGCGATGTTATTATGGGGGTTCGCCGTTTGCGCGAGCGGCGGCGCGAAAATCCAATTGGCGCTTGTATTCCCGGACGAACTCGCCTTTGTGCGTCGCAACCCGGCTATTCGGTTTATCCCCATGCTGGCAGGATTTGCCTTGTTCTTGCTGTTTTATATAGTTTATACGCGACGCGGCACGGGCGATTATCAACTATTAGGAAGCATCTCCTCCGGTGTGCTGACGGTTGCGGGCGTGACACTGTTTTGCGTGATATTGCTGCGCCGCTCGCGTGCGCCTTCACCGATCAGCCGGGAACGGGCAGGTGTGCTTCTCGTCGCGATGGGCGTGGCAATCGCAGCATTGGTGCTGTGGATGAGTGTAGAAATCGTTAACCGGCTGCTCACCCTTCCAATGCTGACTTTCCCGGTCATTTATGCGCTTCCGACTTTGCTCATTCTGCCGCTTGGTCTCGTCTATGCGCTCTCGGATCGGTCGCTGATCGATATGGACCGCGTGGTGAATGAGGCACTTCTGTATGGCATCCTCGGCGCGGCGCTAATCCTCGGCTATACACTGGTCACGCTCGCGTTGTATTTCATCTCGTGGGGGGTGCTGCGCTGGGATAACCCGATCCTGATTGCGGTGACGGTGTTTATTATCGCCGTTGCGTTTGCTCCGGTACGGATTCGGCTGGAGCGTTTGCTGAATGATACGTTTTTCCGGCAGCGCAGGCGCTATGAAAACAACGTCGCGGCCTTTGCGAGACGGCTGACAAGCCTCGTTGAGGGCAAGGATGCCGCGCGTGAATTCCAGATCGAGCTGGAGAACTCAATCAATCCGCAATTTTCATTCGTCTTTTTGCGTAACCCGCTCACGGGCGAATATGAAGCCGTTGCGGACGCGCAGCAGCAGCGCACCGATGTCCGGTTTTTGCTGGGTAGCCCGCTCCTGACGTGGTTCGCGAATGCACCGATGCTCTACCTGACGCCTGACCAGCCGCTTCCGCCCGAACTTGCTTACGAGCGTTCGCGGCTAGCCGTGCTTGGGACGCCTGTCCTGGCGCGCTTGCAATCGGCCAATCGGCTAAACGGCTTCCTCGCGGTGGGACCACGCCGCGACCGCGCATCGTACAGCTTTGAGGATTTGCGCTATATCGAGGGACTTTGCGGGCAGGCTGCGCTTGCGTTCGAGCGCGCGCAGGTCATCCTTGAGGCGCAACGCAACGAACAGGAACTGCGCGTATTGAGCAGCGTCAGCGCGGCGCTCAACATCACGATGGATTTCAATACGCTGCTTGAATTCATCTATACGCAGACCAATAAAGTGATCCGCGCGCCGTATTTCTACATCGCGCTCGTGGAGCCGAATACGCGCGAACTGTCCTTCGCGTTCTATCAGGAGAATGGCGAGCGCGACGCAACTAAAGAAGGCACACGCTGGCCGCTCGGTAAAGACCTGTTCAGCGAGGTGGTGCGGATGCAGCAGCCGCTCCGCGTCGAGAGCTATACCGCCGAAAATGCCAAACGGGGCGGCGCGGCTCCGCTCGAAACGCCACTGCGCGCCTGGGTCGGCGTGCCACTGAATGCCGGGACGGGTAGTGCGCTCGGCGTGGTCGCGCTCGGCACGACCGACGCGGGTGTGAGCTACAGCGCCGATCAGGTGAGCATCTTCGCCAGCATCGCCGATCTTGCCGCGACTGCGCTCGATAAAGCGCGTTTATTCCGCGAGACGGAAACCCGCGCGCGGCAACTGACCGTCCTCAACAACATCAGCGGGCAGCTTGCGTCGGAATTTGAAAACGTCGAATCGCTGCTCGGCATGATCACGCAAAGCGCCGTCGAGATGCTACACGCGGAAGCGGGGTCACTGCTGCTGATCGAAGAATCCGCAAACGATCTCGTCTTTGAAGTGGTGATCGGTGGTGCGGGGCAGCGCCTGTTGGGGACGCACATCCCACCGGGCGTCGGGATTGTCGGAAAGGTCGTCGAGACCGGGCGGCACATCATCGTCAACGACGCGCAGGACAGCCCGGCGTGGTACGGCGATATTGCCGGGAATGCTGTACGGCAAAGCGCGTTCCGCACGGAAGCGCTACTGGCGGTCCCGCTCACTGCGCGCGGGCGCGTGATCGGCGTGCTGGAAGTCATCAACAAGCGTGACCGCAACGACTTCGTGGAGGAAGATGTAAGCCTGCTCACCGCCTTCGCGAGCCAGGCCGCCGTCGGTATCGAAAACGCACGTCTGTTCCGCATGACCGACCAGCAATTGGAGTTGCGCGTCAACCAGCTCGACAACATGGCGCGCATCGATCAGGAATTGAACCGCACGCTCGACCTGCGCGCGGCCATCGACCTGACGCTCGATAACGCGCTGCGCGAATCCGGCGCGGATGCGGGTGTGCTGGCGCTCATCCCGGATGGTGTAGCCGCTTTCGAGATTGCCGGGAGCATCGGCTACCCGTCGGGTGTCTACGCGCGTGGTGAGCGCTACTCGCTCGAATATGGCGTGCTGGGTCGCGTTTACCGTGCGGCAAGCCCGACGCTGATCACCGAACTTGAGCGCGACCCGAACTCGTTTGAAACGTTGCCGGGCGCGGTTGGGCAGCTTGCCGTACCGATGATCACCGCCGGGAAGGGCGTCACCGCCGTTCTGCTGCTGGAAACGCGCTCGCCCGGCGTATTCAACATGATGATCCTGTCGTTTATCAGCGCGCTCGCCGAACATGCTAACACCGCGATCACCAATTCGCAGCTTTTCTCGCAATTGCAACAGGCCAACGCCGCGCGCACACAATTCGTCGGGTTCGTCGCGCACGAATTGAAGAACCCGATGACCAGCATCAAAGGCTATTCGGAGACGTTGCTCTCCGGGATGATGGGTGGTCTCACCGATATGCAGAAGTCGTTCGTCAACACGATCAGCCGCAACGTCACCCGAATGCAGCAGATCGTCGAAGACCTGCGCGACCTGACCGCGCTCGAAGCGGGCGCGCTCTCCGTCAAGACGCGGCCTGTCAGCTTCAACAACATCGTGCTGGAAACGCTGCGTCCGCAGCAACGCGCAATCGATGAGAAACAGCAGCGCTTGATTGTCGATGTGCCGGAAGAATTGCCGCAGGTGCAGGGTGACGAAGGGCGGCTCGTGCAGGTCCTCACCAATTTTGTCAGCAATGCCTACAAATACACCCCGGAAGGTGGGACGATCACGCTCTTCGCGGAGGCGACTACGAACCGTTGGGACGCGGACGGCGCGCCGCAAGTCATTCATTGCACAGTCACCGATACTGGACTCGGCATGAGCGACGACGATGTGAAACGCCTTTCGACGCCCTACTTCCGCAGCACCAACCCGGAAGCGCAGGCACAGCCGGGAACGGGTCTCGGCATGACGATCACCTATGCGCTGATCGAGGCGCACGGCGGCAAGGTGTGGGTCGAAAGCACGCTTGGGGCGGGTTCGACCTTTCACTTCACCGTGCCGCTCGCGATCATGCCGGAAGCCGAACGGAAGTAACTTGCGCTACTCCCCATGCCGGACGGCCAACGCCCCCGCGCCAACAAGCGCGACGTTTTCACCCAGCGCGGCGGGCGCAATCACGAGGTTTTGCCAGTAAGACGGGTCGATGGCATAGTGTTCAATTGCCCAACGCATCGGGCGCAGCAATACGTCGCCCGTGCCTTCGGCCACGCCGCCGCCGATGACCACGATCTCCGGGTTGAAGGTGTGCAGCAGGCTGACGATACCCAGCCCGATCATGCGTCCAGCGCGCGAGAGGATGCGCAGCGCGAGGCGGTCCCCGGCCTTTGCCGCACTTGAGACATGCGCGGCGGTGATGCGCTTCGGGTCGTTCTCCACCATGTCGAGGATCGTACTCGGCTCACCACGTTCAATCAGCGCCCGCGCCGCCCGCGCGATGGCCGGACCCGCGGCCTCTTTTTCAAGCGTGGAAACGTGGTCTTCATCGGTCGAGATGATAATATGCCCGCATTCCGCGCCAAGTCCCGCCGCGCCGATCAGCAGCCGCCCATCGTTGATAACGCCGCTCCCGATCCCGGTGCTGATCGTCAGATAGATCATGTGGCGGTAGCCGCGCGCCGCGCCGAGTTCATACTCCGCGAGTGCGGCCAGATTCGCATCATTACCGAGGTAGACGGGCGCGCCCAGGCGCTCTTCAAGCATCGCCTTCAAGGGGATAGCGTGCCAGCCGGGAAGATTTGGGAGCGCAACGACGACGCCGCGCTGTGGGTCCGTCGGTCCCGGCACGGAGACGCCCACACCGCCTACGATGCCATTTTCCGGCCAGACAGCGCGTGCCTGCGCCTCCATGCGCCCGACGACGGCTTCCAGCCCTTCGCTTGCGAGCGTGAGCGTTTCCGTCCGCGCCTGCATAGTCAGGTCCGCACCAAAGCGCGCTGCTCGCACGCGCGTCCCACCCAGATCGATCCCGATGAATGTCTCATTGGTCATTGTCGGCCTCGTTGAACAACCCCTGCGCAAAGGGTAGAATACCATGCTATACGATCACAGAAAACGATGATTTCTTAATCAATGTCGAAAGTCACACCGTCTCGCCAGCAATATCTGGATATAAAAGCACAGCACCCGGACGCGATTGTGCTGTTCCGGCTCGGTGATTTCTATGAAATGTTCGATGAGGACGCGGAGATCGGCGCGCGTGAACTCGACCTGACGCTGACCGGACGCGGCACGAACCGCGCGGACCGTGTGCCAATGGCGGGCGTCCCATACCACGCCATCGAAACCTACATCGCCAAACTGATCGAAAAAGGCTATCACGTCGTCATCGCGGAGCAAACCAGCACGCAGACGGTCAATGGCCTGATGCCGCGTGAGGTGGTGCGGGTCATCACGCCGGGTACGGTCATCGAGCCGGGGATGCTCGATCAGGGGCAGAACAACTATCTGCTCGCGCTCGCGCCGGAAGCCGATAAGAAGCGCGACGGCTGGGCGCGCGTCGGCCTCGCCTACATCGACATCACGACCGGAGAATTCGCGGCCACGCAGCTTGAGGGGACGCCGGAGAACGAAGCCGCGATTGCCTGTCTCGAAGAGCTGGCGCGCCTCAAACCGCGCGAAGTGCTGCTCCCGCGCGCATGGGCGGAACGTGGCGTCACGCTGCCGAAATCGATGCACCTCAGCGCGACGGCGGATTTTACCTTCGAGTACAGCACCGCGCGGCAGGTCCTTTTCGATCACTTCGGCGCGTCGTCGCTGCAAGGCTTCGGCCTCGCCGAACGCTCGCTCGCGGTCTGCGCAGCGGGTGCGATTCTGAGCTATTTGAAGGAGACGCAGCGCGGCGCGCTGGCACAGGTCAACGAACTGGTCAGCTATTCGACCAGCGGCTTCATGACGCTCGACGCCAACACGCGCCGCAACCTCGAACTTTCGGAGACGATCCGCAGTGGCGACCGCAAAGGCTCGCTGCTCGGCGTGCTAGACCGCACAGTAACGGGCATGGGCAGCCGCCTGTTACGGACGTGGATCAACCAACCATTGCTCGATCTTCGCGCGCTGACGCGGCGGCTCGATCACGTTGAAGCACTACACAAAAACGGGATGGTTCGCGCTGAAACGATGGAGGCGCTCAAGCCTATCGCGGACCTCGAACGGCTGGTCAACCGCATTATTGCAGGCGTAGCGGGACCGCGTGAACTGCTCGCGCTGCGCCTCAGCCTGGAAGGAGTCCCGGCGCTGCGCCACGCCGTAGAAGGCATCGAAGCGCTGCAAGCCGTGCGCAACCGCCTCGATGCGTGTGCCGAACTGGTGGAGCGCATCGGGCGCAGCGTGGCTGATACTGCGCCCGCCGTGCTGAACGTCCCCGGCATTATCCGGCAAGGTTACAACGCCGAACTCGACCAGATTCACGATACCACGCGCGAAGCAAAGGATTACGTCGCGCAACTGGAGGCCGCCGAGCGCGAGCGGACCGGAATCAAGGGGTTGAAGGTCGGCTACAACAAGGTCTTCGGCTACTACATCGAGGTCAGTTCCGGTAAGGCCGATCAGGTCCCGCCAGATTATCAGCGCAAGCAAACGCTGGTCAACGGTGAGCGCTTCATCACGCCCACACTCAAGCGCTACGAGGACCAAATCCTCAGTGCTGAGGAGCGTATTGTTGAGATGGAGACGCTGCTCTTCCGTGAACTGTGTGGCGCGGTCTCCGGGCTGGGGCGGCGGCTGATCGGGACGGCGCGCGCGGTCGCGGAACTGGATGTCTATGCCTCGCTCGCGGAAGTCGCGGCGCGTGAAGATTATACGCGCCCGACCCTGACCACCGACGACGCGCTGAACATCCGCGAGGGGCGTCACCCGGTCGTCGAAAAACTACTGCGCGGTGAGCGCTACGTCCCCAACGATACCTGCTTCGATAGCGAGGCGCGTATCCACATCATCACCGGACCGAACATGGCGGGCAAGAGTACCGCGATCCGGCAGGTCGCGATCATTACCCTGATGGCGCAGATCGGGTCGTTCGTCCCGGCGCGTGAAGCAACGATTGGCCTCGTGGATCGCATCTTCACGCGCATCGGCGCGCAGGATGAAATCCACGCCGGGCAGAGTACGTTCATGATCGAGATGACGGAAACCGCCGCGCTCCTGCAATGTTCAAGCACGCGCTCGCTGCTGATCCTGGATGAGATCGGGCGCGGGACCAGTACCTACGATGGGCTTGCAATCGCGCGGGCTGTGATCGAATACATTCACAATCACCACCGCCTGAACTGCAAGACGCTCTTCGCGACGCATTACCACGAGCTGACCGAACTCGAAAAAATCCTGCCGCGTGTGCGTAACTTCAACGTTGCGGTTGCCGAGGATGGCGACCGGATCGTGTTCCTGCACAAAGTCATTCCCGGCGGCGCGGACCGCTCCTATGGCGTCCACGTCGCACAGCTTGCCGGGATGCCGCGCTCGCTCGTCGCACGAGCGCATGAAATCCTGAAGGACCTCGAAACCAACGGCAGCGATTTTGAGAACAAGCGCCGCCGCAACCAGAAACAGCTTCCCGGCCTTGCTGAACCGAATCCGGTAGCGGATGCCGTCAACGCGATCAAGATCGATGAACTCAGCCCGATGGAAGCGATGATGAAACTCTACGAATTACAGCGCCTCGCCCGCGACGCTTGAAAGGACAAACCTCCATGTATCACATTGAAAACGAAATCGCGGAGCAGCCGGATGTGATTAGCCGCCTGATCGCGGAAGGTGGCGAGAGCGCACGGCGCATCGCCGATGCAATCCGGCAGTTCGACCCACAGTTTGCGCTCATCGCGGCGCGCGGTACATCCGATAACGCTGGCCGTTATGCGCAATACCTGCTCGGTATTCAAGCGCGGCTGCCGGTTGCGCTGGCTGCGCCTTCGATTCACACACTCTACGAGACCGCGCCCAGAATGAGCCGCGCGCTCGTGATTGGCATTTCACAATCCGGCCAATCGGAAGACGTGCGGCGCGTGATTGCCGACGCTCGGCTGCAAGGGGCGCTCACCGTCAGCCTGACAAACGCACCCGACTCGCCTATCGCGAAGGCTGCCGAGTTCCACATGTCGATCAACGCGGGCGAAGAAATCAGCGTGGCCGCAACCAAGAGCTATACCGCTGAATTGACTGCGATTGCGCTGCTCACGGCCTCGCTCACGAACTCCGACGCGATGATGAGCGATCTGCGCGCGCTGCCGAGTGCCGCCGCCGAGACGCTGCACCTCTCTGAACCGATTGCGGCATGGACCGAGCGCTATCGCTACATTGAACACTTCGCCTCGCTGGGGCGTAGCTACAACTTTTGCACGGCGTTCGAGATTAGCCTCAAGTTGAAGGAACTGTGCTATATCACGGGCGTCGAATACAGTGAAGCCGACTTTCGGCATGGCCCTATAGCGCTGGTGCAGGCGGGCTTCCCGGTCCTCGTCATTGCGCCGGAAGGCAAGACGCTGCCCGGTATGGCCGATCTGCTGAACAAGTTGGTTACGGAGCGTAAGGCGGAGTGCCTCGTTATCTCCAACAACGCGGATGCGCTGGCACAGGGAACGAAAGCCTTGCCGCTCCCGCAAATCCCGGAGTGGCTGAGTCCGATTTGCGCGGTCATCCCCGGCCAGCTTTTCGCGATGCACCTCGCGCTCGCGAAAGGTCATAGCGTCGATAAGCCGATTGGGTTGACGAAGGTCACGGTCACGGTTTAGATGCGATGAGTTCACGGACGTCAAGAATGGGGTTTCTACACCATGCCACACCGCATGTTGTAGGGACAGCATTCTTGTTGTGCGCAAATCCAGAGCGGGTCTGAACACGGGCGCGCGGGGCTGAAGCGGGCGCGCGGGAA
>Ga0123337_10006773_pt1 | contig 10845 bp, 9 predicted proteins | sample frozenSSSSmetaG_FD_89792 | JGI IMG/M metagenome (GOLD analysis project Ga0123337, IMG submission 89792) | Glacier valley bacterial and archeal communities from Borup Fiord, Nunavut, Canada, to study Microbial Dark Matter (Phase II) -... | ecosystem: Environmental > Aquatic > Freshwater > Ice >...
ATTCATCCACTCCACCGCTAGAGTTGGATCTTCCGGTTTGGCAAGACGTAATTCAGCCAGAGTCGTCAAGGCATCGTACCAAATACCATTCTCAGCATAAAGCTTTACCCGTTGCTGAGGAGTTGCTTGCTTCAGGTTATCTACTAATTTAGGATTTAGATTAACCCGTTGCACCCATCCTTCCACATACTCCCGTTGTGCAGGTTGTTGGGGATTGCAAATGACTTTTATCTTAAAAAACCAGTGATATATCTTGTTTACTTGCAATGGGGGAGTAGTTGCGCTTAAGGGAATGCTAATAATTCCTGGTACTTCTGGTATTGTTACTATTTTTCGGTAAATAGTTTGACTTAATTTACTTGATTCATCTTTGAGAACAAACTCAATGGAATTAATTGTAGATTTTTTATAGGGGACAAAAAACCAAAAAGTTGGATATTCTTCAGTCGTCAATCCCCAAACTTTAGTAACCGAAACTGCTTCGGTCTCTCCTTGGTTAATTGTCTGTTTATATATAGGTATAAGTGCAATTACAGACTGATTACCAACACTACAACCACGACTTGCAGCTCCTCCGCGATCGCCTGTTGCACCCCTGTCTGGAGGAGGTGGAGGAGGCGCAAATCTAACGCGACTTGCAGCTGCTCTGCGATCGCCTGCTGCACCCCTGTCTGGAGGAGGTGGAGCAGGCGAAAATTTCTTCGGAATCGCCGCAACTGGTGTCATCCAAATCATTGGAGAATAGCCGATAATTCCCAACAAAGTCATTCCGAATGCCACGATTAATTGGATTTTTTGCCAATAAACTTTCATAAAAACTCCTGACTTCTGCCTGCTGAACGGCGATTTTCATGTTTCAAATTGGCGTTATTATTAATTTTTAAATTTTATGTTTAAGTAAGTTGTAGCTATTAAACTATTACCTCCTAAAGCCAACATAGCAGGAATCAGGGGAACCCAACAACTATATGCAATCAAAAATATAAAACAGCTACCGGATAAACTCGTAATAGCTATCCCCCCTGCCAAGCTTAAGTAAGTGAATCTGTGCAGATAAGCAGTAAGTAAACCGCCTAAAAAAGACCAGCCCCAAACCCAAATTACTTCACCCCAAAGTGGCCAAGTCCACAACAGAGGTTGTCCATCCAAAGCGGCACTGAGCAGTTGACTGACCATCTGGGCTTGTAAAAATACTCCTGGTATTGCCTGTAATTTCCCTTTAGGAGTGGTATAGGGAGTTAACCAGTAATCACCAAAAGTTTCTGCTGTTGTGCCAATAATGACTATCCTATCTTTGACTGCATTGGCATTTAACTTACCCGTTAGCACTTGTCCCAAGGTAATACGTGGTGCGATGGCTTCTGGGGAACCAGGGGAACGATAATTTAACAAAATTTGGTGTCCAAAAGCGTCAACCCCTTGATAACCTCCGGTATGAGCTTCTATTGGTTTAAATGTCAGCTTCCCTAATTGCCACGCCCCATCAGGGGTAAATTGCAACTGAATTCCCTTCGTGTACAGGTAACGCAGTGCAAGTTGAACACTCAGGGCATAGGGGGCAGTACAAGGAGATGAGGGTAGGGAAGTTAACGCTAACAGATGGCGACGCACGACATTATCTGAATCTATGGCAATATCGCTAAAACCCAGACCCTTTGGAGAAACTTCCGGTGGTGGTTTTACACCTGGTTTTCCGGCTTGGGAATCGCTGAGTTGACACACCCCCACAAAGCGATCGCTTTTTCGCATCCATTCTGCTAATGCTGGATAATCCTTACCCACTGGATAATCTCGGTATATATCCAAACCAATAACTTGTGGTTGATATCTATCTAATTTTTCTACCAGTTGGGCAAGTGATTTGTCTGACAACGAACCCTGGGGTTTTTCCTGTTTTTGCGCCTGCACATCTTCTTCAGTCACAGTGACAATCAGTAGGCGTGAGTCTGGTTTCTCAGGAGGACGCAAGCGTAACAGTTGGTCAAATGCACTTAGCTCTAATGGTTGCAGCACACCTAAATACCGTACCCCCATTAATATTCCAGTCATTACCATGCTCATCAGTAGGATCAATGAGAAGCCAAGCCGATTTGTGATTCTTTTAACAGGGGTGGTTTTAGATAAAGATGTCGGAATATTATCTACATTTCTAGACAATTCCCCCCAATTCAACGGCATCTCCGCAGGATTTTGACAGATGACAGGCAACCATGTCGCGCAGGGAAATTGATTTTCTAACCCCTGTAACCTTTCTCGTGCTTCCCTTACGGCTAAATACAATGAGTTTCCCCGCGCGAAGGCTGACAAAAAATACTTTAAAAACTGCTGCGCCACCCGATCAGGTACAGGTTCTCGCATCACGATGATTTGGGGAATCTGCAAAGAAGCAAACTCCCGTGCCAATCCCAAACCATCACAGGAATTGAAAATCGCCAGTTTTAGACCTCGTTCCACTGCATTTTTCAAGGCATACTTTAACTGGCTAATTGTGAGACTTTCAGTTTGATTGATGTAGATTTTTCCTGTTTGATTCGTTTCCTGAGTAGAACTGTGTCCGGCGAAAAATAGAATCTGCCAATGCTGCTCCCATAGTTGGTCAGTAAGATATTGGCATTGTGGTTCAACCAAAAAAGTGATGTCTGCATTGGGTAACAAATTAAGCAGCGCTTGGTCTGCTTTAGTATCAATTCCTTGGCTGTTACCCAAAATCGCTAAGATTTTTACTTTGTCGGATGTGGTTATTATTCGCTTGACTTGTTCGTAGGCGGGAGCGCTCAGAGCTATTTCCGCCTGGGGATAGCGTTCTACCAAATCCCAAAGATGCCAGGGGAGTTTCTGTAATCGGAGGTCTTTGGTTTGTAAAAGCACACGAATATTATCCGCAAGCATGAGTTTTTCCAACCATTTCTCGCGGATAGGACGAAAGGAATCGCAAGCAAGCCAAGTATTAAAACGTACTTTAAATTCCTCAGTCACCTGCTGGCAGTCTTCTAGGCTGGGCGCTTGGTTAACTTCCTTAGGTAAACCAATGGGACGAGATGGCAACCTTAAATTCCGATAAATAGATTGCCAACGGTAATAATCGTGGAGAACTTCCGGGTTGGGGGGAAGCGCACCCGTGATTTCCACACTAGGACGGACATTTTCATCGCCAATCTGTAGGGTAACAGGAAACCCTTGTTCAAAGTTTCCCTCCCCTAATTTTAAAATGACTAACTTGCCCACAGCTAGTTACTCCACAAATGCTGAGTTATATCTATTATCTCAGTTGCAAACTAGAATGATATGCAGAAGAAACGCATCTTATTTACTAATAAAAACTCAAGAAGATTTCAAAATGACATAGATAATTGTAAAATTTGGGAGAATGATAAACAAAATGTTGGCACTTTTGGTTGAATGTTTGTACAAAGCGATCACACTTGTATTGAGCTAATAAACATCGTCATGAGTACCAATATCTAGCAAAAGAACAACTTTTATACATCAATACCCGACAGTAAGTTTAACATATAGCAATCCTATGTCCATTAATACATCAATATTTAATTGAATTTATCAAACCCCAAACTTGGGCAGATTTGTCTTATATCGCAGTTGCAAAAAGCACTGGCGGCTTTACCGGAACTAGGTAATCTCTATTGTCACCAGGACAAATCTCTTAATTGGTCAGGGGCTAATGTATCATACAAATGGGGATAAAGATGGGCGGCAAGAGAATTTTTAAGCGTCCCACAACTCACAAAAGTTATTCTTAGGAAGGCGATCGCAAAAGATAAAGAAGCCAGCCAAGAGAAAACAGCATGACCAACACACAGCGACTAGACCATGTAGAAGATGAACTCGAAACTGTTAAGCGATTGCTAGTATCTACTGCTAGCTACGCAGAATCATCAAGCAGGCGGCTTGATGAGTTGACCATAAAACAAGACCGTACCCAATCTCATCTTGACCAGATAGGGGTGCGTGTTGACCAACTTTCTGATAAGGTTGATAGTTTTATCACTCACACGCAACGCCTATTTACAAAGACAGGCAGTGAGATAGAGGAAACAAAGGTACGAACTGAGCGATTAGAAGCACTCATGCTAAAGCTTGACCGAAACTTTGAAGAACAAAAATCTCAGTTTCAGGAGTTTCAACTCACCACGGGTGCTGCTTTGGAGCGAATTGACCGAGTTTTGGACTATCTACTGAGACAGCAAGGCGGTAATCCAAATCCCCCATCCTAGCCGCGATCGCACTGAGAGAGTGAATAGCATTGGCTCTCACAAACCTTGCAACAAGGGCGTTTGACTGATTTTTACTCAGTAGTGTATTCAATTAAGAACCGCTATGTTATATACTTGAATAAATCACGTTAATTCTATAAAAATATATATTTTAAGTAACTTTGACAACGGAACTAGAAGACATTGCAATAAATAAATACGCCTTGGCACTACACACGACCACACCGGAATTAGGTTTGGCAATTAGTAATTTGGCCGGTGAAACTCGCTTTCAAGTTTGGAATTTGGGGCGTGATTTATCTAGCTTAATACATCAATATTTAATTGAATTTATCAAACCGCAAACTTGGGCAGATTTGTCTTTTATCGCAGTTGCAAAAGGCCCTGGCGGCTTTACCGGAACTCGGATTGGTGTTGTTACTGCTCGGACTTTGGGGCAACAATTAGATATTCCTGTATTTGCGATTTCAACTTTGGCTGCGGTAGCTTGGTCAGAAGCAGGCAAAAGTCAAAATCCCAAAACTGTTGCTGTGGAAATGCCAGCACAACGAGGTCAAATTTTTGCTGCTATTTATCAGTTTGAGCCTTATGCTTCTAAACTAAGAGCGTGTTTGTCAGATAGAGTGTTGACACCAGAAGCATGGCAGGAAACTTTAGCGAATTGGAACACTAATTATCAGCTGATTCAAGCCCAATCTGGGTTAGCAGCGACAGTAACAAGTATTTTGGAATTAGCTAATCTCGATTGGCAAGAGGGTAAGTGTCCTAATTGGTCAGAGGCTTTGCCATATTATGGGCAGCATCCTGTACAGGGTGCATAATGCTTCTAAACTAGTTATCTAATGACTAATTTACTCATTCTGAGCATGGCTATGTCCGTCTAGATGTCTTAATACGGATGTTATCCAAAAAGATTCGGGATATCTACCCCAAATGTAGTAGATAGTCGGAAATATTCCGTATAATACCTGAATATAGATATTATTTAGAAAATTTCTGTCTATTATGAAGGCAAACGCCCATAACCCCGGTTTATCCTCACTTGCTCCCGGTAGATATCCAGAAAAATTCCCTCTAATAAGTAGTTAGGCTGCATATAATTATGGGCTTATCATGCAGTAAAGATTGAGAGTCTTCCTATGAAAGTGTTTATAAGTTGGTCTGGTAGCATGAGTCATAAGGTTGCTAGTGTGTTACGTGACTGGCTGCCGTATGTAATACAGGCTGTTAACCCTTTTGTCTCTTCTGGAGATATTAACAAAGGCGAACGTTGGAGCGATGTGCTTGCTAAAGAGCTTGAAGATACAGAATTTGGCATTATCTGTCTAACACCCTATAACGTTAGAGCGCCTTGGCTAAACTTTGAAGCAGGAGCATTATCAAAGTCTATTGATCGTTCATTTTTGTCACCATTTCTCTTTCGTGTTGAGCCTTCTGAATTACAAGGGCCTCTGTCACAGTTTCAATCCACAGTTTATGAAAAGGAAGATGTATTCAACTTGCTATCCAGCATCAACAAGCGGTTAGGCATTGAGAGAAGGTTGGAGCATGAAATTCTCAGAAAAACGTTCGATGTTTGGTGGCATGAACTCAAGGAAGCATTAGATAGAGTTGAGGAGAGCGAAGAGGGTGAAACTGAAACTGGGTATAAATGGTTATACACTCCAGGCGACCTCGGTAAAATTGAGGTAAATGCTGATTGTCGGTCAATTTGGGTCGTTACTCCCTCCCCCTACCAAGATTTACAAAATACCTGCGTCAAAAACGTGGTGCAGAAAAATATAGGGCGTGGAATAAGATATACATTTATCCTTCCATCTTCCGATACAACAGAGGAAGTAACGGAAACACTTCAACACACTTTTTCATCACACTTAGAGCAGCTGACTATAAAGGAAATCCCTCATCAAAAATTTCATAGTTTAGCTGTTACGCATTACCTTATCTTGAATCCTGAAGAAGAGGAGCATTATACTCTGAGGGTATTTCTTGAGTTGCCGCTTAAACAGCGTGACTATTGGATAGAAGTGGAAAACGAAGCAGCTTTCGGCTTTGCTGCTCGGTTTCATAAAATGATAGAACAGGAGATAATTATTTAGCAAGGTGCATAACTTAGCCGAAAGATGTTTCTTAATTTTTTATTTCTTCTTATCAGGCGATCGCTTCACAGTGCATAAATTCAAAATCAAAACAGCCATAGCCAGAGCGGGAGAGTAACCAGCAATACTATAGCGCCAGCAGCTAAAGCAGTTACCGCCAGATCGCGATCAAGATTGAATGTCTCAGCAATTACCAGTGTGGCGAAAGCTGGAGGCATGGCCATTTGTAGGACAATGACTTTTGCGATCGCCCCAGTTAATCCAAACAGTGGTAACATACTCCCCAATATCAAGGGAACTAGCAGCATTTTGATTCCCAAGCTCATCCCTGCTTGTGGTAGGCTACCCCAAGATTTTAGCAGCGCTAGTCGCATCCCAATTAACGTCAAAGATAAAGTTACGACACTCCAAGCAAATTTCTCTAACCAGAATTCCGCGACTGTGGGAATTGTCACCTGCCGAAACAGCAAGCCAAATCCGAAACCCCACAGGGCAGGATTAATTAAGATAGCCCTAGCAGTCTGCGAATAATTATGTACACCACCGCCAAAACGCGCTGCTATTAACACACCCAAGCCATAAGTTCCTGGGAATGAACCTAACAAATCGTAGAATAACGCCCAAGCAAAGTATTCCTTGCCTACCATTGCTAAAGTAATGGGAAAGCCAAGATAACCTGTGTTACCCAGCATTGCTGCTAATATCAAGCTAGCCTGAGTAGATTGTTGGGGGACAGTATTTTTAAAATAGGCTTGTCCTTTAATGGCTAACCAAGCTAAAAATCCTCCTAGTAAAATGGCTAGGTAAGCGAAGGCAGGTGCAATCCAAATTTGCCCCGACAAGCTAGATTGACGCAAAAACGATACTATGCTGATGGGTACTCCCACCCAAAAAAGAAACTGTCCCAAACGTGTAGGAACTGTCATAGGTAGTTTGCGTCCCAGAATAAAACCTACCAGGACTAATCCTCCCAGCTTGACGTATAGTTCTAAAAGGTTTATCAAGATTGCGCCTAAAAACCACAGATATAAAATGCTAGCTGTTAGGTCTACTTTTGTCCAGTGCAAAATCTCTTATGGCTATCCCACAAAAACAGGAGTTTACCCTTGAATAAGGCTGGGTTTTCTGGAAAACCGCAAAACTCATCAAATGACCTTGGTGATGATATTCCAGTGGCTGTACGCGATACCCCTGATGCAACACCTAAAATATGGTCGCAACGCCGAATTGTGCTGATTGGGGGACTAACAGGATTTCTCCTGCTGGCTTTAATTAGCGGTTTTTTGTTTTTCGTTACTGCACCTAAAAAAATCGCCGATTCTCAACCCTCAGTCACTAGTTCTACACCTACACCGACTACAGAATCTGGTAATTCTGTCAATACTGTGTTAGGGCATCTGGCATACCCAGAAGCGCCTGAGTCAGAACTAGTAACCATCTCTGCAAATAGGGTGATTAGAATGCGAAAAGCTGCTGCCCAAAAGTTTCAGGAGATGGTAGCAGCAGCGCGGAGTGCAGGTGTAATTTTAGTACCAATTTCTGGCTTTCGCTCAGTTAAAGACCAAGAGCAGTTGTTTTTTGCTGTCGGTGCCCAACGAAATCAGACGCCAGCACAACGAGCTGCCCTTAGCGCTCCTCCTGGTCATAGCGAACATCACACAGGTTATGCTGTCGATATTGGAGATGGAGCAGTACCAGCAACTAATCTCCAACCCAACTTTGACAATACCAAGGCTTATCGGTGGCTGCAAGCGAATGCAGCGCGTTTCAGCTTTGAAATGTCATTTCCTAAAGATAATGTTCAAGGTGTGAGTTATGAACCTTGGCACTGGCGTTTTGTCGGCGATCGCAATAGTTTAGAAATGTTCTACAAAGCCAGAAATTTGAAACCCGCTAAGATCCCTTAATAAAAGTTAATCTATGGATTACTATCTTTTGATGATTGGCAATTAAAATCGTGGGAAATTTAGATGGTTTATCCGAGCGATCGCCATCTTTGTCCCAATTTGAGAGCCTGAGTGGAGTTTGTTGCGATCGCTCAAAAGGCTTTGAATCTTACTCCCATTCGCTTGTAGGGAAGGGGCTGGGGGTTAGGTTTTTCCATATAATGTGAAAAATCAAAGTTTTATAATAGAATTTCACGCTGATAAATCGGAGGTAAGTGTGACCACTGCGCTACACTGGCAAGAACGGGTTGGTAATCAAAGGGATTGGGTTTGGCGCGGCTGGCAAACCCGCTACACTTATATTCGCCCTAGCCAAAATCACCACCAGACAACACCCCTGATATTGCTACATGGCTTTGGCGCTTCCATTGGTCATTGGCGACATAATTTAGAGGTGTTGGGTGAACATCACACAGTCTACGCCATAGATATGTTGGGTTTTGGCGCTTCGGAAAAAGCCGCAGCTAATTACAGCATTGAGTTCTGGGTAGAGCAGGTTTACGATTTCTGGAAAACATTTATCCGTCAACCAGCGATATTAATAGGTAATTCCAACGGTTCACTGATTTCTATGGCCGCCGCTGCCGCTCATCCCGATATGGTGCGGGGTATGGTGATGATGAGTTTACCTGACCCCTCATTAGAGCAAGAAGCAATTCCCCCAGCGCTGCAACCAGTTGTCAGAGCAATTAAAAATATTGTTGCTTCGCCGTTGATTCTTAAACCTGTGTTTAACTTCGTGCGCCGTCCTGGGGTACTGCGTCGCTGGGCTAGTCTCGCCTACGCTAACCCAGAGGCGATTACCGATGAACTCATCGAAATTTTAGCACGGCCTGCCCAAGATAGAGGTTCGGCGAGGGCTTTTAGTGCTTTGTTTAAAGCTACGATCGGAATTAACTTTAGTCCCAGTGTCAAGACAGTATTACCAACCTTAACAATTCCGATGCTGTTAATTTGGGGACAAAAAGACCGGTTTGTTCCCCCAGCCCTAGCTAGCCAATTCGCCGAGTACAACGAGAAATTGGAAGTGCTGAAATTGGAGGATGTGGGGCATTGTCCCCATGATGAATGTCCAGAACAAGTCAACCAAGCTATTTTAGATTGGATTCAGAGATGGATTGGCGATCGCTAACCGTTGCTTATTTCGTAGATGTGATAGTTTCTGTGCTATGGGGTAAGCAGTGCGATCGCCATGATTGAATTTCTTAATTTCTAATTCCTTAACACCTAGTCAATCGCGGCTTCGTTAATGTCAACATCTGTAGCACCATTCACAGAACGAGCTACAGTAATCATTTGGTTGAGAATTTCTTGACTAGGAACCTTACCTTTCAAGACTACAGTGCTGCCTGTCTGAGCAACCCAAAGGGTATCAACATCGTCGAGTTGGGGATCTTCATCAAATGCCAACGCTACCCGCTTTGCTAAACCACTTTGGTCGTATTCTCCGTTTAATCCCAGACGTTCGGGCGGTATCGATTGCGTATCAGTATCGACACTAGTACTAGTATCTTCTACTGTAGCCTGTGCAGTCGGATTTACTTCTGCATTTTGAGGTTTTTCCATTCCAAATAGTCTTTTTAACCAACCCATATAAACTTTTCTCCGATTAGAGGCTCATCAAATCTGAGTATAAAAGCTTTCCAAAAATGCTGCATCTGCCAATGAAAAGATATGCATCAATGAAATTTCGGCTTGCAGTATGATTTCTGGCCAATTTCTCTCTAGAAAATGCAATGAGTGCAACCATTCAGTTTAAAATAGAAGGTCGCACTGACTTTTTTAGTGGGGTAGTACGTCTAGCGTAGCCCTTAGCTAGTGTCTGCGTTCCTCAATTCCTGCTCTAGCCTTTGTTGGCGAAGATGAAACATACTCTTTCAGTTCTGGTAGAAGATGAGGCGGGTGTTCTTTCCCGCATTTCTGGTTTATTTGCGCGTCGCGGCTTTAATATTGAAAGCCTTGCTGTTGGTCCTGCTGAACAAGGAGGAGTCTCCCGAATTACGATGGTTATCCCTGGTGACGATCGCGTTATCGAGCAACTCACCAAGCAACTGTACAAGTTAGTCAATGTCCTGAAAGTACAGGACATTACCGAAACCCCTTGCGTCGAGCGGGAATTGATGCTTTTGAAGGTGAATGCTAGTAGCAGCAATCGCTCAGAAGTGATTGAACTGTCTCAGATTTTCCGGGCGCGAGTCGTGGATGTGGCGGAAGATTCTCTTACCTTAGAAGTTGTGGGAGATCCAGGTAAAATGGTAGCGATCGTGCAGGTGTTGCAAAAATTTGGTTTGAGAGAAATCGCCCGCACTGGCAAAATTGCCCTGACTCGTGAGTCGGGTGTGAATACCGAGTTACTCAAGTCTTTGGAAGCAAAGGTTTAGTTGGGAACTTCCAATAAAGGCTCGTCAAAAGAGGCAGGGGAGCAGGGGGCAGGGGGCAGGGGGCAAGACTGAGACGGAGCTTGGACTCCGCCTCAGTAAGAGCGTCCTGCAAGGACGGGGCTTTATACCCATGCTCCGCTCCGCTCCGCGCAGAGGTGCAGGGATTCCTCCCCCTGCTCCCCGCCCC
>Ga0123337_10006776_pt1 | contig 10844 bp, 6 predicted proteins | sample frozenSSSSmetaG_FD_89792 | JGI IMG/M metagenome (GOLD analysis project Ga0123337, IMG submission 89792) | Glacier valley bacterial and archeal communities from Borup Fiord, Nunavut, Canada, to study Microbial Dark Matter (Phase II) -... | ecosystem: Environmental > Aquatic > Freshwater > Ice >...
CAGTTTGGGAGACTAGGATTTCCAGACGCCCACCGCATTCGGATGCTTGGCACTGGGGAAAATCGCACCGTCCGCCGTGATCCGCCTGTCGTCCCCGGTCGATTTCTGGAGCTCTCCAAGCGCCAACATGAGCGCCATGCGGGCGTTTGCCCTCGCGATGTCCGTGGCAGCCTGCCGCGAGACGCTGCGGAGTGAAATCGTGCTAAGTGACAGCAAACCGACGGCAAGCACGGTGAGGAGGATCATCAGCGTGAGCGTGATGATCAGCGCGAATCCACGCCGGCGCGGCCTTTTTGGAGAAGGCTTGCACAAAGGCGACGATGATCCTGGTGTTTGGGGGTTGAAAGCCATTTGGGTTTTAAGCGGTCAGCCACCTTTGGAAATAGTTGCTAAAGTAAATACCGCCAATATGGCCAAATGCCCCCCCGTGGAGAGCTTCCGTCAGACAGCCGCCGGACCGCATCGACCCGGAGTATGAGCGCCACGGAGCCCTTCCGGATGACTCCCATCGGACCAGCGGTGGGTCACGGGTGGTGGGTCTGCGGATCGATGTTCCAACCGTCCACGATCAATTGGACTTTCGCAGGGTCGACCACCTTGTTAGCGAAAGAAATCCGGATCACCCGTGATTCACCGGGGAGCAACGAAAAGTAGTTGTCGTCGTAAAACGCAGGCCTCACCGGCTTGCCGCCATCCGCATGCTGCAGGCGCAGCCACACCATGAAAGCCAGTGATGGGGAGGTGTTTTTCACACTAACCGTCGCGATGGTTTGCTCGCCCTCACGGCTCCATTTCACCTGGCTCGCCGGTTTGATCCTTGGCAGTTTCGCCAGATCCTCGAATCCCTCCAACTGCGGACCGGTCCACGTGCGGCCCTTGGTGTAGGGCTTGTCGGAACGCCAGTAAAACGTGTCTGATACCGGTTCGCCGCGCGCGTTGGCGAGTTCGAGTTTGATGAAATGCACCGGGGTGATCTTTTCCGGAAAATCCACCGCCATCAGATTGTTAGCCACCGCCTCTGCCCCCACCTTCACCGGCATGGTCTTCCGGAAAACCTCCTTCATATTAAAATCCAGAACCCTCGCGGTCAGCCTGCCGTTGAATTCGCGGGGATACTCGTTGTTCACCGCGATGGTGTTCTTGATGAAATCCATCTGTGCGTGCAGCGGCTCATGAGCGTCCTGCGTGAAATACAGCGCCGCCGTCGGCTCCAGCGACCAATCATACAAACGCGCGCAGACCTGGCGGTTCGGGCTGTTGTGATACCAGAAGAGCAGGCCAGTGGAAAAACGGTCGCCGTAGTCAAACTTGTTGGCGTTCCAACACTCCCAGATGGAACGGAACGAAAGACCGCCGAACGCCTGCGCTTTCATCGCGTAATCATCGATATTCGCACTCGGTCCGTAGAACCGCACGCCGCGGTCGAAGTGGCTGGTCATCTTGTGAAATCCTCCGCCATCAAGATAGTCCCACACCGGCTTGTTGATCGGCCACAGATCCTTTTCGTCCATCATTTCCCGCAGGCAATCGACGGTCGGCAGGATCGGACATCCGTATTCCGGGCAGAATCCATTGATGCGGCTGCCACGTTGGGAGGCGGTGTCTTCATAATGAAACATCGGATTCTCCGAGATGTAAGGACTGCCGTCATGGATGCCGCCGATTTCGGATGCTTCCAGATAATCGCAACCAGGCTGGAGTTCAGTGACGAGATCCTTGATCGGGATGATCGTCTTCTCATCCCGCTCGTTGGCGGACACATAAAAACACTGGCTCGGATGATTGCGGATGCGGCGGATCGTGTCCGCCACGTTGGACCGATGCAGGCCGGCATCATCGGGAAGTTTCGTATCACCAGTCTGCCAGAACTCGGTCCAGACGAGGATGCCATATTCATCGCAGAGATCGAAAAACAAATCGGACTCGGTGGTTCCCCCACCCCACTGGCGGATGAAATTCACGCCCGACTGGCGGGTGTAACGGAGTTCCGCCGCCATCCGCTCGTCTGAATTCCGGCACATCGCCTCCGGCACCCAGTTCGTGCCGTGGACGAAAAGCCGCTTGCCGTTCACGATGAATTGCCGGCTCTGGTCCGGCGTGTCGCGGTTGGTCCGGACGTCGCGGATACCGAAGCGGGTTTGCACCTGATCGGAAACCGAGCCGCCTTGGACAAACTCCAGTTTCAGTGTGTGCAGGAACTGTTCACCCTTGTTGAGCGGCCACCACAAGCGCGGCTTGGCGATGACCAGCGCCTGGTATTCCTCCGGCGTCAGTCGCACGACCTGGATTTCACCCGCTTTCAGCGAAATCGATTTTTCGATACGGATTCCGGCATCCTCCACCGCCGCATTGAGCACGCCGGACTGCGGTTTGTCAGTGGCATTCACCACGTCCACGCCGATCGTTTCCCTAGCAGGATCCAGCGCGGGAAGCGCCAGCTCGGATTTCACATAGGGATGGCGCAGCGCCACCGGGCCGGTCGCGAACAATTTCACATCTCGCCAGATCCCGGTGTTCCGGTCGCGGATGCCGTCGGTGAAGGTGAAGTCCCAGCCCACGGTCATGAGCATCGTCGTGTTGCGGCCGATCTCACCATCGCCACCGTTGCGGTTCTCGCCCGCGGCGCGGACGGTCTTTTCCTTCTGTTTGAAACCGCCGGGCTGCTCCACCGGTCTGACCAGCACGGCGAGCGCGTTGGGACCTTCGGCGCGAAGTGAGTCGGTGGCATTGAAAATCCCCCGCTGGAACATTCCCGCGAGTTCCCCCAGGCGTTTGCCATTGAGCCAGATCTCAGCCTTCTGGTTCACGCCATCGAATTGCAGCCAGATTTGTTTCCCGGCGAACTCGCCCGGCACCTTGAACTCCGTGCGGAACCAGTAGGTGTAGAAATCCCCACCCGCTTCCGAAAGATCGGGAATCAGTTTGCGCTCGTGCGCGTTGTTCAGACCGAAATAAGGTTCCGGATAGACGCCATCGGCCACCAGGCTGTTGAGCACGGTCCCGGGGACAATGGCCTTCCGCCATGTGCGGGTGTCGAATCCCGGCTCGGACAGCGCCGCACCACCGGCGGCCTCCTTCTCCCGGCACATCATCCACGGGTGCGCTCCGCCATGAAACGACGGCAATCTCAGGGCAAAGGCTTTATCAGATTGTGCCTGAGCCGTTGTGAGGATACCCGCGGCGGCGGCTCCGAGAAGAATGACGGTGAGGGTTCTGAGATTCAAGGTCATGTTAGTTTGAAAAAATACCGCCGCGCAGCCGGGCCTCGGGCTCGAAGCACCGACTCACTCCTATAAGGTCGACCTTGGGAAAAGCCCGCTCCCCACAAAGATCATGGATTCACCGGGACGCGACCCACATGCCAGTCAAAGTAGAGGCAGTTCCTGTAACTTCCGTGAATGGGACCCGGCGGCAATTGGTTTTTCCAACCGGCATTCGAGTTCTTCTGATCGACTTCCCCGAACACGACTTGTTTTCCAGGTTCCTCAATTCGGTCGAGCATCTTGCCCCATGGACTCTCCGTTTTTGTTACAGAATCGACTAGTATCTTTACCTTATCGTTGAGCACGACGCTTGGTGATCCCTTCTTTCCATCCGCCAGCAACCCCGGCCAAGCAAAAGTCGAATCGAACGCCGCCAAGTCTGGGTTGTTCGACCAATTTGTGGCTTTAGGACAGCCGAGGTATTCTCCGAGGTGGTTCTGAAGCCGACGGTCCTCCAAGTTGTACCAAGGCCCCTGCCCGGTGTGGAGCGTTCCACCGGCACCGACAGGATAACGCCCTCCACGATCCTGCGCAAAAATCAGGAACGCGTTCCCGATCTGATTCATCTTGCTGACACAAACCGCCGAACTCGCCGAACGACGGAGGTGTTTCGTGGTGGAAAAGGAGATCGCCGCCAGCACGATGACGATGGTGATCACGATGAGAACCTCTACCAGAGTGAAGCCGCGCATGATTTTCATCTGGCGCGAATCATGATTCAACGGACTTTCGGAAATGGTGAGTTTCATGGGTTGGCAGTGTTTGACTACCCCTGAAGCTCGTCGATATCCCGGAAACGGTCAATATACCCGAATGGCCAGATCAGGGGCGCTTCTGTGCGAACAACCAAGGCAGCAGTTCCGGATTGGCAAACGCTGGTGTCCACGAGTTGTGAGCAATGCCGGGAAGCTCGGTGTCTTTCGGGTTCCCTCCTGCTTTCCCGAGCGCCTCCACCATCGAGCGCGTGCGGACCGGCTGGACCGTTGTGTCCTTATCACCATGGAATGTCCAGATCGGCATCTTCGCCAGCAGCGGCGCGGTCGAGTTGTCGGCGCCTCCACAAATCGGCACCGCGGCGGCGAACCATTCCGGATGCCGTGCGGCGATGTCCCAGGTGCCGAATCCTCCCATGGAAATCCCCATCACATAGACCCGCGATGGATCGATCGGCAGGGATTTCATCAGCGATGGCACCAGCTCGATCACCAGCGACAACGGTTCGCTCGGCTCCTTGGGCTGCTGATGGGGTTGGGGATCGCCCCAGTTGACCTCCACCCAGCGCTTTTCGTTAGAGCACTGGGGGAAGATCACAAACGCGGGGAATTTCGCCCGGTTCGCGGCATTCGAGAACATCGAGCCGCCATGCTGCAGCTGGCGGGAATTGTCGTCCCCTCGCTCACCCGCCCCGTGCAGGAACACCACCAGCGGATAGCGTACCCCGGATTCGATCTTCTCGGGTGTTAGGATGCGGTAGGGCAAAACGCCGCGCGCTCCGGTGAAGGTGGCGGCGGCATATTCATCAGCCGCGGTGGCGGTGACGGCGAGCGCCAGGATGGAGAACAAGGTGAGGGTTCGCATGAATCTCTGAAACGCTCCCAGTGTTGTGCTACTTTCACCCTCGGCGGCATGAGTTCATCCACCACGCGAAGATCCATCAGGACCACCCCACCGGCTAATACGCGTAGCCGATGGCGAAATGGATGGTGCCCGCCGGTTCGCCGGGGTCCTTCGTCAGGTTGTAGCCGTATTCCAGCCGCACCGGGCCGATCGGCAGATCCAGCCTGAGCCCGAGACCGGTCGCCACCTCGATGTCGGCGGAGGTCAGTTCGTCGTAGTTCTGCGATAGCGATCCCGCATCGACAAACATCACCGCCGACACGGCCCCCGTCAGTTTGCGGGCGATCTCCACATTCGCGTTCCACATCGCCTCGCCACCTAACGGATAGCCGTTGGACGACTGCGGGCCGAGCTCCCGTTCGGGAAAACTGCGCACGCTTCGCGAGCCGCCGTTGAAAAGCCGCAGGTCGATGGGCATGTCGGTGCCGTCACCCGAGGGAACGACCATCCCCCACTCGCCGCCGATGCCGAGCTGCCAGTTCCGGCTGATCTTGTGATACCAGCCGCCGGTCATCCCGGCCTGGACGTAGGATGTGGAAATGTCACCGACCGCCGCGCCGATCTCCAGCGGCATTTCCAAATGCCAGCCGCTGGTCGGCAGCACCGGACTGTCGCGGTAATCGAGCGCCTGCGTGAACCGCAGCTTCGGATGGGCGTAAACATTCTCTCCCAGATCATCGGTCGGCAGGCCATCGCTGGTTAGATTCACGAGCGAGGTGCCTGCCAGAAGATCGAGCGAGTAGTGGTCGCCGAATTTCCAGGCAAGCCTGCCGTCAAGCCCGCTCTCGAAGGTGCTGTATCCCTCACGGCCGTAGATCAGCGCGTAGATGCGGGCCGTGCCGGCGACGTCCGAGCCGAAGAGCCACGGATCGGTGACCTTCGTTTCTCCCAGAACCCCGCGCGAGCTGAACTCGAAGCCCGAGCTGAAACCCAACAGCTCGCCGAACAGATTGCGGTCCGCATACGTGACGCGGGTGATGAATCCCTGATAGGAACCGACTCCCGCCGCCAGCGTGATCTCCTTGGCGCGGGCTTCAGTGAAATGCAGCGTGGCATCGATGGTCCCCTCGCCCGTTTCCACCGTCTCCACCCGTGCCGAGGAAAACGCCCCGGTCCCGAGGAAGCCGCGCACATATTTGTTCATCGCCGCCTCGTCATACCAGTCGCCTTCGAGCCTTTCCATCCGCTTGCTGATGCGCTCCGGGTTGGTCCGTTCGAGGCCGTCGATGTGGATCTTGTGGAGCTTCACCCGCTTGCCGAGATCGACGAAAAACTCCGGGATGAACTGCGGCGATGAAAGCGTGCGTCCCATCTGGATCGTCGCGTCCTTATAACCGCTGCTGCCGAATTTCTCCTCCACCGCCAGCCGCATCGCGTTCAGGTTCGCGGTGCGCGCCTTTTTCCCGATGAACGGTTTCACGGCAGCCCTCGTTTCATCAATGCCGCGTCCGTCCGGGCTGGAAATCCGCGGGGTGGCGATGTGGTGGAGCACGCCGGTCCTGACATCGATCGTGATGTCCACCGCGCCGGTGGCGGCGTCCGTCTGACGCGAGGCGAGGGCGACCTCCGCCGACCAGTAGGCTTGCGCGTTGAGTTCCTGTTTGATGAAGGAAATCCCGGTCGCCACGTCCCCCTCGCGGAACGGCGCGCTGCCGGAGCCGATCGGCCGGCCCTTTTCCGCAGGGGAGCTGTAGAGTTTGATGAATTTGCTCAGATCCTCGGCCGGCACGCCGTTGATCGTCACCTTGCCTAACGAAAGCCGGAGCCCCTCGTGCACCGTTAGCAGGATCTCTTCGCTGCTGACGATTTTCCAATCCACCTGCACCTTGGAATAACCATCCTTTTTCATCACCTCCCGCAGCAGGAACGCGGCGTCGTCCGCGCGCCAAGTGGATGCCGGCTTGCTGCGGACGTGCGCCATCCGCTCCCCGATCAGCCCGAGCAGCTCACCCTCGCTCTTTTTCTGCGAACCCGTGATCCTCACGTTCGTCTCCGCGCCGGCGATGGACGCAGCGGTTAGAAGAACGGCGGTGACACGTTGGAAATTCATCAGCGGAACGAGAGACGCCAGATGACCATGGCGCGGGAATCCCCTTCGGCACCCATGCCGGCGGAGAGGAACCAGCGGTCGGTGAGCGCGAGGGTGGCGGTCGAGAATGAATCGTTGGAATAAGGATCCGCCTCGGCGATGCTGAAATCGACGCGATCCAGCAGGGCTAACAACGGCCGCAGTTGTTTGCCGAAACGGAACCGCCCGCGGCGGATCTCCTCCGCGAGAAGCTGCATCGCGCGGGACGACGCGGCCTGCGGATTTTCCAAACCGGTGGTGGTGGTGCCGGTGGCGAGCAGCGTCATGATCTCGTTATCCGGCAGCGGCGGATTCGAGGTCAGCACGAGTTGCGGATTCGACATCCTGCCGTAGGCGTAAACCGTGATCCGATAGGGCCGCGGCTCGGCGGTGCCGCGGATTTCCAGGATGGGATCAAAGCCGGTCGCCGGGGTGAATGAAACCGTGCCGGAGCGGACATACAGCGTGCTGAATGGCAGCGTCGCCCGGAACTCGGAGATTTTCATCGCTCCATCCGGCAGCGGATTTCCGAGCGTGCCGCCGACGCGGATGGTGCCGTTCACCTCGCCCGTCGCCAGGTTCCCTCGGATGAGAAACGGATCCTGCGTGCGCACGGTGACGTTGAGCCCCCAGTTGCGGAACGGCTCCGGCATCGACGGGCTGCTGCTCTGCGGCGGATCGATTTTCGGCAGCGCCGCGGCGGTAGGTGAGTTGAACGGAGTGCCGATCGGCAGAAGCTCGATGTCTCGATAGAACACGCTGTCCACCGCCCCAACGGTGCCGGATAGAGCTGCCTTTTCCCACGGCCCTTGCAGGCGGAGATCGATGTTCGCGCGCAGGATCAGCAGGTCGTTGCGCATCAGCGGCAGGTGGTCGCCGCGCAGTTTGAAATCGAGGTTGCCCGGCTTGCCGGACGCGATGGCGAGCGATCCATCACCGGTTAGCGTGCCGCCGGCCACCGTGGTTTTCAGGCTTTTGAGCGTGATCTTGTCCAACGCCAGATCGACCGCCGCCGATATATTTTCAATGGCGGGAAAACGGCCGTCCTTGAAACGCAGCCCGCCGCCTGCAAGGTTGAGCTCCCCTTTCAGCTCCGGTTTGCCGATCTTTCCCTTGGCGACCACGTTGCCGGTTAGAAATCCCGTGACCTGCTCCGCAGCGGGAACGAGGGTGGTGAAACGCGAGAGATCCAGCCGGGGAAGATCGACACGGGCGTCCAACGGCTCCTCCGCTAACAATTTCGGATCATTCGCCCATTCCGAGGGACGGAACGGCAGGTTCGCCTTCATCGTCGCCGCCGGGAAATCCGGCGCGGTGGCGATGGCATCCAGCGTCATTTTCCCATCAGCCGCCTTGAGCGTCACTTTCAGATCGGCGGGCGGCAGATTCGGTTGCGCGGGCGAGCGGAGATCGCGGGCTTCGAGCGTGGCATCGACGACCGGCCCGGCATAGGTGCCGGACACCTTGATCTGGACCTGTCCGGTCGAGCTAGGATCGATCTTCTCCGCCGCGGGCAGCCATTGTTTGAGCAGGCCGAGCGAAAGCTTGCGCGAGGTGATGTCCACCGCCACCGGCCGCGCGTCGTTCGCCAGCATCTCGCGCCACTTTTTGAAATCCTTCGGCACCGGCAGGCTCGCGGTGCCTTCGGCGATGTCCTCCTTGCCGTCGGTCCAGAGGAAACGCTTGAGGACGAGCAGGTCGTCGGCGAGCGAGGCTTCGAGGGCGATGGTCTGGTCGTTCGATTGCAAGCGCAGGCCCTTGGTCTCCAGCTTGCCCGGCCAATCGTAGGCCACGCCGCCGATCGCGGTGACGGGCGGGACGTTTTCGCGGGTCCATGTGGCTTGGGTGAAATTGATTTCACCGCGATGCCTGCCGGTTTTGATGTCGCCCCCGCCGCTCCATTTTCCGGTGAGATCCGCGACTCCGCCGGGTTTCACCTTCACGATGGCGAGCCAGCGGTCGATGCGGCTGTTGGTGAATTCATCGAGCTCCAGCGATGCCTGATAGGTGGCAGGCTGGATTTGATAGATCGCGGAGGCCTTCAGTCCGTCCACGGCGAGTTCAGCAGTCACCGGCGCGGCCGGCTGCCAGTGGCCCTTGACGGAAATGTCGGATGCGAGCTTCGCATCCACGGGCTTGATCACCGCGTCCGCATCGACGGCCTGCAGGCGGTTGCCAGTGAGCGCGAGGTTGAAATTTCCCTCCAGCGAGGATGGCGGAACAGGAGCGGCGGGATCGATGGCGGGTGTGCGTTTCGCGAGCTCCGCGAGAACGGGTGGCACGCTGGCGATATTGAAACGGCCGATGGCGTTTCCTAACACAAACCGGGCATCCGAGCGCGTGACAGGTGCCCCGGCCTCCACGGTGAGATCCGTACCCAGCGCCTTCGCATTGACCGTCAGCGTGGCAAGCTCGGATTGAAGCGAGGTGCCGAGATTCACTTCCGCGGCGCTCCAGTCCTTGAACGTCACGTTTTCCAACAGCACCCGCGCGCTGCCCGTCGCCGCCTTGGGATCGGGCAGAGCTCCATCCACGTCGATGGCCAGCGAGGTGAGCGTGGCGCTGGCCGGGATTTCCACACCGAAGCGCTTCGCAGTCTCCGCGATCTGGAGTTTCCCTTCTCGCAGATCGATCTTCGCCGAGGCGAATCCCGGCGAACTGCCGATCACAAAAACCGCATCGTCCACCCGCACCTGCGCATCCAGCGACGGCAGGCCGCCGGCGGGAAGCCGCACGATGAAATCGCTCACGCTGACGCCCGGCAAGGGATCGAGGCGGGCGATGGAAATGTCGTCCGCATTCCAGAGCACGGCGGATTTCTGAGAGGGCCAGGCCTTTCCTGTTGGATCGGTGATGGCGCCGAGCTCCAGCATGATTTCGGCGCTGCCGGGGCGATGGGTGAGATTGCTGGGGGCGAGTGCGAAGGCCGGTTTGCCGTCGCGGGTGGCGGTGAGGCTGATGTTCCTGAGTTCGATGGCGGCGGGCAGGATCCGCGAGCGCACGGTGCGCAGGGTTTCGACAAGTTTCGCCAGATCGAGCGGCGGTTTTTCCACGCGGTCCTTTTTCAGGCCGAGGCGGAGGTCGGCGTGCAGGCCGTCGATCGTCAGCCCGTCCAGATCGCCGCGGATCAGCTTCCTCAGTTGGTAAACGGGAACCACCTTGTCCACCGAAAGGCCGGCGAGATCCTTGTCGCCGCCGAGGCGCAGGTCCGTCACCGAGAGCCCGCTGGTGAGGCTGCCCTCCAGCTTGAAACTCCCTTTTAGTCCGGCTTTTTCGAGAAAATGCGATGCCACCATCGGTGCGATCCATCGCAAGCCGGGGCCGTTCAGCCAGACGAGACCGAGCAAAAACATCGCCAGCACGATCCAGCGCCGGACTTTCCGCCGCCGCTTCGGAAGCGGGGCGGGATCTGCGGGTGGTGTTTCGATATCAGGCAAGCCCCAGCAGTTTGCCTCACGTAACCGCCGGGTCAACCGCAGGCTTTATCCGCCATTGCCAAAATCGGTTGGAGCCCCTATCTCCAGCGGCATGGAACCGATCACTTTCACCCCGCTTTACATGGAACGCGTCTGGGGCGGGCGCGAACTCGAAACCGTCTACGGACGCAATCTGCCGGACAAAACGCAGCCCTTCGGCGAGTCGTGGGAAATCGTGGACCGTGAAAAGGAGCAATCGGTCGTCGATGAAGGCACCCACGCGGGCAGCACGCTGCACGATCTGTGGACAAACCACCGCGAGGAAATCTTCGGCGAAGGCTTCCATGATCACCCGCGTTTCCCCATCCTGATCAAAGTGCTCGACGCCCGTGACGACCTCTCCATCCAGGTCCATCCGCCGGTCGATCTGGCCGCCAGCCTCGGCGGCGAGCCGAAGACGGAAATGTGGTTCATCGCCGA
>Ga0123337_10006777_pt1 | contig 10844 bp, 13 predicted proteins | sample frozenSSSSmetaG_FD_89792 | JGI IMG/M metagenome (GOLD analysis project Ga0123337, IMG submission 89792) | Glacier valley bacterial and archeal communities from Borup Fiord, Nunavut, Canada, to study Microbial Dark Matter (Phase II) -... | ecosystem: Environmental > Aquatic > Freshwater > Ice >...
GCTTGTTACTCGGTTTAATATTCTAATATTACCCTGTCTGTTTCTATTTGTAGTAACCGTTTTGTTCTATCTCTTCTTTAACAATATCCGGAACCATGTAGCGTATGGATTTTTTTTGCTTAATTAAGTCACGGATATTAGTAGAGGAAATTTGTAAAAGGGGGGCTTTCAATATATGTATATTGGCGTTTAGTTCATTGTTTATATTAAATCCCTGGCGTTCGTAAATGTACAGAAGTATATTTTTTACGATAACATCATAGTTTTTCCATTTAGTAAGGTTACAGAAGCTATCACTTCCCATTATTACCGCAAATTCATGCTGGGGATATTTTTCCTTTAGGTAAGATAGTGTATCAACTGTGTATGAGGGTTTAGGTAGTTGAAATTCAATATTTGAAGCCTTTATTTTAGATTCTCCTTCCAGTGCTGATTGAACGAGGTGAAACCTATGGTATTCATTCAGTAATGATGCCGATGCTTTCAAAGGGTTATGAGGAGAAACGACTAACCAAACCTGCTGCAGATCTGTGGTATTAATCACATGGGTTGCTATAATTAAATGTCCAACATGAACCGGATTAAATGAGCCAAAGTATAAGCCAATTCTCATATTATCCAATTACATTTTAGTTAAGGAAATGGTATCTACTTCTTCAACCCAGATATTTTCGGCTTCATTTAATCTTAAACTTAAATGATAACCTGCTACCAATATTGATATTGGATCTCCCAAAGGAGCTACATGGTCTATAGTGAGTGTTTCTCCTGGTACGCAACCCATTTCCATTAGTTTTAGAAAGATGTCATCTTTTCCAAAATGTTTAATAATAACCGTTTTACCTACTTTAATATCTGAAAGTCGACTTTCCATCCTCGTTAATTTAGTTAATGCAAAGGTATCAATCAGAATTGTTTGATAATTTCGATATTTTAAAATAAGTTATGACAGTACAATTTTTTTTCAGTGAATCACTGATAAAACTATCGGAAAGGAGAAGATTAAAGGCATTTATTAAACAGTTATTTGTGGCTGAAGGTGTTTCACTTTTTTCTGTGAGGTATATTTTTTGTTCAGACCAATATTTATTATCCATTAACAGGGAGTTTTTGCTACATGATTATTATACAGACATCATAACTTTCTGTCTTTCTGAACTTGCAGAGCAGGTAGAAGGTGAGATTTATATAAGCACTGAGCGGGTAGAAGAGAATGCAGAGTTAGTTGGAGTAGATTTAAACAATGAGTTACATCGGGTTATTTTTCATGGGGCTTTACATCTATGTGGTTACAAGGATAAGAAGCGTTCAGATAAGAAGAAAATGACGGATGCTGAGAATAAATACCTTCAATTATACTTTCATTGATGTTCCACGAGTAACAGTTTCTTATTGAAACATTACTTAAAATTAATTATCCCTATAAAGAAATACTTTTTGGTATTATTATGCTGTGTGAGTTATTGTTTTGAATTTTATAAATGTTCCACGAAAAACAGTTTCTTGTTGAAACATTTTTATTTTTACAGCATGGAGAGAAAAAAATGGACGCCTAAAGCTGAAATAACGGATGAGTTAATAAGGTTTCGTGAAAAAAGGAAGTGGCAGGTAGCCCTGAGGAGATATGTGCTGGAAAAGAACTTGAGTCCTTCCTATGCCATCTACTTTGGTTTAAGTATAAAGGAGTTTAGGAAATGGATTGAATTGCAGTTTACAGGTGAATTGAGCTGGCAGAATTTTGGGACCAGCTGGCAATTTGATCATATTATACCAGTAGCTTACTTTGATTTCACTGTAGAACATGATCTTTTACTCTGTTGGAATTTTATAAATATAAGGGTTGAGAATATTGAATCAGGAAAAACAACCGGTAATAAAATTGAAGTGATTGCTGCAAAAGCTTATTTTGAATGCTTTTTCATTAAAACAGGATATTCTTTTTGCATTAAAATGATTGATAAAATTGAACAAATTGAAAAGTTAAATATTACCAGTGAGATGAAAATCGAGGAATATATAATTGAAAATAAAGAAAGCCTTGAGATTACTTCAACACTCGATAAGGAAGAGTTTAATAGTTTGAATACCGGAACAAGTCTCGAAGATATATTATTGGAGAGAGAAATACTTAAGAAATTTGGCTAATCACCCGTCCTCTAATACTATACAGTTACTTTAACTTTGCAGGATACATGTTTCCACAATACGATATAATAGTAGTAGGTGCCGGTCACGCAGGATGTGAGGCCGCCGCTGCCGCCGCAAATATGGGTAGTAAGGTACTGCTCATCACAATGAATATGCAGACCATTGCACAAATGAGTTGTAACCCGGCGATGGGCGGAATTGCCAAAGGGCAGATTGTTAGGGAGATTGATGCAATGGGTGGATACAGCGGAATTGTAACCGACCAAAGTATGATCCAGTTTAGAATGCTGAACAGGTCTAAAGGCCCCGCCATGTGGAGCCCAAGGGCACAAAGTGATCGAATGCTTTTCGCTACCAGGTGGAGAGAAATGCTGGAAAATACACCCAATGTAGATTTCTACCAGGATATGGTAGGCGGATTAATTGTAAAAGACGGAAGGGTAGTGGGTGTTAAAACAGGCCTTGGACATGAAATAAAAGGTAAGTCAGTTGTTTTAACCAATGGCACATTTTTAAACGGTATCATTCATATTGGCGAAAAGCAATTGGGTGGTGGAAGAATGGCGGAGAAAGCTGCAACGGGTATAACGGAACAATTGGTTTCACTTGGTTTTGAAAGCGATCGTTTAAAAACAGGTACGCCGGCAAGATTGGATGGTAGAAGTCTTGACTATTCAAAGATGGAAGAGCAAAAAGGGGATAAGGATATTATAGGATTCAGTTATCTTGATCTACCAAAACTTGCGCCTAAAGACCAGCGAAGTTGCTGGATAACCTATACAAATAGTGCCGTTCATGAGGTTTTAAAAACTGGTTTTGAAAAGAGCCCCATGTTCCAGGGACGTATTCAGGGAACTGGTCCACGTTATTGCCCGAGTATAGAAGATAAGATTAACAGGTTTGCCGAAAGAGACCGACATCAATTGTTTGTGGAACCGGAAGGATTTAACACCATCGAAATTTATGTAAACGGATTTTCTTCTTCTTTACCTGAAGAGGTGCAATATAAGGCACTCAAATTAGTACCGGGTTTTGAAAACTGTAAAATGTTTAGACCAGGTTATGCAATTGAATATGACTTTTTTCCACCAACTCAGTTAAAGTTTAACCTGGAAACCAAATTAATTGATAACCTGTTTTTTGCTGGTCAGATTAACGGAACAACCGGGTACGAAGAAGCTGCTTGTCAGGGATTAATGGCAGGTATCAACGCACACCAAAAAGCACGAGAGTTAGAGCCCGTTGTACTGAAAAGAAGTGAAGCATACATCGGCGTTTTGATAGATGACCTGATCAATAAGGGAACCGATGAACCATACCGTATGTTTACCAGTCGAGCAGAATTTAGAACCTTACTGCGACAGGATAATGCAGATATTCGTTTAACAGAAATTAGTTATCGCTTAGGTTTGGCATCGCAGGAGAGAATGGATAAGGTGATAGTAAAAACAGAGTCGGTGAATATGGCAAGAGAAATATTAAGCAATATTTCTCTTGAGCCTGATGAAGTAAATCCTTTATTGGAAACTGCCGGATCATCGACATTGGTATTTAAACAAAAGGCATTGCAACTTTTACTAAGACCAAATATTGGTCTGAATGCAATGGTAAACGCAATACCAAAAGTAAAAGATGCTTTAAAGGTATTTGATCGGGAAACACTTGAACAGGTTGAAATACTGACCAAGTACGAAACATACATCAACAAGGAGCGAGAACTGGTAGGTAAAATGAGTCAGTTGGAAGACTTAATTATACCGGACAATTTCCGATATGATAAATTGGTTTCGCTGAGTAACGAAGCAAGACAGAAATTCACGAAAATAAAGCCTCGTACACTTGGACAGGCTTCCCGTATTTCCGGCGTTAATCCAAGTGATGTACAGATTTTAATGGTATTTATGGGCAGGTAAACAAATTTACTAACATCTTGTTTCGTCGGAAATCGATGAATTTATTTTATCTTGAAATTATATAAAAAATTGATTATCAAATAAATATAAAAAACCCGAACAAATTTTATATATTTTTTGAATAAAGAAGTCGCAATAAATAACATCCCATAACAAAACTTAAAAACCACATGTCACTTCATTTCTCTCCTGAAACACCAAAAGAATTGGTTTTCGAAAATGTTGCAGAATACCTTCATCAACAAAATTTAAAAGTAGACAAACAAGATAGCACCCGGCCATGGGGTGGATTTTTTGTATTAGATGAAGCAGAAGCAGATAAGTTTATCGCTTTGTATTTTTCTCACTTAACAAAAGACGAACTAACGATAACGGGTAAACTAAGTCCTAAAATGTTGATTGTAGCTCCGGAAATGAGATTGAGCTGGCAGTATCATCATCGGCGAGCTGAAATTTGGAAACTGATTGGTGGTACAGCAGGAGTAGTTACCAGTGATACTGATGAAGAAAAGGACACTACGCAACTAAACATCGGAGATATTATCCAATTAAAACAAGGCGAACGTCATCGACTCATTGGTTTAGACGGATGGGGGATTGTAGCAGAAATATGGAGACATACTGATGCAGGTGATCCAAGTGATGAAGATGATATTGTGAGAGTACAAGATGATTTTGGACGATAATTATTTGTTAGAATAAAATACAGTCAATCTAAAAATTAAAAAGTTTGAAATAAATTAAAAAAGCTTCCCTAAGGAGGCTTTTTTAGTGTATACCTCCCGACAAAAACTCCTATAATCTTACGTCATTACACAATTTATATTACGATACATGTCGAAAAAGCCTTAACAAAAACTCAGAAATTTATTTACATATTTATTTATCCATTGATCCATTTTAATGCTGGATACTGGAACAATTTTTGTATTTTGATACCAAAAAAAGTATGAAAAAATCAATTTATTTATTTGCCATTGCAGCAACATCATTGATCACCATGACTGCATGTGGACAAGATAAAAGTAAAAGACCCAGTCCGCCCGCTAAGGCAACTTTAACTACAACAAAAGGTGTAACTATCACTATTGATTACAGTCAGCCTTCTGTAAAGGGAAGAACCATTGGTAAAGAAATAGCAACTTTTGGTGAAGTTTGGCGCACAGGAGCCAACGAGGCAACCACTTTTGAAGTAAGCAAGGATGTAACTATTGGCGGTAAAAAACTGGCAGCTGGTAAATATGGTCTTTACACAATCCCCGGTGAAAAGGAGTGGACTATCATTTTTAACAAGAAAACGGACCTTTGGGGATCAAATGGTTACAAAGAAGCCGATGATGCCTTACGCACAGTTTCCACAGCAGGTAAATCAGCGACTGTTACAGAAAAAATGACTTTTTCAATTGCACCATCCGGTACAGTTTCGTTAATGTGGGGAGATGTTATGGTTGATTTTAAAGTTGACTAAAAAAATACAACACACTAAAAGCGTCGCAGGTAACATTTACCTGCGACGCTTTTTTATGCAGGCTCTAATAACCCCGTGAACCTGTTGCTATCTACGGTAAGGTTGAATTAATAAGCGTTAGCTTTACCAGCAAACAAAAAAGAGAACAGATGAATTCGTCCGAACAAATAATTGACCAAACAAAAAAATGGATCAACGATGTAATAGTAGGATGCAATTTTTGCCCATTTGCTGCGAATGTAATAAAGCAACAGGCGGTCCATTACCAGGTAGATGCTGGTATATATTCAACATTTTCTGCAGCTTCCTTTTTAGATGAAATAGCCCGGTTAGACAATGAAGAAAAAATTGAAACGTCATTTCTGATCTTTCCTAATTCTTTCGAAAATTTTGAAGATTATCTCGATATGGTTGCACTTGCAGAAGAATTTTTAGAGGACAATGACTACGAAGGAATTTATCAACTGGCGAGTTTTCACCCACACTACCAGTTTGCTAATTCCCAAATCAATGATGCAGCAAATTATACTAACAGGTCTGTATATCCGATGTTGCATTTGTTGCGGGAAGCAAGTATTGACAAGGCATTAGAAAATTATAAAAGTCCGGAAGATATACCAGATCGCAATATTAATTTTGCCCGGGACAAAGGACATGTTTATATGAAAATGCTTCGGGATGCTTGTTTATAAATTGATTAATCTATATCCGCTTTAACCATCCGGTAACACTCATCCTGCTGCGATTGGATTTTGAAACTTCATGTTCCATTTCGTCACTTTTAAAGAAAACGGCTGTTTGAGATTCAGGTGATATTTGCTGCACCGACTCATTTTGGTATACCAGTAAATTACCGCCGTTTTCTTCTTCCCAGTTTTCATTTAAATAATGAATGAGTGAAAATTTTCGGTTGCTGTCATTTTTAAACTGGTCTTTGTGACGCTTGTAGCCACTGCCAGCTTCATATACAGCATAGTGAAATTCATAACCATTGATACCGGTATAACAAGTCTGGTTCAGGTATTCAATGAAATTTTCTACATGAGAAAGGAACTCCTGCTCAAATACATTTGAATGGCTTTTGTCCATCCAATAAATTTTATCACCCCGCATTTTTTGTTTGGCGTCTATCACCTCTTCGTTGCCAATTCCGGCAGCTGTCATCAGGCCATCCTTTTGTAATTGCACAATATTTTGTTGTAAACCTTTTGATAACGTTTCATTCATAAACCCCTTGTCAATTCCAATCTTATTATCAAGGAAACTATCAATCAGCAAATCAAACCTGTTCATCATTTTAGTAGTTGAGCCGGGTAAGGTAGTTCTTTTAAACACCATCAGCCGATATCATTTATTGTTGATTCTAAAAACCGCTTTATCTTTAATAAACTAATGTAAAAAATGAAAGACTTTAAAAAATATTATATTATACCAGCACCACCGGAGGAGGTATATCTTGCATTAACGCTACCAGCAACCATTCAATTATGGACCGGCGAGGAAGCCGAAATGAGTACAGAACCAGGCAGTGAATTTTCACTGTGGGAAGGAAGTATTGTAGGTAAAAACATAGTATTTGAAGAGGGAAAGAAAATTGTGCAGCAATGGTATTTCGGAGACCAGGAAGAAGATTCAATTGTAACCATTAAGTTACACATTCATAAACAAGGTACATCCGCAGAATTAACCCATACCAATATTCCGGATGAGGCATATGAGGAAATGGTAGAGGGCTGGAACGATAATTACTTTGGTTTATTGATCAGTTTTTACTCCTGATGAAAAACTCAATATCTATATTCAATTAGATGTCTCTAAGTCTTCTTCCCGCAAAATAAAATAAATTAGTTTTAGGGCTTGCCTTATATCTACGCCTGCCATACCTATGCAGCTAACGCAGGAGTGACGATTACTACGATGTATTTTTTGATTTCCTCCTTCCGGAAAAAGCCTCCAAATTATGGATTTATGTACTTTACTAAAATGCTTGAAACGCAAGCCTACAAAGAGTTTGGAATAATGGCACAAATTATGGAAAATGGATTTAGAGCTCATTGTTATAACATCTTTTTTAATTAAGACAAGTTTATAAGGTTGTTTTTTAAAATATTTTATTAAGATAGTTTTCATAGGGTACGGATTAAAAATTACCGGGGTTTCTACCCTGGTTTTTTTTGTCAAAAATAAACGACGATAGATTGAAGGACTATGTTCAATTGAAAAACATTCGTTGAACGGAGCGTCGCCACTTAAGCTAAATCACAGATTTTAGTTAATTCAAAAAATTTATTTACTTTACTAACTCACCACCTTTAGTGAGGCTGCCACCATTCTGATTTCTCCATAAGTAATATGTTCCGGTAAACTTTCTTTAATGTCTTTGGTTGAGGTAAGACCAAATTTTTCTATTGAAGATTTTATCAAATCCTGTTTTTCAATGGATATAATGGTGTTGATATCAATTTCACCTAAACCTACGAAATAAGACAGATGTCCTTCTACGGTAGCCGCCGTCATATTTCTTTCCTGTGCAATTTGCTCAATCGTTTTACCCTCTTTGTATAAATAAAAACTAGATGTTTTGGTATCTGTTTTTATTTCGGTAGATTTTTTTACACGCTTAATTTTTATTGGCTTTGCTTCAATGTTGGTATGCAGATCGTGCAACTCACAATATTCTCTGATAATGTTAATAAAGGCTTCGCCATATTGTTTTGTTTTAGCTGGACCAAAGCCACTGATCTGGTTTAACTCATCCAGGCTTTGTGGCAGATACAACGCCATTTCATCCAACGTAGCGCTACCAGCAACGAGATAAACCGGTATGTTTTTTTCGTCACAGATGCCATCTCTTTTTTTGCGAAGCATTTTATATAACTCCGGATGTGGACTATTGGTTTTAATTTGGGTTGATTTACCAGCATAAGCATTGGCGGATAAAAAAGGTTTGACATAAGTTCGTTTATGTTTTAGATATTCTTCGACCATAAAACCATCCCGGCATCCTTGCAACAGGTGCAATCGTAAACAAACGCCGTTATACAAATTCTGTAATAGTTTATTAAAATCGGTAGCCACTAATTTACTATCCGTTTCCGCAGGACAGCTATTGATATCGGTTTTAATCTTTTCCAAATCCGTAATAAAATGATTAGCGGCCGCCATCAATCTTTTCTGAAGATCTTCATTTTTTTCAGGAAGTTCGGCGTGTTCCAGCAGTTGGTATAACTGTGTTTCAAATTTTTTGGAAACCATTTCCACCTTGGCGATAGCTGTATGAATTTGTTCTATTGACGGTATTGCTGATGTATTCAAAGATTCAGCCTGTATCGTAGCAAAAGAGAGTATCGCTTTTGCATCAAGTAATTGGACAGAAAAATCAAACAGTTTTTTTATTTCTTCTGACTGAAAAAGATGTTTGGCTTCATGTAGTAATTGAAGTTGTACTGCGGAGGTTTTTTGCGTTCTTGCAAACGCTGTTATTCGGCTATCGCTGTGTAAACTATTATTATTGATTCGGCTATGCAATACCATTCCTTGTAAACTGGTGCAGCGGCTGAGCGCAACATAAACCTGGCCTGGCGCAAAGGCTTCACCTGCATCGATGATGGCTTTTTCAAATGTAAGTCCCTGGCTCTTGTGGATGGTGATTGCCCATGCGAGCCTTAGCGGAAATTGTGTAAAGGAGCCAATTTCATTTTCCTCTACCTGGTTGGTGATTTTGTCAACCACATATCTAATATTTCTCCATTTTTCCTTTTTTACTTCAATGGGTAATTCATCACCGCTGCATAACACTTTTATGGTATCGTCTTCTACCTTTTCAACAATGCCAATTTTTCCATTAAAATATCTTCGGACTCTTTCCAAGTCATTTTTTATAAACATTACCTGGGCGCCCACTTTTAGTTTTAATTGCAAATCAGCCGGATAAGATTTTTCATAAAACTCGCCTTCAACAAGTGCGTTAAAATTTTGAAGGGGTCCATTCAAATCATTTAATTCTTTAAAATTGATGGCGTCCGCTTTATTGTTGTGGGTGGTGAGCGTGATATAATTTTCTTCTTTTGTAGGATTGAATGCGGGTAAATATCGGCTGTGTAATAGATCAAAACCTTCCTGATCCATTTCGTTGTTACGAACCTGGTTTAAAACATTTACAAACAAAGGATCATTCTGCCTGTAAATTTTATTTAACTCAACATAAACAGGAGGCATACTTTCAATCACCTGGCTATTGAAGAAATACTGGCTTTTGTAATAAGGCGATAAGAGCTGCCATTCTTCATCTTTTACAACAGGCGGCAACTGGTACATGTCACCAATCAGCAAAACCTGTACTCCGCCGAATGGTCTTGAATACTGGTTTCGTACATGCCGCAAAATAACATCGATAGCGTCCAGCACATCGCATCGCACCATACTTATTTCATCAATGATCAGTAGCTCCAGCTTTTGCATTACATCACGGCGTTCGTTGTTGATGCGAAGGCGGCCAATCAAACTAGTTTTATCATTAACACCCTCATTTGTATCAACCCCTCTGCTGACAGGGATGTACGGATTAAAAGGTAATTGGAAAAACGAATGTATCGTAGTACCACCTGCGTTCATTGCAGCCACGCCGGTGGGTGCAACAATGGCGGTATTTTTTACACTGTTTTCTTTGCAGTGCTTTAAAAAGGTAGTTTTACCGGTACCCGCTTTTCCTGTTAGAAAGATAGAAGCGTTTGTATAGTTTATAAAGTCGGAAGCAAACTGGAAGGAGTCTGATAACATCATGTGTAGAAATTTATTAGGCAAAGATCATTATTGCAAAAGGAACTTCGAATATTGAATGCTGGTTATTGGCTGGCATACAATACCCGAAGTAAAAATTGGCGTTTTTAACATCGCATTATTCCAACACCTTCTCCTTGCTGCCAAGCAATAGCATGTCATTCACCTGCACCTCAGAAACATATTTTTTGTTTCCCTCTTTGTCATTATAACTTCTGTTAATAAGCTTACCATCAATTACAACCTCTGTTCCTTTGTGTAAATATTTCTCAGCTAAATCCGCCAGTTTACCCCAGGCCACCAAATTATGCCAGGTGGTTTCTTTCACTTTTTCTCCACTGGCATTGTGGTAAGATTCATCGGTGGCAATACTAAACTTTGCCAATTTCTTGCCGCCTTCCATGTTTTTTATTTCGGGTTCATTACCTAAATTTCCAATTAACTGAACTCTGTTTTTTAAAGCATTCATGTCTGTATTTTTAATGGTGAATCCCTTTAGAATTTTTGGTGAAGGCAGGGACTATCCTTCGTTTTAA
>Ga0123337_10006782_pt1 | contig 10836 bp, 17 predicted proteins | sample frozenSSSSmetaG_FD_89792 | JGI IMG/M metagenome (GOLD analysis project Ga0123337, IMG submission 89792) | Glacier valley bacterial and archeal communities from Borup Fiord, Nunavut, Canada, to study Microbial Dark Matter (Phase II) -... | ecosystem: Environmental > Aquatic > Freshwater > Ice >...
GGTTGGGGTGTTTTGTTGGGGGGTTGGGGGGGGTGGTGGGTGTGTGGGAGGGGTGTGGGAGGGGTGGCAGGGTGTGGCAGGGTGTGGCAGGGTGGGGCAGGGTGTGGCAGGGTCTCTGGCAGGGTCTAAGAGGAGTCTGGCAGGGGCGGTTTCTAGGATAGCCTAACAGGAGTGGCAGCAGTGGCACTGTGGTAGGCCGGGCTGTCCGTCCGTTGGCGCTCTGTTTTGGTAGTGACTGATCTGGGTAATGACCACACCGTAGATTACATCCGCAGTATACGATGTAGTATGTGCGTATGTACATAGGTAGCTATTATGTACAGGGTGTATGTATGCAGGCCTTTTAGCCTCCCGTATTCATTCTCATACTCATGCCCATGCCCATGCTCATGCCGATCCTGAGATTGCTTGCTTCATTGAGAAGGGGAACCAGTGCATTATTCACTCTTGCCTGTAAGTCGGTGCTATTCTCCTGTATTATTCTGCCAGACGAGCGCCCATTTCCATCCGAGACCAAGCGACCAAGCAGAGAAACGTGAGAGGGCCCATGATTGCTCCGCCGTGCCCACTTGGCGGCTGCTCTACCGTCTCCCTCGTCCTCTTCCAGACAGGCGTGGCATCGGGTTGTGGGCTCTGCGGTGTTGATTTACGTATGCGTCCATGTACACACATGTCATGGTGGAGCTTTGTTTACGACGCAGCACTCGCGAGTGGCAAAAGAAAACAGGCTGGAGGGAGCTGAGGCCTGGACTGTCCAGGAGTCTTCGGGGGAGTGGAGTGATGCTTCAGCTTACGAGACAGTGGGAGTAGGGAGTAGGAGTAGGGAATAGGAGTAGGAGTAGGGAATAGGAGTAGGAGTAGGGAATAGGAGTAGGAGTAGGGAATAGGAGTAGGAGTAGGAAATAGGAGTAGGAGTAGGAGTAGGGAATAGGAGTAGTGAGTAGGGTAGGGGTACTCCTGGCAACCAATGTCTCGTATGTGTGGGTTAGTCAGCGGAGATTGTGAGAGCATACATACAACATACACACAGCACTGGAAAGCAGCACTGTAAAGGGCAGCAGAGCACTGGACATGCAGTATGAGTATGGCTGGAGTAGTAGTGTACGGGTAGTATACTGCTGGTGCCTTACGAGGACGACGGGCTAAATAGGAGAGTGGAGAATGGCAATCTTAAAAGCTCGTAAAGCTCGTAATCATAATGATGGTAGTGATGGTAAGGATGGTAACAAACATGGAGCAGGGGATAACAACAGCCTCGAAGGATCCAGTGATAAAAATCATAAAAGACAATCATCCGATAATGCCGTTAGTGTCGTAGAGTGTGTGTAGTGCGTGTGTAGTGTGTGGTAGTGTGTGGTAGTGTAATAATATAGTGTCCTAGTGTCCTAGTCCTAGTCCTAGTGTCGTAGCGCCGTAATCTCGCGTTCTATCTATATCCATCCATCTATACCTTCTAGACCTAGGTATGTATGTATCTATCTATATCTATCTATATCCATCTATATCTATCCACGCATATCCAATTTCCCCTACACGAGTAGCGAGCATGAGATTATCACCAATATGTCCCAATAATCCCATCCCATCCCATCCATCCATCCATCCATCCATCCCATCCCATTCTGATAGTCTGTCTGATAGTCTGTCTCGGAAGGCCCTTCGGCGCTACAAATACAATACGAAGTACGGCTTTGTGATTACTCACTCTACTCTGTGCATACACCTGCATACACCCACCATCATCCCATCCACTGCAACTTCCAGCCTCAAATCAATAGTGGCATCCTCAGATACATCCGTAGATACATCCCTAGATACCTCTGTAAGGATGGGTAAGCAATCATCCCCTGCTTTGCGACCTTGGTACGACAAGGCAGACGGCATTAGCGTCAGGGGCGGTACAATACAGCACAGTGTACATAAATAAGGCTGCCTAGGTACCTAGGTGTTCCTCCTCTTGTCATTTGCCACTCCTTCTCCTCGTAAATGGAAATTGCTCTTCTCACTCTCATCTCGTCTGGCGAGATCCAAGATGAGCCGTTGCTATTCTGGTTTCTTTGTTGTTTTTTGTTTTTTTCCTTGTTTTTTTTTTTTGCCCCCTTCAATAATAATGTCAAGGCGGAAGAGGCCGGCCGCCGTGGCAAAACTCCATCCAGCGTAACATCATTCATTCTCCTCAATCTCCCATCTCCGGCCACATGCATGCATGGAGTACATAGGTACATACATACCTGGCCACATACCTGGCCATGTAAGACTGCACACGGATAAAGGTCGGCTTTCCACGGCACAGAGCAATGCCCTCTTTCGCAAAAGCGATCGTCGATCATCGTCTTTAAATACCGACGAGGCCGACGACGACAATCCCATCCATCCCTGTCGCCCATGTGAGGCGAAGGCCATTCCAACATTGCCAAGAATAATCATCATCATCATCATCATCGTCGTCGTTCCAAGTTTCTTCCCTCTTCCATTCCAACTGCCAACTGCCAAGAGCCCCCCCCCGGACGGGATCATGTCCTGCCGTCGTCACCACCAACGTCGCTCACAACCATGGCTTGTCCCCATTTCTGCCTAGGTGCTGTCTGTTACCAAGGTACAGTGCAGTGCCCGCCCGACACACGACAGCATCACCTCGATCCAAGGATCTCAAGAATGAACCACGCAATGCCCGAATGACGTCACGATTCTCTCTTCAAAATAGCATCTTCCTTCATTCCATCGTTCGTCCATCTTGTGCTACACTTAAATCTTCTTCTGAAAAGACCATGACAGGCAATCTACATAGGCTCACGACATGGAAGCGTTCAGGCGAGACGGAATAATCTACATATTGGAAGATCAACCGCAACTGCTAAGGTATAGATACAAAAATGAGTGAGTGACTACAGTTTCGCTCTTGCCTCCGTCGCCTTATGTAAAGCGGCTCCCTTCTCCTCGAAGTACTCGGCGATCTTTCCACGCGCGACCTCGACAACGCTGGCATCCTCCACCGTGGCCGGAACCTGCACCTCCTTGTCAAACTCGCCATGCACCGCGTTGTCGACCAGCTCGCGGAGCACTCGTCGGAGAGTCTTCCCAGACCTCGTCTTTGGAATCATGTTTTTGCCCTGGATAGCCCCTCCAAGAGAAGCAATGGCTCCAATCTGACTTCGCACGAGGCCCTGGATCTCGCGGAAGAGCTCGTCGGAGAGAACTGCCGACGTTGGATGGTCAGAGGCCGCGAGGGTTATGAATGCAAACGGCATGCTCCCCTTGAGTGCGTCGGCGATGCCCACGACGCAACATTCTGCGACTTTGGGACTGGAACATATTGCTTGTTCAATGGACCCTACGTCGCACGTTAGTTCTCCGATCACTCGCATTGTCGCCGGGGGGGGATAGCCAACCTGTACTGAATCTATGTGCAGCTACGTTGATGATGTCGTCGGACCGTGACATGACATGGATATAGCCTTGGGAGTCGATCATTCCAGCATCTCCCGTGTCGACCCATTTCCCATCAAATCGCTTCAGATAACCTTTATAGAATCGCTCCTCATCCTCCCAAAGAGTCCTGAATCCGGTTGGGGCGAGCGGCATCGCTAGGACAATATTTCCCATCCTCCCCTTCTCAATTTCCTTGCCCTCGTCGTCAACGATTCTGACATCGAACCCAGGCATGGCTTTGCCTGCACTGCCCGGCTTTATCGAGAGCGGCGTGTGCTTTTGCTTCGTCTTACGATCCTTGCCGGCATGAGGTATCGTCGCGATCCCTGATATTGGAGATCCTGACTCGGATGACCACCAATTGTCAATGACATTCGCCCCATCGTTCCCGTACCTTTTCAGCAAGTCTTGATACATTGTCACTATACTTGGCTCGGACCGTTCACCTGCCAGAAAGATGCCGTTCAGGCTCTTGAGGCCGCCCCTTTCACCTACTTCGCGCAAGAACTTGTTCTCAGGATCATCGCGCTTGATGGCCCGTAATGCAGTTGGCGCCGTCGAGAGAGTATTGACTTTGTACTCTTCTATCATGCGCCAGAAGGTCCCAGAGTTGGGTGTACCGATCGGCTTGCCCTCAAATAGGACGGTTGTCGCACCGGTCAAGAGTGGAGCGTACAAGATATAGCTGTGTCCAACCACCCATCCAAGATCTGAGGCGCAGAACATCACGTCGCCCGGGCCATGAATCCCGAATAGGTAGCTGATTGACAAATGCAATCCTACCGCATGGCCACCAGCTTCGCGGAGCACGCCTTTTGGCAAACCTGTCGTGCCGGACGTGTATATGATATAAAGTCCGTCGCTTGACTTTACTGGCACACAGCCTGCTCTGAGTCCGCGGAATTTGGCGCTTTTGACTGATCTCTGCCAGTTTCTTTCGCCAGCCGGCTTGTTCAGATCCCATCGTAATTGATCGCGCTGCCAGATAATGGTCTTTTCTGGCTTGTGAGATGACGACTTGATGGCTTCTCTGATAAACGGCGAATAACTCATAGGCGGCTTGGCACCATCAATGCCGCAAGAGGCTGTCAGAATAGCCACTGGCTTCGAGGCTTCGATACGCTGGGCAAGTGATGCTGATGCGAATCCTCCAAAGACCACAGCATGGATGGCTCCTAGTCTAGCAACGGCGAGAATTCCAATGAGAGCAGCGGGTATCATGGGCACTGTAATATGTCAGCTCAGATCCGAGATTGGAGTTCGCAACCTACTATAAACAAGAACCACATCGCCTCTCTTGACCCCTTCTTCTCTCAGCACGCCTGCAAATACCTCAACCTCTTCAAGCAGCTGCCTGTATGTGTATTTCTCTTTGCTTCCCGTCACCGGGCTATCCCAGATAACAGCTACATTGTCCCCATTGCCGGCTATGACATGCCTGTCGACACAGTTGTAGCAAGTGGATATCTCTCCGTCGGGAAACCATTCCCAGTGATCGTGAGACACGCCGTTCTTGAGAAGCTTGGTGGTCCTTGATAATGTCTGGGCTGGTTTCTTATGCCAATGCAGATGGGAGGCTTGCTCGGCCCAGAATGATTCTGGGTCTGTCAATGAATGGTGCTGGACTTCGTCTTGTGGGTGAGAAGCCATATTGACAGGAGAGAATGCGAAGCTTTCACTGCAATCGGGTCAACAAGTGTATATATTGTTATCAATCTCGTCCCGAATCTTACCAATAAGAATATAAGGTTGGAGTTGGTTATATCAACAGTCAACGCAATCATGCACCAGACTGGGGGATGGAGGATAGATTGACGTTGGAAGCCGTATATTGGACCAGCAGAATGAAAGCAACTTATTGTGTCAAGGTGCGGTGACAAGTGATGGCCGGGAGACAGAGAGGAATTCAGCAAAGAAGTCTGTGAGCCAACATATATCGATCAACATTCCCTACCTTGGGAGCCTGGGGCGCAAGATATACATATGTAATAACTGCTGATGTGCGGAGGAGAGCTCGTCGGGAGGTGCAGTCCGCACTGCACCGCACCGCAAGCAGTGATGCAGCTTCCCCACGAAGCAACTCGACTCTACCGCAAGCCGGCTGTTTGTGGCGGGGAAACGGCGGTCGAAGGGACCTTGGTCCGTTCGGATAACAGGATTTGTTGGTACAGGCACGCTGCAACGGTAGATAGTATGGAGTACCCCAACTGGAGTACCCCAACTTTGCCAGCTTGGACAACTTCGGTAGCACTGTGTCTAGTCCGTTCCCCCGCAGAGCTTGGTCCAAGGGCGGTGACCGGCTGATAAATGATCTCATCGTCGTACCATCCATCGTGCGCTCTCCTCCAATCGTCTGTGCAAGCGATCGATATTGAATGGGATCTATTAAATTCACACCGAGGGCTTTGATAAATCTACTCGTCAATGCCTGAGAATAGCTATATAATGGAAGTTTCTGCCTTAAATGCACGATGTACTACACTCTTAAAACCAGTCTTTAACTTTAAAGTCTCTTTGCTCTATAATATAATTAAATTTTTACGTTACTACGTAAAATAAGTATTGCTTCTTCTCCTTTAAAAAGTCTCCAAAATATTAAGTTATATAACCTAAGTACAGTCATTTGTTTAAGTACAAGGATACCTCTATCACACCTAAATTTATACGTATTGCAAGTAGAATTTATCACAGCCGAGTGTAGATTTAATAAAACCCCATCCCTATCTATCAACCCATCCCTCCTTCCTCACGCGAACATGACACTGCTGCATTGCCACCCACGCTCTACCTCTACAGACAGACAGAGGGGGTAATAATTCCGTTATACAGCACCGTCTTAATCTTTCCTCTCATTCACTGGTTTAAAAAAGGTAAAAACAAAATGTAAGTAAATATGAACAGAGGGGGATTCGAACCCCCGCATCTTTCGATACGTGAATGCACTAGGCGTTGTAATCGACCAGAAGAATCGAGGTTCTTGAGTCACGCGCCTTAGACCGCTCGGCCATCTGTCCTGTTGATGTGATATCAATAGCTATTTTATATAACAAAGAACATAATTCCGTATGCGTTACACGGTAGTTATAAACCATTGTATCCTACAGCAATTGCAAGACGCACAACACGAATCAATCATGCGAATCACACTAAGATCAAGTCAAGGGCTTGAATACAAATAGCTTTTAATTGTCCTCGTCACATCATTCGTGAGCTACGTAAGAAAGCCCCCAGGAAAAAAGAAATTCATTATCATCATAAAGTAACAGCCATTCCGGAATGGGTGGAGGACTCGACTCCGCCACCACGCCTGGTTTCATCAAAGGCGTTTGGCATCCCAAGAAGGCATTTGTATCGGTAAGATCGTGAAGATTAGGCCCATCTTTGCAGGGCACCATTCATCGGCCATGTATTACCCCTCGCAAAAGCAGGTCGTAAGTTGGTCGTCATCTGAAGCAAAGAAATGTGCCACGTGGCAAACAGTAAGTAGAAGCACAATCGTAAAGCCAATGAAATATCGAATGAGTGTAGTTGCGGTCCGTGTTGTGACCGAGAAAGATGAGCCTGGAAAGGTCTGTTTTGAACTATATTTGGGGAAATTGTAAATGTGTCGAATATGCCGTGCTATGCGAAATTGAAGATCCAATGGCCAACGTCTATAGTACGGAAGAGCTCTGTATCAAAATAGATTTCATCGTCGACGCTGTGATATCGTGGTCCGGCTCCGATTTAAAGACGTGTCATAGTTGGAGTTGGGAGCCGAATCTTCGCGGATAGTTCTCCTCCTCTTGAGACCCTCAATGTCTCCTGTAGGCCCACGACTAGCGGGGCGCTGATCATCATCATCATCGCGTCCCCTTTTATTGCTTGCCGGTGCACCATTAACAACAGGCTGTTGGCCTGTATAACCATTTGTCATCGAGCTTGCCAGATCTGACTGATTGCCATACATATCATTATTCGAACCTCCATTAGCAGTGCCTCGCTCACTGCTCATCACATTATACAAATTACTCGACGGTGGCTGAGCTCTCGGAGGAGTGCTGTACCCCCCTTGATGCTGTGAATAGTATGTTTGGGAAGTAGTTGCAGTGCGCGGCGTCACTCGGCCTGATCCACTCCGATGATTTGGTGAACCAGTCAGTTCTGGAGATATATGGCCATGCTCTGCAACCATGGATCCAACAGGAGGACCTGGTGCGTAACTATAGGGACCGCGGCTCGCATCGTACGTGGTATTCTCGTGAGTATAATCCCCATCATGCTCATGATCTGCCTCCTCTTCACCCTGACCATGGCTCGTCTGTTCATTAACTTGGGGATGATGGATCAAGCCATTGGAGACCTTCCCATCGTGATGCTCGCTATCTGGACCCGACCCGGGTGCTCGTCCTGTTGGTGGACCCATCTCGTTTTTCATGTAAGAATTGGGTTGACCATAACGAGTCATATTCGATTGATCCCCATTTGACTGTGGATAGGAACCCTGCTGGAGGGGGGGAGCTGAATACACTTGTCTAGATGGGTCATAAGATTGGGAGCTTTGTTGATACTGTTGCATATTTTGGATTGAAGCTCCCGGTGGAGTCGTTGCTGGAGTCGTAGGCATCGAGCGAGCGTTGCTCAAGCCTGTATCAATCGCGAGAGGATTGGAACCCTGCACAGTATTCATATTCTGCCCCCACTGGAATGAGCCATCAGATGCCCCCATACTGCCCATTCCACTTGACGCACTTGTTGGTGGAGTTGGAAACGCATGTGGACGTTGAATATCTGGGCGGCCAATGCCTGGATGCGTAGACACGGAGTGTTGAGGTCCCGGCAAACCTCCTCCCATAGAATTGTGCATTGAGTGGTGATGATGCGATTGCATAGAAGGAAGTCCAGGGGCCTGTGAATTACGCAGTTGGTTTTGCTCTTGTTTTCGGCGCTCAGCGGCAGCCATGACGACGTGCGATCGAGTCTGGTTTGTTGGATGGTAAAGAAGTGCACCAATGTTGTGAACAAACAGGGGATAGAGAAGCTCTGTGATCTTTTCCTTGTTGGCAAAGTCCAGAGCGCGATCAAATGGGATCCTAGTGTGCTATTAGTCTCATATTTCATCAAGAGGATGCGAGGATCACTACCAGACACCCTTCAAATGCATTGGTCCGATTTTGACGACATGTCTCATCTTTTCGCTCTTCAGGATTCCATCTCGACGGCCACGAGTCATCCCCGCAACGTTCAGAAGTTTAGTTCCATTGATCATGTGGTTATCTGCAATGGACCAGGTCAGCCAAGGTAGAGAGTAAAATATCTGAAACGTCTACTGACCTTCTCGTCTCGCAACGCAGATACCTTTTGCTTCAACTTGAAAGCAGAGACTCCCTTCATCTTCCCAAAGCGTTGCTGTAACCCGAGGCTTCATGCCAGGAGGTGCGACCTGACCAGTGGTATCAAAACCTTGCTGCTGAGGAGCATATCCTTGCCCATGCATAACAGGTTGGGCGGCTGTTAATGAAGGCAGTGAAAGGACGTTTGGTTGCGATCCCAAGGGGCCTGAAACCTGATTTGCTTGCTGAGGTGATGTAAGGCCATTGGAATAGCCATATTGAGCATAAGAGCCCGGCGCTTGCGAATACTGACCGGGTCCAGGTTGGAGCGACGGTGGTTGCTGATGATGAGGATAATGCCCCAAACCACCAGATGTCACAGTCTGTGGCGCTGGAGCCTGGCCGGCCGACAAATGTGTGGAGTAATACATATCAGGAGGTGCTTGGTTCATGTTGGTGTATGACTCCTGTCCGTATTGGTATCCAACGGCGGACGAATTGCCGATGACTGAGGATTGATGAGACAGTGATGGTGGGAGCCCTCCAATGTCAGCAAGGGTTGGAGATGGTGTTTTGGGATCACTGGATGAAGATTCAGCAGTATATGCTGTGTGCGTACTCCCGTTCGATAGCGATACTGAGCCTATGGAATCAACCCGAGGTGATGAGGTACCGGACGAGGAGTAGGCCTGCTGCGGCTGTGGCAATGGCAGCGACGGCAACCTCTCATTCATATACAAAGGCCGTTGTACGGCGTGATGGTTGTGGAAGGGTACGTTTGTCGGGCCCCGGGTTGAGACTTGGGATAAAGCCGGGAGATCCAGCTTTTCGGTTGAAGATTGCTGCGGTTGATGAGAATCGTAGAGATCGTTTATTGGACGATCTCAAATCTCGCTTTCAGACGCAAATTGGAACCGTTATGTATGCTTAGGTGGGTCAAACTGAAGCCTGTTTTCAGTAGGCGCCGAACACAGGTAACGCAGGCTTCGACCTCAAGAGTCGATCAGAAGAAGCGAATAGATCCTTCGTCCCAATTAATCTTTCCAAGAACTTGGACGCTGCAAGCTCGAGCTAAGTTGAACAACCTCCTACCAACACGTAATCGATGTTTTGATGCTCTGTACAAACTAAAGACGCTGGCTTGCGAGTTGGTATCGTTATTGCGGAAATATTCAAGAACCAGAACGCGTTAATCGTAGATTTCGTTAGGGTTTACGAAGACGTTGTACTCTTTCCAATTGGAGGATGGAGAGTCTTCGAAGTGGTATAATGCTGGCTATATTGAATTGCACAATTGCCAGACCGGACAGTAATTTCACAGAGGGTTGGACAAAGCGTGTTCGGCGTTATCTGGTTGAAACAGCTCGTAAGGTCGTAAATATATCGTAGGGAAGATCAACACGATGGCATCCGAGGGCTCCTCAGACTTCTGAGCCTTCCGCGATTGAAGTTGTCGGCTTCCTCTTGAGATCTATGCAGGTACACAATTTTGGTTAGTCGAGGTGCAAATGCAATCGATGTCTGAGAGTGAGACAGACGCAAGAGGGAATGGAAACCGAATTGACGGGAGAAGATAAGAAGACGGCAGTCCAAGCATACCTGTTCCAGCCTGCACCAACTAACTCCAGGTACGTGTAGGAGAGATGTCGTAGAGGGCGCGACAGGTGACGGAGAGGTAGGAGAAGGGGGAGGATGAGGATGAGGAGGAGTGACGCGGACGAGGAGCGAGGAGGAGGAGGAGGTGTTGAAGAAGAGTTAACTGAAGATGGGTGAGTGGATGCGATTCGGGGTTGGAGGTAACGTTAGTAAGTGTACAAGGCCATAAAGTAGAGCAGCAGCAGTTTTTCTAGTGGTGGGCGAGCTCTGTCGCTACGGAGCAGAGCAGAGTTGTTTTAGTGGAAGAACAGCGGGTGGTACTCTTTCTTTAGTGCTGGGATGGCTAGGAGCTAGGGTGATTGGTGCTCACTGCTCAGTGGTCGGGTGCTGGCGCCAGGGATCTCCGTTTGGCTGTTTGGGCGATAGACAACGGAACGACAGGGTGAGATGCGACAGGCAACAGGCGAGGTACCAAGGCGAGTTTTGGGGTGGGGGGGGA
>Ga0123337_10006783_pt1 | contig 10835 bp, 10 predicted proteins | sample frozenSSSSmetaG_FD_89792 | JGI IMG/M metagenome (GOLD analysis project Ga0123337, IMG submission 89792) | Glacier valley bacterial and archeal communities from Borup Fiord, Nunavut, Canada, to study Microbial Dark Matter (Phase II) -... | ecosystem: Environmental > Aquatic > Freshwater > Ice >...
GCTCTTTTCACCCTCCAACCGTCTTGGCGAAAACGGCACCTACCGGGCCTCGCCGCCTCCAACCCTCTCACCCTCTCACCCTCTCACCCTCTCACCCTCTGAAAGCGGAAAGCCAAAGTGTAGCCGCGTGCCCTCGAGCGCCGTAGAATCCACCTCGAGCTGTCCGCCCACCTCGAGCAGGCGTTCACGCATTCCACGTAGGCCGTTGCCCTCGAGTGCGTCGGGAGCGATACCCTGGCCGTCGTCTCGGGCAAAGACCTCGAGCTGGTCCGCTTCACAGATGATGCGAAGCCAAAGATGGCTGGCCTGGGCGTGGCGCAAGGTGTTGGTCAGGATTTCCTGAACGCAGCGCAGCACGATTTGGGCCTTGAGTGGTTCCTCGAGCCGCAGATTCTCGGGCAGCTCGAGCTGAACTTCAAGGGCCGGAACATCCCGAACCAAGGCGCTGAGCGCCTTTTTGAGGTCCAGACCTGCGCCGCCGCGCATCTGGCTCACGGTGTCGCGCACCTCGGAGAGCAGCAGTTTCGACAGCGCCTGGGCCTTGTGAACGTGCTCGAGGCGCAGGCTCTCGCTCACGCTGGCAATCTCGAGGTTGAGGCTCAGCGCGGTGAGGTGGTGGCCTACCACATCGTGCAAATCTCGGGAAATCCGTAGCCGCTCATTTAAGCGGCTGGTGTCCTCGAGCAGGGTCTGGGTAGCCCGCAGCTCGTTCATGGCCGCCTCGAGCTGACCTCGCGCTCGGCTTTCTTGCACCGCGAGGTGGGCGGTAAACAGCACGAACATCTGAAAGCCGAAGTAGGACACGCCCAGCGGCGCGACGCCAATCCAGCCCCAGCGCACCCCGTGGACGATGCACAGCAAAACCGTCTGAGCCAGCACCCACAATACGGAGCCGCGCAGACTCACTCGAGGGACGGTTTTGGAGCACAAAAATTCTTCGCGGTGCAGCAGACCTTCGGGCAGCGGTGGAACAAACTTTTGCGCCTCGCGCAGCGAAAAGGTGGGCAGAAGCTGCATGGCCACCAGCACGGTAAACAGGGCGCTGAAGCCGTACAGACCATCCCATACGGAAACCAGACCGCTGAGGGTCTGCACGGTCAGAAGCAGCAGCGAGCGACGGGCGTCCTGGGTGTGACGGCTCGAGGTATTGAGCCAGAAGGCTAGCCCGAAGATGATAAAGCTCGAGAGCCACACCAGAAAGCGCCCTGCGGTGGGCGTGCCGTCCACGCTGAGACGGTATAGCACCGGCAGGGCGGTGAAGCCCCAGGCGGCGAGTGCCGAGTAGCGCAGCAGGTGGCGGTAGCTCGAGAGCAGCACTAGATTTCTCCGGCTGGGTGCGGGACGGGTTGACTCGAGGGGACGGGTTGACTCGAGCGGAAGCTGGACACGCTTTGAAGTTTAGTCCACCCTCGAGCACCTGCGCCCCTGCCAGAAGTCATGAGTGGGGACATGACTTGATACACGCGCGGTTCTCGAGCGGATGGAGCATTCTGAGGTCAGGAAGACAGTCCACCCAAGCCGTCCACTCACAAGAAACAAGAAAAAGGAGCACCCCATGTTCGAGCATCCCACCCTCCGCAACGACACCCCCGCGTGGTTATTTCAGGTCTGGGCCGCTTTTGCCGCCGCCGCCCTGCTGCTCACCTGGGGCATCCTCAACCTTCCCCTCGATACCTGGTCACGGGCTTACCTGTTGATGGGCGTGCTGTTTCTGGTCAGCTCGAGCTTTACCCTGGCCAAGACGCTAAGGGACGGGCAGGAAACTCGCAGGCTGGTCAACCGGGTCAATGAGATTAAAACCGAAAAGCTCATTGTAGACAGCGAAATGAAGCGCTAATTGGAAGGGTTTCGGGGAACCCTCGAGCGGGGTATCTTTGAACGCGGGGTAGTCTCTAGCGGCCTGGAAGGACCCCCCTTGCGTAGTCACGCAAGACCCCCCTGTAAAACATGGGGGTACTTTAAAAGCTTGAGTGGAACGGTCTTGAGTTCCCCCCTATTTTATAGGGGGGATATTCTTGAGCGCGCAGCGAGATGGCCCGATAGGCGGATAGGCCCGGTAGGCGAGCAGGCCCGATAGGTGCCGTTCTGCTCAAGACGTGCCGTTCTATCCAAGACGTGCCGTTCATCTCAAGACAGCGCTCGAGAGAAGGGGGGTCATTTCAGGTTAGTCACCCCCTTCAAACCCCCCTCGAGCGCCCTCAGCCCCCGATGTGTGACATCTCGAGCTTGGGCTTGCTCTCCCTGGCTTCTCGGGTCAGCTCGGCCCGCAGCTCGGAGTAGCGGTCTGACCTCGCACCCCAGGTTGCGCGCAACAGCTCGACGATTTCTGCGTCGCTCGAGCCGTCGCGCAAACGGGATTTGAGGTCCACGCCCTCCGAGGCAAACAGGCAGGTATAAAGCGTTCCAGACGCTGAAATTCGCGCCCTCGAGCAGTCGCCACAGAATGGGGAAGTCACGCTCGAGATAAAGCCCACCTCACCGCCATCTGGATAGCGGTACTTGGAGGCCACCTCGCCCAGATACTCGGGATGAATCGGCTCGAGCGGGGCCACCTCCTGACTTAGGCGGCGCACGATTTCACCGGATGGCACGACCTCCTCGAGCTGCCAGCCGTTAGAGTTGCCCACGTCCATGAACTCGATGAAGCGCAAAATATGGCCCTTGCCCCGGAAATAGCGGGCCATCTCTTCGATTTGAGAGTCGTTGACCCCGCGCTGCACCACCATATTGACCTTGACCGGAAGTTCAGCGCGGGCGGCAGCTTCGATGCCCTCGAGCACCTTGGAAGCCGCCGCGCCGCGCCCGTTCATGCGCCCGAAAAGTTCGTCCTCGAGCGCGTCCAGGCTCACCGTGACCCGGTGGAGGCCCGCATCTTTGAGAGATTGCACTTTCTGGGGCAGCAAAAGGCCGTTGGTGGTGAGTGCGATGTCCTGTACGCCCTCAATATGTGAAAGCCGGGAAATCAATTGCTCGAGCTGGGCGCGCAGCAGTGGCTCTCCCCCGGTGATTCGCAGTTTTCGCACCCCCAGACCCACGAACAGGCGACTCAGGCGCTCGAGTTCCTCGAAGCTCAGAATCTCGGCGCGGGGTAGGAACGCGTAGTCGGGGCCGAAGACCTCGGCGGGCATGCAGTAAGTGCAGCGCAGGGTACAGCGGTCCGTCACCGAGATTCTCAGGTCACGCAGCGGGCGACCCAGTTGGTCTACCAGTTGGTTTGAAGGTGGCTCGAGCGGGAGTGGCGGCAGGGTCATGGGGAAGTTATTCTAACCTCTCGAGGGGAGAAAAAGGGCGATTAGTGCTCAGTTAGGGTGAAGGCTTTGCCTTCTACAAACGTCAAACGTCGAACGTCCGGTGCGTCCCAGGCGTTCGACGTTCGACGTTTGCGGTTTCTGAGAATACCCGGACAGGTCGTTCTCAAAACCCTATCCGGCTCGAGCGGCAAACGTCCCCACCGAATGCCGTACACTGACCCTATGACCATTTTTGAAGTCATCCTCACCTTCATCGGGATTTCCACAGTCGGTATCGTGGGCACGGGCTGGATTATCAAGGCCATCAACGACGGCGACCCGACCAACAAGGAGTCGGACAACGAGCGGGCTGGACACGTTCACGACCACTAAAACTTGGTTTTCAGTTGTCAGTTATCAGTTATCGGATTTATAAGGCGGTTTTTAGCCTAGATTTGGGATACTTTAAATGCACCGACGAACTCGCTCAAATCCTGCATCCAAGAAGAAACCCACCGCTCGAGCGGCGGGTTTCTCTTTACTCTCACAACCCATCACTAAAAATTGACTAAAGAAAACCGACAACTGAAAACCGACAACCATCTACCCCTACGCCGTTCTAGGCTCAATCAAACCGTAATTCCCATCCTGGCGCTTATAAACCACCGCCGCGCTCGAGGTGTCGGCCTTGATGAACACGTAAAAATCGTGTCCCAGCGCCTCCATCTGTACGGCAGCGTCCTCGGGCATCATCGGGCGCATCTCGAAACGCTTGGTTCGTACAATTTCGGGGCGCTCAAAAGTGTCGGGTTCGCTGAGGTCCATCTCCGGCATCTGCGGCGCGGCCTCGCGGCGGTGGCGCAGCAGCGCGGTCTTGAATTTGCGAAGCTGGCGCTCAAGCACGTCCACCACTTTGTCGGCGGCGGCGTACATGTCCTTGTCGTTTTCCTCGGCTCGAATGATACCGCTGGGCACGTTCAGTTGTACTTCGATGCCGTTGCGGCGGCTGGCGTCGCGGACGTCGCGCACGGTCAGGGTCACTCGAGCCTCGGTGATGTGGTCGTGGAAGCGCTCGAGCTTGCTCAGTTTGTTCTCGACGTACTCGCGCAGGGCTTCGGTCACTTCGACGCCGCGTCCACTAAATTTGTAAATGTTCATACCTTGCACCTCTTCTGGCTTACAGTCTGGGCTGGAATGGGGCAAAAATCCTCGAGCAGTAAGGTGAGCTATGAGGCCACGCACAAGAGTAGAGATGCCCCTGTGTGCGCTTCCACACGAGTCTGTTCGATTGCAGACAGTTTAAGCCCCCCATCATGACAATGCAATGACGAAGTGGGCAGACAGCTCACCCTTTTGCCGATATGCTATATTTTGGGCCGCTCGAGAATTCAGCCAAACATTCCTATGACCCAATCCCTGCACACCCTCCCAGACCTGCTGGCTCGAGCGCTCGAGCAGGGTTTGCCGCTCGAGCTGGCCCAGCAGAGCGCGGGGCTTGCACTCGAGCATCCGGCGGCTCCGGGCGTGCTGAGCCACGACCTGACCGATTTTGTGCAGGTCTACGCCCAGGCTAGACGGCTGCGCGAGGGCTTCGAGTCCGAGCTGCGGGCGCTCGAGGGGGTGTGTGGTGGACACAGTTCGCTGCGTCCTGGTGGCCTCAAATCGCTCGAGCGCAGCCTCACCAAAGCCGAGCAGCGCGGCACCATCCCCACCGACCTGCTGGCCGGCAAGGTGGTGATGGGCACCATGCGCGGGGTGTACGGGTGCGCCCGCCTGCTCGAGGGTCACTTCAAGGTGGTGGGCTTTCTGGACCGCTTCGTGTCCCCGATGCGTTCTGGCTACCGCGATTTACAGTTTGTGGTGGCGCTCGAGGACCACCACTTTGGGCAAGTCCACTCGCACATGGCTGAGGTCAAAATTGTTCACCAGGATTTCGACGTGCTGGACCGACACGAACACCGCATCTACGAACTAAACCGCGAACTGGCCGGAGAATCTGGCTCTTTCGGACGCATCGAGACCATGTTCCTTGACGAACTTCGCAGCCTCAGTCAGACTGTGTACAGCAAGCTCTGGGCGCACATTTTGACCAGTGAGCTGAGCGAGGATACCCTCTCATGACCCGTTTTTTCATACTTGGTCGCACCCCGGTGCGCTATCTACGCACGCTCGATGGCGGTCTCAGGGTTGAAGCCTACGACCCTTTGCAGGGCCGATTTAGAGAGCGCCCAGAGTTCAGGCTCGAGATTGACTATGAGCGAGACGGGGTGGCGAGAGAAGTGACCGAACGGGAATTCGGGGAAGCGCTCGAGGATTTGAAGGCCAATCCGCCGAGTTGGGTAAAGTGAAGGGTTACGATTTATCAGTTAATAGTGAGTCGCTCGAGTTGAAAACTAGAGTGTGCAAGGCGATGAAGAGTTTGTAGGGATAAATGGCGATTTTACTCTAAATTACTTGAGCATAATTTTTACATTGGAATAATCAGACTATCGAAGCCAAGAATTCCATCCCAAATCCGTTATCTCAAAACTCACAACCCAAAACTAATTCAGCGTCCGGCTCGAGCGCCCCTGTGCCATCATCTCGTTCGCCCTGGTGACGTAGCCCTGCAAGGTGTGGTGCCACTCGTCGCTGACCGGGGTGCGCTCGAGCGCTTTTTGGGCGTGCTCGAGGATGTTTGCCGGGTCAGAAAAGCCTTGCTGGGCCAGAATGTCGGCCACCATCTGATGCCCCAGGGTCCACTCTCTACTGCCCTCAGCGGACTCGTTGAGGGCGCGAGTGTAGTGCTCGAGCGCTTCATCGAGGTGGTAATACTCGAGCGCCACCGCCCCGAGGACCAGGCTGGCGGTCACGGTTGCGCCCATCCCCAGCGCACTCTGGGCCATCTCCTCGGCTTCGTGCAGGTTGCCCATGCGGTATTCGGCCTCGGCCAGGTCGGCCTGCACCTCGGGCATGAAGGGGTATTCCTCGCTCTCGAGGGTTCGGCGCAGGGCTTCTTTGGCCTCGAGAATGCGGTCCAGGTCGAGCAGGGCCACGCCCAGTTCGTGCAGGGCGTAGGGCAGGTCAAGCGGCGAGGCGATGACCACCGCTTCGCGGAGCTGCTCGAGCGCCTCGAGCGAACGGCCCAGCGCCATGAGCACCTGACCGTGAACCAGGGTCACGCCGTAGCTGGATTCGCCCGCCTCGGTCTCGAGCCGCACGGCCTCCAGAATATGATTTTCTGCGCTCTCGGGCCGACCCAGGCCCATTTCAGCCTGCGCCCGCAGGTAGTGCCACTGGGTCAGCATCTGCGCTTCCTGTCCGCCATCGGTCTGCATCTGCTCTCTGGCCCGCTCGAGCAGCAGTCCGGCCATTTCGAAGCGCTCGAGCGAAAGGTTCAGGGCCGCCTGCTCGGCCAGCATGGCGGCTTGCTGCACGCGGGGCGCGTGGTCTACTGCCTCGCGGTACGCGTCCTCGGCCCCCTCGAGCTGCCCGATGCCCTCGTAGGCGCTGCCCAGCCACGCGAAGTAGCGCCAGTGCAGGTGCTTGGGCAACTCTTTCCAGCCCAGGCTGAGCCACACCCCCAGCACCTCGTCATTCAGCTCGAGCAGAGAAAGGGCTGCCGCCGCGTGGTAGCGGGCCAGCAAGCTTCCGGCCACCAAACTTCCAGCGAGTGCGGCGGTGGCCTGCTGCTCAGTGCGCTTCATCGCACTTTCGTCGGATTCGCGCGCGCCGTAAGCCTGGAGTTCGGCCTCGAGCGCGGTGTAGAGCGGATTGCGCTCGATTAGAAAATCGAGTGAACGGGCAATTTTGAGCGCCCCCAGTCCCTCTTCCACGCCGCCATCGGCGTATAAACTGTGCAGGTGGGCGCTGTGCAGGGCCAGTTGAACCTTGTCAACAAGGTTCGCACTCGCGTATGCCGCCTCGAGCAGTGCGAAACCTCGCTCGAAATCCTCATTCTCGAGGGCGGTGTTCAGGGCTTCTAAAGTGGTGGAAAGTTTGCTCATCGCGTCGCTTTTACAATAGCCCAATCGGGGCCGGGAAGGGGGAATCGGCCCGAGACAGCCTCCAAACCACGTGTTGCACCCCGCTCGAGCACCGCTTTCCCTGCGTTTCCTCGAGCTGACCTTCACACCTACCCTCGAGCATAATCAGGGTTCAAGAGTGTGCTCAGCGCCCTTCTTATCTTCATCTGAGTCTCTAAAATGAGGACCTCGAGCGAAAATGTTTGAGCGCGCTTACCCCAAACCGGGCAGATGGACAAGACCTCCCTCGAGCCGGGACTTTTCGGCCTATCACGCTCTCACTTGAGTGGGGTACACTCAAGGTGTATGAGTGACCCCAACTCCCATTATCACTTCAATCCCCCTGTCAATCCCCCTGTGAAATTGCCTTTTCCCCGCTCGAGCCTGCCCTATTCCCACTCGATTCCGCTGGAGGTTTTCCTGTGAACCGTATCAATCCGTGGTTTATCGTACTCATCCTCATCGGCGGTTTACTGCTGTTCAACACCTTCCGGGGTTTTGGCAGCGGCAACGAGGTGCGCTACAGCGACTTCATCAAACTGGTGCAGGCTGACAAGGTGCAAAACGTCTCGCTGGGCGAGCGCAGCGCGCAAGTGGACCTCAAGGTGCCCGAGCAGGTGGACACCATCGGTACCCTGAACGGCACCAAGCAAATCACCCACTTCGAGGTGGTCCTGCCCTCCGGCGCGGGCATCACCGACAATCAACTGATTCCGTTGCTCAACCAGAAAGGCGTGAGCTTCAACAACACCACGCCCAGCCCCTGGCTCGGCATCATCCTCTCGCTGCTGCCTTTAGTGGTGTTCATCGCGCTGTTCTGGTTCATCTTCATGCGGGCGCAGGGTGGACAGAATCAGGTGATGCAGTTCGGGCAGTCCAGGGCCAAAAAGTACGGCAAAGAGAACAAAGTGACCACCACTTTTGCCGATGTGGCCGGACACGACGAGGCCAAGAAGGAACTCATCGAGGTGGTGGACTTTCTCAAGAACCCGGCCAAGTATCAGCAGATTGGCGCGGAGATTCCCAAGGGCGTGCTCCTCGTTGGCCCTCCTGGAACCGGTAAGACCCTGCTGGCTCGAGCAGTTGCAGGCGAGGCCGACGCGCCTTTTTACAGTGTGAGTGCCTCCGAATTCATGGAGATGTTCGTGGGCGTGGGTGCTTCTCGAGTGCGAACGCTGTTCGAGGACGCCCGCAAGAGCGCTCCGGCCATCATCTTCATCGACGAGATTGACAGCATTGGGCGCAAGCGCGGCGCGGGCATCGGCGGCGGTCACGACGAGCGTGAGCAAACCCTGAACCAGATTCTCTCCGAGATGGACGGCTTCGACAAGAACGTCTCGGTCATCGTGATGGGCGCAACGAATAGGCCCGATGTGCTCGACCCCGCGCTGCTGCGCCCCGGACGCTTTGACCGTCAGGTGACGATTGACTTGCCCACCCTCAAAGAACGCGAGGCCATTTTGAAGGTCCACATGCGCGGCAAGCCGGTGGCGGCTACGGTGGACGTGGTGGAGGTGGCCAAGAGCACCCCATACTTCTCAGGGGCAGACCTCAAAAACATCGTCAACGAATCGGCGCTCGAGGCGGCAAGGCTGAGCAAAACCAGCATCGACATGTCCGACTTTTACCGGGCGCTGGACAAAATTACCCTCGGCCTCGAGAACACCAGCCTCACTGTTTCGCCCGAGGAGCGCCGCGCCATCGCCTATCACGAAGCCGGACACGCGGTTACGGCGGCAGTGCTGCCCGGAACCGACAAGCTGCAAAAAGTGAGCATCATCCCGCGTGGACGCGCACTGGGCGCAGCTTTTTACCTCCCCGAGGAAAACGTGCTGATGTCGCAGGAACGGCTCGAGAACCGTCTGGTGGTGGCCCTGGGGGGCCGCGCCGCCGAGGAAACCCTGGTGGGTCAGGTCACTTCGGGCGCAGCCGACGACTTCAAGCGCGCCTCGCAGATTGCCAAGCGCATGGTGCTCGAGTGGGGCATGGGCCAGAACTTCCGGCACATGGGCTTATCTAACGAGTCCGGCCCGGTGTTTCTGGGCGAGGACATGATGCAGCGCAAGGACTTTTCCGAGCACACCGCGCAACTGGTGGACGAGGATGTGCAGGGCATTTTGACCCGCGCTTACACCCGCTCGAGGGAGATTATCGAGCAGTACGCCAGCGCCATGCACGAGGTGGCCGAGGCGCTGTTGACCAGCGAACTCATCACCGGAGACGTGGTGAGAGAAATTGTGGCTCGAGCGCAGGCCAGAATGGGTATTCAGACTCCGGTAAGCTTCGACAAGATGTAAAACTGGGATGGTGGAAGCAAAAGACCTCGAGCAGTAACGCTCGGGGTCTTTTCTTTGGGTTTGTTAACGAGTTTTGCAGGAAATATGGGATTTTAGGGGGATTTAGCAAACGCCCCTAAAAAACACAATTCCCCCTCGAGCTACTGCTTGGCCTCACCCGAATCTGCACTGACCAGCAGACTCGAGGTATCCACCGCTTCAAAGTCGGACCCTTTGACCTTGCTCAGGCTCGAGAGCACCTCGTTGTTCCAGGCTTCGTCTTGGGTGCCCGACAAAAACCAGTTCGAGCCGTTGTCGGCCAGCATCATGCCGTAGGTTTTCAGGGCCTCGAGAATCACTTGCACGTCTTTGGGGTAGCTCGAGGTGACAAAACTGGACTTGAGCCGGAAGCGCGCGCCCATCGGGGGAACGTTGACGTCTGTTACGCTGCTGGCCTGATGGCGAGCGGGCCACACGAAGGCTTTCTGGGTGCGCTGAGCCGTAAAGCGCAGCGCGTGGCGGATGATGCCCGAGGCTACCTCGTCATGGCGAATCAGTCCCGGCAGGATGGGCAACCCCGCCGCGTCCGCGCTGGTCCACCCTCGAGGCCGCAGGGCGTTGGAATTCAAATTCCAGATTGCGCCCGCACCCACGGTCCACGAGCCGTCCGGGTTGGGATAGGCGTTGCCCACCTCGTAGAGTTTGCACTCGCCGGAACGCACCATCAAGATGTGGCGGTCTCCGTCCGAACTCGAGCCGCCCTCAATCGGTGGACTTTTGGGAATCGGGTAGGCGGCGTGGTCGCTCTCGTCGTCGTATTCGAACACCACTTTGACCCCCGGCTGGCTCGAGGGAACCACCACAAAGGGAATCCCGATGGGCTGGCCGTCGTAAAGCCCCGACCCGAAGTCCGCGTGCAGGCCCCTTGTGGACCCGATGCTCGAGATGTAGGCGCTCGAGTTCTTGTGTAGCGGCAACTTGGTAATAGGGGTGTTCCAGATGTTGTTCTTCGGGAACAGGGTGCATCCTCCCAGGCTCGAGCGGGCTGGAGCGGAGGCGAACAGTGTCTCAGGTGCGTTCACATCGGGACTCGTGGCTTCGGGAAGCGGACCCACCGATGAGGTTGCCGTTGCGCTCGTGACCCCAGATGAGCAAGAGGTCAAAAGGACCAGCAGGATTAGGGTTCGGTTCATGGAACAAACTTTGGTAGTGGCTCAGGATAGAATGGAGACCTGATGCCTATCGTTGTGACGCTCACACTCACCTGTCCCTCTTGCGCTAGCGAAGCACTCGTCAAATACGGCTTCACTTCCGATGGTCGGCAA
>Ga0123337_10006788_pt1 | contig 10831 bp, 9 predicted proteins | sample frozenSSSSmetaG_FD_89792 | JGI IMG/M metagenome (GOLD analysis project Ga0123337, IMG submission 89792) | Glacier valley bacterial and archeal communities from Borup Fiord, Nunavut, Canada, to study Microbial Dark Matter (Phase II) -... | ecosystem: Environmental > Aquatic > Freshwater > Ice >...
AACGCAGCAGTGCCACTCCCCAGTAGTCCTGTCCCCAACATGGTCAGCAGAAACGGTTGCCAGCTATTCCAACTGAGCCATTCGAAGGAATCGCGCTCCAGCCCGAAACAATAGCCAATTGCCGCGCTCATCAGGATAAACCAGGTAATGCGTGGCTTCGTGAGTGCGAGATAATCCTTCAAACCCGAGTATCTCATCGGCTGCTTTCCGTATAGCTGAAATCCACTCGGGCTAGGCCCTGCGCGGTAAGCGTAAGCGGCCGTTCCAGGTGCCCATACTTCTCATGCACCGCTTCCAGAACATACGTGCCCGCCGGCACCCCTTTCAACTCAAACGCGCCATCCTCCCCGGTCACGGCGAAGAACGGATGCCCAATCACCGATACGTAAGCCCGCATCCACGCGTGCACGCCACAAGTAATCGGGATCATGAGTTCTTGATGCTCAAACCGCTCCAAAAGCTTCTCAGCCCGCGGAGGCTGAGCCACGTTGAAAGCGGCATTCGTCACTGCTTCCGCATGCACGTTGTGATTCAAAGGATCCGTATTTGAAATCTCAATCGTCTGCCCGGTCATCACCGCAAGCACGTGCGGCTGATAGACGCATCCATCTTGGCTCAGTTGCACCGCGCTGCCCGGAGTGCTCCATTTCCGGTCTGGCAGCCCGCTCTTTACCCAAACCAGCGTGTTCCTTAAAGTGCCGTTCTTATTGACGATCACGTCTTCAGAAAGCACCGGCCGCAAGTGCTGCCGCTCGCAAGTCGGGTTTGCGGAGAGATCCAGTTTCACCCGTACCGGCGCTGAACCGGCGAACGCAACCCGCCCCGATACCCTACCCGTGCCGACAACAGCTTCTTCCTGATGACACCCGCCGAGCAGCACCAAAACCACTAACAAAACCCGCAAAACACTAGTGTCTCACGGGGCGCCTGCCTTACTTCTGATATTCTTTCTCGAACAAGAATCCCCCATTCCTCGTAGGTACAAACATATGCGGAAACTATCCGTCTTACCCGTCCTCGCCGTAGCTCTCACCCTCAGCGGCTGCAACATCGAATTCGATGGCTTCAACAACGAAAAGTTTCAGCAGGACTTTCGCTTCAGTTACCCCTTGAAATCCGGCGCGCTATTCACTCTTGAAAACAGGAATGGCTCCGTCGATATCGCCGGCTGGGACCGCGAAGAGGTCGAAATCACCGGCGTCAAATACGCCCGCACCGAAGCCTTGCGCGATGAACTCAAAATCGATATTCAGCACTCAGAAAACTCAGTTTCCATCCGCACTGTCACGCCTTCCGATTCTAACGGCGGGGTGGGCGCGCGTTACGTCATCCGCGTGCCGCGCCGCATCATTCTCCAGCGCATCGTAACTTCCAACGGAAAGCTTCACGCCAGCGATATCGACGGTCCGGTCCACCTGAAAACCAGCAACGGCACCATCGAACTCACAAAAATCAAGGGCGACGCTGATGCTCAGACCACGAACGGCTCCGTGGAAGCAAACGATGTCGATGGCGCAGCGCATCTGCACACCACCAACGGCCATGTCACAGCGGAAGGCATTACGGGCGCAATCGACGCCACCTCGTCAAACGGCTCTCTTACACTTACTCTTCCCGACACATTCAAGAACGGTGTGCAAGCCAAAACCACAAACTCCTCCATCACCGTGAGAGTTCCCTCCACTCTTGCGGCTAGAGTACGAGCTTCCACCAGCAATGGCCACATTTCCTCCGATTTCGATGAGGTCCGGCGCGACCGCGACGATCGCCATCGAATGGACGGCACCATCAACGGAGGCGGTATTACCAGCCCGCTATTAGACCTGACCACCTCGAACGGCAGCATTAAGTTCGAAAAGCTCTAACTCAAAACCAGCAGCAGGTCTTTAGCATCCACCTGCTGACCCGCTTTCACCCGCACCTGCTGTACCTTGCCGGAAACCGGCGCATACACCGTGCTCTGCATCTTCATCGCTTCCATCACCAGCAGCCGGTCGCCTTTCTTCACAGCGCCGCCTTCCGCTACCGCAATCGTGGTCACCAACCCAGGCAAAGGCGCGCCGATATGCAGCGGGTTCCCGGCATCCGCCTTCGCCCGCTGCTCGCCCTTCACTTCCAGGCTCCTATCCCGCACATCCACTTCGCGCGGCTGCCCGTTTAACTCATAGAACACCGTCCGGAAACCGTCATCGCGCGCCTCACCAACGGTCAGAAACTTGATGACCAGGCTCTTGCCCTCCTCGATGGTCACCAGAATTTCCTCACCTTTCTCCATCCCATAGAAGAATTGCGGGGTCGGCAGCACCTCCACATCCCCGAAGCTCCGCCGCGCCCGCGCAAACTTCAGGAAGACCTCGGGATACAAAAGCGAACTCAGCACTTCATCCGTGCTCGCGTCGCGATCCAGTTCCGGCGCAAGTTCACCCGCCGTCTTCGCGAAATCAGCGTCCGCCAACTGAGGCCGTTTCGGTTCCCTGCCCTGCAATATAATTCCGCGGATATGTTCCGGCCATCCGCCTTCCGGTTCTCCTAGTGATCCCTCGAACATATCCACCACCGAATTCGGAATCGGCACCTGATGATCCGGCCCCAACTGTTCGAATTCACCCACCGTCATGTTATGCGTGATGAGAAATATTGCCAGATCTCCCACCACCTTGCTGGATGGAGTTACTTTCACAATGTCGCCGAACGCGCGGTTCACGTCCGCGTACGTCTGCGCAATTTCCGGCCACCGCTGTCCTAATCCCATCGCATCGGCTTGTTCTTTCAAATTCGTAATTTGTCCGCCGGGCATTTCGTGCAGATAAACTTCCGCGCTTCCGGTTTTCGGACCGGAATCGAACGGTAAATAATAACCGCGCACCGTTTCCCAATAATCCGAACAGCGGTTCAAAGCGGCAAGATCCAGGCCCGTCGCTCGCTCGGTATGTTCCAGCGCCGCAACGATCGAGTTTAGATTTGGTTGGCTGGTGGTCCCGCTCATCGAAGCCAGCGCGGCATCGCAAACGTGCACTCCGGCTTCAGAAGCTTTCAAAATCGAAGCCGCATTTATTCCGCTTGTATCGTGTGTATGAAAGTGAACCGGCAATCCAACCGAATCGCGCAAAGCCTTCACCAGCCGCTCTGCCGCATACGGGCGCAGCAAGCCGGCCATGTCTTTAATCGCAAGAACATGCGCTCCCATCCGTTCAAGCTCCCGCGCCATGCGGATGTAATAGTCCAGGCTGTACTTCTCCCGCGCCGGGTCCAGAATGTCGCCGGTATAACAAATCGCGCCTTCACAAACGCCGCCGGTTTCCCGCACCGCCTCCATCGCCACGGTCATGTTAGGCAGATAGTTCAGGGAATCGAAAATACGGAAAATATCCATGCCCTGCGCATACGCTTCTTTCACAAAACCGCGGATCACATTGTTCGGGTAAGCCGTATAGCCCACCGCGTTCGAGGCGCGGAACAGCATCTGAAAACAAATATTCGGAATCGCCTCGCGCAATTCGCGCAAACGCTGCCACGGGTCTTCCAGCAAAAACCGCATCGCCACATCGAACGTAGCCCCGCCCCACATCTCCAGGCTGTACAGCCCCGGCAAGCGGTGCGAAACATAATTTGCAATCCGCAGCAGGTCGAACGTCCGCATCCTCGTCGCAAGCAGCGATTGATGGGCATCGCGGAACGTCGTATCGGTAAGCAAAAGCCGCTGCTGCGAAGCCGTCCACTTCGCAAACGCCTTCGGCCCCTGCTCCCGCAGGATCTGCCGGGTCCCCATCGGCGGCGCGCCTACCATATGGTCGGGAACCGGCGCCTCCGGAAACCGTACTGGACGCGGCTTACCTGCCACTTCCGGATTGCCGTTGATGATCGTCTCACCCAGATACTGCAGCAACCGGGTCGCGCGGTCCTGCCTCGCCGGATAGCTGAACAGCGCCGGATTCTGGTCCAGAAACGACGTCGTAATCTCGCCCGATTGAAACGCTTCGTGATTGACCACGTTCTCAAGGAACGGAATATTGGTCTTCACTCCGCGGATGCGGAATTCCCGCAACGCGCGATCCATCCGGTGGCAAGCCTGCGGGAAATCGCGGCCCGCGGCCGTCACCTTCACCAGCAGCGAATCATAAAAGGGCGTGATCGTCGCGCCCCCATAAGCCGACCCGCCATCGAGCCGTATCCCGAACCCGCCCGGCGAACGGTATGTGTGCATCTTGCCGTAATCTGGCGTAAAGTTCGCGGTCGGGTCTTCGGTGGTGATCCGGCATTGCAGAGCGAAACCATGCAGCGGCATCCGCTCCTGCGGCGGCAGCGAAAGCGGTGCCTCGAACAGATTGCACCCTTGGGCCACCAGAATCTGAGACCGCACCAGATCGATTCCAGTGACCATCTCCGTCACCGTATGCTCCACCTGTATGCGCGGGTTCACTTCGATAAAGAAAAACTCACCCGAATCCGCATCCACCAGAAACTCCACCGTTCCCGCGTTGCGGTACCCGGCGGTGCGTGCCAATTGGATCGCTGCATCGGCCAGCCCCTGGCGGATCTCCTTCGCCAGGCCCACCGCCGGCGCTACTTCCACCACCTTCTGGTGCCTGCGCTGCACGGAGCAATCGCGCTCATAAAGATGAACCAGGTTCCCGTGCTGGTCGCCAAGAATTTGCACTTCCACATGCCGCGCGCGCCGCACATACCGCTCCAGAAATACGGCGTCATTCCCGAACGCCGCACCGGCTTCCTTCCGCGCCTCTTCCAATCGGCCCTCGAATTCGTCGATCCCGTTCACGACGCGCATGCCGCGCCCGCCGCCCCCGAATGCCGCCTTGATAATCAGCGGAAAACCAATCCGCTCCGCCTCCTGACGCGCTTCCGCCGCATCGGTAACAGCTTCTTCGGTACCAGGAACCACCGGCACACCGGCCCGCTGCGCCAGTTTACGAGCCGCCGTCTTATCGCCCAGCAAATCGAGCAATTCCGCCGTGGGACCCACAAACGTAATCCCGGCCTTGTCGCATGCGCGCGCCAGGGCCGGGTTCTCCGAAAGGAATCCATACCCCGGATGAATCGCATCCACCTGCTTCTCAACCGCCAGCGCAACAATGCCGTCGATATCCAGATATGCCTGCACGGGCCCCAGGTGTTCACCCACCTGATACGCCTCGTCAGCTTTAAAACGATGCAACCCCAGCCGGTCTTCTTTGGAGTAAATCGCCACCGTGCGTAGCCCCAATTCCGTAGCTGCGCGCATGATGCGGATGGCAATCTCTCCGCGGTTCAGGGCTAATAGTTTTTTCATCCAGCGTCTTATCGCAAGTATACTGAGCGGAGTGGCGGCGGAAGATTATGAAGAGGATGAGCCGGTACGCGCGCCGTTCCGAAAGCGCACCGCAACCGAACGCGCGGCCGTAGAAACCCGCAAGGCGCAGATTTCGTTCATCGGCCCCCGCGGCTGCCAGGGCCTGGTCGATGGCGAGCCTGTTTATATCAAGCCGCAAAGCTCGATAGCCATTGGCGATTGGGTCGAGATCGATAGCGCCGGCACCATCCGCGCGACGCTCCCGCGGGCCACAACGCTCTCCCGCCCTGATCCGCTGAATCACCGCAACGAGCGCGTCATCGCGGCCAATGTCGATCTCGTGGTCATCGTAGCCGCCATGCGCGCTCCAGACCTCCGGCCTGGTTTGATCGACCGCTACCTCATCGCAATCGAAAGGGGCGGCGCGGACGTCATTATCTGCCTCACCAAAATCGATCGCGTGGAAGCCGAAGCCGAGTTCAATCTGCTGGACCCCTACCGTGCGCTAAACATCCCCATCTACCCTGTTTCGAACAAGACCGGTGAAGGCGTCGAAGCACTCCTGAATGCACTCTCCGGCAAACTAGCCGTCCTGGTGGGCCACAGCGGCGTTGGCAAATCGTCGTTAATGAATGCATTTGCGCCGGAATCGAACGCGATCACCGGTGAGATCAGCAAGCTCTATCAGAAGGGCCGCCACACCACCACTTCCTCCACCATGTACCGCCTCGCGCGCGGCATCCGCATCATCGATACTCCCGGCGTGCGCGAGTTCGGCCTTTGGGATATTACGGTTGCGGAAGTGGAGCGCACCTTTCATGACTTCGATGCTTACCGCGCGGCGTGCCAGTTCGGCGATTGCTCCCACACCCACGAACCCGTCTGCGGTGTGCGCGATGCCTTAGAAGAAGGCAGGATTCCAGAGCAGCGCTACGCAGCTTATCTACGCATCCGCGATGATGTGGAAGCGGAACATCGCAAGGCTTATTTGACCTGATTGATCCGTTCGGTCAGCAGATCGGCAAACCGCTCTGGAACAAAGCCATTCATGCGGCTTGCAATGTTTCCAGCTTTATCGACGATGATCGTTGTCGGAATAGAAGAGACGTCTAGCTTGGTGGCAAGACCGGCATCGAAATAATTGCGCCCTCCCCAGCCTCGCTCTTTCAGAATAGGTGCAACCAAAGACCGGTCCTCGTCGGTCGCCAAAGCTAAAAAGACGACATTCGGATTATCCTTGAACCGTTGCTGAACCTTCTCATAGATGGGGTGCTGCACCCGGCACGGCCCACACCAGGTAGCCCAGAAGTCCAAGACCACCACTTTCCCCTTAAGAGACGAAAGCTTAAGCGGCTCGCCCTTCACGGCAGTCAGTGTGAAGTCCAGAATTTGCGCTGCGCCCGCGTTCGGGTCCTGTGACTTCAATCGCGCCACGCGCTCGCTGACCAGCGCTTGCGTCCGGTCATAGGCTTGCAGAATCAGATCGCCCAAGCCCTTCTCAGATCCGTTCACTTTGGCGTACAACTCACCCATGCGGACGCGGTCTTTGCCGCGGTCCACTTCGCTGCTGTTCGGGTCTTCAATAGTGAACGCATCGGCGAGATGGCTCACCGCTTCCAGATTCTTACCGCTGCGGCTCAGCCACCGGCCCAACTCGCGGGCGGAACTTGCAGAGGGATATTGCGTCCAGCTCTTTTGGGCGAGTTCAATGGCCTCATTCATCTTGCCCATGTTGCCGGTCGCGCGCGCCTGATAGATCAATCCGCGTGCCGTACCTTTCAGGATCTCTTCTTTCCACTGCGCCGCGCTGTAGCGCCCCGGAGCGGGCTGCTCACCAAGTTTTTCGATATCGTGCTCGTACCGGAGCGCCAGGCCCAAAGCCTTCTCCGCCGCGGCGCGGTCGTCAGTCAACAGCAAAGTCCTGATGTATTTATCCAGCACCTGAAGATCATCGGGATTAGCCGCCAGCACGCGTTCGCCATAAAGCAGGATGCGCTTGTCGTCTTTCGATTCGATGGCAGCTTTCACCAAAGCCGCCTCAATCGTCGCCTTCTGGGGCGAATCGGGATACTTGGCCAGATGCTTTTCCAGCGCCCGGATGTAATCCACCGGGCTATTGCCCGCCTCAGAAAGAGCCGTGTTCAGTTCCTGCTGCTCCTCGGCGGGGTCAAGCTTTCGCTGCCCATACGCGGCAATCGCCAGGAAGGCGGCGCAAGCAAGAAACCTCATTTCACTGTTCCCCGGATGTGCTCTGCCAAGCCTGACGCCCGCGCCCGCGCCATATGCATATAGCTCTCATTGCGGATGATCTTGTCCAGCACCGGCAAAAATTGCTCAGGGGCGATCAGCCGTTTCCTGTCGCGCAGAATCTCCACGCGGAGCAGCGCTTTCTCTACGCCCAGCTTCTCGAATCGCGCCGAGTTTTCCAGCTCCAGCCGCGATTGCTCGGTCTCGATGACGCTTTCGAACCAATCGGACAAAAGACGGGCTTCCGGGTCTTCCGAGTAGTTGAACTTCACCTCATGAGTCTCCGCCCCCTGCTCGTACCGGAACGTCTTCATGCCCATGTTGGCGACTTTGGCCGGTGATTCCAGAACTCGGGTGAACTTGCCCAGAGTCTCTGCCTTCGCTAGCAACAGCGCGCGGTCGGCATCGGTCACTGAAAACCGGATGGCACGGTCGTCCTTCGGATCGTCTCTGTATTCCGCTTCTCCTGATTCCGGGACTTTGATCTCCACCCAGGCGGGTACGCTGCCCGGAAACGACTTGGAGTATGTGATGGTCTGCGCGACTAGGGGCATCGCGCAAAGCAGGAATACAAATCTCATACGGCCATCCTCTGGCGCGTGGACATATGGTTTGCATGGCAGATCGCAATGGCAAGTGCATCGCACGTATCCTGCGAATCGATGGGCCGCGGCAAGCGAAGCAGCGCCGTCACCATCATTTGCACCTGCTGCTTCTCTGCCCTGCCATAACCCACAACGCTCATCTTCACTTCCAAAGGCGAATACTCCGCAAAAGCAACCCGCGCTTCCGCAATCACAAGCAGGGCCACGCCGCGCACGTGCGAAAGCTTGATCGCTGTCTTGACGTTGACTGCATAAAACACTTCCTCCACCGCAGCCATTTCCGGTGAGAAGGCTTCAATACTTCGACGCAGCCCACCGGCAATCTGTTGCAAGCGCTGCTCGAACGGTGCCTTAGGCGAAGTCTGGATTACGCCGTGATCCACTAGCGTGTGGGTTCGCCCGTCGCTATCCACAATCCCGAAACCTGTCCGCTCTGAACCGCAGTCGATTCCCAGGATTCGCATCGCGATCTACGCGATTTTCGCGAGTTCGCTCTCGTCGATATCGAAGTTGGAATAAACGTTCTGCACGTCGTCGTTGTCTTCCAGCGCCTCGCTTAAACGCAGCATGGCGGCCGCGTTCTTGCCTTCAAGTTTGATCAGGTTCTTCGGCACCATCGCGATGGAGGATTCCTCCGGCGTGATCTTCGCCTTCTCTAAAGCGGCGGCCACCGCTTCGTGGTTTTCCGGCGCGGAAAGCACTTGCCAGGAATCGCCATCATCGCGCAGATCGTCCCCGCCCGCATCGAGCACAATCCCCATGAGCGTATCCTCATCGGGAGCGGCCTCTTTCATGATAATGATCTGGCTCTTGCGCTCGAACATCCACGCCACGCTGCCCTGCTCACCCATGTTGCCGCCATTCTTGCCGAAGCAGTGGCGGATATCGCTGACGGTACGGTTCTTGTTATCGGTGGCGACATTCACGATGACAGCGGTGCCGTCCGGCCCGTAGCCTTCATACGTGACTTCATCAATCTGGCCGCCCTCCAGTTCGCCGGTGCCGCGCAGAACCGCCTTCTTAATGTTGTCGGCGGGCATACTGACGCCCTTTGCGGCGATGATGGCCGTGCGGAGGCGCGGGTTCATGTCCGGATCGCCGCCGTTGCGGGCCGCGATCATAATTTCTTTGATAATGCGGGTGAACATCTTGCCGCGTTTCGCGTCCGTGGCGGCTTTCTTATGCTTAATGGTCGCCCATTTGGAATGGCCTGACATAACTTAAAAGGATATCATTTCGGCCGCCACCCGCTACACTGTGTTGGTGCGAAGGGGCCAACGGATAGCAATCACGGGTATGGCCGTAAGCGCCGCATTGGCCGCGATGAAGATTGCAACCGGCCTAGCCTCGCATTCGAATTCGTTGACCGCGGATGGATTCGAATCCGCCGGGGATGTGATCTCCTCCGGCATGGTGTTTCTGGGTCTCACGCTCGCCGCCCGGCCGGCTGACGAGAACCACCCTTACGGACACGGACGCGCCGAGATCCTGACTGGGCTACTGCTCGGCATTATCTTGATGATAGGTGGCATCGCCATCGGGGCTCACGCGATTCTGGGTGCGGGCGATGTCACGGCTCCACCGAAATCTTACGCAATCTGGCCGATCCTGATTTCGATTGCGGTCAAAATCTGGTTGATGCGCGTCAAGCTGGTCGAGGGACGCAAGCTGAACAGCGAATCGCTGAAAGCCGATGCGTATAACGACGCAATCGATATGCTGTCGGGTGTCGCGGCGCTGATCGCGGTGGGGCTGACGCTTTCCTTTCCGGAACGCTTCCCGTTGGCGGATCACTATGGCGGCTTCGTGATCGGTCTGATTATGATTTTTACGGCGGTGCGCGTGACGCGCGATACCAGCTTGCAACTCATGGACACCATGCCAGCGGAACAACTGCTGGGGCAGGTTCGCGATGTGGCTCTGCAAGTGTACGGCGTAAAAGGCGTGGAGAAATGCTACGCGCGAAAGACCGGCTTGCAGTATCACGTGGATCTTCATCTTGAAGTGGACCCGGAGGTGACGGTGCGCACGGGCCATGACATCGCCAGCCGTGCGCGCGATAAAATACGCGCTCAACTGCAATGGGTAGCGGACGTTCTGGTTCATGTGGAACCGGCTCCCGCGGCAGCTATCATAACGGGCATGGAAAAACTTTCTGATGTGGTGGTGAGCAGCGGGGAAGCCACACTGCTTCGCGAGCCGCATGGAGACGCGCGCTTTTACTTTGAAGGCAAGACCGACCTGCTGAAAGCGATGACTGCCGGGAGCCTGGTGTTAAAGCCTGGAATGAGCCCGCACCCCCCGCACCAGCACCCGGAAGAAGAATTCATGCTGGTCATCGAGGGCACCGGAGAGATTCAGGTTGGGGAGAAAGTGACGCACGTGGGCCCTGGCGCGATGATGTACTGCGGTGGAAACAAGCTGCACGGCATCAAGAATACGGGCAGCGTTCCCATGACGTTTTACTTTTACAGGTGGTTGGCGTAGGGTTCGCCGACATGCGCGATAATACCGGGAATGTCTGACGCGCAACGGAAGCCTGCTCTTGGATTAACAGCCTGGATCTTTATCGGAATGGCTGTGGGTTTGGCGTTGGGCATATTTGCGCCGGCGTTTGCGGTGCAACTCGCACCTTTGAGCAATATCTTCCTGCGGCTGATCAAATCGATCATTGCGCCGCTGATCTTCGGTG
>Ga0123337_10006792_pt1 | contig 10829 bp, 7 predicted proteins | sample frozenSSSSmetaG_FD_89792 | JGI IMG/M metagenome (GOLD analysis project Ga0123337, IMG submission 89792) | Glacier valley bacterial and archeal communities from Borup Fiord, Nunavut, Canada, to study Microbial Dark Matter (Phase II) -... | ecosystem: Environmental > Aquatic > Freshwater > Ice >...
GATAGCCAAAGCTTGTTGGTAATTGCGCCGCGCCTCCTCAAATTCCCGCAAATTTTGGGCAATTGCTCCCAAGTTGTGGTAGGTGCTGGCAGAAGAATAGTGATCGCCAAATTCGATATTGATAGCCAAAGCTTGTTGGTAATTGCGCCGCGCCTCCTCAAATTCCCGCAAATCTTGGGCAACTATTCCCAACTGGTGGTAGGTGCAAGCTTGAGAATAGCGATCGCCAAATTCGATATTGATAGCCAAAGCTTGTTGGTAATTGTGCCGCGCCTCCTCAAATTCCCGCAAATCTTGAGCAACTATTCCCAACTGGTGGTAGGTGCTAGCTTGAGAATAGCGATCGCCAAATTCGATATCGATAGCCAAAGCTTGTTGGTAATTGCGCCGCGCCTCCTCAAATTCCCGCAAATTTTGGGCAATTGCTCCCAAGTTGTGGTAGGTGCTGGCAGAAGAATAGCGATCGCCTATTTGTTGTTCAATTTCTAGACACTGGTGATAGAAAGTTGTCGCCTGTGTAAATTGTCTCAAGTCTAGATAAACATTCCCCAGTTTAAACAAAGCAGCAGTTTCGCCGCGAGGATTCTGAAGTTGTTGTGAAATACTTAAAGATTTTTGATAATAAGCGATCGCTGTATCAAATTGCCTTTGCTGCCTATAAGAATCTCCTAATGTGTTGAGGACTTCAGCATGGAAGGTGGAATCTTGAAACTCATTAGCTATTTTTTCGGCTTCTTCTAAATATTCTCTAGCTTTTATAGGTTCTATCTTACTTATATACGCGATTCCTAGCTGATGTAAAATATTACTACAGTTGCGGAGGTTTTCTCCTGTCGCCTGATGTCCAGTGGGGTTATATTCCATTAGCAGGCGTTGTAATAACTCGATCCGCTCTTGCTTTTCTGGAGGTTCTAATCTGTCTATAATTCTCTCAGTATTTTGAGTCTCATTAATCGCATGATCTTTAGTAAATTGAGGTGTTTTAAACCGAAACATCCCCGATTGCCAAGCCCAAAAATCAGGAGCAAATTTGGCTAACCGAGTCAGGGCATAATCTGGCAGAATAAACAGAATCGGATGACGAACAGTTCTTTTATAAGCATCTCGAACAAAGTTGAGGTCTTGTAAAACTGGCGGATATTCTCCATAAACACCAATAGACTTTTCTAAACCTTGTACAATCAAGACTAATTTTTTGTTGAAGCCGAGCGGACTTGTACTGAGCGGCGTCGAAGTAGTCGAGGCTTCAATAGTTGGTAATATCTTGATAATTTCATCCCGGAGAAATCGCAAATTTGGATCAGAAAAATTTAGAGTAACAAACTGAATATCCCGACAATCAGGATTTGTCTTTAGCGCCTCAACTAATATTTCTGCATCTGGGGGAAAATTAATTTCTACAAAACCAATGGTAAACTTTTCTGCAAAGTCTACAAAGGTGAGTAATTGAGCAAATATCTCTTGATTAAGCGCGATAAATGTCCCTATTTCTGAGCTAAGGTTGCGCTGCGAGTGCGGATTCGATGGCTTTCTGGAAGAATTCATTTTGCTTCACCACTGGATTCGGGTAATTCCACCGTTTATCGCCGTTGTATTCCAAAACTGAAGTGTTAAACAGCATTAACTGACCAATATCATCTTTGCTGACATTCTTGGTTATACACACTTGGGCTAAAAACGCATAATGTTCTTCAGGAATAAACCTTTCAAAATTAAATTGCTGTTGTTTCACAGCATAGATAATATCTTCGGCAATAATTTTGGGATGTTTGCGAGTACTAGCAGTTAGGCAAGCAGTCTGTATCATCTGCATTAATTGGCGGACATGCCCGCCACTGGCTTTTGCTAAATTTAGCAATTCCTGGCGAGATTCAAATACAGCATTAATATCTACCCGCTTTTCAATCACACTGGCAACTGCTTCTAGTCCCGTTTGATTGTAGTTTAAATGGCAGCGATCGCGTTCAAATTCATAAATATTCACCATTGGTACAATATGAGGATCACTATTAAACTGATTGAGTGGGTTTTTCGGGGAACAAAGCACAGAAATTGGAACTGTATAAATTATCGTGCAATCTAGTTCTTGTAACTGAGCCGCATAGTCAAAAAATAAATGTTCTGCAATCGTCGGTGGTACACGATCCATGTTGTCAAAAATAATTAATAAACCTTTATATTGAGGGAATTTTTTTCGGAGTTTAACGAATGCATCTCCTAATAAAAGGTTAATATCTGCTTTCAGACGTGATAGGTCTTTTTCTAAAGTTTGGCGAATAGTAGTTTTCTGCTTATCAGAACCTTTAATTTGTGCTAGTAATTTTACCATCAATTTAGCGATAAATGGAGCTTCTGGTTTGAGAGTTGCTTCTCCTTCAATACTGACAGACCTTTCCACAGTTTCTTCGGTTTCTTTGGTAATATCCTTAAACCAAGATTCAAAGTTTTTCAGAAGTTTAGTATCAAATTTTAAACCTAATTTACGCAACTCAAATTCTACTTGTTTGATGACGATTAAATATAAATCTGTATAACGAGCATCATTAATATCTGTTTCTTCATTAACTTCTAAATAAATTACGTGGTATTGTTTTTCCCATTGGTTTTGAATGCGTTTTAACTCTGTACTTTTGCCACAGCCGCGATGTCCGGTAAACAAAATTGTGCGGAAATCTGCGGGTTTTTGAAACTCTAAAATCGTACTAACGCTGTCAATTGCTGAAGTTTTGCGTACTGCTGATAAATCAACATAGTAACGCTCCATGTCTGCGCCCTCTAGCGGTTCAACATTACAAACTTGAAATGCATCTCTTAGAGTATTAGCACGCTGGTAATTCATTGGGTTTTGACTAACTTTATAAATATAACTTTCTCAATCTTAAATTTTAGGCGATCGCACTGCAATTTTACATCTGATAAAAGTTTGCTTTTTGATGATCCAATATTCTGTAATATTTTATACAAGCTATTGAAGAACATATTCAGGCGATCGCTGAGTGAAAAAATTGAGTGGCTTCAGATGGTCGATTTTCACAGTGTATTGTTCATCCCACGTTGTCACTGTACAACTGAAGTCGCCTACATGGTACAGTCTGATTTTTAATATACCTACCCTTGAAAGTTCCCCGCTCCTCTTGTACCAGGACTAGAATTAGAATTGAGGTGACGTTTTCTAATAGCCAAAGTGTCAGAATCTCTGCCGTTGCGCGATCGCTATCTTGCCTTAATCGATGAAATTGTCGAAACCACCCTCAAGGGCAAAATTAGCTCTGTTGAGATGGTATATCAAATGCTGCTTAAAGGAATCACTTCCGGTACAGGGGAAGTCTTTGAGCTAGCTTTGAGCGATCGCCTGAATGCCCTCCAAAGCCAAGTAGATAGCGAAAAAGACGAACTCAAGAAAGGGAAAGCGACTCGCAGTTTGAGAGCGATTAAGACCATTCAAAGTCAATGGCAACGCTGGCAAGAGCAAAACAAAGCCACAGAAGCGATCGCCGGAGCAGTTTCAGAAATCATCACAGCACCTGCTGACGAGCGTCTGGCGGCATTCTTACGGGTCACTGACCCCAATCAGAAGTATCCCCTAAATTCGCAACAGTTACAGCAGTTGTCAAAATCATTACAGCAATTTGCCCAGGTAGATTCTGATTTACAACAATTTTCCGAAGGTATTACCCGTGGTTTAGCTTCTTGGCAGCGATTGCAAGATAACTTGCTCAGTTGGATGTACGAGCAAAAAGAATCTTTGGGATTTGGCGGCGTACCCGGAGAACGTGGCCCTTGGGCAAGTTGGGCTAAACAACTCAATAGTGAGTTACCCCAAGCACTGCTTCGTACCTTGGCTAGGGAAGAATCTGCAATTGAGTTTGCCCAGCGACAACGAGGAATCACCCTCAGAGATTGGGTGGAAATGGCATTGATTTTACAATACTTACAACGGGGACTAATTAACTGGTTTGACCAACAAGCTTACGATGTGAAAGCGGGGCCAAAGTTGTCCATTTCCACTTTCTTGACCTTTGCAGTGATTTGGAGTCAGTTAGCAAGTGGTTTTGGGAGCATTGGGACAGTATACAGCGATGCCTGTTCTCAAATCATGCTCCAGATTTTGCGAACCTTTGCCCAGCGTCCGTATTTTCCCTTTTACGGCGGGATTTTTGCCTCCTTTACTGGTACTTATTTGCGAGATGCCTTAGATTATCTGGATGAACCGCTACGACGAGGTGAGGGAACCCAGGAAAAAGCGCGAATTTTGACACTTTTAGGTTATTCTCAGCGTGCATTAGGACAATACCAGCGATCGCTTGATTTCCATCAGCAGGCGCTAGAAATAGCCAGGAATGCAGGCGATCGCCCCTGTGAAATTGCCAATCTCAACCACCTCAGCCGCACCTACGTCCAACAACAAAATTATGCTGAGGCAATTAACTATAGTCAACGGGCATTAATACTAAGTCGGCAAGCAGGCGATAAGACAGGAGAAGCAAACGCGCTGGTAAATTTAGGTTACAGCGAAGTTATGCAAGCTCAGGAACTAGAACAAATAGAACCTGAAACCTATGAAGCCGCAATTAATTATTTGGAACAAGGTTTAAAATTATCAGAAAAATTAGGCGATATTCAAAGTAAAGCCTTATGTGTCAGCAGCTTAGGAATTGCCTATCTAGTAATTGGACAACACCAAACAGCAATTAAATATCTGGAAGACGGCTTTAAAACAGCGCAAGTTTCCGGCGATTTGTATCTCCAAGGGCGGAACTTAGCTTATTTGGCAGAAGCTTATTATCATCTACAAAATTCGGAAAAAACAGTTTACACAGGCTGCATGGGAATGTATCTTTTAGAGCAAATTGCTTCTCGTGAGTGGCGTCAACCAGCAGGGTTACTGACAATTTTACAACGACAAATAGGTGCAGGAGCTTTCCAAAACTTATTACAGCAACATCGCCCTAAAATTATTGCAGTTATTGGTGTAGATGGGTATGATCACATTCCGCAATTGCTAGAAGAATATAAGGGAGATATGTAATTATTTGCCAAATGGTCAATCTGCAAAGTCTGTGATAAATTTTGGCATACAGCTTTATATAAGTAGTTATTAACAGTTTATCTGCTGTATAAGTGCTGTATAACTAAGTAAAATCTATGAATATCTCCTTTTGGGGGTAACATAGTGAAACAGCGACGCTGATTTATAATATTTTACTTTAGTCAAGTTTTGTTTCACACGTTTTGGGAATATGAGTAAACTAGTTCCAGCCATCAGAGTCAAAAACTTCAGCTTCTATTACGACACTCAAAAGATAGTTGAAGGCGTGTCAATGGATATTTACCAAAACCAAGTCACGGCAATTATTGGTTCTAGTGGTTGTGGCAAGTCTACTTTTCTTAAATCGTTAAATCGCATGAGTGAATTAGAAGGAGAAATGAGGGTTGAAGGAAAAGTAGAATTTTGTGGACAGAGTATTTATGAGCGTCGTGTTAACATCAATCGCTTACGTCGCCAAGTTAGTATGATTTTTCCCAAGCCAAATCTTTTTCCCATGAGCGTTTATGATAATGTTGCCTATGGGGTGAAGTTAGTTGGATGGCATCCGAAAGTAGAATTAGATGGGATTGTTGAATCTGCGATTAAAGCTGCCGATCTTTGGGATGAAGTCAAAAATAAGCTGCACAAATCTGCTTTAGAGCTTTCTGGTGGTCAACAACAAAGATTATGTATTGCCCGTGCTTTAGCAGTCAAACCGAACGTTTTGTTGATGGATGAACCTTGCTCAGGTCTTGATGCTGTTGGTAGTATGAAAATTGAGCATCTGATCCATAACTTGCGCTCTGAGTTGACAATTGTGATGGTTACTCACAATATGCAGCAAGTTACTCGCCTATCTGATTTTACGGCTTTCTTTTGTAGTAATGAAAATCGGACTACTCAAATGATTGAATTTGGTACTACAAATAAAATCTTTACTAACCCCGTGGATTTTCGCACCCGCGACTACGTTTTCGCCCGCGCCAGTTAAAGTATTTCTTAACTAATTATATGGGTTTAAGTTGCTTGAGCTTCTAACAAGGGGCAAGTTTTGTCGCGGGGTATAAATCCTCGTTACAAAACTTCATTACGTTAGCGAGTCCGCGTATCCCTACAATCCAAGCAAGCTACGCGCAGCGTCTGGTAGAGAGCGTCATTACGAATTACGAATTATTTTAATTTCCCCTTGCTTTGAGTTTTTCTTGTGTTAGGTAATGCGAACTTATATTAACAGTATTTTTTGTACTGTATACTTAAAGACAAGCATCTGCTCTAGACCACGTGAACCACAAGATGAAATGTCCCCGGTGCGAATCTACTTCATATCGCAAAAATGGTCGTCGGAATGACAAGCAGAATTACCTCTGCAAAAGTTGTGGGAAACAATTCCTTGAGCCTGTATTCTCTCATTCCCTAGAAACTGACTTGCTTGCTAACAGCAATGGGCATATTAAAGTCTCTATGGCTGACGCGACGCAAGTTCCTTTAGTAAAAAACCTGCTAGATGAAAAAGTCACAGAGAAAAGTCTTGGCTCTTTTAGTTTGACATTAGCTGAAGAACTGCTGCAAACTATATTATCATCTGATTGGCTAGAATCTGCTGCGTTCAGTCAATTGCTCCTGAAAATCCAGCAAAAAAATCAAATTGACCATAAGTTAGAAACAGGAATCTCTCTTCTACTTTTGGATGCAGAAAACTTAAAATTAGATGTTAATTCAGAATTATTTTTAGCAAGTATTTGTAACTATCCTCTCCAAGTTAAAATGGCATTTGCAAACTGGAGAAATCCCAGCATTGGGAAGCAAGATATTGAACTATATAACCGTAGCTATCAACTTGTCCATGTGCCTGAGGGTAAGAATAGTGCTGATGCAAAAATGATCGCAATTGGTGCTTGTGTTTTACGCTCTTATCCAACAGTTAAAGAAATCTTGGTCTGTTCTAGCGATGGAATTTTAATTCACCTATGTAACGAACTCCAAAATCAAGGATTGATTGTCTATTGGGTACGTAGACAAGGGCAAACTTTGCATATAGAAAATCGGAATACTGGCAAATTAACTCATTATTCCTTAGCAATGGCAACAGAAGTTCCATCCTTTGAAAAAGTAGTTGAGCAAATTCAAGATTTAATTAAAAATGAACAGGAATCAATCAATGCTCGATTAAACAGTTTAGTTGGTGTTGCCAGTTTATTTCAAGAAAGATGCAATATCCATATCAAACATCATCCCAAGCAACCAGAAGTTGAGGAAATAATCCCTGTTCTGGATAACTCATTTACACCATCTATTCCAGAGAATGAAAAAAAAGAAGATTCTGCGGAAATTCCTGATGGAAAAACATTAGATAAATTACTATTGAAAATTATTCAAGATATAAAAATAAAGTCTCCCCAAACTCAATTATCTGTGTCCAAGCTAGGTTCAGAGTTACAGAAAATAACCGGCAAATCTCCTAGTTCAATTGTCAAAAAATTAAAGTTAGGTTCTAGTTTGACCAAATATTTAGAATCATCTCCCACATTTACATTAAAAGCAAGTGGCAAGGAATATGAGGTAACAGCGCGACTCTCCAAGTAAATACTTTGTTGATGTCTACGTACAACCTGAGCCGATAATTCAGTATTATCTAAAAAGATATAAAGAAATGTAAATAATCCGATGCAAGATAAAGTCGTTGTTGTTGTTGGTGCTACAGGTGGTATTGGTTCAGCCTTAACACACAAACTTGCGCCTACCGGAGTCCGGTTGGTACTGGCTGCCAGAGATGCGGTTCGTTTAACAACATTGGCAGCTGATTTACCAGGGCAAGTTTTGAGCGTTCCCACCGATATTACTGACCCACAACAAGTAAATACTTTGATAGAAAAGACCGTCGCTGAGTTTGGTCAAATCGATATTTTGGTGAATGCAGCTGGTGCTGGTATACTCAAGCCCTACAACAGCCTAGAACCTGCTGATTTAGACAAAATGCTAGATGTGAATTTAAAAGGCAGCTTTTACACCACTCAGGCGGCGGCTGAAGAGATGCAAAAGCGCAAGTCTGGTCACATCTGTAATGTGGTAGGAATTCTGGGCAAGCATTCGATGGCGATGGCGGCGGCTTATTCTGCTTCTAAATTTGGTGTTGTCGGTTTCAGCAAGTGCATGGCAGAGGAACTCAAGCGTTTTGGTATCAAGTTCACGCTATTCTACTTTGGTGGAGTAGATTCTCCTTTTTGGGATAACGTCAACTTAAAAGTAGACCGGAAAAAAATGCTCAGTCCTGAAACTGCTGCCAATGCGATTTTCTTTGCCCTTTCTGCCGAACCGCAAGCTGTGCCAATGGAAATTAACATTCAACCTGATAGTCATCTGTTCTTTTAAAGTGGGAGTACGCCTAGATAATTCTTGCTTAGGAAGGACGTGAAAATCCAGTAAAAAAGGCAAAATCTACAGATATATAAACTGCTATGCTGGATTTTCAATATTTATGAAAATTGATCACGTTCATTTCTATGTAGAAGATGCCAAAGTATGGCGGGATTGGTTTGTACACCATCTTGGTTTTCAAGTAGTAACCGATCGCATCAGTTCATTTCATACTTGTACAGAAGTGGTGAAAAGTGGTAGTGTCTGCTTTTTCCTGTCTTCACCACTGTTGCCTACAAGTCCAGTCGCTGAGTTTCTGCGTCAATATCCCCCTGGTGTGGCAGATGTCGCTTTTGCTGTCGAAGATGTAGAAGGCGCGATCGCACTAGCTCAACTGCATGGTGCTACAATCCTACAACCCATCCAGGAACGCCAGGTGGGTACGGCATTCTTCAAATGTGGCAAAATTGCCGCCTGGGGTGGACTGACTCATACTTTGATCGAAAAGTCATTTGTAACTAACACAAATGACAACGGACAAATGACAAATGACAACACTTTTACCGCCATAGATCACATAGTCCTGAACGTGGCAGTTGGTGAATTAGAGCGTGCTGTCGCTTGGTATAAAAAGATCCTAGATTTTCAACCCCAGCAAGCATTTAAAATTAAAACCAATCGCTCTGCTTTACACAGTCAGGTGATGGTTTCGCACAACGGTAGCGTCCAATTACCAATTAATGAACCGGCTTCCAGCAATTCCCAAATTCAGGAATTTCTTGATGTCAACCGGGGGCCAGGAATTCAACATATTGCTTTGCGGACGACTAATCTTGTGAGTGCGATCGCTGAATTTCGTGCCAGTGGTTTATCCTTACTCTCAGTTCCCCAAACCTACTACTCGCAATTAAAACAGCGTCCAGGACTTAGCTTATCACCTCTAGAACTGGAAGCGATCGCTCAACAAGAAATTCTGGTGGACTGGCAAGAATATACTCCTGTAGGGGGACAACAAACCGCGCCCTTACTACTGCAAATTTTCACCCAGCCCATTTTTGAACAGCCGACATTTTTCTTTGAGTTTATTGAGCGTCGTTTCCAAGCTAAAGGTTTCGGCGAAGGTAACTTTCGCGCCTTATTTGAAGCCATTGAAAGCGAACAAATCAAACGCGGTACTCTGCAATGATGCATGAGTATAAAATGTCCAGAACTTACGCATTGACAGGAATTTGACTATCTGTATTCAAGCGTACCTCTTGTGCTAGCTGTTCTAATTTTTTTACAGGCTTAAATCAATGAAAATTTTCCTTCCTATCTTAATGTACCACGGCATCAAAACTGATCATCAATCAGTTCATGAGGGTCGTGAAATTGGAGCGGAACTTTATGATGTACTCTTGGAACAGTTTGAATCTCAAATGAATTGGCTAAATAGTAACAACTACCGCACGATTGACATTGACGAGATGGATAACTGTAGCCAACAAAGACAGGTAGTTTTAACTTTTGATGATGGAGAAATGAATAACTTCATCCATGCATTGCCTGTTTTGAAACGCTTGAAGTTTAAGGCTTATTTTTTTGTTATTGTAGACCGCATTGGCAAGCCAGGTTATATGGGATGGGATGAGCTTAGTCAAATACAAGAGGCTAGTATGATAATTGGTTCTCATAGTCTGACTCATCCTATTCTCACTGAATTAATGGATCATCAAGTAGAGAAGGAGCTTTACAATTCCCTGAAGCTTCTTGTGAATCATCTTGGAGATGGAATTAACACCTTGTCCATCCCACGAGGATTTTGTAATGATAAGGTGATTCAAATTGCCTACGAAGCCGGCTACCGCAATGTCTTTATTTCTGAGCGTCCTGGGCATCTAGAGTCTAATTGTTGGGAAAGAATTCCAGTTAAAGCATCTTGGAATATTCAGCGGTTTGAAAAAGCAATCAATGGTATAAAGCCTGTCAGTGAGCAAATCTTAGATCAAGTCAAGAAGATTATCAAGAAGCCCTTAAATGGAGAAGCTTATAATTGGTTACGCAACACTGTAATTACAATATCTAGACAGTAAATTAAACTCAATAAATATAGAAACCATTTGACATCTAAGAAGAAGCTACAAGTCTCTTAAGCATCAGCCTATTAAACTGTTATCCAGGGCATAGGATAGCCAGCACTCAAAAAATAGACGACTATTCAATACTGGATAATCGTTTTTTGGCAGGCTTTTCAGGATCTCTTTGACAATTTTGGGAAATGAACTTATGATCACAATTACAACTAAATATATTTTAAATCTTACCCTAAAATATGATAATTTTGGGCTATTTTTATCGGATTTTTATTAATATTTAACCCTTCTGGGTTCTATATGATGCAATTTATTTTTTTGAATTCACTTTTTTTAATTTTATATTGTTATTTTGGCTATCCACTCCTTGTTTA
>Ga0123337_10006796_pt1 | contig 10825 bp, 8 predicted proteins | sample frozenSSSSmetaG_FD_89792 | JGI IMG/M metagenome (GOLD analysis project Ga0123337, IMG submission 89792) | Glacier valley bacterial and archeal communities from Borup Fiord, Nunavut, Canada, to study Microbial Dark Matter (Phase II) -... | ecosystem: Environmental > Aquatic > Freshwater > Ice >...
AGGGAGAGCTCCATTGAAGAGCATGAGGGAAGAGATGGACATCGTTGCCGCCTACCAGCTGGTGGGCTCCTACCGTGGCGCCGCGGAAATCTGCGGCACCACCCACCGGATCGCGACCATCGCCGGCGCCGGACGCTGGGGGGTACCGCCGAGCAGACGATCGGCCATCCCGGCCAGGTCGACGAGCAGCGGCCGCAGGACCTTGGCCAGACCCAGGCTCGGGGCGCCCGCGGCGGCTCGCAGGAGACGCGACGGTCGAGGTGTGTCCCTCAGGTACGGCTCGAGTCGTTCCTCGAGCCCGGGGCGACGGTTCGCGGGCAGACGTGTGAGGGCGAGCAGGAGGCCCGTCACTGCGGCCAGCCCGAGGAGAGCACCCTCCCAGCTCCAGCCCGCACCGGACGGCCCGCTCACCGCAGCACCCTCTCGTCCTCGGGAAGGCGGCCGATCCTCACCATGATCCGGTAGGCCGCGAGCGTGACCGCTGCTCCGATGGCCAGGACCACGACCCCCGCGGGCCGCGAGTAGGCCTGGAGCGAAGCGCTCTGAAAGGACATCATCGCGAGCACCACCCAGGGTGCGGCGCTGGCCAGCCGGGCCGCGTTGACTGTCCACCCCTGTCGGGTCTCGAGCTCGGCCCGGGTGCGGGCGTCCTCACGCAGGAAGGTGGACAACGTGCGCAGGAGGCGGCCGAGGTCTGCGCCCCCGACCTCGCGGGCAATGCGCAGCGACTCCACCAGGCGGTCCCCCACGGGGTCACTCAGCCGCTCCTTGAGCCGGTCGAGGCACTCGTTGAACCGCCCTGACGACCGGTAGTCCTCGGCAAAGGAGGCAAAGGCCGGTCGCAGCTCCTCGGGACCCCGGATCGCCAGCTGGCTCAGCGCCTCAGGGAGGGCCAGCCCGGCCCGCACGGCGGACGCGATGTTGTCGACCGCGTCGGGCCAGAGGTCGCGTAGCTGGCCCCGACGCTTGCGGGCCCGCATCCGCACGACCACGACGGGGGCCCAGCCCGCGATGACGGCGAAAGCCAGCCCGACCGGGACCACCCGGGTGATCGACACGAACACGAGGAAGACGAGGACGGCGGCGCCGAGGCTCAGCGCGATCAGGCTGGCCGGCGTGAGCGACGACAGACCGGCCTGCGCGATCTCGTCGCCGAGCCGGGCCGTCACGCCCGGCCTCGACCGCACGCGGGCCGGCCCCGGATCCGGCGGCCAGCACGACCACCAGATGAAGAAGAGGCCCACACCGAGCAGCAGACCGATGGCGAGAGCACCCACGTCAGACCTCCTGGGCGAGCAGGGCGGCGACGTCGTACCCTGCCCGCTCGAATCGGTCCTGGTGGGGAGGGAAGCCGTCGAGACGGCGCAGGACGCCCTGACGTCGAGCGAAGAGGTCGGCGACCTCGATCACGTCGGCCTCCGCCCGGCCGGGCACGGCGACGATCTCACGGACGCGCCGCACCCCGTCGCGCTCCAGGGCCTGATGGATGACGATGTCGACCGCCGACGCCACGGTGGGCACGACGAACCGCGACGACACGTTGTCGCCGGCGAGCAGGGGCAAGGTACACATCTTCATCACGGCCTCCCGCGCCGAGTTCGCGTGGACCGTGCACATCCCGGGCAGGCCCGAGTTGAGGGCGATGAGCAGGTCGAGGGCCTCGGCCTGGCGCACCTCACCGACGATGATGCGCGACGGGCGCATCCGAAGCGCCTCCTTGACCAGCCGCCGCAGCGGCACCTCGCCCGTGCCCTCGAGGCTGGGCTGTCGGCACTGCATGCTCGCGACGTCTCGGAGCGGGATCTTCAGCTCGAAGACCTCTTCGCACGTGACGACCCGCTCCCGCGCCGGCACCGCCGCCGCGAGGCAGTTGAGCATCGTCGTCTTGCCCGCCTGGGTGCCGCCGGCGACGAGGATGTTGAGCCCGGCCACGACCGCGGCCTCCAGGAATGTCGCCGCCTGACGGGTCAGGGTGCCGAGACGGACGAGGTCGTCGAGGTGGTCAGCCTTGACGACGAACTTGCGGATGTTGACGTGCCAGTGCTCCTGCGTGATGTCGGGGATCACCACGTGCAACCGCGACCCGTCCGGCAGCATCGCATCGACGAACGGCGAGCTCAGATCGACCCGCCGCCCCGAGCTGCGCAGCATCCGCTCCACCAGGTCACGCACCTCACCGCCGCCCAGGATCGTCGTGGTCAGCTCGCTCACCCCACCCCGGGCGACGAACACCTGCGAAGGAGCGTTGATCCAGATCTCCTCGACCGCCGGGTCGTCGAAGTACCGCTGCAGCGGGCCGTAGCCCGCCACCGTGTCCATCACCGACTTGTGCACATCACCGAGGTCACCCAGCGTCGCCATCCCCCCGTGCATCGACCGGTCGTCGTAGTCGGCGACCACCTCCCGCACCAACGCCCCGATCTCGACCAGGTGCCGCGCCGGATCGAGGCCCGTGCGCCGGATCAGCTCACGAACCTCCCCCTCGACCACTCGCACCGCGTCGGACACGACGACCCCTGATCCCTCGACCCATGGCTCTCCCCGGGGACCGCCCACCCCGGCGACCCGCGACCGCACCGGCGCCCGCAGGCCACAGCGTAGCCACCATCACGGCGCCGGGGGCCCGAACAGGCGCCGACCTGTGGACAACCCGCTCTACCGGCAGAGGACCGAGATCTGTTGCCTCCGCCAGCGACGACCGTTGCCTGAAGTCAAAAGCGACGATGGGCCACAAAGCTCATCAGCCGGGGTCGGCAGTGGTCGTCGCCTGGCGGGGACGACCCCCGAACCGACCGGACCTCAGCACTCGATGACGATCTTGCCGAAGACGTCTCCGGTCGCGATCCGGGCCAGACCGTCACGGACCTGGGCCAGGGGCAGGGTCTGGTCGATGGTCGGCTCGATGTCGTGGAGGGTGACGAAGCGGGCCAGCCGCTCGAGCTCGGCCCGTGTCCCCATGGTCGAGCCGATCACCCGGAGCTGGCGGAAGAAGATCTTGGTCAGCTCGGCCTTGGCCGGCGCGTCGCCCGAGGTCGCACCGGAGATGACGATGGTGCCGCCCGGGTTGAGCGAGTTGACCGAGTGCGACCAGGTCGCGGCGCCGACCGTCTCCATCACCGCGTCGACGCGCTCCGGCAGGCGCTCACCGGAGGCGAAGGCGCGGTCGGCGCCGAGGTCGACCGCCTTGGCCGCCCTGGCCTCGTCGCGGCTGGTGACCCACATGCGGTACCCCGCGGCCGTGCCGAGCTGCACGAGGGCCGTGGCTACACCGCCTCCGGCGCCCTGCACGAGCACGGTCGCGCCCGGCGTCACGTTCGCGTTGACGAAGAGCATGCGGTAGGCCGTGAGCCATGCGGTCGACAGGCAGGCGGCTGTCGACCACGACATCCCCTCGGGCTTCGGCACCAGGTTGGCCGTCGGCACCGCGACCTGCTGCGCGAGCGTCCCGTCATGAATCTCCGACAGCAGCGACCGGCGGGGGTCGAGCGTCTCGTCACCGGTCCAGTCGGGGCTGGAGACCACCGCGTGGATGATGACCTCGCCACCGTCGGGGGTGACCCCGGCGCCGTCACAGCCCAGCACCATCGGCAACCGCTCGGGGGGCAGGCCCACTCCCTTGAGCGACCAGACGTCGTGGTGGTTGAGACCGGCGGTGCGCACCGTGACGATCGACCACCCCGGTCGCTCCTGCGGCTCGGGGCGCTGTCCCACCTCCAGCCCGCTCAGCGGGTCGTCCGAGTCAATCCGAGCAGCGAAGGCAGCGAGCATGGTCGTGACACTATCCCGGTCGGCCTGCTCCGTCGCGGGGACACCTGACCCGTGGCTCGCCCGTGTCGCGCAAGGAGGGAGCGGTCAGGCTCAGGCCGGCCGCGTCGGCTGGGCACCGTCCCGTAGCCGCCCGATCCGGGTCGCGAGGACGTAGCGCGCGGCCAGCCCGGCCCGCAGCACCGCTCGCAGCGGCAGCCACCGCAACCCTGCGTACTGCCGGGAGAGGTAGAGGTAGGCGCTCGCGTGGTGGACCTTCGTCATCGCCGAGGCGTGGTGGACGGTGGAGTGCCCGCCGTGGTGGGCGGCGACCGCGTCCGGCGCGTAGACGACGTCGTACCCCGCACGCCCCAGGCGGGCACAGAGGTCGGTGTCCTCGAAGTACATGAAGTACGCCTCGTCGAAGCCGCCGACGGCCTCGAAGGCGTCGCGACGCAGCAGCAGGCACGAGCCGCTGAGCCAACCGACGACACCCTCGACGGGCTCGCCCCGCTCTCGACGGTACGACGCCGTCCAGGGGTTGGCCGGCCAGAACCACCCGAACAGGGCATGGCCCATCCCCCGCCCGAGAGACGGCAGCTCTCGGGCCGAGGGGTAGACCCTGCCGTCGGTGATGATGCGGGGGCCGAGGACGGCGGCAGAGGGCCAGCGCTCCGCTGCGTCCAGCAGGAGGTCGAGGGCGTGCTCGTGCAACGTGATGTCAGGGTTGACGACCAGCAGCCACTGCTCCTGCACACCGACGGCACCCAGGTTGGCCGCCCCGCCGTACCCGAGGTTGCGCCCCGACTCCAGCAGCTCGAGACCCGACTGCGCACGCACCCAGTCCTGGGTGCCGTCGGTGGAGCCGTTGTCGACCACCGTCACCGCCACCGGGTCCTTGCTGGCGACCGGGAAGGACGCGACGAGGTCGTGCAGGTAGGTGCCGGACGAGTAGGCCACGACCACGGCCCGGATCCGGCGGGACGTCATGGCCGGCCCCCTTCACCGGTCGGCGGCCCGCCCGGGGTATGGAGGTCGTCCACCACACCCCCGTGCGGCGCAGCTCCCTCGAACACCTCGAGGTGCTGTCGGGCAGCGCGGTCCCACGTGTAGGTGGCAGCCCGCGCGATCGCCGCCCGGCCGAGGTCGTGCCGGCGCCCGGTGTCGTCGAGCAGAGCAGTCAGGGCGGCAGCGAGGTCGGCGGTGTCGGGCGACTCGGCGTACGCCACCGCGTCGCCGCCCACCTCCGGCAGGGACAGGCGCCGCGTGGTGAGGACGCAGGCTCCGCAGGCCATCGCCTCCAGGAGGGGCAGGCCGAACCCCTCGCCGAGCGCGGGGTACGCCACGACCTCGGCGGCGCCGAGCAGCGCGGGCACCAGCTCGTCGGGAACGAACCCGACGCGACGGGCGTCGAGCGGCGCCGGCACCGCGGCCAGGGCGGGGTCGACGTCGTCATCCCACCCCCGACCTCCCGCGAGGATCAGCGCAGGGGGACCGCTCCTGCCGGCACAGACGTCGACGTAGGCCCGGATGAGGGCGGGGACGTTCTTGCGCGGCTCGAGGGTGCCGAGGAAGGCGACGAAGGGTCGGTCCCCCAGCTGGAAACGCGCTCTCACCGCCTGCACCTCGCCACTCGTGGGCGGCCGGAACCGTGCGTGGTCGACGCCGTGGGGCACGACCGACATCCGCTCGGGGGCCAGGCCCGCCAGCCGCGCCAGCTCGGACCGCGTGGCCTCGCTGGGAACCACCAGGTGGTCGGCCCGCCGACCTGACAGCCGCGTCCAGGCCCGGAAGAACGCAGCCTTGGTCCCGTCGTGCAGACCGGGGTCGCTGAAGAAGGTCGCGTCGTGCAGGGTCACGATCCGTCGCGCACCCGGGATCGGCGCAAGCGGCATGGTGTAGTGCGGAGACAGGACGGCGTCCGGCGACAGCCGGGCCGCGAGCCGGGGCAGGAGGGTCTGTTCCCAGAGCATCCGGGCCGGGGCAGAGGCCAGCACGCCGGGAAGGGAGTGCACGTGCGGCCGCCCGAGGAGCGCCTCGTAGCGGTCGGTGTCACGCGCCTGCGCCGCCACGTGGACGTCGACGCCCCTCGCCGCCAGCGCCGGGAGGAGGGCGTCCACGTATCGGCCCACACCTCCCCGGTCGGAGGGCAGCGCCGTGGCGTCGACGAGGATGCGGGTCACGTGGGCAGACTCCTCACGGTCAGGGGGGCGGATGCACGACGAGCGGGGGACTCGGAACAACCGGGAAACCAGGGGGCGGGAGGGGACGAGGCGGGTGCTCACCCGGGCCGGCCCATCCTAGGTCTCGGAGCCGAGGACCCGACGCACCCGTATGGGACGTGTGCGATCCTCTGATGACGTAGTCTTATCCGACAAATAAGACTATTGAGACAGTTGTCTAAACCCTCCTTCTCCCCCACCTTCCTCACCTCCCCACCTCTGAGGCCTCCGATGACACTGCCACACCCCTTTCTGCGCACCCGCACCGTGCTCGCAGCCCGACCCGCCGCGCCGACCGCCTCCCCCTCACCCCTGCGACGACGTCGCCTGGCCGCCCTCGGGGCGGTCCTGCTCTCCACGGGGACCGTGGCCCTGCTCGCGCCCGCGCCGGCCAACGCGGAGAGCTACGCCCGACCATCCAGTGGCACCTTCACCCTGCACGGCCACGGCTTCGGCCACGGCCGCGGCATGTCGCAGTGGGGCGCGTACGGAGCCGCCCACCTCGGCGTCCCCTACCGCACCATCTTGTCCACGTACTACCCGGGCACGACCCTGACGACCTCCGCGACGTCGACGGTCAGGGTCCGTCTCACCCTGGACCCCGGGCAGGTGCGTGCCGCCGGCGGCGCCGGTCTCGCCCTGGTGGAGACGTCGGGCGTCACGACCCCTCTCACTGCGGCCTCGAGCCAGTGGCGTCTGGTCCCCAACGGCTCCGGCTCCCTGACCCTGCAGGCTCTGACCGACTCGTGGCACCCGGTGCCGGTCCACGGCTCGGGCAGCGTCACCTCGGGCGCCCGCTTCACCTCCGGCAGCGGCCTCGTGCGCCTCTTCCGACCCGACGGCACGTCGACCGCCTACCGGGGCAGCCCCTCGGCCGTGCTCTCCGGCACGAGCATCCTCAGCGTGCTGCGCCTCCCGGTGGACGACTACCTGCGGGGGGTGGTGCCGCGCGAGAGTCCCGCATCGTGGCCGGCAGACGCGCTGCGCTCACAGGCGGTCGCGGCCCGCACCTACGCCGTCGCGGCGGCGAGACGCAATGCGGCCTCGTCCTCTGACCTGTGCGACTCCACCGCCTGCCAGGTCTTCAGCGGCACGACCTCGTACACCGCGGCAGGCGCGGCGTCGTCGCTCGAGTACGCCTCCAGCGACAGCGCCGTGCGTGACACCGCCGCGCAGATCCTCACCTACGGCGGCGCCCCCGCCGTCACGGAGTACTCCTCCTCCAACGGCGGGTGGTCGACCGCGGGCGGGGTTCCCTACCTCGCGGCCAAGGCCGACCCCTGGGACGGGGCCGCCCCCGGCAACCCCGTGCACTCGTGGACGACCACGATGCGCGCCTCCGACCTCGAGGCCCGCTACCCGTCGATCGGCACGTTGCAGCAGATCCAGGTGACGAGCCGCGACAGCCGGGGCGACTGGGGCGGCCGGGTGCTCACCGCCGTCCTCGTGGGGAGCCGGGGCTCAGTGGCCGTGAGCGGGGGGTCGCTCGCCTCAGGACTGCTCTCCTCCTGGTTCACGATCGAGCCCACGCTGCCCTTCGGCCACCTCGACACCGTGGTCGCCGCCCCCGGGGGTCGCCTGCACGTGTCGGGCTGGGCCGTCGACCCCGACACCACGTCACCCATCGCCGTCCACGTCTACGTCGACGGGCGCAACGTCTCGCAGGCACCGGCGGCCACGAGCCGCCCCGACGTCGCGGCCGTCTGGCCGGCCTGGGGCGCAGCGCACGGCTTCGACCTGCTGCTCCCGGCCTCGCGCGGCACCCACTCGGTCTGCGCCTACGCCATCAACGTCGGGTCACCGACGGTCAACCCGTCTCTGGGCTGTCTCACCGCGACGGTGACCGACTCCGCGCCGCACGGGCATCTCGACCGAGCGACCTGGACCGGGTCGACCGTCGTCCTCGCCGGTTGGGCTGCCGACGCCGACTCGGGCGGCCCGGTGAGGGTCACGACCAGCGTCGACGGCGCCGCCTCGGTCTCGGTCTCCACCTCGGTGGCTCGCCCCGACGTGGCTGCCGTCTACCCGAGCGCCGGGCCCAACGCCGGGTTCACGACGACGCTCACCCCGGCGAGGGGCAGCCATGCCGTCTGTGCTGCGGCCAAGGACGCGGGAGGCGGCCTCGCGACCCCGTTGGGCTGCGTGCGGGTGGTCGTGCCCTAGGCCCCCGGCCACAGGCCTCGCAGACGCAGGAAGCCGACAGGGTGACGGCGCAGGATCTTGGCCTCGTGCCACCGCTTGCGCACCGACACGCGGTCGAAGCTCTGGCCGCCGTCGTGCCAGACGACGGTTCGTGGGGCGAGCACGTGTCGAAGCCCCCTGCGTGCGGCCCGGAACGACCAGTCCACCTCCTCACCGTAGCCAGGAGCGAACGCCGGGTCGAAACCGCCGACCTCACGCAGCGCCCGGTTGGTCAGCAGCACACAGTGCCCGACGCAGACCGGGAGCTCCCGCTCGGGGAGATCGCCCTGCCGAGCCTGTCGGGCAAGCGGCTCCAGCTCGTCGGGGCCTGCGTACGACGCCCCGTCGGCGACCGTGGCGAGCGAGCCGTTGTTGGTCGCCGCCGTGACACTGGCCGTCTCGTCACCCCGGGCCGCCAGCAACCCCTCGAGCCATCCGTCGAAGACCACCACGTCGGTGTTCACCAGGACGACGTCTCGCCCGTCCCGGCGCGAGAAGATGTCGTTCGCTGACCCGACGAAGCCGAGGTTGACCGGGTGGGAGACCAGCTCGACCTCGCGCGACGACGTCATCCAGCCCCGCAGGGCCAGCTCCGTCAGCCGCTCCGGCCCGGCATCGTCGACGACGAGCAGCGGCACGTCTGGGTCGGTCGCGGAGTCGATGGACTGCACGGCCCGCTCGACGAGGTCGAGGCGCCCGTAGACGGGCACGGCGACCAGCGGGGCCCGGTCAGCCGTGGAGGACATCCCTCACAGCCAGCAGGTACGTCGCCCCGAACCGGTCGCTGGGCTCGAGGACGGCTCCTTCGGCCCACTCGTTCCACGCGTTGACGAACACGATGCGCTCGTCACGCGGACGGTCGACGACACTGCGCACCGCCGCCGCCAGCCAGCGCCGGAACGTGTATGGGTTCGAGCCGAGCCAGACGTCGCCGGCCCATTGCCGCCGCGCGGTGTTGTCGAACGTCACCATCGTCGCGGGAAAGGAGCCGTGGGGCGTGCCGGCGTTGAGCTTGCGCTCGGCGTCGCGCACGAGCTTGTCGTAGCTCAGGGTGTTGCCCTTGAAACGGGAGTCGATGCCGAGGCCCTCGTGCGGGAGCCACGACCAGAGGTGGTTGTGGGGCGGGAAGCCCATGAGGCCGTCGAGCCCGGCCTCGGCCGTGGTGACGTCGAGGGCGTCGAAGCCCTGGGCCACGTCGACGCTCACCAGGTGTAGCTCGATCCCCTCCTGCGCCGCACGGGCGCGCCAGGCGCGCACGACCGCGGGGAAGTCCGGGATCTGCCCGGGTCGGTAGACCGACAACAGGCACCTGCCGTCGACACGGAGGTAGCGGGGGTCGCGCAGGAAGGGCAGGACGTCGTCGATGAACAGCTCGGCGGGGACGTGCTCGTAGTCCTGCCCGATCAGGACGTCGGTGGACCGACCGTCCCAGCGTCGCGTCCAGTTCTCGTTGGCCCACATGATGCAGAACGGGAACTCGAGGTCGCTGGCGAGGTGGTCGTCGATCGGCTTCTCCAGCAGGCGCCTTCCGGCGAACCAGTAGTAGTAGTACATGAAACCCTCGATACCGTGCGCTCTGGCGAGCGCCGCCTGGTCACGCCGTACGGAGTCGAGTCGAAGGTCGTAGAAGCCGAGGTCACGCGGGATCTTGGGCTGGTGGTGCCCGTGGAAGACGGGCCTACCCCCGGCCACGTTGTTCCACTCGGTGAAGCCCTTGCCCCACCACTGGTCGTTCTCGGCGACCGGGTGGAACTGCGGGAGGTAGAAGGGCACGACGCGAGCCCGGATGGGGGTCTCGCCGTCGTCGAACCGGCGCCAGTGACCCTGCACAGGAGTCTCCTGCCGACCGGCGCCCACCTCTTCCACGCTGAGACCCGCCTCACCGGCGAGCACACCGATGATCCTCTCGAGGGCGTGAGCAGTGGTGGCGTTGACCTGCCCGGCCTCGTCCTCGAAGTCGGCGGCGCTGAGGTTGAGCGACCGCAGGCCCTGGAGCACGAAGCCCCGCACCCAGTACATCGACCCGGACGCGAAGCGGAGGTCGGGCTCCACCAGTGGCATCTCCAGACGCCGCAGGAGCGTGCGGGCCACGCTCTGGTTGTCGCCCCACATCTCCGGGCCCAGGACGCTGCCGGCGGCGGTGAGGATGCCGAGGTGGGGCTCGCAGGAGAACCGCTCGAGGACCGCACAGATCTGCTCCTGCGACCCGAGCAGCTCACCGAGCAGGGCTGCGCGCCACTGCTCCCCGCTCCCGCCGAGCTCGTGCTCCTGCCGCCACTCGCTCTTCTTGGTGTGCACCTTGACGACGAGCTCGTAGGGGTCGAGCGCCTTCGCGTTGACCAGCAGGACCATCGGCAGGATGTCGCGCCCGTGGTTGGGCACGTCGAACACTCTCACCGACCGGACCAGCTCCACCGCGCTGGTGTCGATCTCGAGGGGTGCCCCCGTGGCGTTGGTCACGAGCAGGTCGAAGGGGACGGGGATCGATCCCAGGTGCTCGACGATCTCGGGCAGCAGCTCGGGGAAGTAGCAGTGCACCACTGCCGCGATCTTGCTCGGGGTCTCGAGGTCGAGGATGCCCGTGACGTTCCAGTGCTCGGGGTAGCCGGCCACCGCTCGACCGCCGATGCGGTCGAGCCAGGCACCGAAGTCGGCCGGGCTGCCCGACTCGCCGGGCA
>Ga0123337_10006797_pt1 | contig 10825 bp, 12 predicted proteins | sample frozenSSSSmetaG_FD_89792 | JGI IMG/M metagenome (GOLD analysis project Ga0123337, IMG submission 89792) | Glacier valley bacterial and archeal communities from Borup Fiord, Nunavut, Canada, to study Microbial Dark Matter (Phase II) -... | ecosystem: Environmental > Aquatic > Freshwater > Ice >...
GCCTCCAGGGTTCAGGAGAAAACTGACGAACTGGCGCTCTGGATGAAGGCGAGAAACCTGGAGGCTGTCGGCGCGCCCCAACTCGCGCGTTACGACCCGCCGTGGACCTTGCCAATGTGGCGCCGAAACGAAATCCAGATGGAAATCAAGACGCCCTGAGTCAGGGGTTTTCTACAGGAACAGGGCGATGCCCGGACTCTTTTTCATGGTTAGCCTGGAGAGGTCTGAGCGGCTGGGGTCTCGGCTTCCCGCCAGCCTACCGCACCCCGGTAGGCATGCCAGCTGGCATGGCCGAGCAGCGGGCCGATCACCACCAGGCCCGCGCCCCAGGGCAGCAGCGCCACGGCAATCTGCGTGGTGAGCAGCACGCCCCACAGCAGCATCACGCCCGGGTTGGAAAACACCACGCGAATGCTGGTGATGGCGGCTGAAATCGCATCGGTGTCGCGGTCCAGGATCATCGGGATCGACACCACGGCGGTGGAAAAAACCAGCGCCGCAAACATCCCGCCCACTGCCAGGTAGACGGCGACGAATTCCCAGTTTTCGGGGTTGAACACGGCGTTCAGCACGCCGGTGGTCGAAGGCATGCCGGTGTTGAAAAACACCGCGAACACCACCAGCGAGGCCCGGCCCCACAGCAGTTCCAGCACGATCAGAACCAGCACCAGCATGCCCATGCTGCGGATATGGCTGTCCCAGCAGGTCAGCGAAGTGCTGAGGTCGGGCGTGAGGCCCCGCTCAAGTCGGCGGCTGACTTCATACAGGCCCATGGCCAGGAAAGGGCCGACCAGCAGGCAGCCCGAGGCAATCGTCAGCGTGTACTCGGGTTTGGCGCGAAAGACCGCGCCCAGCGTCAGGGCCATGAGCCAGAAGCAAACGCCGTAAAAAAAGCCAATGCCGGGGTGTGCCCGCAGGTCGTGCCAACCGGCTGCCAGCCAGCGAAAGGGCGCGCCTGGCCCGAGTGGCAACATCAGTGCCTGCGGACCGGTCGGGGGCGGCGGCACATAGGGCTCGGCCATGACCGGGAGTTCGTCGCCCACGGATTTTTCCGGAGGGGGAGTCGCGCGGGGCGGACTGCTGTTTGTAGGGGACGTTGGAGAAGTCATGGCGCTTTGCTTGAGAGGGAAGGCTGATTTTTACCAGCCTTTAGCCTAACCAGTTCCCCCTGGCTTGACCATCAGGAAAGTACCCAAGCCGAGCAGAGGCGGGCGTTCTTCTGCTGCGCTTGCCGTCCTCAGGTCAGCGAAAGATCGGCCGCCATGGTGTCGAATTTCCTGAAGTATTGGCTGGCGAGCGCCACCAGCTGGGCATCGCCCGGATGGCCCGCAATGACGGAATCCGCGGTCATCGCGGCCATGGCCGTATGGTGGTGGCTGCACCGCTCGCGGAGTTGGGTGCGTGCCCGCCAGCGCACGCCGGAAATATCGGCAAAGAAAGTGCTGTGGCCGTCGCTCTTGCCTTGGTGCTTGCGATGGCTGCGTGACTCGATCCGCTGGGATTGCATGTGTTAGCGGTCAGACGTCGCCACATGGGTTTCGGAGTGATTCCTCCAGATAACGGCGTGAAAAGTGCTGATGCAAAGGCTTTCTTGCGAGTGGGGAAGCTGCAAAAAAAAACCTGAAGCTCAAGCGGGACGGTGCTGTTCCACTTTTTCCTGGCAATGAATGCAGCGTGGCGCTTCAGGACTTGCCTGCAGCCTTGGCGCCGGAATATCGATGCCGCAGTCTGTGCACTCGCCGTAAGTTCCCACTTCAATGCGGGCCAGTGCGGCGTCGATCATGGCAAGTTCACCGATCTCACGCTCGCCGATGGCGAACTCCAGTTCGCGCTCGGTAGCGACCTGCGCGCTTGAATCCTGGCGACGTTCAAAGTGGTCGGCAGCGGCCTGCGCCCGGTCTAGCTCGCCCCCGCGCTGGGCGTTCATCTGCTCCAGCAGGGATGAGCGCATGGCCAGCAGCTGCTGACGGTAAGGATTCGCTTGTTGTGGGGTCATCGGTCGTCTCCTTGATTGGTATGGATTCATGATGCGCCCGAACTCAAGTCCAGTCCTTGACAAGGGTCAACAGTGGGGGCTCCTGGTAGTGCCGTGGTTCGCCATCTTGCGCAATTGCCCTAAATCAAGTGTTGCGGTGAGATTTGCAGGTAAGCTTCAATACCATCGTGTCCCATCCCAACATTCCCCCTCCTTCCCCCCTCCCGCCGGTGGCTCATGGCGCGCTGACCATGCCTGTCATCCGCACCATCGGCCTGACCCAGCCCCTGCAATGGCTGCTGCGCGGCGCACAGGACATGCGGCGCGGCGGCTGGCTCAGTCTGGCGCATGGTTTGCTGCCGGCGGCCTTTGGCGGCTTGCTGGTGCTGCTTGCAAGCGACCATTTCTGGCTTCTGGCTGGCGCCTTTTCGGGCTTCCTTGTGGTGGCACCTGTGCTGGCCACCAGCTTGTACGCCATCAGCCGTGCGCTGGAGCGGGGTGAAGCCGTGAATTGGCAGCTTATTGTCAAGACCTGGACCCGCTGGCAGTACTCACGCTATGCCGTCAGTGGCGGTTATTGGGGCCTGGTGCGTTTTGGCCTGCTGCTGGCCCTGGCCGGGACCGGCTGGGTGCTGACGTCGGCCGCGCTCATCACGCTCATGACGGTGGAGCCCGTCAATACGCCGCTGGACTTTTTGCGTCATGTCGTGCTGGCCCGTGGCCACTATGTCTTTGAACTCTGGCTCACCATGGGCGGCCTGCTGGCAGCGCCCATCTTTGCATCAAGCGTGATTGCCATGCCGCTGCTGCTGGACCGCCGGGTCGATGTGCTGCAGGCCGTACTGGCCAGCTGGCAGGCGGTGCTGACCAATCCGGTTCCACTGGCCCTGTGGGCAGCGCTGATCATGGGGCTGACGATGCTTGGCCTGGGCACGCTGCTACTGGGTCTGATCGTGGTGCTGCCAGTACTGGGTCACGCCAGTTGGCACGCCTACCGGGATTTGGTGGATGCCAGCATGCTGCCGGAACGCCTGCCGCCCGAGGGAGCCGCTTGATGTTCGGCTATTCGGAGGAACAGGTTGCGGCCTTTGGCCTGTCGTTTGGCGTCGGGGCTTTCATGCTCTACATGCTGTTCATCATCGGCCAGCTCGCGTGGTCGTCCAAGGCGGGCAAGTTCGGCACCTTCGTGATTTTTCTGGGGTTGGCTTTCGGCATGGCGGGTTTCGTCGCCAAGTACTTCATCCAGTGGATGCTGGAGAAGTAAGGCTGCGGACCCACTCTGGTTTTTGGTCAATACATGCCATGGCCCAATAGCCACTAATTTTATTTGCTATTAATTCTATAGCGTTTTCCGGCGTCCACGCGCAGGATGTCGGGCTGGCGCAAGGGCCTTTTCTGCACATTTGAACGTCTAGCGCTGGCTTTGGGGTTGTTGTCTAGCGAGCACAGGCTGACCGCCCGGCATCGGCACAATCGGTTCATGAAAAACGATTTCAAGGGCAACAAGCAGTCTTTGCCCAGCAAGCTTTGTGCGCACTGCGGCCGCACCATGACCTGGCGCAAGGCCTGGGCCAAAAACTGGGCCGACGTGCGCTACTGCTCGGACGCCTGCCGCGCCAAAAAGAAGCCGGACGCCGCTGCACATGGCTGATACCGCTGTTTCCCCCGAATCAGCGACTGCGCCGGCGCCGGGGCGGCTGCGCCAGCTGGTGATGGTGCTGGGCGACCAACTCGATGCCAATGCCTCGGCGTTCGACGGCTTCGACCCGGCGCTGGACGCGGTCTGGATGGCCGAAGTGGCCGAAGAGTCCACTCATGTCATGTCGGCCAAGCAGCGCATTGCGCTGTTCTTGAGCGCCATGCGCCACTTTGCCGCGCAGCTGCGGGGCCGGGGCTGGACCGTGCATTACGCCCGGCTGGACGATGCGGCCAACCGGGGCACGCTGGCGGGCGAGTTGCAGGCGACCATCCACGCGCTTGCGCCCGAGGCGCTGGTGATGACCGCGCCCGGCGACTGGCGCGTGCTGCAGGCCTTGCGCGGCGTGGCGCAGGCGGCGAACAAGCCGCTGGACATTCGTGACGACCGGCATTTTTTCAGCACTGTGCGCGAGTTTGCCGCGCACGCCCAGGGGCGCAAACAGCTTCGGCTGGAATACTGGTACCGCGAACTGCGCCACAAGACCGGCATCCTGATGGAAGGCGGCAAGCCCGTGGGCGGGCAGTGGAATTTCGATGCCGACAACCGCGAATCCTTCGGCGCCCAGGGTCCGGGCGAGCTGCCTGCGCGCAGCGCCTTCGCACCCGACGCCATCACGCGCGAGGTGATGGCGCTGGTCAACACCCGTTTCAGCACCCACCCCGGCCAGCTCGAGAGTTTTGGCTGGCCGGTCATGCGCGTGCAGGCGCTGGCTGCGCTGGACGCGTTCATCCAGCAGCGTCTGCCGCTGTTCGGCCAGTACGAAGACGCGATGTGGAACGGCGAAGCCTGGCTCTACCACTCGCACCTGTCCTCGTCGATGAACCTCAAGCTGCTGGGCGCGCGGGAAGTGGTGCAGGCGGCCGAGGCGGCTTACCGCTCCGGCCACGCGCCGCTGGCTGCTGTCGAAGGGTTTATCCGGCAGATCCTCGGCTGGCGCGAATTCGTGCGCGGCATTTACTGGACGCAGATGCCCGGCTATGCGGAGCTCAACGCGCTTGACGCGCAGGCGCCGCTGCCGGCGTTCTACTGGACCGGCGACACCGACATGGCCTGCCTGCGCGACGCTTTGAGTCAAACGCTCGCGCACGGCTACGCCCACCACATCCAGCGCCTGATGGTCACGGGCCTGTACGCGCTGCTGCTGGGCGTCAGGCCGCAGCAGGTTCATGCCTGGTATCTGAGCGTCTATGTCGATGCGGTGGAGTGGGTCGAGTTGCCCAACACGCTGGGCATGAGCCAGTTCGCTGACGGCGGCCTCATGGCCACCAAGCCCTACGCGGCCACCGGCAAGTACATCCAGCGCATGAGCAACCACTGCAAGGGCTGCCGCTTTGATCCGGCCGAGTCAACCGGCAAGAGCGCTTGCCCCTTCACCACGCTGTACTGGGGTTTCCTGATTCGCCACGAAGCGCGCTTGGCTAAAAATCCGCGCATGGCGCTGCAGGTCAAGAACATCGCCAGGCTGGGGCCTGAAAAGCGCGCCCTGATCCTGGCGCAGGCGCAGTCCCACCAAGCCCTTGTCAATCCCGCCACCTCCGCATGACCCACTTTGCCCCGACCCTGCAAGCCGCCCACGACCGCATCCAGGCCGTGCGCCCGCCGGAATACGCCCGCACGCGCAACGCCCTGACGGGCGCCGTCACGCGTCTGTCGCCCTACATCACGCACGGTTTTGTCTCGCTGCCCGAGGTCTATGCCGGCGTGACGGCTGCGCACCCGCTCGATGACCAGCACAAATTTGTCTTTGAGCTGGGCTGGCGCGCGTACTTCCAGCATGTCTGGAGCCATCTGGGCGACGGCATTCACCGCTCGCTGCACGAAGGCCTGATGCCGGACGCAGCTTACGCCCAGGCGCTGCCCGACGACATCACCCAGGCCCGGACCGGCGTGCCGGCGATCGACTGCGCGGTGCGCGAGCTCTATGCCACTGGCTACCTGCACAACCACGCGCGCATGTGGCTGGCCAGCTACGTGGTGCATGTGCGCAAGGTGCACTGGCATGTCGGCGCCGAGTGGCTGTACTCGCACCTGCTTGATGGCGACCTGGCCAGCAACCACCTGAGCTGGCAGTGGGTGGCCGGCACCGGCAGCAGCAAGCCTTATGTGTTCAATGCCGAGAACGTGCAGCGCTACGCGCCGCCTGCCTGGCACAGCCCCGGCACGGTCATTGACACCTCGTACGAGGCGCTTGACCGCATCGCCCGCAGTTCCAGGCCGGCGGCTTTCGGGCGCAGTGCCGTGGCCGGCATCAGCCCGCCCGAACTGTTTGGCGCGCCGCCGCAGCCGGATGATTTTTCGCCCGCCGACGCACAAGCCGTGCAGGGACGCGATGTGTGGCTGGTGCATCCGTGGGCCCTGGGCGCGCTGCCTGCCGACCTGCCGCCGCAAACGCTGGTGCTGGGCATCGCCCTGGTCGAGTTTCACCAGGCGCATCCGTGGACGGCGCGGCGCTGGAGTTTTGTCACCGAGCGCATGGCGCAACTGGCGCCGCTGCGGTGGTATGACCAAGCGCAAGCCGTGGGCACGGCCTTGCGCGGGGCGCGTTCGGTGCATCTGGTGCCTGACGCGCATCTGCGCACCATCGGCCAGCCCTGGCTGCCCGCCAATGTTGAGCAGCATGCCGCAGCGCGTCTGTTCAAGCCGGTGCCCGAGCTGTGCAGCAGCTTTTCAAAATGGTGGGGCCGCTCGGGCATCGTGCGCTGACGGCGCCGCCTTGCGTTGCAGGAGAAGAGGGCCTTGCGCCGAACCGATTTGTCCGCGGGACCCATTGCTTGCCCGGACGAGGTGCGCCGCAGGCAAGGCCGCGGTTTTTGTCAGTGCGCCGGCAATTCCATGCAGGCCGCCCCAGCCCTGCGTTGCGCGCAATGCCGGGGCAGTCATGCTGCTCCCGAAGGAGCAAGCGCAGAACGGGCGACCGCCCGATTCAGGCAAATTCCTTGCGCCGTGCGCGCAAGGATCGATCGGCTTGAGCGGGAATGCTTCGCTCAGTCCCGTTCCTGTTTTTCAGTTACGGTCTTGCTTGGTTGCACGAATGGGTGCCACGTAAGGCGCAGGTGCCACAGGCATCACCGCTGGGGGGGGCGTCACTACGGGGGCAGGCGCTGGGGTGACGTAGACGGGTGCAGCCACGTAGGCAGGCGCAGCCGCATAGGCTGGCACTGAAGGTTGCGTTCTGTCGCCAAAGTAGATATTCAAGCCCGCAGAGACGACCCAGTCACCCAAGTTGTTCGCCCCAGTCTTATTGGTATGCCACTGGTAGCGGGCATCGGTGCGAAAGTCAACGTTCCTGCTCAATTGTTTGGTAAAACCCAAGCCGGCTTTGACCAACAGGTTGTCATTGGCTGGTGTATTGCCAAATGCGCGTTTTTCCCGTACGAAGCCGAGTCCAGCCACTGCATAGGGTGCAAAGTCTGGGTTGCGGTTGAAGAAGTACAGGCCGTCGACGCCGATATTGCCTTGCTCGTCATTCTTGCCGTCCAGCCTGAGGTACTGGCCGCCGAATTCCACATTCCACTTTTCATTCAAGACCTTGCCAATGGCCAAACCTACAGCGCCACCGGTGTTTTTATTCCGGTCGCTGTCATTCAGCGTGATACCAGCGGTTGGCGCCACATACCAGCCGGTGTTGGCGACTTGGGCGAAGGCGGCGGTTCCGGTCAGGCCCAGGACAAGGGTGGTGACGAGCGAACTGAGTTTCATGGGGACTTTCATTGGGTGTCGTGGACAACCGGTTACGACGTTTGCATCAAAAAAAGTGATGTTACATACGCAAACTATCCCTGAAAGTCCGGTTTTTCGCCTCTTTGCTGGAGGCGAAATTCCCGGCAGTGTGTAGGATTTTCAGCTGTGGCGGGGCGAGCGCCGCGCTACTTCAACCGCGTCACGGTTCAATCCTGGCCGACTGCATCAACAACGCCGTCCGCGCCGCCGCCAGGTCCCAGCCCGCCCAGCCGCAGCTCTTGAACAGCACCGGCCCGCTGACCGCGAAAGCCGGGTCGCGCACCACATCGGCCAGGCTGGCAAAGCGCGCTACATCAAGTCCCGCCTGCAGCAGGTCGCCCGCCTCATGTTCGGCATCCCGGGTGTCCACCACCACGGTGCCGTGTCCTGCAACGTACTGGCACAACGCGGGACTCAGTTCCACCATTTTTGGCGTGAACGCGCCGACAGCCGAAATAAAGCCGTCATGGCGCGCCAGGGCGCTCAGCACCACCGCGCTGGCGGGTGTGCAGGTGACCGCCATCGGGCAATCGGCCAGCGCCGCGTTGGCATCCGTCACCACGCGCGCCTTCAGGCCCAGCGACTGCGCGTGCGCTACCAACTGCCCGGCGCTGGCAGCGCTGCGCGATGCAATCAAGAACTCCTTGATCCCCATGCCTTCAGCGAAGGCTTCCAGATGGGATTTTCCCTGCACGCCGGCACCCACGATGAGGACCGGCCCCTGCTTGCAAGGCGCCAGCCGCTGTGCGGCCAGCACCGAAACCGCCGCGGTGCGCCGCGCCGTGACGGTCGGGCCGTCCAGCAGCAGCCTGCGTTCGCCGGTAGCCACGTCAAACACCACCACGTCCCCCTGGATCGTCGCCCGGCCGCTTCCTGCATTGCCCGGTGTGAAGGTGATCAGTTTGGTGATGGCGGTACGCGCATCGAGCGCGGGCATGACAAACAGGCTGCCGCCGCCGCTCAGGGGCTGCACTAGGCGCGGCGGAACCTGAACCGTGCTGTCTTGCAGCAGCCGGGCCAGTTCCTTGATCAGGGTCGGGTAGGGCAGAAGTTCTGCCGTCCGGGCCGGGTTTGGCGGCTCCGGGGTGGAGGGTGCGCAGGAGGAGGGCAGTTGGGCAGAAGTCATGCTGCAATGTTAAACCCGCCTTTTTCAAGCAAGGCGTGGATGGACACGCATTTATCCTACGTATTGACGCGAAACCTACCGAACTGTCTTTCAAGATCGACCTTTAGCATCGGGGCAACAATAAGAAAAGGCAGTGTTTGGCGATGTTTTCTGATCATTTGAAAAAAATTGACGAGATGCCTTCCAGCGTCCTGATGGGCGTGGCTGCCGGCTTGGTGTTTGTGTGTCAGCTGGTGGCCTTGGTGCTGGTGCTGAACGGGCAGGTTGAAAAAGCCCATCTTCGTGAGGCGCATTACAACTCTGCACAAGTGGAGATTGCAGACTGCTCTAAAACTTACTCGGGCGTAGAACGCCGCCAATGTATCGAGCAGGCGACCGTGGATTTCACTCCTCCTTCAACTTTCACCCCCGAAACCGAGGTACAGGCTGTAAACCAGCCTTCAGAGCAAACCGACGACAGCCCTTCGGCAGCCAAGATGCAGGGCTACCTGCAGGCAACCTTTACCAATCGGCAGTGATGCCGGGTTGAACACCGCGCACACCAGGCCCAGGTGTCAAGGCTCTTGCGTTGCACCGTCGCATCCAACTGCCAGCCGGCACCGTTACTGCAGATTTGATCCAAGTGTTCTTGTTTGATTCCTGCGATCGCATCATCCGATCCGTGTGCCCGTGGCTTGCAGGACTGACTGTTCAATTTCAATTTCAATTTCAATTTCAAATAGCTCTCCATGGATGGGCACGCATGTGCTTAAAGCGAAATATAGGCGCTACATTGGCTGTCAAATTCCTGTATCTTTCGTGCCGGCCCTCTCAAGAAGAGTTGGCGCATTCACTACCTTGTACTTGGAGTCATCATGAAATGGGAAGGCAATCGCGAATCTGACAACGTCGAAGACCGGCGCAGTGACGGCGGTGGAGGTTTCGGCGGCGGCGGCCTGCTGGGCGGGCGCAGCATCGGCATTGGCACCATCGTGGTGGCGCTGCTGGGCGGCTGGATTTTCGGCATCAACCCGCTCACCATCTTGAGCATGCTGAGCGGCGGCGGTGCGCCCACGGCCCAGGTACAGCAGCAAACCCCTGCGCAAAGGCCGCCGGCCGATGACCGCATGGCCGCTTTTGTCTCTACAGTGCTCGCCGATACCGAAGATGTCTGGAAAGACGTGTTTGCCAAGGGTGGCGGCACCTATCAGGAACCCCGGCTGGTGCTGTTTCGCGGTGCCACGCAAACCGCCTGCGGCCAGGGCCAGGCCGCGATGGGGCCTTTTTACTGCCCCGGCGATCAAAAGGTGTACATCGACCTCGGTTTTTACGAAACCTTAAAAAATAAGCTCGGTGCGCCCGGCGATTTTGCCCAGGCCTACGTGATCGCCCACGAGGTCGGCCACCACGTGCAGAACCTGCTCGGCATCAGCGGCAAGATGGACCAGATGCGCAGCCGCGTCAGCAAGGTCGAATACAACGTCCTGAGCGTCAAGCTCGAACTGCAGGCCGACTGCTTTGCCGGCGTCTGGGCCAACCACGCCCAAAGCGCCCGCCAGATTCTGGAGCAGGGCGACGTGGAAGAAGCCATGAACGCCGCGGCGAAAATTGGCGACGATGCGCTGCAGCGCTCCGGCGGCGGTGCGATTGTTCCCGAAAGCTTTACCCACGGCACCAGCGCCCAGCGCCAGCGCTGGTTTGATGCCGGCCTGAAAAACGGCAGCATCAAGGCCTGCGACACCTTCAGCGCCCGGAATTTATAAAAAAACCGGTGCTGACTGTTGTGTGCGCTTGCGTACAGACGCCGCGCGAGGATGGCCGCTACATTGCAAACGGGTTTCAAATACCCCCCGCATTTGCTCCTCCTTCAAAAGCGTGGCCCGCAAGGGGTTAAGCCCAACCTAAAGCGTTGGGCTTTTTTTTAATGGATGTGTGGGGAAGCCAGTTCGCCGCCATGCCGGGCTGCTGCGCTGGATTTATTGCTGTGTGGTGCTGGCGTTTGCGGCGGGCGGAATAGCTGTTTTGTGGACCGTTGTGCTGAGCATTGGCTGGATTGTTCGCGGATTCATGGGCATCCCGCGAGGCAAAGACTTTAGAACTTCAGAATGAAGGCTTCTTTACAAAAAACCCCGTTATCGTATTGACCGGGAGTCTTTTCTGGCTTGGTGCCCATTCCGGGAATCGGACCCGGGACCTCTCCCTTACCAAGGGAGTGCTCTGCCACTGAGCCAAATGGGCAATATGGAGCGGGAAAAGAGACTCGAACTCTCGACCTCAACCTTGGCAAGGTTGCGCTCTACCAACTGAGCTATTCCCGCATCAAAAA
>Ga0123337_10006801_pt1 | contig 10819 bp, 7 predicted proteins | sample frozenSSSSmetaG_FD_89792 | JGI IMG/M metagenome (GOLD analysis project Ga0123337, IMG submission 89792) | Glacier valley bacterial and archeal communities from Borup Fiord, Nunavut, Canada, to study Microbial Dark Matter (Phase II) -... | ecosystem: Environmental > Aquatic > Freshwater > Ice >...
GCGCGGGCAAATGGCGGTCGATCGCCTCGTTGAGTCCTAACACCGCCAAACCTTCACCGGGTGAGGAAACGCTGTCGGGCGAAACCACTCCCAGAATGCCCACGCGGACGCCACCCAGCTCGACAATCCGATAGGGCTCCAGCACCTGCTTGCGGGTTTCCCCATCGACGAGCGAGGCGCTGACAAGCGGCACTGCGGAAACCGCGGCAAGCGCGGCAAGGGTCTTCGCTGGAATCATCGCCTCGCGGCCGCCCATGTTGAGCGCGGAGAAACCCATCGTCCCGTAAGCCCGGGCAAGGTAGCGATACTGGATGAGATCGTAGTCCGCGCCTCCGGCGATTGCACCGCCGACATCGAGCTTGAGCACCGGTCCCGGATTCCGGCGTTCCTCAAGCCAAGTCCGCAGCCGCGTCAGACCGCCGTGCTGGCCGCTGAAACAGCCGCACGGTTCAAGACGGCCGGCGGTGTCACAGGTGAAATGGACGGTCAGCTTGTCCGCATCACCTTGGGAATTTCCGGATCGGAAATAGTGGATGACTCCGCTCGTGACCGCTGCCACCAGCAGGAATGTCACGGCGATGCGGGCGGCGTAATTCAATTTCAAGGCGATGTTTTGTTAGTGGAGGAGCGCGTAGGCCACCGCGTTGACGTTCACCTGGCGTGCCTCGCTGATTTCAGCGCCCCCACAACAGCAGCAGCCTTTGGCGCTATGGGCGTCGTTCAATCCCTCGGCGGAGTAAACCAAGGCAAGCCGGCTATTGATGAAAACACCCTGCAAGTGGGCCGGTTTGCCCTTCACATTGAGACTGGTGATCCGGTGGACGGTGGAAAAAATCGGATGGTCCATCGGAATTTCCTTCAGCTCGTATCCCGGCAGGGCGAGCGCGATCTCACGGCGGAACGCACCATTCCATCCCGAATCCGAGCAACCCGGGCTGGAGAGAATGAATCCGCCATTCTGCAGGTAGCGGCGGAGGTTGACCCGCTCGGATTCCTTCATTTTGAAATCTCCCTGGCCGGTGAAAATGCACAGCGGCGTGTTGAAAACCTCATCCTTCGCCAGCTCGATGCGGACAAATTTCGGTGAGATGTTCAGCCCCGTCTCCTTTTCCGCGTCCGTTAGGAAAGCGTCTGCGAAACAAATGGCCGTCTGGTTGTCGCCATAGACGAGCTGGCCGCAATGGATCGTCTCGGAGTTCCAATCGAAGGCGGGATCGGCGGACCGGGCAAGGGCCGCCATCGCAAAAAGTGCTAACAAAATTTTCATGGCTTGGTGGTGAGTCTGCGGAAATAGGCGTCAGCGATGGTTTCGTATTCGAGGAGCAAGGTGCTGGTGCCGGGCGTGCTCGTGCGCCGAGCGGATTGTTGATCGACGGTTGCAGGGGCCGAAGGATCGAGTCGTGCGGTCGGCGAGCCCGGCAATCCCGAACCACCGGCATCACCCTGTCCCGCGATGGCATTGGCGATCGGTCCGTCCAACAGCGACTCGCCGCCTAGCAGCGCGGGAGTCCCTTCCGTCATAGACGAGGCCATGAAGCCGCCGAGACCACCACCGCTTTGTCCCTCGCCTGGCAGAGGTCGGAAATTTTTCGAAAGCATCATCTGCCGCAGGGAATCTCCCGGATTCATCTTGCGCTGGGGTTTCAACGCACGGTCGAGGCCCTTGGCCACATTTTGTTGCCCTCCCCCCGCGCAGCTTGAACACAACCGGTCCATTTCCTCGTGCAGATGATTGGCCTGTGCTTGTGCATCGCCCGCTTTTCCGACGAGCATGCTTTGCGCCGCCTTTCTGGCCAGCCCCGGCATGTCGACATCGCTCATCTGTTGGGCCAGTTCGCGGGCGCTGGCGGCGGCTTCGGGGAAAGTCCCCTCACCCGCCTCCGCGTCGTGGCGGAGTTTTCTGGCGAGTTGGTCGAGCTTGGACGCCAGATCACGCTGACGCGCGCCCATTTCACGCAGTGCCAGCCGGTCCTCCGCATTGAGCTGGGGCTTGTTCTGATAGGCCTTGGTTTGTTCCGCGAGTTCCCGCTGCTCTTCTGTGAATTGTTGGAAAAGGTTGAAGTCCTTCATCAGCTCGTGAAGCCGGGCGAGTTCTTCCAAGGGCTCCTGGATTTCCTCCTTCGCCCGATCCGCCCCGCCTTGCAAACGCTCGCGCTGGCTGCGGGCGGCCTGCTCCAATTTACCGATCATCGCCGCGTCCGGCGGCGTTCCTTTTTCGAGAATCCCGGCGGCTTCCTTTTCATTTTTCGCCACTGAGTCACGAATGGCGGCGGCCTGCTCCCGCAGTTTCTGATGGAGCTCCTTTTCAAAATCATAGACCGGCTTGTCCCGACCGAATTGCGACATTTCATCCGCCGTTTGTTCCAGGCTTTTGTTGAGTTCCTTTTGCTCGGCAAGCGCCGCGGCGAATTCCTCGGCGGCCGCCTTTTTGTTAGCAGGATCCTTTCCCTTCTCCCGTAGTCCGGCCAGCTTCTCCTCGATCCGCCCCTGGGCCTTGATCTGCTCTTCGAAACGCTTCAGAAGCGCCTCGTATTTGCCGGCGATCATCGCCACATCGGCTTTTTCCCGCAGGAATTTGTTGTATTGATCTTCGGTGATCACCTCCATGCGGCGGGTGCTTGTCCGCGTGATCTGGGCTTCGGGCCGGATGTCCACCGCCTCCGCAAAAATCGTGATCTTGTCGCCTGCCCGCACACCCAGCTTCGCGAGATCGAGCGGGTGTGTCGTGCGATGGCGGCGGGTGTCGGGTTTGTCGAAAGCAACCGGATCCAACGGCAGGAATTGATCATTGATGCCGATGTGCAGCCGCACGGATCGCAGCCCGTAATCGTCCGTGGCATCCACCGTGACCGGAATGACCAGCCCCTCCACGACCATCGCGTCCTTCTCCGGCACCGTGATCGCGATGGCGGGCGGGAGATCCCTCGTCACGGTTAGGGACGCGCTTGGAGTTTCTGTAGCGGCGTTTCCCGCCACGTCCACCAGCGAAAACGTGAGGCGGCCCGAGGCTCCGGCGATGAACGTCGCATGCGCGGCATCCGGCGGTCCTTCCGCAGCGGGCAGAAGCGGAAACACGGACGGAGCGCCGCTGCCGCTTTCAAACAGAATTTTCCCTTCACCAAGCGGACGGTTGGATCCAAGCTGCAGGTCGATCCGCGAACCCTCAAGGGCCTGGACCGCCGTGAACCGATAGGGAATCTCACGGGCTTTCTGACCGGTATATTCCGGCGGCGTGATCCGCAGCACCGCCGGCCCGATCTGGGGAGTGAGAATCAATCCTAACAACCTCTTGTGGCTGCGGCTGCCGCCGTCGGCGGTATGGGCGAAGAGTTCCAGCGGATTCCGGATGTTTTCAAGACGCCCTACAAAAGTCCCATCACCCCGCGCCGACATCGGCAGTGTGATCGTGTGACCGTCTTCCCCCACCGGCTTGGCAGTGAAAAACAACTCCCGCGGCTGATGTCCGCTGGCCCCGACTTCCACGGTAAGAGAACCACCGTAAAGTATCCTGGTGCCGGCGGTGGGTTTGAGAATTTCCAAATGAGTCAGCGAGAACGGAGGGTGATCGCCATAGGGATCGAGAAAACGCAGCCACTCCTGCCGGACGTGGTTCCCGCCAAATAGCGTTAGAAGCCCGAGCAGGCCCGCGGCGGCGGCGGCATTCCGCATGCGGCGCGGAAGTTCCGGCTCGCGGGCGAGCGCCGGCAGCCCTGAAAGATCGAGCGCCTTTCCGGCATCCGCCACCGCGCGGCGGGCGAGTTCGCGGGTGAGTGGCGAGGCATCCGTGTTTGCCGAACCAGCATCCAGTTGCAGGATGTTGACCAGCTTTGATCCGAGTTCCGGATTCCGCGACTCCAACAACCTTGCGATCCGCAACAACGGCGGACGCACGAAACAAGCAATGCTCGCCGCCGCCACTACAATCACCAGAGCCGCCAAGACCATGCCGGCCGCACCGGCCAGCCTGATGTGATCGGAAAAATGAAACAGCACGTCCGCCAGCATCAGCAGGGGAATCGCGACCACAAGCCACACCGCGGAACGCATGACGAAGGACACCGCCCGGTGGCGCGAATGCAGCGCGCCCGCCTGACGCAGGACGTCCAGCACCGGTTCGCGGATTGGTTCGTTCGATTCCATGATGTGTCTCAGGTCAATCCCCAGCGCCGGCGAGCATACCACTCCACGCCCAACAAGAAACAAAGAAGCAGCAGAATCCACGGGCGATCCCACAGCGGAATCCGCCTTGTCAGCGGCGCTTGCTCGGTCGACTCCCGTAACAGATCGCTAACCACACCGGCGATCTCCGAGGCATCCAACATCCGTCCTCCCGACGCCTTGGCCAACTGTTCGAGGTAGGTGCGGTCCATCGCCGTTTCGGTCGTTTCCATATCCTCGCGGAATACGATGAAATGGGAGATCACCTGCTTGCCGTCGCCGGTCTTGACCAGCGCCTTGTATCGGCCGGTTTCGCGCGGCTTGAATTCAGCGTGGAAAAGATTCGGATCGTCCCCGGCAGCCAAGGTCAGCGTGGTCACCGGAATGTCGTCCTTGAACAATTCCAACGTCGGCGGCGTGGCAGGCGGTTCGATGCCGTGGACTCCGAAACGCAGGCGGATCGTCTCGCCCAGCGGCAGGTTCGAGGTATCCCCGCGGAGGCTGTATCCTTCCAACGGACCCACTCCGCCGTTAGCTAACAACCATAACGTGAGCTGATCCCAGAACCGGTCGTAGGCGTTGTTGTCATATTCCGCTTTCGGGTTGAACACCCAGCGCCACAAGTTCCCGACTCCCAGGGAAAGCGTCTGGCCGTTTCCATACCGACGGTAAACGACTGCGGGCGATTGGTCGCCGGACACCGAAAAAGTGGCCGACAGCGTCTTCGGCGCGCTCGTCGCAGGAAATGCGATCACCTCGGGAAACTCATCCACCGCCGCCACCTCGCGCAGCAGGCGGAAGGCGGGCACCGATCCGGCCTGGGGCGTGATTTCCAGCCGCGCGCCTTTCGCTGATTTGTTAGACCAATCGATGGGTTCCAGCTCCGCCGCCACCCTGGCACTGGCCGGCCATGCCTGACCGCGGGCGAAAACGAGCACGCCTCCGTGATCTTTCACCCACGTTTCCACCGCGCGAATGCCATCGAGGCCGATGACCCTTTCGACATCCCTCCCGAACACGACGATGTTGTAAGGTCTCAAATCCTCCACGCTGGCGGGCGGCTTCAACTCGTCAGCCGGACGCTCCGGATTGGAGCGGATCGGCCTCACGCGATCGCCCGTGAAAGCAACCAGCGAGTCGATGTCGAACTTGTCGTTGCGGGCGAATGAACGGCGCAGGAACGTGCTGTCCCAGAACGGCGCGCCCTCGATTTCCAAAATCCGGATACGCTCCGAAATTACGTTCAGATAGGTCGTCGCGCTGTTGTTCGACAGCTCGCGCTCGTTCGCCACAGGGGCCAGCCGGAACGTGTATTCGAACTGACCGGCCTCCTCATGGGTGACATTGAAATGCACCGATTGGAATGGCTCCGTGCCGGTTTCCAATGTCGCGCCCTGCACCTTTTTCCCATCACATAACAGATCCAGCTGCAGCGTTTCATGCGGGCAGCCGACGCTGCGGACGAACGCTTCCAGACGCGTGCTCTGGCGCAAAAACGTGTGCGGATGATAGTTGGCGATGCGCACGGAAACGTCCCGCGCGGTTTCCGCCGTGCCGTAGGGGACGGTGAAAACCGGCAGATCGCGGGTGCGGGTCCGGCGCGCCGTTTCAACCGGCGGAACGAGGTCGAAATCATGACCATCTGATAGAACGAACAGGGCGGCTGGCGGCGGCGGGCCGGTCATGCGCAGCAAGGCGGCCACCGAGGCATCGATGCGCGTCGTCCTGCCCGCGGCCTCGGCAAGTGGCAGCGAGCCCGCGGTCGCCGGCATCGCGGTTTCCGCAAAAGTGAAGAAGCGGAAGACTCCGCGGCTTTCCTGCAAGACACCGGCCTTCTCAAGATCCGCGCGGACCGCATCGATGCGGGAGGAACCCGTGCTGTGGGGCTCGCGCATGCTGGCGGAAGTGTCCACCGCGAAAATCACCGACTTCTCACGCAGCGGCACCGGGACTTTCTCTTCGCGCGAGGGCTGGAGCAGGAGCAGCAGGATGATCGCGAGGGCGGCCAGGCGTGAAAGGAGCAGGAAGCCGTTCCGCCATGGGCCCAGCCGCCGCGCCGAACGATACTGATAGAACAACGCCGTGCCGGACATCGCGACCGCGATGCAGAGGATCCAGGGAATGGGAATGACGGGGTCCAGAATCAAGATCTCAGATTTTCCGGGTTGTGGATTTGAAAAGGATCCCCTCGATGAACAGCAGCCCCAGCGCACCTAGCAGAAACCAATGGAATACCGGCCGGCCGCGCAGCAGGAAACCGTAGTCCGTCGTCACTCCGACAAAAGAAGCCTCGGGATGCGACGTCCCGGCGCGGTCCGGAAGTACGGTGGGATCCATCGTGCGCAGGTCCGATTCGTCCGGATCCGGGTTCACCGCAAATGCCAGCAGATCGCGCTTGTCCCCGCCCGGAAGATGATAGAATCCCGGCTTGTCCGCCGTGAACGCGATCCGCATCCTCTCGCCCGATACGTCTCCTCGGGCATGGACCACCCCGCCGTCCGGCCCTAGCAGTTCGCGGCCACCGGCCTCCGCGGCCCATGCATCTCCGGCGACCGAATCCCCCACCAGAAACGGCTCCATCGCCGCGCTGCCGCTGGAACTCATGCGCAGCAGCATTTCATGGATCCATGCCGGAAACAGCCGCTGCCTCGCCAGGTTGCTGGACGCCTCGGCCACCGAAAAATTGCAAACCAGCAGGGTTCCGAGTCCGATGGTGCTCTCGGTGAGGGCGGGCGTGCCATCGGCGTAGGTCAGCAGGATTTTCCCGCTGCCGGTCGCCGCCGCATGATAGAGATCGTAGAATTCGAGCTGCGCGAGGTTCTGCCGCCGCACGCCGTCGAACAGCCGCAGGAAACGCGAGTAGAAATCCCCGCTGGCCACTCGCATCGCACCTCCTGATAGATGTTCGGAATCCAGTTTCTCCGTGAGCCTGACCGGCATCGGCTCGCCCGCGAGATTTCCCAGTTTTTCAAGATTCGCCGCATCAGCCTCACCGTCGAGAAACAGGATCATCCCGCCGCCTCCCCGCAAGAAGGTGGCCAGCGTCCCGGCTTCCGCGTCGTTGAGCAAAGGGAGCCTGGATGCGATCAGGCGGCTGGAAGCCGCAAGCGAGGCGGGATTCAGTGCGTCCGGCCCCAGATGCTTGGGGCGATAGACCCCCTTGTTCCCGCCGAAAGGATCCACCGCGGTGGTGAGAAACAACGAGGGGGCGGGTGTGCCTCCTCCCGCCTCATTGCCGGTTAGAATGACCACCTCCTCGCGCTCGCGGACCTGCACCACCAGATGGCGCCGGTCATCCGCAGGAAGATCGTCCCGCGGCAAGGATGCTGTTAGCTGGAGCAGACCGCCATCGGGAACGGGAACAACGAGCGTGAAATCCCCTTCCGACCAGGGAGCGAGCACGACCTCACGCTCGCGCAGATATGCCGGTCCGAATCCCGCTTCGATCTTCCCGCTCCATGGCTTTGCCTAATGATTGGCCACGCGCGCCTTCACCTCCACGTCGCCGCCAGCGATGACCGCGCCTTGACCGAGGTCCAGCGATACGATCGCCCGGTTGGACCGCTGCGGATCATCGGTCGCACTCACGAAAAACAACCGCGAACCCGCGGGCAGGCTGTCGAAATTCACGTCCGCCCAGTCGCGGCGTTGGAAGTCTGAAAAGTAATAAACATCCGGCGCACTTTTCAGGTCCTTCGAAAGCTCGGCGACAAGCTGGTTGGCGGAGTGGAAATCCGCATGTGTCTGCGGCGGCGGGGATTCATCGAGGAATTTCAGGGCCGCTGTGGAATTGGTGGCAAACGACGTGAACGCCGCCGCCGGCGTTTGATCCACCCGGATCAGGTTGAAGCGGTCGTCGGCATCGAACGAGTCCAGCAGCCGTTTCACCTCCACGCGCGCCCGGCTGAGCGCGCTCGTCCCGTTTTCCGCGCAGCTCATGCTCAGCGAATGATCAGCTAACAAAATGACGCTGCGTTTGGTTTCCCCCGCCGCCTTTCGAGGAGCGATCACCGGCTTCAGGAACGCCATCACCAGCGCAAGCAGCGCGCAGGTCCGCAGCAGCAGCATCAGCAGGTGACGCCAGCGGAACACCCGAGAGCGGCCGGCCACGGTGCGGCGGATTTCCGCAATCGATGAGAACGGAAATTTTTTCGGATAGCGGTGGCTCAGCCAATGGATCAACGCCGGAATGCCCGCCAGCGGCAACAGGGCCCAGAGCATGGAGGCGTTCAAAAATTGCATGGCGGAGGGGAATGGTTAGGATTTCGAACGGCGGAATCCCAGATAGGCCTCGATGGCCTCACGATACGGGCTGGCGGTGTCGAGCGCCGTGAAGTCGATGCGGTGGCTCGCCCCGCCGGCGGCGAAGGATTCGGTTTTCGCGCGCATCCTCGCTTCGTATTCGGCACGGATTTCCGCGGGCTCGACCTCGATTGACTCGCCGGTTTCCATGTCCAGAAACCGGGCGAGCGGTGAGTCAGGCAACGTCATTTCCTCGGGGTCCATCACCTGCATCAGGAGGATCTCGAACCCGCGGTGGATGAAAGGACCGAGCGCATCGAAAACCTCCGCGGGATCATGTCCGAGAAAATCCGATAGAACCACCAGCCTGCCGCGGCGGCGGATCAGCCGTTCGCATTCGTGGATCGCCGCAGGTAGATCGGTCCGCCCTCCCGCGGCGTGGGCGGGTCTGACCAGCGAGCGCAGCATGGCCATCAGATGCCGCCGCGTGCCACCGGCAGGAAGGTGTTCGAGCACGCGGTCCGCAAAGAGGGTGATGGACGCCTTGTCGCCCTGCCTGAGCATCAGATAGGCGAGTGCCGCGGCGATGCGAGCGGCGCGCAGGCCCTTGTCCTCACGCTTCCCGCCTTGATAGGCCATGGAACCGGACGCATCCACTAACAAGTGAATGTCCATGTCCGTCTCCTGCCGGTAGCGGCGGATCACCAGCTTGCGGCTGCGGGCATAGACGTGCCAGTCGATCGCCTGCACCGGCAGTCCGGGTTCGTAGGCGCGGTATTCGGAAAACTCGCCGCCGCCGCCGAGGTCCGGCGACTTGTGCCTGCCCTGGAACCGGCTTTCCACCGTGGTTCTGGCGAAAACGATCAGGTTTTTGAAACGTTCCAGTTCCGATTCGTCCAACAGGTCGGTGGCACGCTTGAGGTTGGATTTCTCCTGAGCCTCCGCCACCGCTTCGTGGATGAGAACGTGGGAGGCGGCAGGCAGAGGAGGAGGTCCTCCGGCGGACCGGGGCAGCGGAGGTGGAAGCGCCACTCCGCCCGCAGCCCGTTCGCGTGCCACCGCCATCGCACGTCGCATCGCAGCGCCGGGTAGTTCTGGTGGGTTCTCGGCCATGATGGAGGATTTCCGTTAGCCTAGTATTTCGACTCCGACACTTCCTTGACCAGCGCCGCCACCAGGTCGCGCGCCTTGAGTCCCTCGCCGGTGGCGCGGTAGTTCGGCACGATCCGGTGGGCCAGCACCTGCGGCGCGATACGGCGGACGTCGGCCGCCTCGGGTGCCGCGCGGCCGTCCATCAGGGCCAACGCCTTGGCGCCGAGAATCAGATATTGCGAGGCCCGCGGACCCGCGCCCCACTCGATGTAGGTTTCCGCGGTTTTTCCGGCACCGGGTTGTTTCGGCCGGGTGGAGGAAGTTAGATCGATGGCGTAGGCGAGGATGTGATCCGCCACCGGCATCGCGCGGACCAGCCGCTGGATCGCCAGAATATCGTTTCCACAAACGACCGCGGAGAGCGGGGCGGATTCACCGATGGTCGTGCGGCGGACGATTTCGATTTCCTCGGCGCGCGCGGGATAGCCGAGATCGAGCGAGAACATGAAGCGGTCGAGCTGGGCTTCCGGCAACGGATAGGTGCCTTCGTGTTCGATCGGATTCTGGGTGGCGACGACCAGGAAAGGATCCGGCAGCGGGCGGTTTTCCCCGGCAATCGTCACGCGCCGCTCCTGCATCGCTTCCAACAGGGCGGACTGCGTTTTCGGCGGTGTGCGGTTGATTTCATCCGCCAGCAGAAGGTTGGTGAAAACGGGCCCCGGCCGGAACCGGAATTCCATCCGTCCCTGGTGTTCGTAGATCATTTCCGAGCCCAGGATGTCCGCGGGCATCAGGTCCGGCGTGAACTGGATCCGTTTGAAATCCATCCCGAGCACGCGGGCGATCGATTGCACCAGCAGCGTTTTCGCCAGTCCCGGCACTCCGATGAGCAGGCAGTGTCCGTTGGCAAACAACGATGCCACCAGACCGCTGACAATCTCGTGCTGGCCGACGATGGTCTTGCCCAATTCGTTGATGATCGCGCCGGAAATCCGGGCGACTTTGTTAATATCACTCATCTCTTCACTCATGCGGATTTCCTCTTCAGGATCCGTAACGATTCCGGAACCCTTGATAGGGGAATACTGCGGATTCCTAACACGACTTCAAGGACAATCCTCAGGAGGGAAAACCGCTCAGTGAAACGCAATGGCCCGCCAAGCCGGGAGGGTCCATTGGCCGGACGTGCCGCAGGGAAGTCATGAACGATTTCGTGGCTTTCAGAGCGATGCCACCAAGCCCTCGGCCTCGGCAAGTTTCTTTTGGTTCGCATCGAAGGTCAGAAACTGCTCCGCACCGAAATGGATGGCGGTGGCGACGTGCAGGA
>Ga0123337_10006802_pt1 | contig 10818 bp, 16 predicted proteins | sample frozenSSSSmetaG_FD_89792 | JGI IMG/M metagenome (GOLD analysis project Ga0123337, IMG submission 89792) | Glacier valley bacterial and archeal communities from Borup Fiord, Nunavut, Canada, to study Microbial Dark Matter (Phase II) -... | ecosystem: Environmental > Aquatic > Freshwater > Ice >...
ATAAACCATCGGTAAAACTGTTGCAAAAATCAGGTTTCAGTAAGGAGGGCACACTTAAATCACATTATTTCATCAATGGAAAACATGAAGATTCTGATGTTTATGGCTTGCTGAAAAGCGAGTATATTCTGCGTAGATAAATCTTTATCTTTGAACCGTTTAAAAGTTTAATCATGGAAATAAATATCTGTAAAAACTGCGGCCATACATTCGAAGATAAATTTTGCAATCACTGCGGGCAAAAACTGCTGACAGACAAGGACAAGTCATTTAAACATCTGCTGAATGAGGTATTTCATTTTCTCACCCATTTTGAAGGCAGTTTTATTCATACGGCAAAGGCTGTTTTATTTCACCCGGGTAGACTTTCCGAAGATTATTGTAATGGCAAAAGGAAAGCATATTATCAACCCATTTCCTTTTTCCTGATGATAGTTGTTCTTTATCTTTTATTTCCATTAGCCAAAGGCATGAATATGGAAATGGAGAGTTATAAGCAGAATAAATTTTCAGGTGCATTTTTTCAGCAACAAATTGAGCAAAAACTTAAAACCAATGGCATAAGTGAAACCGTTCTGACTGAAAAATTTCATCAGATTTCGGGCAAAACATCTAAAATACTCCTATTATTACTCATACCATTTTCGGCCATTTTCATTTTTATTTTGTTTTATAAACAAAAAGAATATGCCTTTGATTATTCAATTATCGCTACAGAAATTAACGCTTTTTTTATTTTATTTATATTCACGATTCTGCCACTTTTATTTTTCCTGATTGCTTTGGTTTTTCGCATCAACGATCAGGTCACTGACGCTATCATTGAACCTTTTTTAATCGCGGTTGTATTTGCTTATATTTTTATCGTCCTAAAACGCTTTTTCAAGGAAAAACCTTTAACTATAACCATTAAATCTCTTCTGTTCTGCGCTGCCTTTGTTTATATTATACTCCCGCTTTACCAATTTATCCTTTTCGAAATCACGTTTCATCTTTTACCATCCAACTGAATCATTTTATGCCAAAAATAAAAACCGAAATCAAATGGGCCTTTATATTTTTCTGCATGACTCTATTATGGATGCTGTGTGAAAAAATTTTCGGTTTACATGGTACATACATCGCGCAACATGCTATTTACAGCAATTTTATCGCTATTCCGGCTATCACCATTTATGTACTGGCATTATTGGACAAAAAAAAATCCATTTACCAGGGTCGTATGACTTATTTGCAAGGATTTGGGAGCGGTGTTATCATGACCATATTCATCACACTTTTGAGTCCGCTGTCTCAAGTCCTCATGTCGTTTCTTATTTCACCGGAATATTTCCCGAATATGATTGCTTATTCCTTAAAAACATCCTACCTGAAACCTGAAGACGCAAAGAGTTATTTCAGCCTTAAAAACTACATCATTCAAGGTATGATTGGTGCCTTTGGTATGGGTATGGTCACTTCTGCCATTATTGCCATTTTTACAAAATCAAGTCAGACCAACACTTTTTGATTGAACACTTCGTTTTTACTTTCACATTGAAATACCCCAAATTAATTAAAAGAATTTTATGGCCTTTATTGATTGTATTTACCATGATGAATGTCATTGCATATTTTCAGGCATACAGATTTACCCACTTTAGTTCAAGAGACGAGGAAAAAACAAAGGATGGAAGACAACTTTCAAGCGGTGAAAAAATAAAAACACTGCTATTTGGCATTAAAAATCCCAGACCAGAAAACAGAAAACTTCCTGAAAGACCGTTTGATCGTATCACATTAAAAAGCAATAAAGAGATTTCATGTTGGTTGATGCGCACTGATTCTTCAGCAAAAGGAACTGTTATTTTATGCCATGGATACAGCGGAGAAAAATCATCCATGTTGGATAGGGCCTATTTATTTCTGGACGCCGGATACAATGTTTTACTTTTTGATTTCATGGGTTCAGGTGGTTCGGAAGGTGTGCAGACAACACTAGGATTTCATGAAGCAAAACAGGTAAAAACAGTTTATGATTACCTGTGGCAAAAGGGTGAACGCAAATTCATATTGATGGGCACATCAATGGGTGCCGTGGCCATTATGAAAGCACAGCAGGACTATCAATTTAAAGGTTGTTCTCTCATACTTGAATGTCCTTTTGGCCGCATGCTTAAAACAGTAAAAGCCCGGTTTTCAAATTTGCATGTCCCATCCTTTCCCATGTCAGAACTCTTAGTGTTTTGGGGAGGTGCACAAAACCAATTTAATGCCTTTGAGCATAATCCTGAAAAATATGCCTGCAAGATTAACTGCCCCGTATTACTGATGATTGGCGAACAGGATGAAAAAGTATCGATGGAAGAAACTCAAATCATCGACACCAATTTAAAAGGCCCAAAAACACTGGTGACTTACCCGCTTGCCGGCCATGAGAATTATCTGAATCAATACAAATATCAATGGTACACTGAAGTTTTAAAATTCCTCAAACACTAAAATGAAGTCTTTCAAACTATTTTTAATTTGTCTATGCTTTTTCGGTGTGAAACTTCAAGGACAAATCGACTCGTTAAAACTTAAAATTACACATCTCGTGGGTGATTATTTTGGCTATACAACTTATCACGCATTTAATGGTCTTCTCTTTCCTTCAAACAGCATGTATCTGGTAAGCGACAGCGGTGTTGTGATGTTTGACACGCCATGGGACAGCACCCAGTTTCAGCCATTGCTCGACAGTATATGGACCAGACATCACAAAAAAGTGGTTTTTTGTATTGCTACACACTATCATGCTGACCGCACTGCCGGCCTTGAATTTCTTAATCAGAAAGGTATCAAAACCTATACAAGTTATCAGACTTACCGTTTGTGTGCCATTCACCATGAAAAACAGTCTTCCTTTTTCTTTTTAAATGACACCAGTTTTAGTGTAGGACAATACCGATTTAACACTTTTTATCCCGGAGAAGGACATACCCCCGATAATATTGTACTTTGGTTTGACACAGAAAAAATACTATATGGTGGCTGTTTAATTAAAAGTACAGAAAATACAAGTCTGGGCAATATTGCAGACGCCAATCTCATATTATGGCCGTTGACAATGAAAAAACTGATAAAAAAATTCAGATGTGCAAACTATGTGATACCCGGACATTTTGGATGGCTTCATAAGAAAAGCCTGAGACATACGCTCAGGCTTTTGAAACAGAACAGGTGATTTTATCACACGTTTAATTGCCAGCGGTATCCGTCTTCCACTTCTCCCAGCAACACAAATCCATTTTTACCCAATACTTTTTGTGAGGCCATATGGTGAATGGGTGTGTCTGCTACAATAGAAATAAGGTCAGGATGTATACGCATCCATCGAATAAAGGCCCCTAATGCTTCAGTCGCATATCCCAGACCTTCAAATTTTTTATCAATATAATAACCCAGCATGACCTGACCGTTTTTATCCGGTAAGCCACTGCCTCCAATTCCTCCAATACAGATATTAGTTGCTGTTTCTACTATAATCCAATGAGTAAACCATTCATACTGCACTCCATGAACCTGCACATTGGGAATGATATAGTGATTAATGGCCTGATCCAGCATTCGAAGAAAACTGTCATCCCAGTTGATTTCCAGTTGAGAATGTTTAAGACCCATTGAAGTTTCCAATAATTTTCTACCTCTCGACAGCAGATTTAAATGTTCTAAGGTCAGTGGTATAAGACTAAGTCTTTGAGATTGTATGTTTGACATATTTTGTTATTTAAAGTTGATTTTTTGATTGTAAAGTTCTAGCTCACCACAAAGGGTTAGCTTGTTTTGATGCAGACTTTAAACTTTTCCAGGCAGATCAATAAAATATTTCAGAGGCTTTAAATAAGAATGCAAATATAATATAAAAGGTTTTATTTGATTGACGCACAATGAAACCAAAAGATATTTTTTCACACAGACTACTTCATCAGCAAAGAGCAAAAACAGCAAGTAAAATCTGCCTTGATAAAACTCCATCATTCTGTTGCAGATTAATTGCTTGATGATGATGTCTCGCGTATGAAGAAAGTATTTGAATTGAAGGTTCACTTTCCTTAAGTATAGTCATTTATACAATACTTAATCGTAATTTTGCATTAAATATTTAAACCGAGATGAAACAAAGAAAAACAGCACACACTATTTATGCCCCGCTTCAGGATATGGGAGACATACAAGTACGACAACCATTACCGTCTTATCAGGTAGATTATCTGGATCCTTTTATACTGTTACACCATGGACATATCATATTTGACGAACATACTGATTTAGCACATGCCGGCGTAGGTCCACATCCACACAGGGGATTTTCGCCTGTAACCTTTGTTTTTAAGGGTGGTTCAAATCACCGCGACAGTCGCGGCAATAAACGCGAAATACTGGCTGGTGGTACCCAATGGATGCATGCCGGTATGGGCATAGTACACAGTGAAAGACCTGTAGAAAACGAAATGGAAATCATACAAATGTGGATTAACTCACCCGCAAAACACAAGATGGATCAACCGTTTTACAGACCGCTTGCCAAAGAAGAAACCCCTTCATACAAAAGTGCAGATGGACTTGTAGACATGGATATTGTATCAGGGAAACTTATGGAAATAGAGGGTCCGATACCCACCATGACACCTTTAAATTCCGCCATGATGCTGATTCACAAAGGTGGAAAACTGGATATCCCGATTCCCGGAACTCACCATACTTTCATCTACCTGCTGGACGGACGTTTAAAGATTAATGATGAAGAAGTTAGTGGTCAACATATGGTGATATTTGCAAACGACGGAGAGGGCATTTCCATTGAAGGACTTGAAGATACCAGAGCCTTATTGATGAGCGGTGAACCCATTGGAGAAACCATAGTGGCTCAGGGACCCTTTGTAATGAACAGCGAAACAGAGATTATGGAAGCCTATCGGGATTACAGGATGGGTAAAATGGGGATATTGATCGAGGATTAAATATAGTTTATCCTACAGGTTATACTATATGCTACTTATCTGCATTGAGAAGTTTAAAATCATCTTATAATTTCGTTTCTTTGTACAAAAATGAAACAACGTATCCACTTTATCACCCTTGGTGTAAAAGATCTCGATAAAATGAAAGCCTTTTACCGCAACATATTCGGCTGGGAAATCATGAAAGACAATGGCGGAAAAGTTTTCTTCAAAATAAATGGATTTGTACTCGGATTGTATCCCGAAGATGCACTTGCTGAAGACATAGGAATCCCCAAGGACGGAAAAGGATTTAAACGTTTTTCACTGGCAGTCAATTTTAATACTGAAAAAGAAGTGGACGAGGATGCTTATGTCATATCACATCAATAAACCATGTTAGAACTTCAATTTAACCCTTTTCCAATACTTAGCACCGAGCGACTAATACTCAGGCAGCTGAACTTTGATGATGCTGAAGAAGTCTTTTACCTGAGGTCGGATCCAAGCATTATGCGTTATATTCCGCGCCCTAAGGCAAAGTCAAAGATTGATGCCTCTCAAGTGATTCAAACTATGGCGCAAGGAATCTCCAACAGCACAAGTATCAATTGGGGAATTACGCTTAAAGAACAAACCAAGATCCTTGGCATTATAGGATTTGTGCGCCTTTCAAAAGAAGACCATAGAGCAGAAGTCGGATATATGCTGAATCCGGCTTATCATCAACGCGCTATTATGCATGAAGCTTTAGAAAAAGTGTTGGATTACGGTTTTAATCAAGCTGGTTTCCATACCATTGAAGCGGTAATAGATCCTGACAATCTGGCCTCTGAAAAACTATTGCTGAAAAACGGTTTTGTAAAGGAGGCCCATTTCAGGGAGAATGTATATTTTGAGGGTCAGTATCTCGATTCTGTGCACTACACATTATTTACACCGGCATAACCCTAAAGGCATTGGAAACAAAGGCAGATCGACAATTCTGAGATGGGGATTCAGATACTGTCATCTCACTCAAACAGAGCAAATACATACAATCAATCATGCTTGAGGAACAAACTAAATGGCCGGCAAATTTTGCCGGCCATTTTCATGTGAATGATGTAACTATTCAAAAAAATTTTGTAACATTTTTTTTATTTACAAAGCTGATTTTTGCATAAACTAAAACACAAACTATAACTTTTAAACCCTTAAAACTATGATGACACAAACAAACACCTTGAATTCGCCTCAGCAGGAAAGTCTGATGCAGGAAAGCCGCACATTTTTATTGAGTTCCAGTCTTTCAGATGTACCGCTATCTGCCGGTAACGTTCAGCATGAAAGTATTAAAAGTGCGGAGCACTATGCCGTTCATCCGGAAATGAAAAAACTGGTTGAGCAGGCATTGGAGCAGAATCCTTACGTGGATCACACAAGAATTACAACCATGGTATTGGGAAACAGGATAGTCCTTCATGGCAAAGTAAAGTCTTGGTTCCAAAAAGAAGAAGCTTATCGAGTTGCCCAATTAATTTCGGGCAATATGCATATTGTAAATGACATTGTGATTTCATACGCCATATAAGATCCATACTTACTTTCTATTCCTATCGCTTAACACAACTTACTATAATGACAAGCAAAACAAAATGGATGATTGACCCCTCGCACAGCGAGATTGCATTTAAAGTTAAACACCTGATGATTTCCAATGTGAAGGGACATTTCAGGGAATTTGATGCTGATATACAAGTATTGGACAATGATTTTCTAACTGCTGATATTGATTTGTGGATGCAGACCAATTCTATTTCAACCGGAGACGACAAAAGAGATGAACACTTAAAAAGTCTAGATTTTTTTGATGTTGAAAATTTCAAAGATATTAATTTCACCTCCACTCTTATTGAAAAAACAAGCAAGGAAAACATTTTTAATCTGTTGGGTGACCTGACAATTAAAGGTATTTCTTTACCCGTAACTCTGGAAGTGGATTTTGGTGGTATCATGAAAGATCCTTGGGGCAATGAAAAAGCCGGATTTTCTATTCATGGAAAAATCAATCGCAAAGATTGGGGACTGACATGGAATACAGCTTTGGAAAATGGCGGTATATTGGTAGGTGAAGATATTTCTATCCATTGTGAGATTCAGCTGATCAAATCAAAAACAGCTGTAAAGGCTATGCAACTTGAAACGGCAGAAACGACCGAAGAAGTCATTGAATCTGTAGCTTAACCTTTAAAAACTTTTGCTATGGACCTTATCCACCAATTCAACTGGCGTTATGCCGTCAAAAAAACCGGCGGCTGCATTACATCCCAAAAACTAGGGCTTATCATGGATTCAATCCGTGCATCGGGTTCTTCGTTCGGACTTTTACCGCAAACTGTGTTTGTCATAGACAAACCTGAACAACTTAACAGCATATTTCCTCCTGATGGTCAGGAAATCAAAAGACCGACACATCTTATAGTTTTTAGCGCTTGGACAAGTATATGCCACGACAATATCAATGAAATTATCGCACATACCGCCTCCACTAACGGACTATCCTTAGACCACATGGAAGATTACAAAACAACCATGAAACTGCTGCTTAAACACCCTGAGGACTTTATTCTGAAATGGTGTTCCAAACAGGCATACATGGCTCTGGGAATTGGATTATCCGCCGCAGCCGGACAAAAAGTTGACAACACACCAATAGAGGTATTTGATCACCATGCCATAGATAAAATCTTAAATTTAAAAAACAAAGGTTTAACAAGTATCGTTTTACTGGCTCTCGGTCACGATGATTCATCGGTACATTCAGACAAAATCGATCAGATTAAAGACCAGACAGAAAAACAGTATACCTATATGGACTGATTCATTTGCTGCCATACGGCCGTTTCTTTACGACATCATTCGTCCTAATGTATTGGCATCAATCTGCATATTGGATGACACATAGGTTTCGCCGGTAATTAAACCCCCGAAATTTTTGTTTTCGCTGGCTACATAATGCCTTAGTTTTGCATTAGCGGAATCTTCCAGAATACCTAACTGTTCTATAAGCGATTGGGCAATATGATACTGAGGGCCCATTTTACCGTCATCCACTTTAATACAAATGCCATAATTCTGGGTCCTGATTCCAAGAGAATATACGCCGTCAGCCCCCGTTTTTCCAATAAGTTTACCCTCCGACAAACGCATCAGGTCTGTACAATATCTTTTTTGACCTGCTATCATTTCAGGATATCTGACAATGGCGTTGACCATCGTATGACAAGCTTTTTGAGTAGCTTCATCAAATGCCGAAGGAGACACCAGATTTTTATACGCTACCGCTTGGTTATACACCGGAAATGAGAAAATAGGTGCTGAACAACCGTCAATTGCCTGATGTATTTTTTCTTTGGGATATCTGTGAAAATCTGAAATAATGTCCAGAATTTCAAGATGTAAGCGATGTTTGGGATCAATATAATCGTTAAGCGACCAGTTTTTATACACACAATAAGCGAGAAATCCTGCATGTTTACCACTGCAATTGTTATGTATCTTTTGTGGCAAAATATCGTGCTTAATCAACTCATACATATCTTCCTTTAGTGTAGGCATCTGAGGCCCACATTGCAGGTAAGACTCGTCCAGACCAATTTTAGACAGAATACTTCTTACAGTTTCCACATGTTGAGGTTCCCCATTATGACTGCCGCAAAACAAGGCGATTTCCTTTTCGTTAAATCCAAAATGTTCTACTGCTCCCGAGGTCAGTAAGGGAATTTGCTGAAAAAACTTAAGTGCTGAACGCGGAAAACAGACCTGCTGAATATCGCCTTGGCTATAAAGCACCTGATCATCCTGATCGACAATGCATATCACTCCGCGGTGAAAACTCTCCAGCACACCTCCCCTGCTTACTTCTACTAAAATCGGATTGCTCATGTATTTCTTATTCTGTGTATGTTATTATTCTTTGCGGTTGGCCAGTAAAAACATGCAGGCCATTCTTATGGCTACACCATTTTCAACCTGATCGAGTATAATACTGTAATCGCTGTCAGCCACTTCACTTGTAATTTCAACACCGCGATTGATGGGACCCGGGTGCATAATCGTAATGTCCTTGTCGATACTGTTCAAGATATCCAGTGTCAATCCATATTGCATGGAATACTCTCTCAAAGAAGGGAAATATTTGATATCCTGACGTTCCATTTGAATTCTCAGCATATTAGCCACATCGCACCATTCAAGGGCTTTTCTCAGATTATGTTCTACTTTTACACCAAGCTGCTCAATATGTCTTGGTATCAAGGTAGATGGGCCACAAACCATCACTTCTGCCCCTAACTTTTGAAGGCAAAAGATATTGGATAAAGCCACACGGCTGTGCATAATATCACCTACGATAGCGACCTTTTTACCACTTACTTCACCGCAGGCTTCCTTGATTGAAAATGCATCCAGCAATGCCTGCGTAGGATGTTCATGTGTGCCGTCTCCAGCATTCAAAATGGTAGCATCTATGTGTTTGGAAAGAAACATACAGGCACCTGGGCTTGGATGGCGCATCACTACCATGTCGACCTTCATGCTGAGAATATTCCTGACCGTATCAATTAGCGTTTCGCCTTTCGACACCGAAGATGACGAAGATGAAAAATTAATGACATCCGCACTGAGTCTTTTTTGAGCAAGTTCAAAAGAGATTCTGGTTCTGGTGGAATTCTCAAAAAAGAGATTGGCTACTGTGATATCCCTTAAAGAAGGCACCTTTTTAATCGGGCGGTTGATAATGGTTTTAAAATTATCTGCCGTTTCAAATATCAGACGGATATCTTCTTCTTTGAGGTCTTTGATACCCAGCAGATGTTTTACTGATAATTGTGTCATGCGTTAATCAACCAAACTTTATAATTATGTTCTTCCCAATCCACTTTTACTTTTTGTTTATTTCCCCGGGTATCGACGGATTTGCCGACATAATCCGGGGCAATTGGATTTTCTCTGTGAAATTTCCTGTCTATCAGCACACAAAGTTCCACCTTGGCCGGTCTGCCAAAGTCAAGCAGCGCATCCATGGCACTTCTGATGGTTCTGCCGGTGTATAACACATCATCAATTAAAATGATGTTGAGATTTTCTGTACTGAATGGTATATGTATGGGACTAGCAGCAAGTTGTCGGTCAGAAGTTCTGTAATCGTCTCTGTAAAACGTAATATCCAGTTCCCCGTATTTTATCTTTTGGCCTATAATTTCTTCTATCTTCTGTCTGATGATACGCGCCGGAAATATACCTCTTGGCTGCAAGCCGATAATAGCGCTTTCCTGAAAATTATCGTGGTTTTCTACCAGTTCATATGCAAGACGGTTAAGTGTTGCATTCATTTTCTGGTGGTCGTATAATAATTTCTCGTCCATTTATTGTTCTGAAAGTTCAAGAATCACATCAAATTCATGCGGCTCCAGTTTCATGACGCTTAGTCTTCCCTGTCGCACCAAACCAATATTCGCCAGTCTTTTATCTGCTTTTATCTGTTCCAATGTCACCGATTTTTTCAAGGGTTTAAATGGGGTAAGTTCTACAGATAACCATGCCGTATCCTCTGTTGAAGGGTCCTGAAAATGTTCTTTGGAAACCTTAGCAATACCAACAATTTCTTTTCCGACATTACTGTGATAAAAAAAGACTAGGTCTCCTTTTTTCATATCTCTGAGATTATTTCTGGCTGCATAGTTGCGCACACCATCCCAAACCGTCTTCTTATCCTTTATTAATTTTTCCCAAGCATACGTGTCGGGTTCGGATTTGACAAGCCAGTGATTCATGGGAGGCAAAGGAACACAAAATATTTATACTTATCAAA
>Ga0123337_10006806_pt1 | contig 10812 bp, 9 predicted proteins | sample frozenSSSSmetaG_FD_89792 | JGI IMG/M metagenome (GOLD analysis project Ga0123337, IMG submission 89792) | Glacier valley bacterial and archeal communities from Borup Fiord, Nunavut, Canada, to study Microbial Dark Matter (Phase II) -... | ecosystem: Environmental > Aquatic > Freshwater > Ice >...
ATAACTACTACCGCCGCGTTACGCAACGGCTTTCGCTCTATCGCGAATTTATTACCGATGACCTGATGCCCTTTTACCGCGATGAGGAAATCGCCGTAATGGGACTCGATACCGCCCGCGTCTGGCCCATTCGGGGCGGCAGCATCAACCTTACCCAAGTGGCGGAAGTCGAAAAACGATTTCGCCATATGCCGTCAGAGATCACCCGCATCCTGGTCACACACCACCCGTTCGATCTGCCTGAGCAATATTCCTCGCGCATGCTTGTTAAACGCGGTGACAAGGCTCTCACGCGGTTAGCCTGCCACCTGGACGTGCTCCTAGCCGGGCACATGCACATCGGCGCAAGCGGGAAAGTGGCAGATCGCTTTGAAACACCCAACGGAGCGCTCATCTTCGCGCAGGCAGGTACGGCAATTTCGAAGCGTTACAAGGGCGAGCGCAATTCGCTGAACGTGATTGAAATCGACCGGCCGAACATCCGCGTTCAGAAATATTCGTGGGATAGCGGCGGTTCCGCCTTTGCGGCCGTCCCGAGCGAAATGCAGGAGTACACCGTGAACGCGGTAAAATCCATCGCGACGTGAAAATATCCGCATTCCCGAAATGTTACCTGGGCCAGATCCCCCTGACGCTGTCTGTTTTCGATTGGATCGAAGAAGCAAAACAACTGCCCGCCGAAGGCCTGGAGATGTACGAGGGCTTCTTCCCGTCATTTGAAAATGGCGAAGTGGATCGCGTGGCCGATGCCATTCGAAGCGCCGGTTTCGCCATGCCCATGTTCTGCTGTTCCCCTGATTTTACGCAGCCCGATTCAGAGGCGCGTACAAGAGAGATTGACCGGGAAGCAGCCATGATCTCGGTAGCTCACCGCCTGGGCGGCGACGGAACGGTCTGCCGGATACTCACCGGGCAACGGCGGCCGGAAGTCGAGGACGAACAGGCATTCGAATGGATCTTCGCAGCCTTCCGCCAACTCTTACCAATCGCGCTCGAAGCACGCGTGAAACTTGGCCTCGAAAACCATTACAAAGATGGCAAGTGGAAAGCCCCTGAGTTCGCTCAGAAAGCCGATCTCTTCCTGCGGGTAGTAAACGAATTTCACGGACACCCCGCATTCGGTGTGCAGTACGATCCTTCAAACGCGGTTGTGGCCGGCGACGATCCCATCGAGTTGCTCAGAGCGGTCGCGGGCGATGTGTGCAGCATGCATGCAAGCGACCGGTCCTTAGCACCCGATGGCACGCTGCAGCACGGCGTCACCGGCCAGGGCCTGAACGATTACGACAGCATCTTCTGCATACTCGCGGATCACGGCTATCGTGGCTGGGTGAGCATTGAAGACGGCATGAATGGCATGCAGGAAATGCGTGAATCCCTGGAATTTCTGCACCGCATGAAACGGAAATACTTCGCATGAGGCGCGTTCGCACCGCGCTGGTTGGTTGCGGCAAAGTAGCCGCGCTGCATGCCCAGGCTCTCGCTCGTTTACCCAATTCGGAGTTCGTCGCCGTGGTGGATGCTAACCCTGATCGCGCCAATGCGTTTAGCCAGCAATATGGCCCGGCGGCATTTTCGAATATCACGGAAGCTCTCGCCAAAACCAAAGCGGAAGCAGTGTTTCTCTGTACCCCGCATCCCCTGCATGCCGAAGCCGCTATCGAAGCAATGTCTGGCGGTGCGCACGTTCTGGTAGAGAAACCACTAGCCGCAACGCTTGCCGATTGCGACCGCATGATTGCTGCGGCACGGAGCAACGGCGTTCAACTCGGCGTAGTAAGCCAGCGCCGGTTGTATGAACCGGTCCAGCGCATGAAGCACGCAATTAGTGCGGGCAAAATCGGCAAGCCCATACTCGCTACCGTCGCTATGTTCAGTTGGCGCGACGAAGCCTACTATCGCTCCGACCCCTGGCGCGGCAAGTGGCAGACCGAAGGCGGCGGCGTACTGGTCAATCAATCGCCGCACCATTTGGATCTGCTGCAATGGTTCATGGGCGATGTCACGGAAATCTCCGGCATCGCGGCCAATCTGAATCACCCCTACATCGAAGTGGAAGACACGGCCGTGGCAACTTTGCGCTTCCAGGGCGGCGGCATCGCCTCCGTGGTGGTGAGCCTTTGTCAGAAGCCGGGTCTCTACACGAAGATCCACATCCACGGGGCAAACGGTGCCTCTGTGGGAGCGGAAACCGATTCAGGCGCGACGTTCATCGCCGGCATGTCCGGGCAGGCTGGCCCAGCGCTGAATGACATCTGGACCATTCCCGGCGAAGAGCATTTGCTCCAGCAGTTTGCCGCGGAAGACCGCGCCCGCTTTGCCCGGGAGCCCGATTCCGCCGGGCGCTACCACGCGCTTGAAATTGCAAACTTCCTGGATGCCATCGCGAACGGCGCACCAGTACCCGTATCCGCAACCGAAGGCCGCAAGGTGGTCGCGATATTCGACGCCATATACCGCGCCAGCCGCGAAGATCGCGTCATCAAGCTCTAACGCAGTTTACGCAATTGAAAGCGTCGCCAGCCCAGCCGATTCAATTTGCACCATGGCCGCCGGCGTCGGCTTCTGGGCCAAAACCAAATGATCTGAATTTTCCAGTAACTCCGCAAGTGACCCCGTCAGCAGTTTGCCAATGTGCGGAATCGCATTCAGTACGAAATTCTTGTTCGCTCCGTAAATCTGATCCATCTGAATATGCGGATCGTACACGCGAACTTCCCGGCCCTTGCCGATCAGATGCTCCAGCAGCGTCACAATCGGGCTCTCGCGCAGGTCATCGGTATTCTCTTTGAACGCAAGCCCGTATACGCCCAGCCTCTTCGCGGGAAGCGCCATCACACGGTCCACCGCGCGCCTCAACTGCTGCTCATTGGCGGGCAACACATTTTGCAGCAGCGGCAGATTCAAATCCAGCCGTTGCGCACGATACGTCAGGGCCCGCAAATCCTTCGGCAGGCAACTCCCCCCGAACGCAAAACCGGGCCGAAGGTAAGCGGCCGAAATGTTGAGCTTATCGTCCTGGCAGAATGTATGCATTACCTCCGCCGCCGGAATATCCAGCTTGCCGCAGAGCGCGCCAATTTCATTCGCAAACCCTATCTTCACGGCGTGGAAGCAGTTGCAGGCGTACTTGATCATCTCCGCGGTCCGTAGCGTCACCTTGCACGCCTTCACACTCAGCGTTTCGTAAAGTTCCGCCACTGCCTGAACCGCGGACGGATCGTGCCCGCCCACCACCAGCAGCGAGGGCTCCATGAAATCACGCACAGCCGTTCCTTCCCGCAGGAATTCCGGATTGGAAACAACGGCGCATTCGCCCCCTACGCCTAACGCGGGTATCACAACTTCTTCACAGGTACCCGGAAAGACCGTGCTGCGCACTACGACAATCAGCCTCTTTTCGCGGCCCGGCATCTGCGCCCCGATATCTTCGGAAACGCGCTTCAACTGTCCCAAACCCAAATTGCCATTCGATTCGGAAGGCGTCCCCACGCAGATCAACGCGATGTCAGCGTCTCTCAATCCCTCTTCAAGCGAAGTGGTCGCGGTCAGCAAGCCGTTTTCGGCCGTCTCGCGGACAATCTCTTCCAGCCCCGGCTCATAAAACGGAGCAGTGCCGGCAAGGACGTTATTCACTTTGTATTCATCGCGATCGACCCCGATCACTTTGTGCCCCAAGCGCGCCAGACAAGCGGCTGTGACGCACCCGACATACCCTAAGCCCAGCACTGCAACAATCATGTGGATGCCTAAAGTTTATCCTGTCCGGCGGCAGCAACAGGTGTATCTACACTCACGCGGCAGGTACGGCTTAACCCTTGTCGTTTCAGCACGGCGACCCCGGTGCATCAGGAGCCAGCCATGGAAACCAGATCGGCTCTCACTTCCGTTTCAATCCACGGCGCGGCACTGGTACTCATTCTCGGTCTTGCCGTGGCAACCGCTCCCGTGCAGCAGCTTCCCGCCTTGATCGATATTTCGGACAAGCACAAATTGCAGTCGTATCGCCGGCTTGCACCGCTTCCAAGCTCGGGGGGTTCGGCTCATGACCGTACTCCCCCAAGTTTCGGCCATCCCGCGCCCCGATTAGCAGCGCGGATCTTCGTCCCGCCGCAAGCATCCGTCGTGAATACCGCGCCAAAACTGGTGATGACCGCCGCCATGGATGTGCCGCCTTCCGTGATCGCGACAAACCTCGTTGGCGATCCCTCAGGCCTGGGGCATCTGCTTTCGGGCGGCATTGGCGGTACTGGCGGAATCGGCACGGGAAACGGTGGAAGAATCGGCCCCGGCAATGGTGGCAACACTGTTTACACGCCCGGAAGAGGCGGCGTCACGGCCCCGGTGCCGATACACCGTGTTGAGCCGGAATATTCTGATGAGGCCCGTAAAGCGCACGCCATGGGTGCCGTACTGGTGCTGGTTGAAATTGGCCCCGATGGCCATGTTCACAACGCCCGTATTTCGCGCAGTTTTGGCATGGGCCTTGATGAAAAAGCGATGGAAGCGGTCACTCAGTGGCGCTTCCGGCCCGGTACCAAAGACGGCAAGCCGGTTACCGTTGCGGCACAGATCGAGGTCGCTTTCCATCTATTGTGATTTTTGGAGTAGCGCTGCCTTCCCACGTAAACCGGTAAGTCTTGTGCTTCCGCAGGTGCCCTACCAGTGCCGGACGAAAACAAACCAGACAGGTGCCGCCCGGGTGCCGCACGCTAGGGTAAACAATGCCCACGGAACCCGCCTCCAGCAAGCGCTCTCCCAAATGCTGCGATTTCACATAGCTGCCCGGAGTCAGCATCGGGCGGAACTCCGCTGCCTTGCGGATATCGTGAAACCCACCGCTGAAATCAGCCAGATAATCGTCGTAAGTAATGCTATCTTCGAATCGCCCGATCTCGTTGTATTCGGTCGCCTTGTGAAACACAATCTCCGCTTGCGATGTATCGAGAGCGAATCCCGCATACCAGGCCCCACGGTCCGCGCCATTGAAGCGTGAGCCCAGCGGATGCGCGTGAACGAATGCAGCGTTGATTACCCGGTAGTTCGGGATGCCGAAAACCAGCTCATGATTGCCGATCCCGGGTAGCCAGTTGTTCTCACCCCACAGGCGTTCATTGGTGGCACTCTCCAGCGTGAACAGATCCTGCAGATGCGCGTCGCTATCCGCCAGCTCGGAAAGAACACTGCTCAGTTCGGGGTTGTACTTCGAAGGAATCAGGCGATGCGTGTCCTGCTGCCGAATCAGCCGCACCGGCGGAATACTCACATTCCGCCACGCCGCGCATCCAGTAAGCGCCGGACAATCTGCATGGCCGGAAGCCCGCCGCGCATCATGTACTCAAGGGGCGCCCGCCCGCCGAAAATGCGATTGGTGTTCGGCAGCTTCACCCATTCATCCGCAAGTTTTTCGCCATATAGAATGTGAAGCGCTTTGAAGATACCCACCAGATAAGAAATTCGCAAAAGCACATCTGCGTCCAGCAACCGGTCCGGCTGCTTTTTCCAGCTATAGTAAGGCCCGTTCGAAACACCGCCCAGCAATGCCCGCGCATCTTCATCGCGAACATTCCAGACGTTCACCAGATTGAAGAAACCCCGTAATGCCGAAGCACTGAGCCGTTCCCGCTCCGCTCGCGACCCCAAGTCCACCGCAGCACCAGGGGCAGTCGCGGTGACCGGATAATCCGCTCTAAGCAACATCTATATCTCCTATTTAGGAGTATATATCATTCTACTCAGAACAGTAGCTTACAGCTTAACGCTTGCCGCACCGATGATCTTTTTCGTCTTGCGGTCCTGCACGAACACAACTGCCTGAAGATTAGCCCGAGCCCACTCCGCTGCAATCTGCGGATTAGCTTGTGCCGAAAACGATCCCTCATGCGTCTGCCCCAGCACCGTAAGCCTGCGAACCACACCGGTATGGTTCAGTAAGCGTCCGGAATTTTCGCCGCTCCGCACATCGGAGTGCAGCCCGCTTTCCGTAATTGCCAGCAACACATCGGCATCCGCGGCGCCAGGGACATGATCCACGTTGACGGTTAGCTTATCGCCGCCGGTGATACTGACTGCGGCTTTGGGCTGCGCCGCTGCTTGTGCAATCGCTTTCTTCGCTAGACTGCTATCGCTGCCAACAAATTCGGCATGCCCGTCCACCACCATCTGCGGCGTGTAAACGCCATCGTGCCGAAAGCTGTCCGCATAAGCCGATTGCCGCTGGCTGAATCCGTGCGTTGAAAACGGATCGCGCCAGCCCAGCCGATTCCAGTAATCGACATGCTCAGACAAAACCAGCACCTGCGCATTCGGCACGGGCTGAGTCCGCTCAATTTCCGCGAGCAGTTTATCGGCGGAAGGGCAACTGGAGCAGCCTTCAGACGTGAACAGTTCAACAATCACCGGGCTGCGCATTTCAGCAGCGGAGATCGCAAAAGGTAAAAGCGCGAGAGCGAAAAATTTCATTCCACTTCGTTAGTGGAAGGGAACGGCGGTATTCTTCTTGTGAGCCGGATGGGGGGTTGACGCCTGCCCGGCAAGCTGGCTTTGGATGTGAACAAAATCCGTCGGATACTCGCCCGTGTAGCAGGCATAACAAAAATCGTTTTCGTCTTTGATTGCGCGGCTCAAACCGCTTAAGGACAGATAGCCCACGCTGTCTGCTTCCACAAATTTACGGATTTCTTCAATGCTGTTGTTAGCCGCGATCAGTTCGTTCTTGGTCGGCGTGTCGACCCCATAAAAACACGGTGAAATAGTGGGCGGGCAGGATATGCGCAGATGCACTTCACGCGCACCCGCATTGCGCACCATCCGCACAATCTTGCGCGATGTAGTGCCGCGCACCACCGAATCATCTACCAGCACCACGCGCTTTCCTTCCAGCAAATGCCGGATCGGATTCAGCTTCAGCTTCACGCCAAAATCACGGATCGCCTGCGATGGTTCGATAAAAGTACGGCCCACATAATGGTTCCGAATCAGCGCCTGGCAGTAGGGCAGCCCCGATTCATGCGAGTACCCCAGCGCGGCGGCAACACCGGAATCCGGGACAGGCACCACGATATCGGCATCGGCTGGAGCTTCGCGTGCCAACAGGCAACCCAGAGCTTCGCGCGATTCTTGAACCGACCGTCCAAACACGATCGAATCCGGACGCGAGAAATAAACATGCTCAAACGCGCAGTGCGAGAGCCGTTGCTTCGGAGCATAACGTTCCCGCGTGACGCCCTCCGGCCCGACAATCACCATCTCGCCCGGTTCCACATCGTTTAGATAGACCGCATCGATCAAATCGAACGCGCAAGTCTCGGAAGCGAACACGGTACTGATCTTGCCATCCTGCAATTCCATTTGCCCCATCGCCAGCGGACGAAAGCCATGCGGGTCACGGGCAACAATAATGCGGTCCTCCGCCAGAAAGACCAGAGAAAACGCGCCTTCCAGTTGCAATAGGGCATCGCGAAGAGCACCGGCAAGCGTCCGCTCCTCGGAATGAGCCACCAAGTGAAGCACCACTTCGGTATCGCTGTTTGCCTGGAAAATCGCACCGCGCCGCTCCAAATCCCGGCGCAACTCCAGAGCGTTCGTGATGTTGCCGTTATGCGCCACGGCAATTCTGCCCTTGTTGCAGGAAACCGCGAACGGCTGGGCATTCAAGAGCGCCGTATCGCCAGCCGTGGAATAACGCGTATGCCCGATCGCCAGATCCCCCGGCAACTGTTCCAATGACGCTTTCGTAAACACATCGGCCACATGGCCCATGCTTTTGTGTGTATAAACTTCCTGGCCGTTGCTGGTGGAAATGCCGCAACTCTCCTGCCCGCGGTGTTGCAAGGCGTAAAGAGACAGATAAGCTACATTCGCCGCTTCTGGATTGCCGAAGATAGCAACCACGCCGCATTCTTCTCGGAATTTATCGAACATAAGCAGGGCTGCTGGTATTACAGGGGAAGTTCGTACTGGAGTGTTTCGATTGCACAATCAATGAGAGTAACGTTACCGTTTTTGATTCGTAACCGCTTCTTCATTGTAACGCCCAAAGCGAGCAATTCCACTTGGTGCCGCGAAGCAATTTCTTCAATCTTGCTCGTCTCGGTTGTTGAGATCACAATCCGCGAGGGAGCTTCATGAAATAGCAGCAATTCAGGTCTTTCCGAGGATTCCAACTGAATCTCCGCCCCATATCGGCCGGAACATTCCGCCAAAGTCACCGCCAAACCGCCATCACTTAAATCGTGGGCAGATTCCGCAAGGTCCGCTATGGCTATTTCACGCATTGCCGCCTGAACCCGCTTCTCGTAAGTCATATCGAGGGCAGGTGGCGTCCCCCAAAGATCTTTCACCACGGTCTTTGCGTATTGAGTACTCCCAAACTGCCGCCAATCTGTTGTGCGCAATCCGCCTAGGAGCAAAACATCCCGCCCCGCGTTCTGAAACGCCAAGGGCACAGGTATTTTCGTCGTCATAATACCGACAATCCCCAGCACCGGCGTCGGATAAATACCTTCGCCCAGAGTTTCGTTGTACAGGCTCACATTGCCCCCGGTAATCGGCGTCTCGAAGAACTCGCAAGCTTCCGCAATTCCCTCAATCGCCTCCACCAGTTGAGCCATAATTTCCGGACGCTCCGGGTTTCCAAAGTTCAGATTATTCGTCGCGGCAACCGGAAGCGCACCCACGGTCGAAAGATTCCGGCAGCACTCCGCCACGTTCAACTTCGCGCCTTCCCGCGGCGAAAGGAAACAGTACCGGCCATTGCCATCGAGCGATATTGCCAGCGAAACGCCGTTTTCTTTGACACGCACCACGGCAGCATCGGAGCCGCCCGGCGCAACCAGCGTGTTTGTCCGGACCGACCAATCGTACTGCTGCCAAATTTGCCGCTTCGAACATAAATCCGGGCTCTGCATTAAGGCCAGCAGGTCGTCCTGTACATTCCGAGAGACAAAATCCGCGCGGTCCAGCGGCGCAGTACGCAATGGCACCGTATGCGGCCGGTCGTACTTGGGTGCCTCTTCGGCAATTGCATGGTTCGGGATTTCCGCCTCAATGCGGCCCTGGTGCTTCACCCGAAGCAAACCATCGGCTGTGACAGTTCCAATGGTCACCGCATCCAATCCCCACTTACGGAAAACCTTGAAAACTTCTTCTTCCCGGCCGCGTTCCGCCACCAGCAGCATACGTTCCTGAGATTCGGAAAGAAGCATCTCGTAAGCGGTCATGCCGGTTTCCCGTTGCGGCACCAGATCCAGATCGATTTCGATCCCCACTCCGCCCCGGCTGCCCATCTCACAAGAAGAGGAAGTCAAACCTGCGGCACCCATATCCTGAATCCCGACAATCGCGCCGGTCTGCATCGCCTCCAGGCAAGCTTCCAGCAGAAGCTTTTCGAGAAACGGATCGCCCACCTGCACATTCGGGCGCTTCTGCTTCGATTCCTCAGTAAACTCCGCCGATGCCATGGACGCGCCATGGATTCCATCGCGGCCCGTTTTTGCTCCCACGTAAATTACCGGATTGCCCACGCCCGATGCCTTGGCATAAAACACGTCTTCCGCTTTGCAAACGCCAAGCGCGAAAACATTCACCAGGGGGTTGCCGTTGTAGCAATCCTCAAAAAGGCACTCGCCGCCAATCGTCGGCACGCCAAAACAATTCCCGTAATGCGAAATCCCGCTAACCACCCCATCCAGAATGCGCCGGTTCCGCGCACCGGCGGTTCGATGATCCAGTGTTCCGAAACGGAGCGAATCCAGCACCGCAATCGGCCGCGCACCCATCGTGAAAATATCGCGCAGAATGCCGCCAACACCGGTCGCGGCCCCCTGAAACGGCTCAATGTAACTGGGGTGGTTATGCGATTCAATCTTGAACGCGCAAACCCAGCCACCGCCGATATCGATAATCCCGGCGTTCTCACCCGGACCCTGCACCACCAGCTTGCCTTTCGTCGGCAGCTTGCGCAGATGAATTCGTGAGCTCTTATAAGAACAGTGCTCGCTCCACATCACGCTAAAAACGCCTAGCTCCGTGTAGCTTGGGTCGCGCCCCAGCAGCGTGACCACTTTTTGATACTCAGCCTGGGTCAGTTGATGCGCCGCAATCACCTCGGCGGAAAATGCGGGCATGTTCAGTCTCGCCCCATACCAGAGAGACCCGCACCAGAAAGGAAAGACGATAAAATCGCGCGGCCATCCGTGGACCCCATCAGCGCGTCGCTGGCTCTTTCCGGATGGGGCATCATTCCCATCACATTGCGCTTTTCGTTCAAAATTCCGGCTATGTTCCGCAGTGAACCGTTCGGGTTATCCGCGTAACGAAACACAACGCGATCCTCTGCTTCCAATTGGTCTAGCGTCGCGGCATCGGCGTAGTAGCAGCCCTCGCCATGAGCAATCGGAATCCGCAGCGTTGCGCCCGCTTGCAATTCGGAAGTAAACCGGCTGTTCGCAGTCGTGGCGACAAGGTCCACAATTTTGCAAACGTACCGCAGCCCCTGGTTACGCACCAATGCTCCGGGCAGCAGCCCCGCCTCAGTCAATATCTGAAAACCATTGCAGATTCCCAGCACCGGCCCACCCTCAGCAGCAAAATTCTTCACCGCATTCATAACGGGAGAAAATTTGGCAATCGCACCGCACCGTAAATAGTCGCCATAGGAAAATCCACCGGGCAGAATGACCGCGTCAATTGGCCCTAAGCTCTCGGAATCATGCCAAAGAAAATGGGCTTCGTGGCCTAAATTGTGGTTCACTGCATACCAGGCATCGTGGTCACAGTTGCTGCCGGGAAATACGACGATTCCAACATGCA
>Ga0123337_10006808_pt1 | contig 10812 bp, 10 predicted proteins | sample frozenSSSSmetaG_FD_89792 | JGI IMG/M metagenome (GOLD analysis project Ga0123337, IMG submission 89792) | Glacier valley bacterial and archeal communities from Borup Fiord, Nunavut, Canada, to study Microbial Dark Matter (Phase II) -... | ecosystem: Environmental > Aquatic > Freshwater > Ice >...
TAACTACTAACTACTAACTACTAACTACTAACTACTAACTACTAATAACTAATAACTAACTACCAGGCCTTCTCTCCTACCAGCGGCACAAAACGAAATGTATCCAGTACAAAACGCTCAAAATCATTTTCAGCTACCCTAAGAACTGTGATCATTTTCTGAGATTTTTCATCTCCAACGGGAATTACCAGAATACCTCCAATTTTCAGCTGTTTTAGCAAAATTTCGGGAACCAGAGGTGCACCTGCGGTCACAATGATCTTATCGTAAGGAGCATGTTTGGCTATTCCCTTAGAACCGTCACCATAAAAGAATTCGGCCAGATATCCCATATGCGGTAATACCTGTTTGGTCCGATTATAAAGATTTTCCTGTCTCTCGATCGTGTAAACCTTAGCTCCAAGTTCAACAAGAATACAAGTCTGATACCCAGAGCCCGTTCCTATTTCAAGGACTTTATCTCCTGTTTTAATATGTAAGAGTTCTGTTTGGTAGGCAACTGTATATGGCTGCGAAATAGTTTGCCCATCCCCAATGGGAAATGCGATATCCTTATATGCCTGCTTCCAGAATGTTTCATCAAAAAAATAATGACGGGGTACTTTCCCAATGGCCTTTAAAACATTTTCATCTGCAATACCCCGTTCCCGGAGCAATTCAACCAACTTTTTCCTCGCTCCCTTCTCCCGGTAACTATCAACTAATTTATGTGCCATTCAATTTCAAAAATAGTCTTATGCAGGCATTTTTAGAAAATAATATGAATATAAAATCAGGGGAAATATTTTTAATAGGGATCTACATCAATATGCATATATACACCCTTATTTGCTGGTAAGCCATCGAAATTAATAAGGATCTGTTGCAGAACTTCCTTGATCTTTTGAACAGATACTCCTTCCCTCTCTACTTTGAGAAGTATAGTCTGGATATAATAATTTCTAATCCTGCTTATCATCGGGGCTTCGGGGCCAAGTACCCGGTCGCCAAACTGAGATCTCAGGATCTTTGCTAAAGAAGAAGCAATAATTACCAGTTTAGAAAGATCTTTATGTTTAACATCGATCTGAATCAGGCGGTAAAGCGGGGGATAATGAAAATTCCTGCGCTCCAGTATTTCAGTATCGAACATTTCCTCGTAATCATTCCTGATCACCTGACTGATTATCCGATGGGTGGTATCATAAGCCTGAATAATAACCTTTCCTTGTTTTGCGCGTCTTCCTGCACGACCTGAAACCTGTGCCAGCATCTGATAGCTTCGCTCAAACGCACGGAAATCAGGATAGTTAAGCATACTGTCAGCACTAATGATTCCAATAGTTGTTACATTTCCGAAATCAAGCCCTTTGGCAACCATTTGAGTACCCACCAGAATATCGATCTTCCCTTCCTCAAAATCATTCAGGAGAACCTGAAAGCTGTTCCTTGTCCTCGTAGAATCTAGATCCATCCTTGCAATCCTTGCATCTTCAAAGATTCGCTGCAATTCATCCTCAATTTTTTCAGTACCAAACCCCTTCTGTTCAATTCGCGTTGAACCGCAGGCAGGACAGGCACTTACAATATCCTGTTTGTATCCGCAATAATGGCAATGAAGCTTTGCACTGCTTTTATGAAATGTTAAGCTGACATCACAGTTAACACATTTGGGGGTGTACCCACAGGTAGTACAGAGTAAAACAGGTGTATAACCACGTCTGTTCTGAAACAAGATCACCTGCTCTTTACGTGACAATGCAGCTTTTATCTCATTCAATAGAACAGAGGTAAAATGCGATTGCATCGTTTTGCGTTTAGTTTCCTCAGCAATACTAACTACTTCAATAAGTGGAGATTTTACTCCTCCAAAACGGCCTTTTAAAGTCACCAGGCCATATTTTTTAATCTTAGCATTGTAGAAACTCTCCAGACTTGGCGTGGCTGATCCCAAAACTATCTGAGCCTTATGTAAATGCGCCAGATAAATAGCGGTGTCTCTTGCATGATATCGGGGTGCAGGATCATATTGTTTATAAGAAGATTCGTGTTCTTCATCAACGATCACCAGGCCCAGATTCATGAATGGAAGAAAAATCGACGAACGGGCACCCAAAACTATTTTATATTCACCCTTCAACACTTTTTGCCATACCTCAGCTCGTTCATTATCATTGAATTTCGAATGATAAACACCGATCTGTCCGCCAAAGTGCTCCTTTAAGCGCTCAATAACCTGTGTGGTAAGTGCTATCTCTGGCAAAAGATAGAGGGTTTGCTTTTCCTGAAGCAGCATCTGCTCAATAAGCCGGATATAGATCTGGGTCTTCCCTGATGATGTTTCACCATAAAGCAAAACAACACCCTTCTCATCAAGCTGTTCCTGAGTTTCCTGAAGGGCAATTACCTGAGCATCATTTAATTGAAAATCATGCAATTCTTCAAGTTCCCCGGAATTTAAGCGACTAATGACCTTATCTTCCTGAATAAAGATCTCCTTGTCTAATAATGCTTTAAGTATTGCAGCAGAACTTCCGGACACTTCAATCAGATCAGACTTTGCGATCTCAGTCTGTTGTTTTTCAAGTTTAAAATAAGCCAGTAAGACCTCCAGTTGTTTGGGCGCACGTTCAAGCACTTCAAATAGCGCTTTTCTGTTTTCCGCCTCATTATAATGGGGATTCAGAACAATAAATGCCTTTTTACGGGGCTTGAATTTCTCTGTTATTTCTTCAGATATAATAATGACGTTCTTTTCGAACAATCCTCTAAGGAGAGGAAAAACTGTCTTTTGCCCAAGGAGTTTACTGATATCACTCACACTGAGTTCCGGATGCAGTTCGAGTGCATCAACAATAAGAAATTCCTTATCGGACAGTAAAGTTTTATCGATCTCCTCAGAACTGTTCAGCACAATCCTGGTTTCACTGGCAAGTTTTAAGGCTGAAGGCAATGCTGCCTGCATAACTTCGCCCAAATGGCAGATGTAATAATCAGACATCCATTGCCACAATTTAAGCTGAAATTCATTGACAATAGGCTCTGCATCAAGAACATCAATGATATACTTGGCCTCATAAAATGCAGGCGGAGTTTCAGAGATCAGACAAATTATTGCGGTATAGATCCTGCTTCGTCCAAATTGAACAACCACACGTTTTCCAATAGCAATATCCGAGGTCATTTCCAATGGTACCCGATAAGTATAGGTTTTGGAAATAGCGAGTGGAAGAATTACCTCGATGAAAATAGTCTTCCGTACAATGCCATCAGTTTCATTGAACTCAAGCATTATTTATTCTTTATGGTAGCAACAAGCAGACTGATCCAGCCCAGAATAAAAAACAATCCACCTAAGGGAGTAACTGGTCCGATAATAGATACCTGACTGATATTCAGAATATCCTTCGCTGATATTAAATATAAGGATCCGGAAAAGAAGATTATCCCCAGACTAAAAAACCAGGAAGCCAACTTGATCTCACGACTATTGAAACGTGAAAAAGTAGAAAGGAAAAGGATGGCAAAAGTATGATAGAACTGGTAATCCACAGCAGTTTTCCATACCTCCAGATCAGCTGCACTTAGCCGGCTTTTTAATGCGTGAGCCCCAAAGGCTCCTAAAATAACAGCTAGCATTCCAAACACTGAAGCGATAATAATTATGCGTTTGTTCATATTGTTAGATTAGAATGCTAATTTAACAAACATGTTTGCAATTCTCCTTTGAAGACATAAAAATATAAATTTGTTTAAAGTAATTTTTAATGAAAACAATAATTGGGATCACAGCAGCCTTATTACTTGCTGTAGTATCCGTAGCATACTTATACTTTTCAAATCTTAATGTTAAAAGTCGCAGTAATAACCGGATTCTTTCTGAAATACCATCTGATGCATCAGTAATTTTTCAGCATGAAAACGACCAAAGTCTTTACGATATCTTTAAAGACTACACGATATTTGACACCATTGCCGGAGCTCAAAAAAAGGAGGAGATCCATTGGTTAACAGATTTTATTTTAAGCACTACAGCACTTAACACATTAACTTCAGGGCAGAAGGTCTTTTTATCATTTCATCCATCAAAATCTGACAGTCTCCATTTTCTATGGTCCATGCAATTAAAAGAGACTTTAAATGAAGAGGAAATAAGGAGTATTTTAGCAAAGGACACCTCCAATCAGGTTGTTAAATCCCAGGAAACAGGACAAAATATATTTCTAATAAAGAATAAAACACTTAATCGGGCCTTTTACCTTGCCGTAGATAAAGGAATTGCCAGAGGCAGTTTTAATAAAGACATTCTTTTTCGGAGTTTGGATAAGAAGTCAGAAAAGATCGACCCGGAATTTATTAAAATAATAAACGAAGGAATCAGGAAAGACGAAAATGCGTTGGCCAACCTATTTATAAATTACAAAAAACAAGGGCTGTTAAGGCCGTTTTTCAGAAAAGATCTTAGCGGTAACTTTGAAATATTTAAGGTTTTTCCTGGCTATTCAAGCTTAACGATGAATTATAAAAGTGATGCTCTGATGTTTAACGGGCTAACGAATATTTCAGAAATAAACAATTCCTATTTAAAACTATTCCTGAGCCAGGCCCCAGTAAAAAACACTATTAAACGAATCCTACCTTACAATACATCAAACTCAGTGGTCTATGGTTTATCAAAGTACAAGAAATTTCATGATGAGCTGAGCAGTTTATTTAAGGCAAGAAAGGAACTTGACACACTTAATAAGCAAATTGAGCTGATCACTACCGAGACAGGTGTGAATCCTGATCGCGATATTAAGAAATTGTGGGGCAATGAACTATCTGTCATGCAGCTTTCTACTTTTGAAAATCTGGTTATAATTAAGGTGACAAATGGCACACAGATGCAATTTTTTCTTGACCCTTTAAGTTCATCCTATTCTGAACCGATCAAAAAAATAAATTACAGTAACCTTTTTTACTATTATTGGGGTGACCCTTTGAAAAAATATCCGAAACCCTTTTACATGATCACTGATAATTTGCTCATACTATCTAATTCACCAGGTACATTGCAGCGTTATCTTAAAGACTATAATTCAGAAAGGTTCCTTCTTAGAACAGAAGCATTCATACAATTCGATCAGCTTGTTGGCGACCAAAGCAATATTTCGTTCATATTACACTTGAACAATTCGGCAAGCCTTCTGAAAAATCTATTGAAACCCAACTATGCTAAGAACTTCGGGTTAAACAATCATGGATTAAAGGATCTTTATGCGCTTTCATATCAACTGGCGAGCAATAAAGATCATTTTTTCACAAATTTTTACACAGGATATAAAAACCTTGCACCAACGCCGGAACCAGTATTATCCGTAGATAGTATAAAGAGCAAATAATTAAAGAATGATCAGAATTCAGAGAAACAGCATCAACTTTTTTAAAACATCACTATGGACGATCATTTTATTGGTTACATTCAGCAGCGCTTATGCTCAGCAATTTTCCCTTTATAACAGCCGCACTCTTTATGACAGCTTTGAGAACCCATCTCAAAGAGCTTATCAGGTAGATACCAGTCGCCGGTTTGCATTTAATTTTTTTATACCAACGATTAGCATAAACAGCTCTTTTTCAGGACCTGCACAACCCGCATTAAAAACACTGATCTATGATGGAGTATTTAATGGCCGGGATATTACAATAGGGGAAAATAAGCGAAATACCCTCACATTGAATTCAAATAATTATGTGGCGATGCTGCGTATGTTAAAGTCGGTAAAGAAGTACCAGGAAATGGGTTTGTCATGGCAGATCCGTAATGATGGAAGGGCTGAGGTAACCAATGAAGTATTTGCTGTCTTCGACGATTACAAGATCTTTAACTCAAGCACTTTACAGGATCTTTTCAATGTAAATGGTTATAATCAATCTTACCACCAATTTAGTTTCACCTACCGGCAGAATTATACAAAGCGCCTGGCAATTGGTGCAAAATTTAGCCTGCTCAGCGGCATAAGTTATACTACGATGAAGGTTCGGCAGTCTGAGATAAATATTGATGAATCAGCAGACATTATCGATGTTTCAGTTAGGGGCACCTTGCGATCGAGTTTTAAGTTTGATGATTTCCAGAGGAAAATGGTGAATCCAAATTTCAAAAACCCTGGATTATCAATAACTGCAGGTGCCAGTTATAAATTACGGGATGGCTGGTTTGTCCTCGGTAATTTGAAGGATGTTGGATTTATTAAATGGAGTAAGGATTCTTATGAGTATAACTTTGATACCGGAAAGATATTCATTGAAAATGCATCAAATCAAAGTGCAGATAACAGACTTGCAGACAGTCTGGATAATAGAATAAGTTCAATTTCAATAAACAAATCTTATATAAGTGCAATAAATGGCAAGGCAGAGATCCTGATCAATAAAGATTTCGGGAATTACCGTCCCAATTTGATCCTATCAAAAAGCATATATTATAAAGGTGGAGATATTGCTTTGGTTAATAACTACCATTATAAAAATTATGTATTCACCGGAATGGCAGATTATAATACCAATGGTTTTTTGCAGCTAGGCGGACAATTCATGATTAAAACACCGAATGTTGAATTCTATATGGGAAGTGATCATTTTGTTAAGTCATTTGAAATATTAAAGACCTTCTACAAGAATGAAACTACCTATTCGGATGGATATAACGGTGCATCATTTTATATGGGATTTGCTTTAAAATTTGGCAGAGTATTGGAACATCAGGCCAATGCAACGCAGATACCGGGCTTTATGAAAGATCCAGGCAGTGGATTTATTAGACGACTAATAGGAAAAAAAGATTAGAGAGCTCCTTTTTTTGATGTAGTGAAAAGAAAATCCTTTAAATAAAATGGTTCGAAATAAGCCAGATTTTCAAATTCAGAATCACGAAATTTTTTCGAGGTTAAAGAATTTAAATGAGATGCAGATGTGGAAAAATCAATGAAATTAATGTTAGGTTGATCTGCAAAAAGCACTTTGAACTTATCAGAGCCGTCACCAAAAAGAAAGAGCTCCTGCTCTCTGAATTCAAAAAATGAATCAATATCAATAATCTTTGCACTGACTGACTCAACAACACTAAGATCCTTTCGGTATATGCCAGTATAGACTTCCATCCTACGGGCATCGACCATTGGAATGAGTAATCCTGAATCAGGGATATCAAAAGATTCCATTAAACCAGATGCCATTGCTGCTATGGTATCAATACCAATTAAGGGTATATCAAGGGCATAGCATAAGCCCTTAGCGGTAGAAACACCAATTCTCAAGCCAGTATATGACCCGGGTCCTTTACTAATTGCAATAGCCCGAAGATCCGAATACTCCTTTTCAGACTTTGACATCACTTCATCAATAAAGAGGGTGATATGGCTGGCATGTATATTACGCTCATTAACCTCCTTTACTGCTATGATGTTTCCGTTCTCAGCCAAGGCTACAGAACAGGTAGTTGTTGCAGTTTCAAGAAGTAAAATCAATTGATCATTCATAGATACAAAGGAGCGAAATTATATACAGATTAAAAAGATCATGGTACAGGATCATGCCCATGTCCACCCCATGGATGGCAGCGGCCAATACGTTTTAAAGTTAGCCAGCCTCCCTTAAACGGACCATGTTTCTTAATCGCTTCAACCCCGTAATGAGAGCAGGTTGGAGTAAAACGGCATGATTTTCCAAGAATGGGTGAAATTAAATACTGATATATCCATATCAGAAATAAGAAGAACGTGGAAAATATCTTTTTTATAAGCCTATTCAACATGATTGCTCAGATATATTCTTTTTTAAACGCAGCAATGCATTATTAAATTTCTTTTCCATCGAAGCATATTCAGCAATTTCATTCCCGATGTAATTAATACCGAGTATTATTTTTTCTGATCGTTCATTAAGGAAAGGAAAAAGATCTTCTGATTTATGAAGCCGGTAAATTTCACGAATTCTGCGTTTAAGCAAATTTCGATCTACAGCACGTTTGAACCTTTTTTTAGGCACACTAATAAGTACCTGAACAGGAATATCTGAATCAACTTCAGAAGAGATCCAGATGATACGGAAGGGATAAACTAAAAAAGAAGAACCGTTATGATAAAGCTTTTCTATAAGCTTAATATTACATAACCGTTCTTTCTTTGTAAAACTGTTCATTTTGATTGTTATTTAGCCTGATTGACAAGCAGATATTGGTCTGCAAAATCGTAAAAGGCTACGAAAATACAATCAAAATTATGCTTTATGTCGACGTTCGTCAGATACAGATAGTCTCTTTCTACCCTTAGCTCTTCTAGAAGCTAATACTCTTCTTCCGTTTGCACTGCTCATACGTTCTCTAAATCCGTGCTTATTTCTTCTTTTTCTTTGAGAAGGCTGGAATGTTCTTTTCATGACTTTTTAATCTATTATTACTCTAAAAAACAGGAGTGCAAATATAAGCTTGATTTTTCACAATTCAAACAGTTGATTAAAAATATCCTTATCTTTCTTGAAAAACGAATTTCTCACAATCAGATTTATGAAATTAAAATCCCTGTTTCTGCTTTTATTGCTTTCAAATATAGCCTTTGCGCAGCTTAAAACCGAAAATTATAAAATTTATAATACTCAATCCAAAAGCATTTGCTCATTGGAGGACATGATCAAAAGTCTTGCGCTTGCAGACGTAGTATTTTTCGGTGAGGAGCATAATGATCCAACAGGCCATCAGCTTGAATCAGATGTGCTTCAAAAGCTTCATCAGTTAAACGGCAAAAAACAGATCCTTTCGATGGAAATGTTTGAAAAAGATATACAGCAGGTTATGAATGAATATCTGCAAAACCTGATACGTGAAAAGAATTTCATTAAAGAAGCCAGGGCCTGGAATAACTATAATGATTATAAACCGATGATAGAATTTGCAAAGGAAAAGGAACTTGCTGTAATTGCTGCAAATCCGCCAAACCGCTATGTAAATCTGGTTACACGTAAGGGATTATCAGCCTTGAACTCGCTTGACAGATCAGCAAAAAAATGGCTGCCACCTCTGCCAATTGATACTGCAACAGGTGCCTATTATAAAAATTTTCTTAAAACTATGGGTGGCCATACAGTACCGGGAATGGAGATATATCAGTCACAAAACCTTTGGGATAGCGGAATGGCTCATTCCATTTTTCAAAACCTGAAGAAAAACAAAGGGGGCAAGGTCTTTCATGTGCTGGGCCGTTTTCACAGCGACGAGAAGCTAGGCACTATGGCTAAATTATTAAAATACAATCCCCGATTGAAGCTTTCAAATATTTCAAGTTTCTCGGACAAGTCATTTAATGAGCCCGACTGGAGCAAATTCTCTCATCTCGGAGATTTTGTTATAATCACCAACCCTGATTTGAAAAGGACTTTTTAATTATTTATTCTGCTGCTTCAACAGATCCCTGATCTCAGTTAAAAGAGCTTCCTCAGGTCCAGGTGCTGCCGGTGCTGCAGGGGCTGCTTCTTCTTTACGCTTAAGTGAATTAATGGTCTTAATGACAGCAAAAATACAAAAGGCTACGATCAGGAACTGGATTACAGCATTAATGAAATTTCCATAACGTATAGCCACCTCCTCCACTTTACTGACAGCATCAGCTGAAATAAGGACTATTTTCTTTTCAGAAAAATCAACTCCACCCATAATAAATCCCAAAGGCGGCATAAGAATATCATCAACCAATGAAGTAATTATCTTTCCGAATGCAGCGCCAATGATCACACCGACTGCTAAGTCAACAACATTACCTTTGGAAATAAATTCTTTAAATTCTTTAATGATGGCCATATATTTCTTTATATAATAGTTTACAATCTAAAGTAATCTTAATCTTAAAATAAACAAAACCATTTTTCTTTAAAACCTGATACATAATTTACATTAAGAATGCATCATACACCAATATTTGTGTAATTTTACGTGACAAATCAAATTATGTTAAGACAAAATCTTCAGCAAAAGCTTCTTCAAAAACTTTCTCCCCAACAAATTCAATTTATTAAGCTGTTGCAGGTTCCAACTGTATCGCTTGATACAAGAATTAAAGAAGAGCTGGAAGATAATCCTGCACTTGAAGACCTTAGTCTTGCAAACATGAATGAGCCGGTTGAAGATTATCCTGACCGGGATCCTGACGATAATTTCAACTCTGAAGATAGTCAGGAAAGTTCAGATGAGTTCAATGTAGATGACTATTTGCAGGACGACAACATCAACGACTTCGGTTCCAAATATGAGCAGAATGGAGATGATGATGAAGAACGCAAAGAGATCCCTATAGCCGTACAAAGTTCATTTTTTGAAAGCCTTCAGGCACAGCTTGACCTTGTACCATTATCCGATAAAGATTTCAGAATTGGCCAGCAAATAATTGGCAGTCTTGATGATGACGGTTACCTGAGACGCCCAATAACTTCATTAATCGATGATCTGGCCTTTTCGCAGAACGTATTTGCTGAGGAAGAGGAAGTTCTGGAAATGCTTAAAGTAATCCAATCATTTGATCCGGCCGGAGTTGGGGCCAGAGATCTGCAGGAATGTTTATTAATTCAACTTAGAAAAAGAGAACAAACTCCTTTTGTAAGAAAAGCGATTAGAGTAGTTGAGGATTTTCTGGAAGAGTTCACTAAAAAACATTACGATAAACTTGAACGTTCCCTGAATATGGATTCAGAGGAACTAAAAGAAGTTGTTAATGAAATTCTTAAACTAAATCCGAAACCCGGCGATTCGAATGCTGTAACCACGAAGCAGCTCCAAATTATTCCTGATTTTCATATCAGCAA
>Ga0123337_10006809_pt1 | contig 10812 bp, 7 predicted proteins | sample frozenSSSSmetaG_FD_89792 | JGI IMG/M metagenome (GOLD analysis project Ga0123337, IMG submission 89792) | Glacier valley bacterial and archeal communities from Borup Fiord, Nunavut, Canada, to study Microbial Dark Matter (Phase II) -... | ecosystem: Environmental > Aquatic > Freshwater > Ice >...
GGCAGATAGCAAGATGATCGATGCCCGCCACGCATGCTTCTGCGCCGCGTTGCGATCCCTGAGCACCCGTTCAAGCCGAAGCCGGTCAGGCGGTGAAACTTCAAACTTGATCCCAGTGCGCATTTCACTGAATCGCATGATCCAAGCGCAATGGGAATCCCAAAACCGGACTCGTCCGTCTGGCGGGATCCACTAGCTTGCCGAAGACCGCACGTGCGCGGGTGGGAGAAGGCCAGCGATCACGCGCCGACATGGATCGAGCTAGACGGTCACTGATGGCCGGTAGCTGACTGGCCGATTACCGGCGGTCAGTCATGCAATGCAATGCAGACCTTCGTTCAGTTCTCTCTCTCGCGACAGGTATGACCCACAAACCGACACTCAGCGCGCCTGCGTCGTTTCCCGAAACCGGCCATGCGTTCATGTTCCCGCACGAAGCTCGTTGACGCGTTCAGCGGCCAAACGAGGGATTTGCATGAGTTGACCTCCGTCGCTGAGGTGTAGACGCACTCAAACTGAACGCTATCTCAGCTTGGGGGGTGTGCGATCCTTCTGACGACAGTAGAGTTGCGCCACGTCGGGCAGCAAATCAGGTGGACCAGGAAATGATCATGACCGCGGCGCAAATTAGGTCTGCCATGCTCTATCTCGTTGTCGCTTCCGGGGGCGCGACGGCAGCCCCCACGACACAGCAGGAGGCGGACGCTTATACACGCTACGAGCTGCTCGCGCCCGCAACGCACCGCTTCCGCATCACCTACGAGATTACAGCCACGACCGCCGGCGCCGCTGATTACTACAATCCCATTCGTCCCGGCAGTGTCGCTTCCGACGAGCACGTAAACGATCGGGCGACAGGCTTGCCGCTCGCCTTCAGCGAGGTGGACGGCATCGCTGCCGCTCGTGGTGGCGTGCCGGATGCTAAACCTTCGGATCGCTACATCGCGGTGCATCTGCGCCGTCCGGTGCCACTGGGCGGCGGAGCTCGCATGCTGATCGAGAAGACCTACCTCGACGTAGCGAGCTATCACGCCGGCCAAGCCGACGAGATCGTCTTCGAGCGCTCGCTAGGCATCAAGCGCAATGCCGTGGTGCTGCCGGAAGGCTATATGCTTACCGCTTGCAATTACCCATCGCAGGTACTTCGCCAGGCTGATGGCCGGATTGAAGTCGCCTTCTGGAACAACACGCCGGCAGCTGCACCACTTAGGCTCGTTGCGCGTCCCGCTGCAGCAACACAGGGCAAGTCCACGGCCGCCGTGACGAAGCTGTTCGACGAACGCGCTCACCAGAACCGCAACATCGTCTATCGCCTTGATCAACCCGAAATGCACAGCTTCGCGTTGACCCATGACTACACTGAGACCCGGCCCGGCGTCGGCACCTACGTCAACATCGTACGAGCCGGCAGCACCGCCCGCGATCCGTCCGCAACCGATCTTGACACCGGCGAGCGGTTGCCTGCGCACGAGGTGCGCGGCGAGGCGGTCCGGGCTGCCGAGCCGGACGCCTCCGATGTCACGGCGGACACGGTGGCTATTCTGTTCGATTTCGCGCCTGTAAGACCAGGCGCCAGCCGCCGCCTGCGAATCGCAGAAACCTATACTGACCAGCAACGCTATGGTGTGATCAAGGGAGAACTCTTCTGGCACCGCTCGCTGGGTCGCGCTGAAAATGCTGTAATCCTGCCAGCTGGCTCGGAGCTAACCAACAGTTCGGCACCCGCCGTTGTAAGCACCGTCGATGATGGCCGCGTTCGGCTCGACTTCATCAACCCACGCAACGACGAAATTGACACCTTCATCACAGCTCGCCGTCGCCTTTAGCCCGCGTTAGCGACGATCAGGGGAGTGCGTACACAAGCCGGTTGGCCTCCACGCTTCTCCTTAGACGGCTCGTTAGACCCATTATCCGCCTTTCAAAGGCGTCGTTCCGCTTACCAGAATCGGTCATCCGTTCATCTTGTTCTACGCCGGTTCTGCAATTGCGAAAGTGCCAGCTGATCTCACCCCCCCACCTCACAGCATAATCTCAAACGTTCCGTCGCGTCCATGTCTCCCCCAATACACACAGTCACCACGTCCAGCTTCGCGCCGCGGCGGCGTCCCTCGATCAGGAGATTTCCCGTCAGCCGTGCGCCGGACATGCCGTAGGGGTGGCCGATCGAGAGCGCGCCGCCGTCCACATTGAAGATCGCCGGATCGATGCCCAGCCGCTCGCGGCTATAGAGCGTCTGTACCGCGCACGCCTCGTTAAGCTCCAACGGATCGATGTCCGCGACGCTCAGCCCGTGCCGCGCGAGCACCTTGCGCACCGCGACGATCGGCCCGACGGGCACCGGGGAGTGATCTTGATTGCATCCCCGATCACGTGGCGACGTGCGCCCCGTCGTGCAATGGCTGCGCGGCGGCGAGGTGGAGCGCATCGACAAGCGCCAGTTCGGCAGCCCCGGCGTGGCTGTCCGCGACCGTGGCGAAGGCATCGACCCACTTGGCGGCCACGTCGGCCGCGGTAGGTGCCGCGACATGGCCGACTTCGGTGGTGATCGCGTAAACCGCCGCCGTGCCCCCCGCCTTGGCGGTATCGGCAGCGGGCCTGCCGACATCGGTGCTGTGCGTCGCTGCGCCGGAGGTTGCGGCTACGGGATCGACCGGCACCGCGCTGAGTGCGGCGGCAACGGCGGCTGCGGGCGTCACGGTGACTTTCACTGCCTCCGTGACACCGTTCACGCCGTCGGACACGCGGATGGTGAGATCATAGATATTGTCCATGCCCTGATCGAGCGGGTGCGCAAAATCGGGGGCCTTTAGGAAACTCAGCGCGCCGCTGCTGGCATCGACCTTGAAAAGCGCGCCATCGGGGCCGCCCGCGAGTGAAAAGGTGAGTTTGGTACCAATATCGTTGTCGGTCGCGGTGATCGCGAGGCCGGTATTGACCTGACCGCTCGGCACCGAGACCGAGGTGGGACCGGTGAAAACGGGCGGCTCGTTGACGTTCAAGACGTTGACCGCGATCGCCTGGCTGACCGTGCCGCCATGGCCGTCCGAGGCGCTGACAGTAACATGATATTGGTTTTTGAAGCCCGCATCCTGCGGCATCTCGAAAATCGGCGGTGATTTAAAGCTGAGTGCGCCCGAAGTGGTGTCGATCGTGAACAGCGCTCCGTCAGGCCCGCCAGCGATGGCGAAAACGGGCGTGTCGCCCGCATCCGGATCGGTCGCGCTGACGGTGAGGACGGACGTGGTGATATGTTCGTTGACGCTGACCGATGCGGGCGACGTGATTACGGGCGGATGATTGACGTGGGTAACCGTGACCGCCAGGTCCTCTGTGGTGACGAATTTGCTGTCGGTGACCTGGACGGTGAGATTGTAGACATTGTCATGCCCCTGATCGAGGGGATTGGCGAAACTCGGCGCGCTGTTCCAAGTCAAAACACCGCTATTCTGGTCCAGATGGAACAGCGCGGCGTCCGGCCCGCCCACGATCGAATAGACGAGCGGATTGAGCGTGCCGTCCGCGTCGGTCGCGTGGACCGTGAGGCCCGTGGTCGTGACATCTTCGGGTGTACTGATCGCGGTGGGCGAGACAAGGACGGGCGCGTTGTCATTGACGTTGGTGACAACAATCTGGACGGTCTGCGTTCCGGTGCCGTTCTTATCGATCGCGGCGACGTTGACGACATAATCGTTGTTGTGCCCGGCATCGAGCGGGGCTTCGTAATTCGGTGACGACTTGAATGACAGCGCGCCGCTATTGGCATCGATGCTGAAGAGATTTGCGTCCGCGCCGCCTTCGATCGCGTAGGTGATCGGGCCGCCATTGCCCGCCGCGTCGCTCGAGACGATGGTGAGCGCAGCCGCAGTGCCATTTTCGGCAAAACTTGCGCTCGCCGGTGAGGAAATCGCCGGACCAACGGGCGCGAGCACCTGCACGTCCAGGTTCTGCGACGTTACATGCAACGTATCGGAAACGCTGACTGTGATCAGATAATGGTTATCGTGATTGAAATCCATCGGATTTGTAAAGCTTGGCGGAGACTTGAAGCTGATCGCGCCAGTACGCGGATCGACCGTCAGCAGCGCCGCATCGGGCCCGCCGGTGATCGAGAAGGTGAGCGGGTTCAAGGTTCCGTCCGGATCGGCGGCCGTGACGCTGAGCCCCGTTGCGGTCACATTCTGCGGGACCGAGATCGACGAGGACGAGGTGAAGTAGGGCGAGTTGTCGTTGACGTTAGTGACGGCGACATGGATAGTCTGCGTCGACGTATTTCCGTGTCCGTCGTCCGCCTTCACGGTCAGATCATAGCCGTTGTTCTTGCTCGTGTCTTGCGGCATTTCATAATCTGGTGCCGTCTTGAACGCGAGCAGCCCGGTATTGGGGTCGATCGTGAACAGCGCCGCATCGGGTCCGCCGCTGATCGAGTAGGTGACCGTCACCCCCGGTTCGGGATCGGTCGTCGTCACCGTCAGGCCCGTCAGCATCTGATTCTCGGCGACGCTGATCGACGCGGGCGAGGTGAAGGTGGGCGGCGTGTCGATCAGATTGGTGACCGTAACCGTCACTTCCTGCGTGACCGTGTGCGCGCTGTCGCTCACGCCGACCTGAACATGATACACGTTCATCTTGCTGGCATCGAGCGGCTTCTCGTAATTGGGCGCGTTGCGGAAGGCGAGTACGCCCGTGGTTGGGTTGATCGTGAAAAGTCCCTGATCCGGACCGCCAGTAATCAGATAGGTGAGCGGGTTTAGCGTTCCATCGGCATCGGTCGCATGGATGACGATGCTCGTGTTGGCGGTGTTCTCGGGAATAGAAACCGATGTCGCGGCGGTATCGAGCACGGGCGCATTGTCGTTGACGTTGAGCACCTGGACGGTGACGGCCTGTGTTGTCGTATTGACGCCATCGCTGACGGCAACGGTCAGGGCATAATTATTGTCGTGGGTCGAGCTCAGCGGCGCCTCGAAATTCGGCGCGCTGATCCAGGTGAGCATGCCCGTAGCGGGATCGATCTTGAACAGTGCCGCATCGGCCCCGCCCGAAATCGAATAGGTCAGCACGGTGCCCTTATCGGTATCGGTCGCGGTGACGGTAAGCCCCGTGCTCGCGTTGTTCTCGTTTTGCTGCACGGTCGCCGCCGACGTGATATTGGGCGGCTCGTTAACGTTGGTGACGTTAATCGTGAACGTCTGCGAGGCGGACGTGGTCCCGTCGACCGCGTTCACTGTCACGGTGTAGCTGTTGTTCGGATTGGTCGTGGGCGGCGTGTCGTAAACGGGCGCGGATTTGAATGTAAGCGCACCCGATTTGGCGTCGATCTTGAAATCGCCCGCGTCCGCGCCGCCCGTGATCGAATAGGTGACGCCCTTGCCCGCCGGATCGGTCGCGAAGACGTTCGCGACGGCGATCTGCCCCTCAGGCGTGCTGATCGCGGCGGCAGTGGAGAAGACCGGATTGCCCGGCGGGGCGCTCTTGCTGCCGCCGCCCGCGAGCGCCGCCCCTGCGCCGCCGCCGAGCGCGACCACGCCGAGCACGATCGGCAGTGTGTGGCCGTGGCCATGATGCATGTCGGGCGGAATGGCGACCCACTGGTCGAGCGCGCTCACCCCCTCTGGGGTCAGCAGGATCGCGCCATCGGCCCCGTGCGCCACCTGATATGCGGGCAGCGTCACCGTCTGGCCGGTCTGCAACTGCACCTGCAGATTGCCATTGGACAACTGCTTGTATGCCTTGACCGTGGCGAAGGATTTGATCGGCGTGCCCTTGGACGCCTCGGCGGCTTGCTGCGCGAGCGCGCCCTCGCTCGCGAGCATGGCGGCGAGGGCGGCGGTGGTGGGAACCAGAGCTTCGGCGGCCGTCCGACGGCGGCGCGCAATGCCGCCGACCCGATCAGTAACAAGCGCGGACGTTTGATCGTTCATCGAAGTTCCCCCTCGCCAGTGCCCGGTAAACACCGGCTCGGGCACGAAACACAGACCTAGCGCTAGCGGTGCGCGCGGGCTCTGCCAAGGGGTGATACGCTCAGTCGGGCCCGGCCGACTGGATTCGCCCTGTCAGGCGCTTGAGCGTGAGGCGCGCGAGCATCAGTTGCGTGCGCGCGTCGATCTCGGCGAGGTGACGATCATATTCGTCGCGGCGCGCCTCCAGAAGCCCGGTCAGCGTCACCAGGCCCTGCGCATATTCGCGGTCGATCGCATCCGCGCGCGCTTTGGCCGCGTTGAGCGCGCGCGCCTGGAGGCGGCCGATCGTCTGCAAACGCGCGGCGCGCTCGGCAGCGGTGGCGACATTCTGATCGACCTGCTGGCGCGCGACCCCCACTGCGAACGCGGCGGCGGCGGCATCCGCCTCAGCCGCCTGGACGCGGCCGCGCAGCGATCCGCCGCTGAACAGTGGCGTGGAGACATTGAAGCCCAGCCGATTATATTCGCGGTTCGTCGACAGGCTGGTCAGCCCGTAATCATACGCGGTGGTCCCGCCGATGCTGATGTCTGGCAACCCCTCGCGCTTCAGGCGGCGCGCATCGATCATCGCCGCGCGCGCGGCCGCCTCCGCCGACTTGATCGCGGGATCGGCCGCGCGCGCCTCGGCGATCGCGCGCTCGGGATCGAGCCCGGGCATCGCGCCCAGGTAATCGGGGATCGACGCGGCCGCGACGCAAGGCGGCACCGGCCCGATGATCGCCGCGAGCTCGGCGCGTTGCGTTGCGACGCCGAGCGCCTCGTCCGCCTCGGTGGCGCGCGCGCGGGCATATTCGGCCTCTATGCCGGCGGCCTCGGAGGAGCGCAGCAGGCCGGCATCGAGCCGACGCTGGGCGAGCGCGGCGTCCTTCTCGTAATAGCTCGCGATCGCCCCGGCGGCGGCGGTCCGCTCCTCGCCCGAGGCTATCGCAATCAGGCGGCGGCCGGCTTCGTCGGCGGCGGTCAGCCGCGCGTCGGCGGTGTCGAACGTGGCGGCTTCGGCGCGCGCATCGGCGGCATGGCGGCGCAGCGCTCCCCGGCCAAAGTCATACACACGCTGGCTGAGCTGGAGGCCGACGCGGTTATCGAACTGATTGTCCGCGCGGATGCCATCGCCCACGCCCGAACGGTTGAACGCCTGAAGCTGGGGCAGCGCGGTGCCGCGTTCGGTCTTGGCGTCGGCGAGCGCACGCGCCGCGAGTGCGCCCGCGCGGCCCGCGCGCGGATCGGCGGTCTGCGCGCGCGCGATGGTCGCGGCCATCGTCAGGCACTCGCCGGACCTGGGCATCACCGGGACCGGGACCGGGGCGGGCGCGGGCAGCGGTGCGGCCGCGAGCATCAGCACGGCGACCGACGCCCTCAGGCCGCAACGCGTCACAGGCCGCGATCGATCATGTCGCTGACAGGCTCGACGAGGTAGGACAGGAAAGTCCGTCGCACGCCCGAATCGATCGATGCTTCTACCGGCATGCCCGGTGTCAGGCGGAAGCGGCGCGTCAGTTCGGGCGGGGGGCTCAGCTGGAGGCGCGCTTCATAATAGCTTGTATTAGTCTCGCGGTCGGTCTTGAGGTCGGCGGAGACGTCGAGCACGCGGCCTTCCATGCGCGGCGCGGTCCAGCTTTTCGCCACCGTCAGGCGTGCTCGCACCGGCAGGCCGGGAGAGACCGCGTCGCGCTGTTGCGGCTTGACGCGCGTGACTGCGATCAGCGTCGGCGAGCCCGGCACGATCTCCATGATCGGCTCGCCCGGTTTTATCACGCCGCCCAGCGTCTGGAAGGCGAGATTGAGGACCTTGCCCGATTGCGGCGCGCGGATGACGGTCCGGTCGAGTACGTCCTGCGCCGCGCGCAGCCCCTCCTCGGCCTTCTGCAATTCGGTGCGGTTCTTTAGCAGATCGTTGGAGAGATCGCGCAGGAACTCGGCGCGCGCTTTCAGGCGCTCCTGTCCCGCCTGGCTCGCTTCGCCCAGTTCGCCGCCGCGCTCGGCCGAGATGCGCGCGAGTTCGGTGACGAGCGAGGCTTCCTGCTGTTCGAGCTCGTCGACGCTGTCGCGGCGGATTAGATGATCGGCCAGTAGGCGGCGGCGCTCGGCCAGATGCTGGCGTACCAGCCCGAGCGAGCGCTCGACGGCGGCCATCTGGCCCTGTTTCGCCGAAGCATTGTCGATCATCGCGGTGCGCTTGGCGTCGATGACCGAGCTGTCGGCGGTGAACGCGCCGCGCTGCTGCGTGAACAGCCGCTGCTGCTCGGCGTGGATGTCGGCCAGCCGGTCGGGAGCGACCCCCAGCCCGGCGGTGGTGCTGAAGGCGAGGTGCCCCTTGCCGGTGTTGAGGGCAATCAGCCGATCGAGGCTGGCGCGCAACGCGGCGACCTGCTGCGCGAACTGGTCGCGCTCGGCGCGCGCGCGCAAATCGTCGAGCACGACGAGCACATCGCCCGCGCGCACGACCGTGCCCTCGCGAACGTTCAGCTTCTGAACGATCCCGCCTTCGAGATGCTGGACGACCTTGCGGTTGCTCTCGGCCACAATGCGACCGGGGGTGGAGACCCCCTCCGCGATCGGCACCGTCGCCCCGAACAGCAGGAAGCCGCCGAGGCCGATCAGGCAGATAAGGCCGCTGTTGGTCGCGGGACGGTCATCCAGAACGAAGGCGCGCATCAGCTCGCCTTCGCGAGCGTGACGGGCTGCGTCTGCCGCAGATATTCGTCGCGGCTCATCCGCCGACTCCCACGCGCCGAGAGTTCGAGCACGTCGGTTGCCGCTGCGAGCAGGCGGCCATCATGCGTGGCGATCACCAGGATCCGTCCCTCGCGCGCGGAGGCACGCATGACATTGGCAAGCGCCGCCGCGCCCGCCGCGTCGAGATTGGCGCTCGGCTCGTCGAAGATCAACAGCACGGGATCACCGTAAACCGCGCGCGCGAGCGCGACGCCCTGGCGTCCGCCGATCGAGAGCGGCGCGCCCCCGGGGCCGAGCAGTGTGTCATATCCATGCGGTAGCGCCAGAATGGCCTCATGCACGCCGACCGCGCCCGCGGCGGTGAAAACGGCTTCGTCCGGACCGCGCCGCATCCGCTCGATATTCTCGCGCACGCTGCCCGGCAGCAGATCGCCGGTCTGCGGCTGATAGCCGAACCAGCGACCGCGATCGGTGGCGTCCCACCCGTGGATATCGCGCCCGCCGAGCGCGACACGCCCGGCGAACGGCAAGGCCGCGCCCGCTAGCGTCGCCAACAAAGTACTTTTGCCGATCCCGCTCGGGCCGACTACGAGCATTACCGTGCCAGGATCGAGCATCAGCTCCATGGGTTTCAGCAGCCCCGCCGTAGCCCCCGGCGGCGCGACTTCGAGCGCATGCGCGACGAGCGGACCTTGCGGGCGCGGCAGTGGCGTCGCCGCGTCGGCGGGTTCGCGCCGGCGCAGCAGCGGCTGCAGCGCGCGCCACGCCTCGCGTCCCTTCAGGAACGGCCGCCAGCCCGCGATCGCCCCATCGATCGGACCCAGTACGCGGCCGGACAGGACCGAGGAGGCGATGATCGCTCCCGCGCTGACCTCCTGCTTCAGTACGAGCCATGCCGCCGTCCCCAGCACCAGCGATTGCAGCATCTGCCGCAGCGCGCGCGACGTCGACCCATAGCGTCCGGCCGAACGTCCCGCATCGAGAGCGGCCTCCGCGGCCCCCGCGCGCAACATGCGCCAGCGCGGCTCAAGACCGGACGCCATGCCGAGCGAGCGGACGACGCCGTCCGACCGCGCGATGCCCCCCAAATAGCCGCCCGCAATTGCCTCGCGCCGCGCCGTGTCGCCCACCAGCGGCTCGGCTGCGCGCTCCGCCGCGAGCGCCAGCAGGATCAGCACCACCGCGCCGCCCACCGTCAGCCAGCCCAGCACCGGGTGGATCAGGAACACCGCGACCGCAAAAAGCGGCGCGAAGGGCGCGTCGAAAAGCGGCTGGATCACCCCACCGCCGAACAGCGCCTGAACGCGGCCAAGATTGACCGCCTGCGTCTCGAGCACTGTGCCACCTGCCGCAAGCCCGCCAGCGAACACGCGGCGCTCGAACAATCGGCCAAGGCGTTCGCCCATCAGGCTGAAGACACGCCTGCGGCCGGCGTCGGCGGCGGCGTAAATGCCGAACAGAAAAATCGTTAAAAGCGTGAGCAGGATCAGCGTCTCGACCGAGCCCGACGCAAGCACCCGGTCATAGACCTGCAGCATGTACAGCGGCGAGACGAGCAGCAGCACGTTGTAGGCCAGGCTGAACAGTGTGGCGGCGTTGATGTGCGCGTAAAGCGCGCGCCGCACCTCACGCCCGGGTGTCTCGCCTGTCTCGCTCATGTACGCCGTGCCCACCCCATGAACGTGGCCAGGAAAACTCGCCCGCCCGTTCCACCCCACCAGCTTTTAACTCGTGACCAGAATGCGCTAACAAGCGCAAGTGGGCCCGGCAATGGCAAATGCGATCGAGCCTCGACGCGATCGAACTATTTGCGAGTAGCCTGATGCTGGCGGTCTGCCCGCCATGACTGGTCGGGTTGCATCACTGGTTAAGGTGCATCTCATCGCCATTTCGGGGCCACCGGCCGCTGAGCGAAGCTGCTGTGTGGGCGCGGTGGGTGGCCTCATCTCCATCAACCGCATCGTCGGCCAGACCTTGGGCGCGACGCTCGTCGCCGCCCTGCTCGCGCGCGGCCTCGGCAGTGGCCCCACCGCGCCGCTGATCGCCGCCGGCCTCGCGACCGTGGCCGGCCTCTGCACCGCGACCCGCTCTTCGCGGGCGAGCCCACCCGCAGCGTCACACAGGAACCGCCGCTTTAGGGTTGAATCATGAATGGACGGCCGCTCCCGACCAACCC
>Ga0123337_10006813_pt1 | contig 10806 bp, 12 predicted proteins | sample frozenSSSSmetaG_FD_89792 | JGI IMG/M metagenome (GOLD analysis project Ga0123337, IMG submission 89792) | Glacier valley bacterial and archeal communities from Borup Fiord, Nunavut, Canada, to study Microbial Dark Matter (Phase II) -... | ecosystem: Environmental > Aquatic > Freshwater > Ice >...
GAACGAGCGCCGTCAGCGCGGCGGCGACGGCGGCGACGAGGAAGAGCGCCGTCGGGGAGAACCACACGAGCAGCAGGCCGCCCAGAGCGAAGCCCACCACCTGCGTGACGCCTACCGCGAGGTTGAGGGTCGCCCGACCGAGCACGAAGCCGTCGGGCGGCACGATGTCGTGCAGCAGCCGCATCGTCGAGCCACCCGTCGCCGATCCAGCGAGGTAGGGGATGGCGAGCAGGGCGAAGCGCGCGCCCCACGGCAACCCGGGCAGGGTCTGCAGGAGGAAGGCGACAGCGTAGGCGAGCGGCATGACGGCAGCCGCCCGCACCGGCCGCAGGGAGTCCGAGGCACCGAGCACCGTGCTCGACCCGATGAGGCTGATGACGGGCCCGACGAACATCGCCAGGGCGGTGAGCAGCGGTGAGCCGGTGGAGGCGTAGGTCGTCGTGCCGAGGGCGAGCGACCCCAGGGAGATCGCCGCCATGGTGAGGCAGCGTGCGGCGAAGAGCACCCGGAACTCCCTGAGGGAGAAGATCTCTCGGTAGGTGCGCACGGGAAGTGACTCTGTCACCCTGTACCCCTGGTGGGGAAAGTCTTCGCGTGGAGGCGAAACATGGGTGTGTGGCGGGTAACGGCCGACCTGCTGGCGGCCAGTCGCTTCACGCTGTCGCCGCTCGCGGAGACAGTGGCCGCCATGACCGTGTTGGAGCGCCCCAACGGGCCGTGGCAGCAGGCGTTCCACGCGGCCAACGCGCCCGCCTACCACGCCATGCTCGCCGAGCACCCCGTACGACGCGAGCTGGGTGAGCGGGCGTGGCGGCCGCGGGTCGGCGACCGCCCGGGGTGGATGGCCGACTTCCTCACCATCGCCCCGACGGGCCCCGGCATGACGTTCGAGGAGGAGCTCGAGGTCGTTGCCCGGGAATGGGGTGACGTGCGGATCCGCGCAGCACTGTGGTTCGTGCGACCGGGGCGGCTGCCGGCCCTGCTGCTGCGCGACGGGCTGCTGGAGGAGCTGCTGGCTCTCTACCGGTGGGTCTGGCGGGTGACGCTCGAGGCGGACTGGCCCCGGCGGGAGCGGGTGCTGCAGGCCGACGTCGTCAGCCGCACGACGCTGCTGGCGACGAGGGGCTGGTCAGGGGTGCTGCCCACGATGGGCGCCAGCCGGGCCTGGGTCGGCGACGGACGGCTGCAGATCGACCGCTACGACCTGCCCGACCGTGACCTCTCGCACGCGACCCAGCTGTGGTTCGTGCCGATCCACGCCAACGGCTCGTGGGTGGCCTGGGAAGAGCCGGAGCGCTATGCCATCGCCTACCCGGTGACGGGCGCGCTCGCGGCCCCGGGTGCCCTGGCGGGTAGGGGCGACGGGCTGGCCCGCCTGGTCGGGGCCAACCGGGCCGGGCTGCTCGAGGCCCTCGACGACCCCCGGACGACGACCCAGCTCGCGGCGGTCTCGGGGCTGCCGCTCGGGTCGGTCGGCGGGCACCTGCGGGTGCTCCTGGACGCGGGTCTGGTGCTGCGTCGACGCTCGGGGCGCGAGGTCCTCTACTGGCGCACGGCGCTCGGCGACGCCCTCGTCGCGACGGGCCGCACCTGAGGGCTGCGGTCGTCGCGGCCGGTCCGACATGCGCGGGGCGTCGCGTCCGAAAAAGATGTCCTCGCCTTCTTCGAGCACAGACAGGGGTCGGCCTCGGTGTCGGGTACGTCGACGTCGACGTCGACGTCGACGTCCTGGCCGCCACGATGCTGAACCCGGGCTCCCGCTTCTGGACTCGGGACAAACGCCTCACCTCGGTGGCCACCCGACTCGGGGTCTCGCTCGGGGACCACCGGGCCGGCTGAGGCCAGAGCGGCTCCGACCGCCAGCACCGCAGCAGGTGGGGGCAGGAGTCAGTGCGCGACGCGCAGCCCGGTCACGGAGCCGGGGAGGGGGACCCCGGGGCGAAGGTCCGGTGCAGCGTGCACCGCGGTGGGCCGCTCGCCGAAGTCGACCCGACCCGCCCAGGCGGCCCCGGCGACGTCGTCCTCGGGGTCGTGGGCCCAGCCGTCCGAGACTCGCAGCGACCACTGCGTGAGGGGCAGGGCGAGGACGACGGTGGCGGCGACCTCCTTCCGCGTCGGGCGTCTGACCTCGGCCAACCGGCCGGGGACGAGGCGGTCGGTGAGGAGGTCGAGCGCGACCAGCTTTGCGTCACCGGTGACCTCGTCGAACGACCCGAAGAGGACCGCGCTGCGGTAGGCGAGCGACGACTCGAACGCGGAGCGGGCGACGATGATCCCGTCGACGGCGGTGACGGACACGACCGCGGGTGATCCGGAGACCAGGCGCATCCAGTGGGACCCGGTCGAACCGTGCACGACGAGGCGGTCACCCCAGCGGACGACCGCCGTCGGCAGCACGGCCGGGCTGCCGTCCTGCGCCACGAAGGCGATGTGGCCGACGAACGCGTCGTCGAGCAGGGCGTCGAGGGCAGCCCGGTCGTCGGTCATCAGCTCGGGCAGACGGGTGGGAGTGGTCCGGCTCATGTGAGCACTGTGGCAGAGCCAAACGCCGACGACGAGGCTCGATGCCTGCCCGCACGGGTCAGCCGTCGCTGTCAGACGTGCGCCATGGGTCATGACGGCGTGTCACCCCAGGAGCGAAGCCATGGCGCATGTCTGGCGGCGCGGCGGGCCGGGGCGGGTGGAGGACATCATCGATATCTGCGCTCTGACGAAACGCTGGTCACGTCAGGGAGACGGCGCGGACGTCGGTCTGACGGAAGTCGTCACCCTTGAAGAGCAGGGCGGCCTCGCGGGAACGAGCCAGGGCGTAGGAGAAGCAGTCGCCGTAGTTCAGTGCCGCCGGATGGCGACCCTTGCCGAAGCGTCGCCAGGCCTCGACTGCGAGGCCCACCTGGTCGAGGTCGACGGCGATGACCAGGGCGTCGACCGCGTCGAGCAGCAGGTCGAGGTCGCGGGCCGCATCGGGCCCCTGACTGGCCTCCACGACGATGGCCGCCTCCACCACGCTGGCGGCGCTGACCGCACAACCCCGGTGGCGACGCATGGCCTCCGCGAACGCGCCGGCGTCGGGCCATCCGAGGACGACCGCCACGAGGGCCGACGTGTCGACGACGATCTCGCGCGGGTCCTCAAGGCGGGGGGTGCTCATGTCGGGAGGCCGGAGTCGGCGTACCTGAGGATCTCCTCCTCTGGCCGGTGGTCGAGCGTCGAGCGGCTCCGGCCGCGAGCGATGATGCCGGCCAGCTCGTCCGCGCCCCGCGGGGCGCGGGCCCGCCGAAGTCGCTCGAGACGTTCCTGGACGGCCACCCGCGTCGCCACCGTGATCGGCTCACCCGTCTCACGGGCCAGCTCGCGCACGAGCCGGTCAGTCTCGGGGTCCTTGATGTTCAGCGGCACGAAGGAAGAATAGCAGGCAGAGTTCTTCCTATTTCCGGCACTCGATGAGGCAATGGCGTAGCCTGCCGAGATGGCCTCTCGACTGCTGGCACTCGTCGTCGATGCGCACGACCCGGCCCGCCTCTCAGCCTTCTGGGGCGGTGTGCTGGGGCGGGAGGTCCGTGACGACCCCCGTGGGGCACTGTTGCTCGGGTCCGACACCCAGGTCGGCCTGCGCTTCGTGATGGACGGCGCCAAGCCGGCCGGGCCACAGCGGGTGCACCTGCACCTGACCAGTGCCAGCTCAGCCGATCTGGAGCACACGGTGGCAGCCGCCCTCGAGCTCGGGGCCCGACACCTCGACGTCGGCCAGCACCCCGACGAGGGACATGTCGTGCTGGCCGACCCCGAGGGCAACGCGTTCTGCGTGATCGAGCCGGGCAACGCGTTCCTGGCCGGCTGCGGCTTCCTCGGAGAGCTCGCCTGCGAGGGCACCCGCGAGGTCGGGCACTTCTGGGCGGCGGCGCTGGACTGGCCCCTCGTATGGGACCGGGACCAGGAGACCGCCGTGCAGTCTCCGTACGGCGGCACCAAGCTCGCGTGGGGTGGGCCGCCGGTGACACCGAAGACCGAGAGGAACCGGCAGCGGTTCGAGCTGGTCCTGCCCGAGGGCGACCTGACCGAGGGTGACCTGGCCGCCGAGGTCGGCCGGCTCGTTGCCCTGGGAGCGACCGCGTTGACCGACCCCACGGACCGCGGAGTCGACCTGGCCGACCCCGACGGGTACGAGTTCACCCTGACCACGGGCCACGGCAGAATGGCGCCACAACGCGGACCCCGTCGGCCGGATGTCGAAACAGTAGAGCTCGTCGGAGGCATCGAGAAGCGCGACCTCGTCCTGGCCGACTACGACACGCACTGGCCGCAGAAGTACGCCGAGCACGAACGACGCATACGTGCTGCGCTCGGTTCGGCAGCCGTCCAGGTCGAGCACATCGGCTCGACGTCGGTGCCGGGGCTGGCAGCGAAGTCGATCATCGACATCCAGGTCACCGTCGAGGACATCACCGCCGAGGAGGACTACCTCGACCAGCTCCTCGACTCCGGCTACGAGCTTCGAGTCCGCGAGCCGGCGCACCGCCTCGTGCGAACTCACGCCCGTGACGTGCACGTGCACGTCCACGAGGTCGGGGCGCAGGCCGCCACGGACGACCTGCTCTTCCGTGATCACCTCCGCTCAGACCCGGATGACCGCGACCTGTATGAGCGCACCAAACGCGCGCTCATCACCCAGGACTGGCCAGACATGAATGCCTATGCCGAGGCCAAGACGCAGGTGATCGTCGAGATCAAGCAACGGGCCCGAAAGTCCCACGAGTGATCGTCCGCCAGCTGACCGACAGGCGCGCACCGACCTCGCTGTGAGCTGGCCGGGCAGCCCTCCGCCGTCCCCGCTGGCGAAAAAACCCGGAGGGTGATCGCCGGGGGCGACGTAGGGTTTGGTGTGCCCAAGACGCCCATCGTGTCGCTGCGACCGCGCACCGACGACGACCTCGACGTGTTGTTCGAGGTCGCCGCCGACCTGGACACCTGGGAGGAGCGGGAGCCGCAGGCGCCGCGACCGTTGACGAGGGACAGCTTCGACACTCGGCTCGTGCGCCGAGCCGCCGCCGACGGCCCCGAGGCCGCTGTGTCCCTCGTGGTCGACGCCGACGGCGCCGCTGTCGGCAGCGTGACGCTGTTCGATCTCGACCTGCTCGCCCGCCACGCCGAAGCGGGGATCGCCCTTGCGCGGAACGCCCGGGGTCGCGGCATCGGGACGGCGGCGATGATCCAGCTCGTCGAGTTCGGCTTTGTACGTCACAACCTGCGCCGGATCCATCTCCAGGCGATCTCCTCGAACGCCGCAGCGATCCGCGCCTACGAGAAGGCGGGCTTCGTGGTTGAGGGACGACAGCGCCAGCACGCCTGGGTCCGAGGCGGGTACGAGGACATCGTGCGCATGGGGATCCTGCGCTCGGAGCACGTCTCTCCAGCCTGACCTGCCGCGGCCGCGGCAAAAACTCGAAGGTCCTGGGGGCGCGCCGCGCCGTTGACACCGGGCGTCGAGCCCTTTCCCCAGCGGGCCGGCGCCTACGGGTCAGCAGTCGACCGCGACCGCGAGCGCAGCGCACACCTCCCGCATCCGGACTCCACTGAGCCGCCCGAGGCGTTCGGTGAGCAGGGCCACGGGGGCGGACTCCACCGAGTCGAGGCTGACCGCGCATCGGCGAGGCACGGGGTCGGTGGCGGGGTCGAGGTGGACCTCGCTCTAGGGGCCGCAGGGTCGCCGTGCACGGGGCGACCACCGCCCGGCGACGGGCGTCGACGGCGGCCGTGCGGGACAGGACCACCACCGGTCGCCGCCCGACCTCGTGCAGCTCGCACCACCAGACCTCCCCACGCTGTGGCAGGCTCACGGCCCCACCTCCCGCTGCCGACCGAGGGCGTCACCCCAGGAGCCCAGGTCTCCCTACTCATCAGGCGCCTCGACCGGGTGCTGGGCGTACGCCGCGGCATACGACTCGTCGACCTCGGCCCGGCGGTGCTCCGCCATCAGCGTCAGCAGGGCCGCCTCGAGCAGCGAGGCGTCGGTGCCACCGCCGTGCGCCGCCCTGGCGCGAGCCAGCAGTCAGTGTCGAAGGTGGTGCTCACCCGCGTCTTGGTCATGCCACGATCATGCCGCACTTGCACCATCACGGAGGCCGTGCGGGTGAGCAGCATAGGTGTAGGTTCCGGCGCGACCTGTCGCGGGGGCGAGCCGCTGACCTGCAGCGGGACAAGATGCTAAGACGCAGGTCGTCTCACTATCTTGTCCAAATCCAACGTTCGTGGTGGTCTACCAGACATGCCAATGAGCGGGTGTCAGCCCACCCCCGCCGACACCGTCGATCGCACATGCCGCGAATCGTCTCCTCGACACGGGGGAGCGGGTTAGCCGTGCCCGATGGAACCGGTGCCGCCGATGAAGGCCACCGAGCTGCGGTTGCGTGGCCGCAGGCCGATCAAGTGGCGGTGGCCCAGGCCCCAGCTCACCTGAACGCGGGCGGGGCTACGCTCAGCTCAGGGGGAGGTCAGGCACCAAGACGGGAGTTCGATGAGTGAGCACAGCAGCGCCCGGGTTCCTCGGGTGGCATCGCGGACCACTGTGGCTCGCGAACTCTATTGGGGTGATCCAGGGGATGGCAACGCAGGCGACCGCGAGCCTCGGCGACCGAAGCCGACGCAGCCCGGGTTGGATGCTGTCCTGTCTTTGCCGGCGGATGAGGGGCTCGCCGATCGCGGTCTTGACGTCGATGTCGACCTTGAACAACTCAGCCAAGCCAGCCGTCGTAGGTGAGCCTTCACCCCGTCAAGCCATAAGATTCGCTACTCAAGGGGCCCGAGCGGATCGCGGCATCTGCGGACGCTGCGCGAGTGCCTACCTTGCAAGGAGACTGGGGCAGTGAGAATGTTTCGCAACTGGTCGGCGCGACATGGCACCGCGGTCGGAGTCGGCGTGTTTGGGTCGGACGGCTTTGACAAGGACCCGACTGGGCTTGCCGATCTGCTCTCGGACCATCAACGCTTACAGCAGTGGCTTGTCGATCACGACCTCCCGCTGTCCTACGACCGCGAGGGCTTGGCCTGTGTCGAGGCCAGACTTGACGGCTGGCGAGCTGATCCGCTGATCCGACCGCAGCTGGACAACGAGGTCGGCACCTATCTGGGGAGCGTGATCGTCGCATCCGTCCCTGGAGCCGTGTGGACTGTCTGGCCCAACGGGCACCCCGTAGTCACCGTCGCCAGTGGGCGCGAGATTGACGTCGTGGCCTTTGCGGCCAACTGTGTTGCCTCGGGGGCGCCATCGCTGATGTCAGTCCTTGAGTCGGCTGGTCGATAGGGTCGCGCGGCTGCTTGACGGCTCGCGCGTGGCCCTTTCACCCTGCGTTCGTGAGCTTGGCCTGCACGACCTGACGCAGCTCCTCGTCGCGGCTCACCCGCCGCCCGCGCGGACGAGCCCGCACCACGGCAGCAGCCTGATGCGCCGTGTGCGGGCGGTACCGGCCCTGCTGGTCACGGTGCCGGCGCAGCTCCCGCGACACCGTGGAGGGAGTGCGACCAAGATCGGTGGCGATCGCGCGCACGCTCATGCCCTCCCGATGCAGGTCGGCGATGGTGACGCGCTCCCGTTCGGTCAGGTAGCGACCTGCACCGCGCTGAGCATCATCGTGAGGATCATGGCCGAGCTCGGGCACGCGGATCACTGCTGGATAGTGCACCGCCGTCCCCGACCGATTCAGGATCGTGCGCCCGTAGCGCCACCGTGTCCCCGTGCGACGGTTGATCCCCACCTGTCGGCACGCCTCGGAGTTGCTCACCCCTTGACGCACCAGGCGAAGGAAGGCTGCCCGCTTCTCGGTCAGCGCCGTACCCCAGCCAACGCCACCGCTATCGCCGTCGCCGACGTCGTCAACCAGGTCCAAAGCAACCTCCGCGTAGTCTCGGGATGTTGCGTCGCTACCTAGAATCCGCCCGGTCTGAGTTGGCCCCACCTTGGACCGCTCTGGGACATCAGTGAATCGGGGGGTGTGATGTCGGCAGCGACGAGAGCGCTCGTAGGGAAAGCGAAGTGATCGGTCGGCGGTTCGAGGACGCCCTCGTAAGGGAGCGGCGGGTCTGCGGGCGCCTGGTTGGCTCGGGAGCTCACCGGCGGCTCGTGCCCCGTTTCGCAGGTATTCCCCGCCGCCTTGAGCAGGGCATCTCATGACGACCGTATGACTCAGTCACTCGACCGAGCGGGGACGCCGACGGCTGCCGTCGCACCTGGGCCCAGGAACCACGTGACCTCGTCGAGGAACGTCTGCCGGTCATCCACATCACCCATCATCCGTGAGACGAGGGCCAGCGACGATGCCTCTGCGTCGCGCGGCCGGTCACGGGCCCCCAGCCGGTGCGACCGGGGCAGGTGGCACGGGGCCCCCGGGGTCGACCAGGTCGTCCCCGGGGCCCTGGTGCACCGGCGCCCCGGGGACCGCGCGGGGGACCCCCGCGGGGCTGCGGATCTCGACGACGACTCCCCGTACGGTCTGCAGGGTTGTCGGTGACCAGACCCGTGTGTCGGCTGCGTCGACCCGGTTGTCGCCGATCAGGAAGAGCCGGTCGGCGGGGACCGTGGCGGCGGGGAACGGCGCCGTCGTGAGCCCTGCGAGGTAGGGGTCGGTCAGCCGCACACCGTCGACCTCGACGCCCGCGCAGGTGCCCCGCGCGGTCGCGGGGCACGACACGGTGTCGCCGGGCAGCCCGATGACCCGCGAGAGCGTGTCGAAGCTGTAGCCCCTGTCGGTGACGCTCACCAGCACCACGTCACCGCGCTGCGCCGTGAGGCTCCGGTCGAGGACGGCGGTCTCGTCGAGCCTGATCGTCGGGCTCATGGCTGCGCTCGGCTGGAGGTAGTCGACGAAGCGGCTGTGACCCACCCAGGCGCTCGCCGCGACGGCACCGGCCACGAGGGCGGCGGCGCCGACGACGACGAGCTGGCGACGGCGCACCGTCTTGCGTCGCCGGAGCGCGAGGACCCGGCCGGCCAGGTCGGGGGGGCAGGTGGTCGACGGGGCGGCCCGCTCGGCCAGGTCGCGCAGCAGGGCGGCCGTGTCGTCGTCGGTCATGGCGGGGGTGCTCATGCAGATCCCTCCTCAGGGGCGAGCAGTGACGTGGCGAGCTGGGTGCGGACCTTGTCCAGAGCCCGCGAGAGGTTCGACTTCACCGTGCCCTTCGAGCACCCCAGGGCCTCGGCGGCCTCGGCCTCCGAGAGGCCGTCGAAGACGCGCAGGACCAGGGTGGCCCGCTGTCTCGGCGGGAGGGTGGCCAGCAGGGTGTCGAGCCGCTCCCGGGCCGCCATCGCCTCCGCCGGACAGGCCTCCGGGGCGCGCTCGTCCGGCCCGACCCGCTCCACCGGGAGAGGGACGAGGTGACGACGCCGGGCACCGTCCTTCGCGAGGTTGACCAGGATCGTGCGCACGTACGCCACGGGGGCGTCAAGGCCGTCGGACCAGCGGCGGGACACCCGGACCAGCGCCGTTTGAAGGAGGTCTTCCGCCTCCACAGCGTCGAGCACGAGCAGCCGGGCGTAGCGCAGCAGGCTGTCGCCGTGCGCCCGGACGAAGGCTGTGAACTCGACCTCTTCAGATGCCTTCACGAGACCCAAGACGAAAGGGTGGCCCGATCGGTTGCACAGTTGCCCCAGGGGACCATCGCAGTCTCGCCGGGTCGAAGAGCCAGAGTCTCCATCGGGTCGTATTGGCCGAGGAGCGCGAGGTAGGCGATGAGGAGCAGCCGGCTCTCGTCAAGGGCGGACCCCAGGACCGGCAGGGGCAGCGCCGACAGGTTCACGCACATCACCACGACCACCAGCCCACGCAGCACAGTGGTCCCTCGCGTCGTGGAGAGGCAGACGCACAGCGCCCCCAGGATCACGGGGGTCTGGTGGTGCGTCCACGACACCGGGGAAAGGAGCAGACCCGTGCACGAGGCGACGACGAACGCTGCCAGTGCCGCGCCGCATCGTGCGAGTCGGACCGTGCACCACGTCCCCACCGCGAGGATGGCGACCATGGCCGACACGGACACCAGCGTGGCCGCGGTCGCCGGTACGGGCAGCGGGTGACGGGCCAGCAGGCCAGCCAACGACTGGTTGCCCACCAGGGCCTCGTGCCCGTAGCGACCGTGAGGAAGCTCGTGCCACCAGTACTGGACCGAGTCGTGGGGGAACACGACCCAGGCCGTGGCGCCAGCCGCGACGAACACGCCCGCCGTCACCAGACCATCTCGCCGCCGACGCCCGGCAATCGGCGGCAGCAGGACCATAGGGGTCAGCTTCACCGCGGCCGCCAACCCGGCCCACACGCCCGACCGCCCGCCCACGAGGGTCGCTGCCGCAGCCACTGTGACGAACAGGCTCACCTGCCCGAAGTGGATAGAGCTGGCCACCGGGGCCGACACGGCGAGCACGGTGACGACCGCGGGCAGCCACAGCCCCCGCGGGCCCAACGACGGCCGCACCGAGGCCCGCACGGCCAGCCGCGCCAACGCCAGGACCGCGACCACCTCGAGGGCCGTCCAGACCGCCTGGGCTGCGCCCTCGCCCAGCCACGCCACCGGAACGAGGAGCAGCGCAGCGAACGGTGGGTAGGTGAACGGGTCGCCGTTCGCTGCGGAGAAGCGGTACAGCCCGCGACCAGTCAACAGTTCGCGCACGGCTCCCCAGTACACATGCAGATCCGCGAAGTGGTCCGGCGCCGGCGACAGCCAAGCGGCCAGCACCTGGGCCCCGAGTGCGATGCCGGCGACCAACCACGCACCCGCCACGACCCCCCGCCCTCGCTCCACCGGATGACCTTAGGGCGTACC
>Ga0123337_10006815_pt1 | contig 10805 bp, 12 predicted proteins | sample frozenSSSSmetaG_FD_89792 | JGI IMG/M metagenome (GOLD analysis project Ga0123337, IMG submission 89792) | Glacier valley bacterial and archeal communities from Borup Fiord, Nunavut, Canada, to study Microbial Dark Matter (Phase II) -... | ecosystem: Environmental > Aquatic > Freshwater > Ice >...
ATTTCGGCATCATCTACGGCATCTCGGCCTTCGGCCTCGCCAACCAGCTGGGCATCGAGCGCTCCGAAGCCGGCGAATACATAAAAACCTACTTCGCCCGCTTCCCCGGCATCCAGGACTACATGGCCGAGCAGCGGAGGAAGGTCAAAGCCGACGGCTACGTCGAAACCATCTTCGGCCGCAAAGTCAACTTCCCCAACGCCAACAGCTCCCACCCGGCCGAACGCAGCTTCGTCGAACGCGCCAGCATCAACGCCCCCATCCAGGGCAGCGCCGCCGACATCATCCGCCGCGCGATGGTGCGCATGGAAGGCACGCTGAAGCGCGAGGGGGTGGACGCCACAATGCTGCTGCAGGTCCACGACGAACTGATCTTCGAGGTGGACGAGGGAACCGAGGGGGTGGCGATGCCGGTGATCGTGAAGGCAATGGAAACGGCGTCAGAACCAGCGGTGAAGCTGAGCGTGCCGATCAAGGTGGACGCACACGCGGCTCATGATTGGGATGGGGCGCATTAGGCGCCGAGGCTCGCCCACGCTTGACGTTCCGACTTCAGTGAGTCACGCTCGACCTATCAGAAGAGAACTCGCCCATGTCTACAACAGAACCGCCTCCGTCATATCCAGAAATAGAGCGGTTCTCATTTCACAATTTTGTCAATGATACCATCGGGAAACAACGTATCGTACGAGGAGTCGTTTTCAAGAATGGTGATTTCTTCGACGCAAATGGCAAGGGACTAACGTTTGAGCGGTGTGATTTCTCATACTGTGTCTTTGATCGAGCGTATTTTCGCGACGCCATCTTTCAGAACTGCGAATTTACCGGATCCCGATTTATTGACTGCAATTTGCGCCAAGCGCACTTTTCTATATGCGATCTCAGCTACACCGATTTCTCGGGCACGATCCTAGAAATTCGCGATGTCGCGGCATCCTTGCCACTCCAGCCGAACAAGCGCGCGGATGTCATCCGCTCGCTCAAGGTGAACGCTGCAAGCACGGACGACTACGAGGCACGCTCCTTTCTTATTCTGCAGGAGATACGGAACACCGAGGACCATCTTCGGCGGGTCCTAACGGGCGCCGACAGCTACTACAAGGCCAAGTACGCGTCCCTATCTGACAAAGTCTGGGCCTTGTCGCGGTTGCTCGTGCATAAAATGAGCGGCATCGTGTGGGGGCACGGCGAACAGCCGATCCGCCTTGCCCTAAGCATAGTCGGATTTCTGCTGATACTCGCCTTGGCTGATTGGATACGCGTCCTAGAGACGACCGAACTCGCGCCATTTGATGCATTCGTGGCGTCGGCTCGCTACGTGATCGATCTCTTTCTCGGAGCAACACCTACTCCAATCCAGAGTTTTTGGTTCGTTGACTATGCTATTCTTATCTCTAGACCAATTTATCTCGGTCTTCTGGTCAACGTGCTTTTCAAATTGGTCGGCCGAAGATGAGCGCCCTGATTGGCACTTACCTTTTTGGCTCCCATGCAAGAGGAGACGTGGACGACAGAAGCGACCTTGACGTCCTTGCAGTGGTTGAAAATCACAGCGGGCGCGTCCCTCTGTCTGACGTCGTCAGAACGCTTCCGGTCTCTCTTCGTAAAAAAACACCCACCGTCGCGTGGTACGGCCGCGCCAGACTCGATGAGATGTTTAGGGCCGGCGAACTGTTCACCTGGCACATATTTTTAGAAGGCAGGCGACTATATGGCCCCGAGATATCTTCTATATTTTCGAGGCCGGCCATCTATACGAATTCGGTCCGCGATATTACCTCGTTTGTTAAGTTGATGAATGCCACGGGACATCAGCTTGAGGCTTCGGAGGCAAATGCGGTCTACGAATGTGGCGTCACCTACGTTTGCGTCCGCAACATAGCGATGGCCCTGTCATGGCTTGCGATGCCCCGACCCGACTTCTCGCGATACTCGCCCTTCCACTTGCCCGAGTCCTTCGGAACGCCAATGGCGCAGGTCGACTATGATATTGTGATGACTTGCAGAATGGCAGGACAACGAGGCTATCCCGCACCCCACAATATCAACCGCGAGTATGCGCGCGATCGCACCGACTCGGCTACCGCTTGGGCGAGCAGAATTTTGGATGGATTGATGAATGAACTCGCGCGTTAACGAAACCCGCTTCGTGGTGCGAACGACTTTGGAGCGTCGCATACTGGCTGTCGTGAACGGTCAGTTGGGCCAATTTGCTGCTCTAAATGGCTTGACAGATGCCGCAGTTCACTCGTGGACATACACCTTGCGGCAAATTGAGAATCGCTGTGACCTTGCTTCGGTACTGAGTGTTCTGGACGAGTTCGCGACACGCGCTGAGCTGAAGGCTGACGAAAGCCGGGACACGTTCGAGCTAACGCTACGAATGCCGCCGGCCGCTACGGACGTCCTCCTCGACAGGCTATCGGTGGCTGCCAACAGGACCCGGGCCGAACTGGGACGACTACGTTCGACGTAATGCTACTTGGACCTCTTCGCCTTGGGTTTAGGCAGTGGCAACGCCCCCCAAGTCACCCGCACCAGTTCCGCCATCCACTCCGCGTCGTCCCACCGCTCCGCATCCACGCGAAAGCTCGGCTTTGCACCCGGATAGGCCGGTGCCAAGTCCACCGCGTCGCCCAGCCAGGCCCGCCCCGCCTCGGTGACCTTCACGAACAGCTGCTCGTCGCACACCAGCGCCACGATCTTGCCGTCGCAATACACCCCCCACTCGCCGAACATCTTCCGCGCCGAAACCGCGCCCGCCCCGGCCATCGCCTCGAGGATCACGTCCACACACCGTTGCTGCGTTGCCATGGCGCACCTCCTGCCGGACCAGCCTACTCACTTATCCCCGCGCCGCCCATCGGCCGTATCCTGTTCGCCTTTGAACGGAGCCCCGGATGCCCGACCCCGCACGACACCACCGCCCGCCGCAGCCACGACGCCTCGTGCCGGCCTCGCCGCACCTCGCCGAGCTCTACAGCCTCGCCCTCTCGGGCGTCGACGAGTGGCTGGATACCATCGAGAAGCTGCACCGGCCGGTCCTGCGCGACGACGAGATGCGGAACCTGACCCGGCTTGTCGCCTGTGTCCGCCGTGTCGGTGCGCGCGCCTGCAATAACGCTATCCCCGGCTGGCCCGAGGGTCGCAATGCCAGCCGGGAGGAAGCCCGCATTGTGCTGCTCGCGGCCTTCGAACTGCTGTGCCGTGTCCATCTGTGCTGGGCGAAACAGGAACGCCGGGACGCCGACCGGAACCGCCCACCGCCGCAACTGCCCCTCCCCGCGCCGATGCCAACCCCCACCCGCTCGCCCCCCGAGCCGCGCATCCGCCTGCTGTAGGCCCGCGAATATTTGTTTCTTTGCAGTTACTCCGGCACGCCTAGGCGTCGGCTTCCAGCGCCGCGATCAGTTCGGTCTCGCTGGCGTAATTCCCCAGCTCGGCCAGTGCTGTTTCCAGCATCGCCACCCGCCGCTTGATCGTCAGGTGCTCGCCGGCCTTGGTCGCCACCTGCGCGTCGAGCCGCTCGACGAACAGGTTGCGGTCGGCATCCGTTCGCTTGATGCGACTGCGCAGCCCCTGCAGCGCGCCGATCTCGCCGTCGATGCGCCGCAGCTTCACCCGCGCCTCGGCGAGGCCGGCTTCCACCGCCGCCGCCATCTGCTTGATGAAATCCACCGCCTCGAGCTTCAGCCCGGTCGCCACCGCCGTCGCCACCGCGGCATCGAACATATCGGCCAGAATCACCGCCACCTCGCGGCGATAGCCCTGCACCGCCTCGTCGTCGATGATGCCGGTCTCGTCGAACAGCCGCCGCGCATCGGGGTCGGAGAGCAGGCCGAAGGCCTTCACCACCAGCACGAAATCGCCCGCATCGCCGCCGCGATCGGGGTGCGCCACCTGCACCTTGCGGCGGTAGGCGAGCTTGATCTCCGCGGGCTGGGCCGTCCGGCCGATCTGCAGGATCAGGTAGGGGTCGAAACTGGACATTAGACGCCCCTGATAGCAGCCACTCACCGTGCGTTGAAGCACCATGCGTTTGGCCGACTTTCATCCGCCGCCAAATGCGCCTATATCGCAACTATGCCCAACATGAACCCCCGGTCGCCGCTCAGGCCCTTCTCCGCCATCGTCTTCGATATGGATGGCACGCTGCTCGATACCGAACTGGTGTTCCGCGAGATCGTCTTCGACGTCACGCGCGACCTCGGCTTCGAGATGACCGACCCGATCCACCACGCCATGGTCGGCTCGAGCCACGAAACCACCAACCGCCTCCTCGTCGAGGCCTATGGCGTGGCGTTCCCCTACACCATCTTCGACGAGCAGTGCCGCACCCAGATGCGCGTCAAGATGGAGGAAGCGGTGCCGGTGAAGGCCGGCGTGCACGAACTCCTCGCCGAGCTGAAGGCGCGCCGCATCCCTACCGCCGTCGCCACCTCGTCGCGGGCCGCCCATGCGCTGAGCCACCTCAACGCCGCGGGCCTGTTGTCGAGCTTTCACGCCGTGGTCACCCGCGACGACGTGGTGAACCCCAAGCCGCACCCCGAGCCCTACCTCACGGCGGCAACCCTGCTCGGCCTCGCGCCGCAGGCGTGCCTCGCCGTCGAGGATTCGCACTCGGGCGTCCGCGCCGCGGCGGCCGCCGGGCTGCAGACCATCATGGTGCCCGATCTCGTCCATCCGTCGGACGAGATCACGGCGCTGTGCACGGCGGTGATGAGCTCGCTGCACGACCTCAGGCACGCCGCCTTCTCGCACTGAGTGGACTAAGCGGGGACGCCGTCGGCGTCTTCGTCGAAGCCGTTATTGACCAGCGTGGTGATGGCGTCGAGCGCCTCGCGCGCCTGCTTGCCGGTGGCCTGCACGAGGATGGTGGAGCCCGGACCGGCGCCCAGCATCATCAGCCCCATGATCGAGTTGCCGTTCACCGCGGCGCCGTCACGCACCACCTTGATCTCGGCATCAAAGCACTCGGCAATGCGCACGAAGCGCGCCGAGGCCCGCGCATGCAGCCCCTTGCGATTGACGATGGTCAATTGCTGCGCAAGCGCCCGATCTGATCCTGCCGCTGTATCCATGCGGGCAGTGTAGAGCGATTTCCCGCAGGCATAAAGGCCCGAAGATACCGACCGCCGCTCAACTGATCCCCGTGGCCGGATGGGTGTGGCAAACTTCGAGGGTCACAGCAGGGGAGGTGTTGGCAGGTGAGAGCGTCAAACCATGGGCGGGGCGAGGCCTTAACCCCCCAGCGTCTCGCTCGCGACGTTGATGTACTTTCGCCCCGCTTCGGCCGCCGCCGTGACGGCGCGCTTGATGTCGAAATCGGCGCGGATGCGCGCCAGCTTCACCAGCATCGGCAGGTTCACCCCGGCGATCACCTCGACCTCGCGCTGCTGCATGATCGAGATGGCGAGGTTGGAGGGCGTGCCGCCGAACATGTCGGTCAGGATCACCACGCCCTGCCCCTGGTCGGCGGCATCGACGGCACGGACGATGTCCTCGCGGCGCTGTTCCATGTCGTCGTCGGGGCCGATGGCGATGGTCTCGACGTAGTCCTGCGGGCCGACGACATGTTCGAGGGCAGATTTGAACTCATGGGCGAGCGCACCATGCGTCACCAGAACCATGCCGATCATCAGATATCCTCACGCATTGGTTCGGGCGGAGCGCTTCTGCGCCTCGTCAAGGCGACGGGGAGTTTTGTCCTCAGAGGCCTACGATTCAAGTGGTTTTTTGTCGCGCTTGCCGACGTGGTGAACCGGCGGCCCGGATCGCCTCGCGGACCAGCAGCAACTGGTGGCGCGCATCGATCACGCCGTTGCGCGGCACCGGTGCCCGCGCCACCGTGACGCCGAACAGCTCGGTCGACAGCGCGTCCTCCTCGACCATGCGGTCGAGCGTTTCGACCAGGTCGATGACGAGGTGCAGCGGCGCTTCGGCGACGAATGGCCGGCTGACGATGCCGCGGCCGCGCAACTCGGCCAGCCCTTCGATGGATTTTGGCGCCTTCAGCGTCAGGGTCTTGCCATCGGCGACGATATCGACCCGGTCGTCCGAGACGAGCTTTGCCGGGCGCCCGCGGGCCTCCCACTCGTCGATCAGTTCGAGCGCCAGCAGCGATTTTCCGGCGCCGGAGGGTCCGCGCAGGATCAGCCCGACCCCGTCGAGCACCAGCCCGGTGGCGTGGATATTGTGGGTGTCGCTCATTTGCGGCGCTCGATCGCGGCGCGGCGCAGCGTCAGCGAGAACTGCGCGCCCGAGCGGTCGGTGCGGTTGGCCGCGACGATCCTGCCGCCATGCGCCTCGATGATCTGCCGCGAAATGGCGAGGCCCAGCCCGGAATGATCGCCAAAGCTCTCGCCCTCCGGCCGGTCGGTGTAGAAGCGCTGGAAGATGCGCGAAATGTCGCCCCGAATGCCTGGGCCTTCGTCCGTCACAGACAGTGTCACCGATTCCTCCGTGGTGCCGATCAGCACCGTTACCTTGCCGCCCTCGGGCGAAAAGCTGACCGCATTGTCGATCAGGTTGTTGAGTACCTGCGCCAGGCGGCTGTCGTAGCCGAGTACGATCGGCGCGAGCTTGCCGACACGTTTTTCCAGCACCACGTCGACCTGGCGCTTGCTCGCCACGTCCTTCTGGATCGACACCATGGCATCGGCCAGCTGGCCCATGTCGACCTGCTCGGCGCTCTGGCGCGCCAGTTCCGCGTCGAGGCGGCTGGCATTCGAAATGTCGGAGATCAGGCGGTCCAGCCGCCGCACGTCGTGCTGGATGATCTCGTTCAACCGCTCGCGATCTTCGGCGCGGCGGGCGCGCGGCAGCGTCTCGACGGCAGAGCGCAGCGAGGTCAGCGGGTTCTTCAGCTCGTGCGCCACGTCGGCGGCGAAGCTCTCGATGCCCTCGATGCGGCCGTAGAGCGCCGAAGTCATCGAGCGCAGGGCGCGCGACAGGTGCCCAACCTCGTCCTGCCGGTCGGTAAAATCGGGGATTTCGGCGCGGCTGGTGATGGTCGACTGCACCTTCTCGGCGGCGCTTGCCAGCCGGCGCAACGGCCCGGCAATGGTCCCGGCGAGCAGCAGCGACAGGATGATCGTCACCGCCGCCGCCACCAGCGCGATGCGCAGGATGCCCCAGCGTTCCGCGGAGGCGATCTGGTCGATGTCGCCCGGCTGGGTCGACAGCAGCAGCACGCCCACGGTGGCACGCAGGCGCTGCACCGGCACCGCCACCGACACCACCAGCTGGTGCTTGTTGTCGACGCGCACGATGGCCGTCGCCTGGCCGGTCAGCGAGGCCGCGACCTCGGGATACTTCGTACCCTCGTCGGCACCGAACTCCTGGTATTGCGGGTAGTCATCGCCCGGCAGCCAGTCCATCAGCGCGTTCCACCAGTCGAGCAGGAACAGCGTCGGGTTTTCGGCCGGCTTGGTGATCTGCCGCAGCACCTCGCCGCGCGCATAGAGGTTGGCGCTGTCGAGGATCAGCAGCCCGTGGTCGTCATAGATGCGGGCCCGGGTGCGGGTTGGCGTCACCAGGTTGCGGAGCAGCGGCGCGACGCGCTCGGGGTTGATCGGGAACTCGAGGCTCGGATCGAAGAAGCTCAGCGGCGACACCGAGTTGTTGCCCTGGACGTCGAGCAGCCGGTCCGGATCGACCTGGATCACGTCGCTGTCCACTGTCGCCGAGGCCGCGATCGCCGCGGCGATGATCTCGCCCTGCACGCGCAGGCTCTGCACGCGGGCCTCGATCAGCCCGGTGCGCCACTGGTTGAGGAACAGGATACCAACCACCAGCACGGCGAGGCCGGCAAGGTTGAGCACGATGATGCGCTGGGTCAGGCTCGAGAAGATCGTCAGCTCGAGCAGCCGCTTGATCTGTGCCAGGCCGAGCAGCGTGTAGTGCCCCACAACGCCGGCGATATGGTTCAGCCGGCTCAGGCGCGACGTGCCCGTCGTGGCAGCGGGCGTCGTGCCCGGCAGCTCCTCTTCGGTGACGGCCAAGGGACCCTCTTATTGCTCCTTGAAGCGATAGCCTACGCCATAGAGGGTTTCGATCATCTCGAAATCGTCGTCAACCGCCTTGAACTTCTTCCGCAGCCGCTTGATGTGGCTGTCGATGGTGCGATCGTCGACATAGACCTGGTCGTCATAGGCCGCATCCATCAGCGCATTGCGCGATTTCACCACGCCGGGGCGCAGCGCCAGGGCCTGCAGGATCAGGAACTCGGTGACGGTCAGCGTCACGCGCTGGCCCTTCCAGGTGCAGGTGTGGCGCTCTTCGTCCATCACCAGCGAGCCGCGCTCGATCAGCGCCTTGCTCGGTGTCGCCTCGGAGCCGGGCGAGCCGGCGGGGGCCGAGGGATCGCGCGGGGCGGCGCGGCGCAGCACCGATTTTACCCGCTCCACCAGCAGGCGCTGGCTGAACGGCTTGGTGATGAAGTCGTCGGCACCCATCTTCAGGCCGAACAGCTCGTCGATCTCCTCGTCCTTGGACGTGAGGAAGATCACCGGCACGTCGGACTTCTGCCGCAGGCGGCGGAGCAGTTCCATGCCGTCCATGCGCGGCATCTTGATGTCGAGGATCGCCAGGTCCGGCCGGTCGGTGGTGAGGCCCTCGAGCCCCGAGGCGCCATCGGTGTAGGTGGAGACCGAATAGCCTTCCGCCTCCAGGGTCAGCGACACCGACGTCAGGATGTTGCGGTCGTCATCTACCAGGGCGATCTTGGGCATCTGTGCTCCCTTTCATCAAGCGGCCGGGCCAAATCAGGGCCACCGGTCAATTGTGGCAGCCATTGACTGCCACAATTGCGCATAAATAAGGCACGTCGCCGGTTTGTTCCGGTCCAGCGTCGACAAAGGGCCAAGAGACTTCAGTCGTAAGACGAGTTTGGGGATGGGCGCGACGCCTGGCCGACCCCTAACAATCCCCCGCAGTACGGGCCGGAGGTCGGCCCACCAGCCGAGGACCCGCGACCATGGCCGCGACTTTCCATACGCAGATCGAGACCCAGATCACCAACCGGGCCGGCTCCCTCGCCTGGGACGCATTGCCCCCGACGCTGGTCGAGACGGCGCTGCGGGCCGGCGAAGGCCGCCTCGCCGCCGGCGGAGCTCTCGCTGTCACCACCGGCGTGTTTACCGGCCGCTCGGTCAAGGACAAGTTCATCGTGCGCGACGCCATGACCGAGGACAAGGTCTGGTGGGACAATTCCCAGTCGATGAGCGCGGCGCATTTCGAGACGCTGCTCGCCGACATGCTCGCGTCGGTCGGCGGCAAGTCGCTCCACGCCCAGCACCTGCTCGCCGGGGCCGACGCGCGGCACGAACTCGCGGTCAGCGTCTTCACCGAAACCGCCTGGCACGCCCTGTTCATCCGCAACCTGCTGATCCGCCCCGAGGCGCCCGCCGGCCGCACCGACGTCACCATCCTGCACCTGCCCAGCTTCTCGGCCGATCCCGTCCGCCATGGCAGTCGCACCGGCACGGTGATCGCGCTCGACATGGCGCGGAAGCTCGTCCTCATCGGCGGCACGGCATACGCGGGCGAGATCAAGAAGAGCGTGTTCTCGCTGTTCAACTTCCACGCCCCGCTCAACGGCGTGCTGCCCATGCACTGCTCGGCCAATATCGGCAGCGAGGGCGACGTGGCGCTGTTCTTCGGCCTGTCGGGTACCGGCAAGACGACGCTGTCGAACGATCCGAAGCGCCTGCTGATCGGCGATGACGAGCATGGTTGGACCACCGACGGCGTCTTCAACCTCGAAGGCGGCTGCTACGCCAAGACGGTAAAGCTCAGCCCCACCGCCGAGCCCGAGATCCACACCGCCACCCAGGCCTTCGGCACCGTGCTCGAAAACCTCAGGCTCGACGACCGCCTGGTGCCGCTCTACGACGACACCTCGCTCACCGAGAACACCCGCGCCGCCTACCCGCTCGAAACCCTGCCGGTGGTGGCCAAGGGCGGCGTCGGCGGCCGGCCGCGCACCGTGGTGTTCCTCACCGCCGACGCGTTCGGCGTGCTGCCGCCGATCGCCCGGCTCACCCCGCAGCAGGCGGCGTACCACTTCCTCTCCGGCTACACCGCCAAGGTTGCCGGCACCGAGCGCGGCGTCACCGAGCCGGTCGCCACCTTCTCGGCCTGTTTCGGCGCCCCGTTCATGCCGCTGCACCCGACCGTCTATGGCCGCATGCTGGAAGATCGCCTCGACGCCTCGGGCGCCCGTGTCTTCCTCATCAACACCGGCTGGACCGGCGGCGGCTACGGCGTTGGCAAGCGCATCGACATCGCCACCACCCGGCGCCTGCTCGACGCCGCCCTGTCCGGCGAACTCGACGACACGCCGATGCGCATCGAGCCGCTGTTCGACATGGAAGTCCCGCTGCGGGTGGAAGGCGTCGCTCCGCGGGCGCTGGACCCACGTGCCAACTGGGCCGACGTCAGCGCCTACGACGCGATGGCCGCAAAGCTGCAAACCCTGTTCGCCGAGAACTACCGCAAGTTCGACGACGTGAGGGTGGCGGCGGAGTAGCTGGTAAGCATGCAGGTGGCAGTGGGTCCTCGCTGCGCGTCCGAACAGGCTATGCGTGACGTTCGCGAAGCTGCCTCCCACGCGACAAGGTGCGGCAGGCCAGGGCCGCGCCACTACCTGATGTCATCCCCGCGAAAGCAGGGACCCAACGCTCGGCTGGAGCCGGCTGCGAGTTGGGTCCTGGGTCAAGCCCGGGATGACACCGGGGGGTAAGGTGACAAGGGTGCCTCCGCTCCGTTCCCGTGGCACGATCTCTCCTTGGTCCTCACCCGCA
>Ga0123337_10006816_pt1 | contig 10804 bp, 8 predicted proteins | sample frozenSSSSmetaG_FD_89792 | JGI IMG/M metagenome (GOLD analysis project Ga0123337, IMG submission 89792) | Glacier valley bacterial and archeal communities from Borup Fiord, Nunavut, Canada, to study Microbial Dark Matter (Phase II) -... | ecosystem: Environmental > Aquatic > Freshwater > Ice >...
CAGGAGTCCAAGACGGGGATGTTTAATTTTTTGGTGAGGATCTGCAGCATTAACCTGACGACTAATCTCCACGAGACGCAATTTGAATTTTTGGATCAATGCTTTGGCCTCTTCCCTGCTAATTTTCTTTACCATCGATGCAATTCGCTTTGGCGCTTTGATCTTTCCGGGAGGAAATCTGCCGAAAAACAAAATTAACCAGGGAATCCAGTGGATCGGCTTTCTGCTTAGTTCACCGGTCTGTTGAATACAATTGTCAATTGCCAGGAGAGATAGCAGGCCCGACTGAAAAATATGCGAATAGGTTTCAGAATAAGACCAGCTTCCATCAGAAGGACTCTGTGAAAAAGTTTCTTCTGAAACTCCGGCGAGAAGGGCCTCATAAACTGAAATAGTTTTAAGCAATGAATTATTTACTCGCTCTGCATTCATAAAATACCAATTAGTTCACTCAGGCAAATTATCTGATGTTCAACATCAGAAGGTTTTTCTTTTCCTTCAGGATTGAAATAGATCGCTTTCATCCCATAATCCTGAGCACCTCTAATATCAGCTTCAATGCTATCCCCAATCATGATACTTTCAGAAACATCAGCTTCTGCAAGGTTCAAAGCATGATCGAATATAGCTCTGTCTGGCTTGTTTACACCTACAACCTCAGAAATTATCACATTTTCAAAATACACATCCAGTCCGTTATTATTGATCTTCATTTCCGTTGATTCCTTAAAACCATTGGATATCACATGCAGTTTGTACTTATTTTTCAAATAGCTCAGGGTTTCGTGTGCCAGTGGAAATAAATTGGTTTTTGTAGGACAAATAGTTACATAATCATCTTCAAACTGATGGGGGATATGCTCAGGTGAAATTCCCAGATCAGTAAATGTCTTGGCAAACCTGGTTTCACGAAGTACTTGCTTACTTATTTTACCTACATGATAATCTGCCCAGAGCTGGTGATTATTTAGGGTATACGTTTCAATAAATCTATCGGGCGAGTGTAAACCTAAATCTCTCAGATTATAAGTATGGTAGAGTTCATGCAGGGTTTCCTCTGCATTTTTATCAAAATCCCAAATAGTATGGTCCAGATCAAAAAACAGGTGGTTATAAAGCATTAAATAATGGCTAAGGTATTTAACACAAAAATAAGCTAATATTAGGCTAAGAGCTAATAAATTATCTCTGAGAATCTGGAAATTATTCCTTCACTCCATAGGAAAGGTCTCCTGCATCACCCAATCCGGGAACGATGTATGATTTTGTAGTCAGCTCTTCATCAATTGCTCCGATCCAGAGCTTTGCTTTCGGAAGATTTGCTTTTACATGTTCAATTCCAACCTTACTGGCAATGACACCAACAATATGAAGCTCCCTGATCTTGTATTTCTGTAATAACTCTTTACAACAGAGAACCATACTTTCGCCGGTGGCTATCATAGGATCAGCAATAATCACGATCTTATCATCTAATGAGGGCGCAGAAATATATTCTATCTCAATAATAAAATTATGCCCTTTTGTAGTTTTTCGGTAAGCTGAAATAAATGCAGAATCTGCTTTATCAAAATAGTTCAGCATTCCCTGATGAAGCGGTAATCCGGCTCTCAGAATTGTTGCCAGTACGGGTTGTTCCTGCAGGATCTCAATTTCAGAGGTCCCAAGACTGGTTTCAAACTCAGTATCAACATACTTAAACCCCTTGCTGATCTCATAGGCAAATATTTCACCCAGACGTTCCATATTTCTGCGGAAGCGCATACTATCCTGTTGAATCTCCGAATCACGTAATTCTGCAATAAAATGATTCGCTACTGAGGGTGTTTCGTTGAGTATAAATGCCATAGTTAAATTTAGGAAATTATTTTACTATTCGTCGTTTTTTCAAACAGTAAACGGAGATATTTAGATTTTTCCGGGCTTGGTGTTGGTCACTTTTCGTCATTTCGATGAGGTACGAAGAGAAATTTATTGTACCACTTTTCGTCATTTCGATGAGGCACGAAGAGAAATCTGTTGACTTGGTAGCCAAAATTAATTTGAAAATACTGCTTTTAGGCATAAGATTTCTCCACCTCTCAATAGTATCTTCAATTTGAACAAAGCACAGGCGTTCGAAATGACGTTAATAGGGTCGCCGTTACGATAAAGCACGAAGAGAAATCTGTTGTACCACTTTTCGTCATTTCGATGAGGCACGAAGAGAAATCTGTTGACTTGGTAGCCAAAATTAATTTGAAAATACTGCTTTTAGGCATGCGATTTCTCCACCTCTCAATAGTATCTTCAATTTGAACATAGCACAGGCGTTCAAAATGACGTTAATTTGGTCGTCATTACGATGCCTTTACACAATACTCAATTCTTCTTTATTATCTTTGTAATAACCCATGGAATTTAAACTAACATCCGAATATAAACCTACCGGCGATCAGCCTGAAGCAATCAGACAACTGGTGGAAGGAATAAATAATGGAGATCATTATCAGACCTTACTGGGAGTTACCGGCTCGGGTAAAACCTTTACAATTGCCAATGTAGTGCAGGAAACACAAAAACCAATGCTTGTCCTTAGTCACAACAAGACATTGGCTGCTCAGCTTTATGGTGAATTCAAGCAATTCTTTCCTGATAATGCTGTTAATTACTTTGTATCCTATTACGATTACTATCAGCCGGAAGCCTATTTAGCTTCATCGAATACCTATATAGAAAAAGATCTTCAGATCAATGAGGAGATAGAGAAACTCAGACTTCGAACAACCTCCGCACTTATGTCGGGAAGAAGGGATGTAATTGTGGTTTCGTCCATTTCCTGCATTTATGGTATGGGAAATCCTGAAGATTTTTCAAACTCAGTATTTCGTTTCGCGGTTGGGACAAAGGTCAGCCGTAATGCATTTTTACATCGCCTGGTTGAAATATTGTACTCCCGTACCACGACTGATTTTCGCCGCGGAACCTTCCGTGTTAAAGGGGATACGGTAGATATTTATCCGGCCTATATGGATTTTGCATATCGTGTTTCATTTTTCGGGGATGATATTGAGGAACTCAGCACCATCGACCCTGCTTCAGGCAAGACCATAGAAAAAATGTCGCATATGGCCATTTTTCCAGCCAATTTATTCGTCACTCCCAAAGAGCGCTTTACCGAATCCATCTGGTCTATTCAGGAGGAACTTGAAAGCCGAAAACAGCAGTTTATTAATGAAAAGCGCTTCCTGGAGGCCAAACGCCTGGAAGAACGGGTAAACTATGATCTTGAAATGATCAGAGAGCTTGGATACTGCAGCGGAATTGAAAATTACTCCCGGTTTTTCGATGGAAGAACCCCGGGTATGCGTCCCTTCTGCCTGCTGGATTACTTTCCGAAGGATTACCTGATGGTGATCGATGAAAGCCATGTAACGGTGCCCCAGATACGTGCAATGTACGGTGGTGACAGGTCCAGAAAACTATCTTTGGTTGAATATGGTTTCCGCTTACCCGCTGCATTAGACAACCGGCCATTAAATTTCAATGAGTTCGAGACTCTTGCACCTCAGACGATTTATGTAAGCGCTACTCCTGGCGATTATGAAATGGAGCAAACAGAAGGTATTTTTGTGGAACAGGTAATCCGTCCGACAGGGCTCTTAGATCCGGTAATAGAGATCAGGCCTGTAGGCAATCAGGTGGATGACCTGCTGGACGAAATTGATAAAACGGTTAAAATGGGCGACCGTATCCTGGTTACAACATTAACCAAACGAATGTCTGAGGAACTGACCAAATACATGGACCGCCTAGGAATCAAAGTTCGATATATCCACTCTGAGGTGAAAACACTGGAAAGGGTAGAGATTCTCCGGGACCTGAGGTTAGGTGTTTTCGATGTTTTGATCGGGATAAACCTGCTTCGTGAAGGACTTGATCTGCCAGAGGTTTCATTGGTGGCCATCCTGGATGCCGACAAGGAAGGATTTCTTCGCTCAGAGCGTTCTTTGATTCAAACCATCGGCAGAGCGGCCAGAAATGATCGCGGACGAGTAATAATGTATGCCGATAAGATCACTGCCAGTATGCGCGTTACGATTGACGAAACTAACCGGAGAAGAGAGAAACAGATCGCCTATAACACGAAACATGGAATTACGCCACGAACTATCGGAAAATCGCGTGAAGCCATCATCGAGCAAACTTCGGTAATGGATTTCAAGGGTGGTGTTCAAAAAGCATACATTGAAAAGGAAATGACCGACAATCTTGCGGCAGATCCGATCGTTCAATACATGACCAAGCCAGAACTCCAAAAATCAATTGAAAAAACTAAAAAGGATATGGTTTTGGCAGCAAAAGAGATGGACTTCCTCATGGCAGCAAAATTGAGAGATGAAATGTATGCACTGGAGAGAATCATGGAGGAAAGATTTTCCTGATCTCTGTGTTCTAGTATAAGATTTAATCTGTTTTCAAGTTTAACCTTGAATACAGTCAACGAAAAAACCAATCAAATGAACGGTCAAAACAGAAAAGATATCTATCCCGGACTTGAAGTAGACATCATACTTAAAAAAGATCAGCGCAGTGGAGTACAGACAAGGGGGATTGTTGAAGCATTGCTCACAAGTGCAGCCTTTCACTCACGTGGGATAAAGGTGAGGCTTGTGGATGGGCAGGTGGGGAGAGTCACCGGATCAAGTCCGGTGTGACAGAGGATCAAGTCCGGTGTGACAGAGGATCAAGTCAGGCATTGGATCAGGTGCGGTGAGACGACAGATGAAGGTTGAGAAGAATATTGAGTTCGTAATTCGAGTGTAACATTTAATTTGCTTAGAACGTATTCAAAAATTTATCTTCTATCTTTGAGTATCAGAATTTATTCTCATGGGATTATTAAAATTTTTATTCATTACCATCTGTATTTTATGGTTGATCAAAATGATCGGCCGTTTGCTTTTGCCTGTCTTATTCCAGAAAATGATGACAAAAGCACAAAATCAGGCCAATCAGAGATATCAGCAACAACAGCAACCTGCACCGGATGGCCGCATTCGTGTAGACTATATGCCTCCTAAAGACAAACATCCCGGTGATGATGCCGGTGATTTTGTTGAATATGAAGAAATAAAAACTCCCTGATTTCAGGCTTATCGCCTTTTTTAAAAAATCACAATAGCTATATCAGGGCCATAATGAGCCTTAATTGATATAAATTGTGTATTTCTTAAGATTTATTTTCATAAAGCGCAATTACACGCATTGCAGGTTTAAGCTTTTTTCTATTTTTGGCATTCAACTAATTTAAGCAGAATGAATAACTGGTTTAAACGCAATGGTATACATCTGGCCATTATAGGAATATTTATCGCCTTATGTTTTGTGTATTTCAGTCCGGCATTACAGGGCAAAGCCTTGTATCAGAGTGATGTCCTAATGGCTCAGGGCATGCAAAAAGAGATCATGGATTTCAAAGCAAAAGACGGAAAGGGTCCATTGTGGACAAATTCCATGTTTGGCGGGATGCCTGCTTTCCAAATCTGGGTTCAGTATCCAAATAACGTAACAACCTATGTTATTTCCTTCTTTAAAACTGTATTTCCAAATCCAATAGACACAGTTCTGCTTTATCTTTTAGGTGCTTATCTTTTATTCTGTGTTTTAAGAATGAACCCATGGCTGGCGGCGGCAGGTGCAATTGCATTCGCTTTCTCATCCTATAACTTTCAGATCATTGATGCCGGACATAGCAATAAAGCTATGGCTATTGCATTCTTCCCTCCGATCCTGGCAGGTATAATTCTGACGTTCAGAAGGCAATACCTTTTAGGTGCAGTTTTAACTGCCTTATTTCTCGCTATTGAGATCAGAACGAATCATATACAGATGACTTATTATCTGTTCATTGCCCTGCTTATCTATGTTGGAATTGAACTTTATCATGCCATAAAAAGCAAAACAAGCAAAGATTTTATCAAATCATTCAGCTACCTGGCAGCTGCATCACTTCTTGCCGTTGCAGTAAATGCTGGTATGCTCTGGACTACTTACGAATACAGTACAGAAACCATCCGTGGAAAATCAAATTTAACTACTGACAAGTCTGAACCTAATAACGGCCTTGACAGAGATTATGCATACCAGTGGAGCCAGGGTGTTGGTGAAAGCCTTACCTTCTTGGTTCCAAATGTTTATGGTGGCGCTTCGGGCCCTAATCTGGACGAAAAATCGGAAGTAGCTAAAACACTTGCTGCAAAAGGAATTCCAGCTGAACAACTATTACCTGCCATGCAGCAATTGGCACAGGTTGGATTAACTACTTATTGGGGTGATAAACAATTCACCTCCGGTCCATGGTATTTCGGAGCAATTATTTGCTTCCTGTTCATCCTGGGACTGTTCATTGTTAAAAACAGAATTAAATGGTGGATACTGAGTGCGAGTATTTTATGTCTTTTACTTTCTTTTGGAAGGCATCTACCATTCCTTTCTGATCTGTTCTTCGACTATTTCCCGCTTTACAATAAATTCAGAGCGGTTGAATCTATTCTGGTCATCGTCGGGTTTTTAATGCCTGTATTGGCGATTCTTGCAGTGAAAGAAGTAGCCTTCCATACTGAAGAACCTAAAAAACTTCAAAAAAATCTATTGTATAGTTTATATATCACAGGCGGACTTTTAATTATTCTGATTGCATTGCCAACTGCATTTTTGAGTTTTAAAACACAGAATCACGGACAATTTATAGAGCAATTAACTCAGATCACCAACGGTGATAAAGGTTTCGCTGATTCAATTGCCGAAGCTTTAGTTAAGGATAGGATCAGCCTGGCAAGAATGGATGCATTACGCTCTTTGCTATTCGTTTTGATCGGTGCAGGATTAGTTTGGGCGCTGATCAGGAAAAAAATGAACCCACAATTCGTCTTCATTGCATTGGCAGTTGTAGTTCTTGTGGATCTCTGGAGCATTGACAGACGCTACCTGAATAATGAAAAATTTGTTGATAAAAACGTTCTGGCGCAACAATTCAAACCAAGAGATGTGGATCAGCTGATCATGCGTGATCAATCCTATTACAGGGTTCTGGATCTTAGTCAGGGTAATCCTTTTTCAAATTCCGTACCTTCTTACTTTCATAAAAGCCTTGGAGGTTATCATGCAGCCAAACTTAAACGCTACCAGGAAGTATTGGACAAACAATTCAACGGAGCGATCAATGAAGATGTGCTTGACATGCTAAATACCAAGTATTTGATTACTGCCGATCAGAATGGGCAAAAAGAAACCATGAAGAATCGCTCTACAGCAGCGGGACATGCCTGGTTTGTTCAAAAGGTAGAGTATGTGAAAAATGCTGATGAAGAAATGATGGCGATCAGCAGCTTCGATCCGAAAAACGTAATGGTTGTTGATGAGAAATTTAAATCGCTGATCGATGCAAGTAAAATTGGTTATGATGGGAATGGCTTTATCAGACTTACCAACTACCATCCTGACCACCTGACTTATGAGTATTCATCAGGACGCGATGCCTTAGCTGTATTCTCTGAAATGTGGTATGAAAAAGGCTGGAATGCATACGTTGATGGCGAGAAAATACCTTATTTCAGAGCAGATTATATTTTACGTGCCGCACAACTACCAGGAGGAAATCATAAGCTGGAATTCAAGTTTGAACCTACCTCATACTATACCGGTGAAACGATTTCACTTATAGCATCTATACTTTTATTGCTTTCATTAGGATATGCGATCTGGATGGAAGTTAAAAGGAAAGAGATACAAGCCTAATTAAATATTAAGACCTCATTGGATGAATTTAATTCATTTAATGGGGTTTTTGTTTTGATGGATGGTGCTTAATGAAGCAACAGATCTCTCCACGAGTTAAAATCTTTTTGAGTTTGAAAGTATTTTTCGCGTGTTCGATGACGGTAGTTAATAAAAACTCGTCATTAAGAACCGTCATTCCGAATGAGGTACGAAGAGGAATCTGTTGAGCAAAGGCAGCTTTTTGATCAACAGATCTCTCCACGCGTCAAAGTGTGTGTGAATTGAAAATGATTTTTCGCGTGATCGAGATGACGAATCATTCAAATTAATCATTCGTCTTTCTATGCTTCAGGTAATAAAAGCCAAGCTTTCCGGCAATCAATGCATGATTAAAAATAGTAGGTATCAGGCCATAATGTTTAGAAAAGATATTAAATCGCTCTACCAAACTTTGGCGGTGTTTCTTCTTGGACATACCTCCCACCAGATATTTAGCCACATACATTCTTACATTAACGATCTTCTTAGCTTTTTTAGCCGCCTTAATAATCCAGTCGATATCAGAACTTAAGTGATAGCTCAGATCATAAGGCTCAGTGAGAGATCTTCGAATATAAATTGCCTGATGACTGATACACATGCCATACTTAAAATCTTTCCAGGTGAAATTCTCAGGTGCCTGATGTCGCCTTTGTCCCAGGGTTTCCCAGTTTTCATCATACATTTCTGTCTCACCATAATAGATATCCCCATCAGGTTCAGTAACAAATAATTTTTCTACCGTATCTGAAGCATAGATCTCATCACCTGAATTCATGAATAAAACATAATCACCGGTTGCAAGTGCAAGGCCCTTATTCATGGCATCATATATGCCCTTATCCCTCTCTGTAACCAATCTGCCGATTTGGCCTTCATATTTCCTTAGGATATCCAAAGTTCCATCGTTCGATGCACCGTCAATAACCAGATATTCAATGTTCGCGTAACTTTGATTTAATACCGAAAGAACAGTACGTTCAATGTCACGGACATTATTATAAACAATGGTAATAACGGTTAATTTAGGCTGGAACATGGTTATCTAACAAAGATTTATACAATTCAATATGCTGCCCGGCAATTATGCTCTCAGAGAAATGTTCTTCAATCGTTTGACGGGCATTGAAATTTAATTCTGCCCTGTTGGGGTAATTGTAGATCCAGGCAATGCCTGCTGCCAGATCAGCAGATGATCTATATTCGGCAAGATACCCATTGTTTTTATGCTTCACCATGTCCGGAATTCCGCCGGTTGTGAAGGCGGCAAGCGGAGTTCCGCAGGCAAGACTCTCCATAACTGTATTTGGCAGATTATCTTCGAGTGAAGGGGCGAGAAATACGTCAGCTGCACTATAACAAAGTGCCAGTTTCTCATCATCAGCGATCGTGCCGAGAAAAGTAGTATGAATCGGGAATTCAGGGACATTCTTTTCATCCCGATTACCAAAAACAACCAACTCTACTGAATCAGGAGATACCTGATGATCTCTGATAAAAAGTTCAATCGCCTCTATTAAATAAGGGGTTCCTTTATGCAGATCCTTTCGGGAAGGCATAAATCCACTCATCAGAATAAATTTATCGGGATTTAAACCCAGTTTTGCTTTGGCCTCTGATTTTACTGAAGGTTTAAATACATTGGTATCCAATGTATTGGGAATATTAACAACTTTTGAAGTCCCCAGTAAGCTGCTTTTCTTAACAGAATCGGCCATCCATTTGCTTGGTGCAATGATCGTTAAGTCCAGTTTACCATAGGCTTTCGCCTTTCTTTTCCAGATCCTGTGGGAGCTGTCATCTGGCCCATTGTATTTCAAAACAGGACAATCACCGCATTCTTTCAAAAAATGATCGCAATCGTAGCGCACATGACATCCGCCGGTAAAGGCATTACTATCGTGAAATGTCCAGACTATCGGCTTATTCAGGCTGGAGAGCCTGGCAAGGTCTTCAGGACGTAAAAAGGCATGATTGATCCAATGAAGGTGGATAATATCAGCAGATCTTAATAAATTAAGTCCGGAAATATCCTTACCCCAAACAGGGAATGAGAATGGGATCGGTACATCTTTGGTAAATAGTTTTGCCGTGATACGCTCCAGGATTATTCCTGCAGCGGTAAACCACTTTGAAAAAAAGCCTTTTGAAAGGTTGTGAACTTCAGGATTATTCCTGAAAAGAAAATTTACCGCAAGTTCCGAATCAAGTCCCTCAGCTTTAAGGGCTTTATTCAGACGCATACAGGCTCTGCCTGCACCGCCATTTCCGGCATATGTATTCAGATGGACAATTTTCACTACCCAAAAATACAATTCCACAGGCTAATTGCAGGAATTGATTTCTAATACAAACTCAAAACCTTTGTAATATCATCTGCATATGTAATCTTTTTGTTTTCTTTGCTAATGCATGGAGAATCAATTAACCGACCGGAAATTCTGGACAAACTACTGGGAATCAAAACCTGATCTTGCCATTTCAATAGATAAAAATTATTTATTCCACCAGCAGCTGGAACAAATAGTCAAAAAAAACAACGTTCAAACTGCCATAGAACTGGGTGGATTTCCAGGTTATTATTCAATTTTCCTCAGAAAATATTTAGGGGTACGAACTACCTTATTCGATTATTTTATCCACCCTGACATCTTAAAAAAGGTATTAACTAAGAATGGCCTGAATAAGGTTGATATCACCGTAATTGAAGCTGATCTTTTCCAATATAAACCGATAGAGAAATATAACCTGGTGCTTTCCTGCGGCTTAATTGAACATTTTAAGGATACAAAAGATATCATTCAGAGGCATCTGGAATTCTTAAGACCCGAAGGTACCTTGTTCATTACCCTGCCAAATTTCAGAGGTGTGAATGGCTGGGTGCAGAAGACCTTCGACAGGGATAACTATCTGAAGCACAACATTGATTGCATGGATCCCGAATTTCTCAAAATGACGATGGAAGACATTGGTCTGGAAGTAGTTAGAGCAACATATCTTGGAA
>Ga0123337_10006817_pt1 | contig 10801 bp, 8 predicted proteins | sample frozenSSSSmetaG_FD_89792 | JGI IMG/M metagenome (GOLD analysis project Ga0123337, IMG submission 89792) | Glacier valley bacterial and archeal communities from Borup Fiord, Nunavut, Canada, to study Microbial Dark Matter (Phase II) -... | ecosystem: Environmental > Aquatic > Freshwater > Ice >...
CGTGGCTAGTGGAGGTGGAGTGGGGATGGACGGGGGCGGGCTGAGTTGTGCGAGTGAGCTGAGTTGCGCCTGCGGAATCGCCTGCAAGCAGGCTCCTACGGCGGAAATGTCCCGAGCGTGTTTACTCTGCGACGGGCTGGGAGATCACGTTGAGCTTTTTCATGACCGCGGGCGTGAGCTTGGGGACGACGTCGAGTGCGCCGAGGTTTTCAACGAGCTGCTCGGGGCGCGAGGCGCCGAGGATGACCGTGCTGACGTGGGGGTTCTTGAGGCACCAGGCGACGCCGAGGCGGGGCAAGGTGGTGTCGAGATCTTTGGCGATGGCGGCGAATTTTTTGACGGCGGCGAGTTTCTGCTTCGAGCCTGCGCCGAGGACGGCATCGCGGAGCCATTCCATGCCGGGGGTGTCGAGGCGGGAGCCGGCGGGGACGCCGTCGTTGTATTTGCCGGTGAGCAGGCCGCTGGCGAGGGGCGACCAGATGGTGGTGCCGAGACCGCGCGCCTTGAAGAGCGGGGCGTATTCTTTTTCGAAGCGGGCGCGGTGGAAGAGATTGTATTGGGGCTGCTCGGTGACGGGCGCGTGGAAGTTGTGCTTGTCGCAGATCGCGAAGGCTTCGGTGAGCTGGACGGCGGACCATTCGCTGGTGCCCCAGTAGAGAACTTTGCCCTGAACGATGAGATCGTGCATCGCGCGGCAGGTTTCGGCGATGGGCGTGGCGGGATCGGGGCGGTGGCAGTAGTAGAGGTCGAGGTAGTCAACCTGGAGGCGCTTGAGGGCGTCGTGGCAGGCTTCGACTAGGTGCTTGCGGGAGAGGCCGGTCTGGTTGGGCTTGTCGTCTTCCCAGCCGAAAAAGGCCTTGCTGGAAACGACGTAGCTGCTGCGCCGCCAGCCGCTTTTTTTGAGGATATCGCCCATGACGAGCTCGGCCTTGCCGTCGGCGTAGGCCTCGGCGTTATCGAAGAAATTGATGCCCGCGTCGTAGGCGGTGTGGAGGAGTTTCTTGGCGACGGGATCGCCGATCTGTTTGCCGAAGGTAACCCAGGCGCCGAAGGACAGCGCGCTGACTTGAAGACCGGAGCGACCAAGGGGGCGGTAGAGCATTGTCATGATGCAACCACCATGGGCGGCCGGCTCGCAATGTCTAATGGCGAATCAAGAAAATCTGCTCCGCAGTCGAATTGGTGCGCGTCAGACTGCGGCGGCTTTGCGGGCGCGGCGTTTGCTCCAGAGAACGCGGGCCACGTAGCCGACGACCAGAAGATTGAGCCCGAGAAGACTGAATCTCAGCACCGTGGCATGGTGAAGTATGGCGGAGATTTCGAAGGGGAGGTAGACCATGCCACCGAGCACCGCGAGCCACTCGGCCCAGGCGCGGTTTCTCCACAGGCCATAAGCCTCGGCGAAGCGCGTGCCGGAATACAGCACGGAGATGATCGCGGTGATCACAAGTTCGCGGTTGGTGATGCGGCCGGCGCGCTCCACCAGATAATGAACAAGATGACCGTCCGGATTGAGGAGGAGGTAGCGGACGAGTTTTTCGGCGATGAGGCTAGCGTCGCGATTCAGCAGGCTGAGCGCGCCGATGCCGGCGGCGAAAACCAGCAGCCCCTTGGTGGCCTCCAGGAGCGCCACGACGTGGAGTCCCCGGGTGAGGCGTGCAGGAAGGACGGGCTGTTTCGGAGTGGAAACAGCGGCGGCCTGGGGCGCGAAGGAGGGCTCAGACTGCATCTATTTTTTGAATGCGGGTGATGTGGCGGCCACCTTCAAATGCGGTGGCGAGCCAGGTGCGCGTGATCTTGATCGCCTCGGCCTCGGTCACGGTGCGTTGGCCAAGCGAGAGCACGTTGCCGTCGTTGTGGGAGCGGTTCCAGATGGCGACCTGTTCGTTCCAGCAAAGGCCGCAGCGCACGCCTTTGACGCGGTTGGCCACGATGGCTTCGCCGTTGCCCGAGCCGCCAAGCACGATACCGCGCTGATATTCGCCACGCGCGACGGCGACGGCGACGGGGCGGATGAAGTCTGGATAATCGCAGGAAGCGTCGGAGTAGGTTCCCATGTCGCGCACGGTGTGTCCGTCGGCCAGAAGCGCGGCCTTGATGGCTTCCTTATAGGCAAAGCCGGCGTGATCGGAGCCGATGGCGATGGAAAAGGTCTGCATAGGAGGAATAGGCGCGAACTTTTAGGAGGGGAAGAGGTCGAGGTATCTCTTGTCCTGCTGCCTGCCGCAAATCAAAATTAGACTCACCATGAATACCCTCCTTCGTTTTCTTCCCGTTTTGGTGCTGTTGTTTGCCGTTACCGGCTGTGCCTCGACGTCTTCCCGGATATCGAAGAATCAGGCGGCGTTTGATGCGTATTCGGCGGAAGTGCAGGCCAAAATCCGTGCGGGCGAGGTGGCGGTGGGTTTTACGCCGGAGCAGGTCACGATGGCGCTGGGCAAGCCTGACCGGGTGTTGCAGCGGACGACGGCGGCGGGCGTGTCGGATGTGTGGGTTTACCTGAAGGGTGGCTTGCAGTTTGGCTTTGGTGTAGGCGTTGGCGTGGGAGGTGGTTCCTCGGGCGTCGGCGGCGGGGTGGGGGCTGCCACCGGACCTATGGGAGACGATGAAAAGCTTAGGGTGATCCTTTCCGGCGGTCATGTGACGGCGGTTGAGAAAATCACCCAAAAATCCTAATCCCCGTGGTTTGAGGTCTGACTTTGCCGCCCCGGTTTGTTTTAAAACGTCATGAACTCACGTGCGTCGTTTTGGTTTCTCCTGGTGCTGGCGGTTGGTTTGCTCGCGGGCTGCGCAAGCCCGGAGACGCGCATAAAGAAAAACCCGGAGCTGTTCGATAAGCTCACCCCCGAGCAGCAGGCGTTGATCAAAGCGGGGAAGGTGGAGGTTGGTTTTGATGCGGACATGGTGCGGCTCGCCGTGGGTGAGCCCGACCGGAAATGGATCCGCACGGATGCGGCGGGCTCCAGCGAGGCGTGGAGCTATACGACGTGGGAAAGTGCCGGCGGCATGCCGCTCTACTGTGGTTTGTATCAGGGCTACTACGCGCCTGTGCCGGCATATTATTTAAACTATCCGGATCGAAAACAGCGGGAGTATTTCAAGGTCGTGTTCAAGGGCGGCAAGGTGACAGCCGTGGAACAGGAAACCCGTTAGGTCTGAAGCGGTGGGGCGCTTGCAATGCAAGCGCGTGGCTGCTTGCCTCCGGAATACCCTTCTATGGCCGGCTGGATATCCGAAAATCGCGACTATCTCATATTTGTTATCACGAGCCTTGCGGTCTTCGGCCTGCTTGAAGGCTGGCTGCGCGGGCGCAGGCCGCATGGCAGGCTTCCGGTGGTCTTCTGGCCGGTGTTGGTGATCTTGTTGGGGGCCGGGTGGTTTTTGGTCGGCGGGGCGGGGCGGGCGGAGAGCAGGCGTATCCAGGCGTTTCTCGAAGGGGTGGCGCCTACTTACGCACAGGAAATCGAACGCATGGGACACAGTCGCATCACGCTCGATACGCCGGCGGATGATCCGCGCTATTTTTCGATGATCGAGGCGATGAAACGTTGGAAGGCGGTCAATCCCACCATCAGCGATATTTATACGTTTCGACGGATCGATGGAAAGGTGCGGCTGATGGTCGATAGCGAGACCGACTACAACCACGACGGAAAGATCGAGGGCGAGCGCGAGCTGCGTATCCCCATCGGTCGCGAATATCCGGAGGCGGACGACGAGATGCTTCAGGCGCTCGACGGGCATGGGACGTTTTCCGATATGCCGGTGAGGGACGAATGGGGGGTGTGGGTGAGTGCGCAGGTGCCTTTGCACGATGCGGCCGGCCGGGTGGAGGGAGCACTGGGTGTGGACTATCCCGCGGCAAAATGGATCGAGTCCATCGCACTCGGGCGTCTGCGGATGTTGTGGTTTTTGGCCATTCCGATGCTGATGCTGGGGTTCGGCGCGGCTGTCACCGGGGTGTTGAAAGCGGAGATCGAGGAGCGCAAAAAAATCGAGGAGCAACTGCGAAGCAGTGAAGCGCGTTTGCGCACGGCGATCGACAACATGCCTTTTGATTTCTGGGAGATGGATGAAGCCGGGCGCTATGTGCTGATCAATGCCGTCTCGCATCAAAACTGGGGCGACTGCCTGGGCAAGACGCTTGCCGAACTGGAGCTGCCTGCGGAGACGCGAAAACTTTGGGAGAGCAACAACCGGCGTGCTTTCGCGGGCGAATTTGTGCGCGGCGAGGTCACGTATGAGCAAAACGGCCGTGTTCGGCATGGCTACAACATCATCGCGCCTGTGCGGATGGACGGGAGAATCATCGGCATTCTGGGGATCAACCTCGACATGACCGATCGGATTGGTGCGGAGGAGGCGTTGCGGAAATCCGAGCGACGGCTTGCCCTGCATGTCCGTCAGACGCCGCTGGCCGTGATCGAGTGGGACCTCGATTTCCGCGTCATGGCTTGGAATCCGGCGGCTCAGACTATTTTTGGATATACCTCGGCCGAGGCGCTCGGGCGCGATGGAATCGGGCTCATCGTGCCGGAAGAGGCACGGACGAAGGTCGCGGAGGTATGGCAGGCGATTCTTGGGCATCGCGGCGGCACGCGCAGCACGAACCGCAACACCACCAAGGAAGGGAAAATAATCCTGTGCGAATGGTATAACACGCCCTTGGTGGACGATGGCGGCCAGGTCATCGGGGTTGCCTCAAACTGCCAGGACATCACTGAACGCGACGACTTGGAGAAACAAGTCCGCCAGACGCAGAAAATAGAATCGTTGGGCCAGTTGGCCGCCGGCGTGGCGCATGAGTTCAACAATCTGCTCACGCCGATGATGCTTCGTTTGGAAATGCTTCGCATGGACCGGGCGGGCGATGCGCCCCTGCTCGCTTCGTTGCGCGCGATTGAGGATGCCATCGAACAGGCGGCGCAGCTGAACCAGCGCATTCTTTCCGTGGGGCAGCGCTCCAGCGGGAAGCGTGAACTTCTTCTGCTGAACCCGCTGGTTGATGATACGCTCGGGCTGCTACGGCATACACTCGACCGGCGTATCGAGCTCGCGATGCATCTTTCGCCGGGACTCGGACCGCTTTCCCTTGATCGTGCGCATGTCGCCCAGATCGTCGTCAACCTGGTCATCAACGCCCGGGATGCACTGGTGCAAAAAATGGAGGACGGTGCGCCTGTCGGTTGGACGCCGCGCATTGACATATCAACCGAGCGTATGGAGTCGGCCCGGGGCGGAGCCGGAGTTTCAACCGCACCATTTGCGCGTTCGTGGCAGCGGCTCAGCATCACGGACAACGGCACCGGGATGAGTCCCGAAGTGCGGGCCAAGGCGTTCGAGCCGTTTTATACGACCAAGTCTCCCGGCCGCGGAACGGGTCTGGGGCTGGCCGTGGTCTGGAACGTAGTCAAAAGTTTGGATGGTTGGATCGAACTGGAAAGTCAGCCCGGCCAAGGCACGACGTTTCATGTTTATTTCCTGGTGCCTGCCGCGCCTGTGGCGAGAGCAGTTGAGGCGGTTCCCTCAGGTAGTTTTGGGCATTTGACGGCTGAAGCCGCCGCAGGGCTCCGGATTCTGCTCGTCGAGGACAACGTGGCTGTGGCGGAAACGATCAATGCCCTGCTTACCCGCAGCGGACACGCCGTCACCTATGCGCAGAATGGAGAGGAAGCGTGGGAGCTTTTCCGTCTGCGCGAGACGGGTTTTGATCTCATTCTGACGGATGAAAACATGCCGGTGATGAGCGGGACGGAGCTACTGCGCCGCCTGCGCGAGGCCGGACACAAAATCCGCGTGGTGGTGGTGAGCGGCCACCTTGGAGCGGAAAAAATGGATGAGCTCCAACGCCTGCGCGTGGACGGTATCCTGCAAAAGCCCTTTCTTCCGAAAGATCTTTTTGCGGTGCTGAAATAAACCGGCGGACCGGAGAAAGGTGCGCCGGGTATTTTGCTTAAAGCGCGTGGATCGCGCTCTTGCTGACGGCGAGGGCGGCTTCTTTCACGGCTTCCGACATGGTCGGATGTGCGTGGACCGTGCGGGCGAGGTCTTCGGCGCTGCCGCCGTATTCCATGTGCGTGACGATCTCGCTGATGAGCTCGCCGGCGTTTTTGCCGAGGATCTGGGCGCCGAGGATTTTGTCGGTCTTGGCGTCGGCGATGATCTTCACGTAGCCGTCACCGGCGTCGTTCGCTAAGGCGCGGGCGTTGGCGGCGAAGTTGAATTTGCCGACGTTGATCGCGATGCCCTTGGCCTTGGCGGCGTCTTCGCCGAGACCGACCGAGGCGACCTCGGGATCGGTGTAGATGATGGCGGGCATGAGATCCCAATTAATGTGGCCGGGCTTGCCGGCGATCCACTCGGCGACGGCGACGCCGTCTTCCTCGGCCTTGTGCGCGAGCATGGGGCCGTCGATCACGTCACCGATCGCCCACACGCCGGCGGCGGTGGTCTTGAGGTGGGCATCGACCTTGATGCGTTTTTTGTCGGTGAGCTCGACGCCTGCGGCGGCGAGGTTGAGGTTGTCGGCGTAGGGACGGCGGCCGACGGCGACGAGGACTTTGTCGGCGGGGAATTCGAGGACCTTGCCGTCGCGTTCGGCGGTGAGGATGCCTTTGGAGAAGCCGGTGACCTTGGCGCCGCACTCGATCTTGAGGCCCTGTTTTTGGAGGAGGCGGGTGAAGTTGCGGACGATGTCGTCATCGTTGGCGGCGGCGATCTTGGGGAGGAATTCTACGATGGTGACGTCGGCGCCGAGGCGGGCCCAGACGGAGCCGAGTTCTAGGCCGATGGCGCCGCCGCCGACGACCACGAGTTTCTTCGGGACGGCGGTGAGCGCGATGGCGTGGTCAGAGGAGATGACGGTCTCGCCGTCGAACTTCATGAACGGCAGCTCGACGGGAGCCGAGCCGGTGGCGATGACGATGTTTTTGGCGGTGAGGGACTGGTCGCCGACGGCCACGGTGTTGGCCGAGGTGAACTTGGCCTCGCCGGTGATGACGGTGACCTTGCGGGCCTTGGCGAGCATGGCGATGCCGCCGGTCATTTTGGAGACGATGCCGTCCTTCTTTTTGAGCATCGTGGCGACGTCGATGGAGACGCCGTCGATCTTGATGCCGTGTTCGGCGGCGTGCTTCTGCGCGAAGAGGAAGTGCTCGGAGGAAGCGAGCAGGGCCTTGCTGGGGATGCAGCCGACGTTGAGGCAGGTGCCGCCGAGGGTGGCGCGTTTGTCGATGAGGGCGACCGTGAGGCCGAGTTGGGCGGCGCGGAAGGCGCACACGTAGCCGCCGGGGCCGGCGCCGATGACGATGAGGTCGAAGGATTGGGAAGACATTTTTTTAAACCGCGAAGGACGCGAAGAGTCGCGAAGAACGGAGGGATCGAACTTGGCGATCCTTCGCGTTCTTCGCGGTTAATATTAGACGCTGAGCAGCAGGCGGGACGGGTCTTCGATGGCCTGCTTCACCTTCACGAGGAAGGTGACGGCTTCCTTGCCGTCCACCAAGCGGTGGTCGTAGCTGAGGGCGAGATACATCATCGGACGGATGACGACCTGGCCGTTGACGGCCATGGGGCGGTCGTTGATCGCGTGGAGGCCGAGGATGGCGCTCTGCGGGGCGTTGAGAATTGGGGTAGAGAGCATCGAGCCGAAGATGCCGCCGTTGGTGATCGTGAAGACGCCGCCTTCGAGGTCGGCGAGGGTGATCTTGCCGTCACGGGCTTTCTTGGCGACGTCGCCGATCGATTTCTCGATCTCGGCCATGCCGAGCTGGTCGGCGTTGCGGATGACAGGAACCATGAGGCCCTTCTCGGTGGAGACGGCCACGCCCACGTCGTAGTAGTGGTTCTGGATGATTTCGTCGCCGGCGAACTGGGCGTTGATGGCGGGCACTTCCTTGAGGGCATTGACGACGGCCTTCGTGAAGAAGGACATGAAGCCAAGCTTGAGGCCGTGCTTCTTGACGAAGTCATCCTGATATTTGGCTCGGAGGGCCATGACGGCGGACATGTCGACCTCGTTGAAGGTCGTGAGCATGGCGGCTTCGTGCTGGGCCTGGACGAGGCGCTCGGCGATGCGTTTGCGAAGGGGGCTGAGTTTTTTGCGCGACTGCCTTTCGCCGGTGGCGACGGGAGCGGCAGGTTTAGGAGCGGGAGCAACCGGAGCGGCGGCGACAGGGGCCGGAGCAGGCGCGGCGGCGGGTTTTTCGGAGGCGGCGAGGATGTCGCCTTTGGTCACGCGGCCGGCTTTTCCGGAACCGGAGACACTGGCGGGATCGATGCCGGTTTCGGCGGCGACGCGGCGGACGGCGGGGGATTGTTCGGCTGACTTCGCAGCAGAAGTCGGCACGGCGGGAGCGGTCGGCTCGCTGGCGCTCGCCGCTACACTCGTGTCGATCACGGCGACGACTTCGCCGATTTTTACTTCGGCGCCGATGGCGGCCTTGAGGGTGATCTTGCCGGCGGACTCGGCGGTGCCTTCGGAGGTAATCTTGTCGGTTTCGAGTTCGAAGAGGGGCTGGTCCTTTTTGACGGTGTCGCCGTCTTTGACGTGCCACTTGGCGAGGACGCCGGAATTGATGGATTCGCCGAGGGGCGGGATTTTGACTTCGAGGAGGGACATTGGGCGGAAGTAGCGAGTAGTGGGGAGCGAGTAGTGAGTAGTCGGAAATGAAGGTGCGGGCAGCGGGGGAATAGCGGCTTGGAATGATCGCTACTCACTACCCGCTACTCGCTACTTTGTCAGAGCGTGAACGCGTCTTTGAGGAAGGCGGCGAGTTCGTGTTTGTGGACGGCGAGGGAGCCGACGGCGGGAGACGCGGAGGCGTCGCGGCCGGCGTAGACGGGCTTGCGTCCGAAAATTTCCTCGAGCTGCGGAGCGATGAAGGTCCACGCGGCGTTGTTCTGGGATTCTTCCTGGCACCAGATGAGTTTCGCCTTGCCGGTGGCGGCGGCGATTTCGGCCAGTTTTTCACGATGGAGCGGATACAACTGCTCGATGCGCACGATGGCGGTATCGGTGATCTTGTTGGCAACGCGGTAGGCATCGAGGTCGTAGTAGACCTTGCCGGAGCAGAGGATGATGCGCTTGGCGGATTTGGGCGCCTGAGGATCGTCGATGATTTCCTGGAAGGAGCCAGTGATGAAATCGTCGATCTTCGAGGTGGCGGCGGGAAGGCGCAGGAGCGACTTGGGCGACATGACGATGAGCGGCTTGCGGAAGTCGCGTTTCATCTGGCGGCGGAGGGCATGGTAATAGTTCGCCGGGGTGGTGATGTTGGCGACCTGCATGTTGTCCTCGGCGCAGAGCTGGAGGAAGCGCTCGAGGCGGGCGGAGGAGTGCTCGGGACCCTGGCCTTCGTAGCCGTGGGGGAGGAGGAGAACCATGCCGCTCATGCGCTGCCATTTCGACTCGGAGGAGGCGAGGAACTGGTCGATCACGACTTGGGCGCCATTGGCGAAATCACCGAACTGGGCCTCCCAAATGCAGAGCATTTTGGGGTAGTCGAGCGAGTAGCCGTAGTCGAAGCCGAGGACGGCGGCTTCGGAGAGAAGGGAGTTGTAGACGCAGAAACGTTCCTGCTTCTCATCGAGGTTGAGCAGGGGGACGTATTTCTCGCGGGTCTCGAAATCGTAGAGGACGGCGTGGCGGTGGCTGAAGGTGCCGCGTTCGCAGTCTTGGCCGCTGAGACGGATGGGGACGCCTTCAACGAGCAAGGTTCCGTAGGCGAGAGCCTCGCCGAAACCCCAATCGACCGGGCCGTTTTCCTTGTGGGCCTGAATGCGGGTTTCGAGGAAGCGCTTGATCTTGGGGTTAACCTTGAAGTTGGCGGGCACCTTGGTGAGACCGGCGACGACCTTGGCGATGACCTCGGCGGAAACGCCGGTGGGCACGGGAACGTGGCTGTAGCCGGGCTGGAAGATGGCGCTGGAGCCGCGGAACATGTCGGGTTTTTCACCCGCGGCGAGACGGGCGGCCTCGACGGCCTTGGCCTTGTCGAAGGCGGCGTCCATCGCGGCGGTGTATTCGGCCTTGATGGCTTCGGCACCAGCGGCGTTGACGGTGTCTTCTTTGTCCAGGCGCTCGGCGTAGGTGGTCGAGATGAGCGGATGCGCGGCGATCTTCTTGTAGAGCGTGGGCTGGGTGAAGGCGGGTTCGTCGGACTCATTGTGGCCGTGACGACGGTAGCAATACATGTCGATCACGACGTCGCGCTGGAACTTAACGCGGAACTCGAGGGCGAGGCGGGTGACGTAGCAGACGGCCTCGGGGTCGTCGCCGTTCACGTGGAAGATCGGGGCCTCGATCATCTTGGCGACGTCGGTGCAGTAGCGCGTGGAGCGGGCGTCGGCGGGCAGCGTGGTGAAACCGATCTGGTTGTTGATGACGAAGTGAACGGTGCCGCCCGTGCGGTAGCCGGGGAGTTGCGAGAAGTTGAGTGTCTCGGGGACGACGCCCTGGCCGGCGAAGGCGGCGTCGCCGTGGATGAGGAAGGGCAGCACGCGGCGGCGCTCGACGTCACCGCGGATGCGCTGTCGGGCACGGGCCTTGCCCTCGACGACCGGGTTGACGATCTCAAGGTGGGAGGGGTTGGCGGCGAGGCGGACCTCGATGGTTTTGCCGCCCACGGTCTTCAACTCGACCTCGTAACCGAGGTGGTATTTCACGTCACCGTCGCCACCGACGGCGTGGGGGATGTAGTTTTCGGAGAACTGCTCGAAGAGGACGTCGAAGGGCTTGCGAAGGATGTTGGCGAGGATGCTGAGGCGGCCGCGGTGGGCCATGCCCATGACGATTTCCTCA
>Ga0123337_10006818_pt1 | contig 10800 bp, 4 predicted proteins | sample frozenSSSSmetaG_FD_89792 | JGI IMG/M metagenome (GOLD analysis project Ga0123337, IMG submission 89792) | Glacier valley bacterial and archeal communities from Borup Fiord, Nunavut, Canada, to study Microbial Dark Matter (Phase II) -... | ecosystem: Environmental > Aquatic > Freshwater > Ice >...
AACACAATTAGTCCTCGCCAGGTTTCAAAATCCTGAATATGCAGGTTGTGGCTTGCCACCGGCTTAATGCGTGAAATTTCAGGTCCACGTGGTATCTCATAAAACGTACCATGCAAGTTGGCCAGCAATCGTTCCTGAACCACTTCGCGGATATTACGAATATTGGTTTTGTTATCGAAATTTTTATCTCCTTTTGGCAAACGATAAACGACGCCATTTGATCCATTAACCATTACCGAAGCCTCATCTACCATAATTTCAGTAGAAACGTCATACTCTTTTTTTAGAACATCAATGCTTTGCGTATCGTCCTCGTTAGGTATAAATTTCAGGTTCTCATCCACCTCGTAGTATTTTTCATTCCCTTTCGCATCAGTTACCAGGTATTGTAAGTTTCGGGTTGGAAAACCGGTACGGAGTATGGTTTTTGAGCTTTCCTCTGTAGCAGTAACCGTAGATAGTCCTTTGAAGATTTCTTTCTCACTATCAGCAAAAATTCTGTTGGAATACGCGTGAACATAAACCGTTGCTTTAATATTGCCATCGCTGGTAAAACGAATCCATTCGGCTTTCAGCAATGGTGGCAAAACTTTGGTGTATAGCTCGCCACCTTTTAGTTCAATGGTTTCAAAGGTTTTCCATTGGTCGTTCCCCTTTTCATCCACTTCAATCCTGATTTTAACTATCGGCGCACCAACCTGATTCAGATACAAGGTGCGGTAATCATACCCTGCAATGTTCAACGCCTCGCTGGGTATATTTGCCTCCACATAATCGTCCTTCCAAACACCACCAAACCCAATGGCAGGACCTTTGCGGTTCAACTGATCGAGACTCGTAAAGATAAGGTTTGAGTTGGGCTGACCCGGTACTAATTTTTTAATACCATGCCAACTGGTTTCCTGACACGAAAACACCAGACGGTTATCCCATGTAGTCATATCCGTTACCGTGCGAAGCATCGAACAGATTGGCCGGATGCCGGCGGTATTGGTTTGCGAAAAAGTGCCGGGAAAATTGTATAAGGCACTGTTCATAAACATCAGGTATTTATTAGGCTGCACCTCATTGATGCGTGGCCATTCGGTATTCGAGCCGTTGCGGTTTTCGAACGTATAGGTTGGTTTCAACATGCGGTAATGTTTCCAGGTACCTTTTTCACGGACACTTAAAAGTAAAGAACGTTTGTCCCAGCCAAACGACCATATTTGTTCGTCGTTGGTTTTTGCACCGGTTACTCCTCCGGGGCCGGTAACATCCAAATATTGGCCGCGTTTAATCAACTTCCACGTTGTACCATCCCATTCACAAAGTGATCCCCAATCTTCAGGGCCTTTAGGTTGCGAGGTAAGGAAAAGGGATTTAACCTCCTGCTCAGTTTTATATTTTCCCCATGGGTCAGAATAATCCACATTCCACTCAGGTGCTGGAGCTGAATCTTCTCCATTATTGGAAACAACAAAGACTCCCTGGCTGGTATAAGCGCCTTTGGCATGCCACCCTATAGCTGGTTTTTTGAAAAGCATAGTTACCTTCAGTGTATGCACATCAACTTCATAAATAGCGCCTTCCTGGGTAAGAAAAAGTACCTTGTTGGCAGGATCATTTATATGACGACTTACAGCAGTTAACCTTCCGGGAAGTTCTTTGCGGGGCACCGTTCGAATGTTTCCTGTTTTATCGATAAAATAACTGGCGATAATGAGTTGTTCCGATTCCCGATGTATCATACGGCAAGAGCTGGTACCCCCAACACTCTTTTCGTATTCATTGTGTTTATAGTCTTTGTCAATAAAATGTAATTTATCAGTCCCTTCAAAAAGATCGTGAGAAGTGTAGGAGGTATACCAAAGTTTACCTGCCCAATTAACCAATTGCCCTATACCACATTCTGCATTTGGCCTTGTGCGGTCGGGCGGTGAGTTAAACGCAGCAAACGAAGGAAAAACTCCCGAAACTTCAAGCGGCTTCTTAGCGGTTTGCTGTGCAAACGAAAAATTAGTCAACAAGCAAATTAGGAATAGATTTAGAAATGATGTTTTCATTTGAATAAGTGTTTTTACTTCTTAATAATCAACTGGTCAATAAGGGGAGATAAAACTTCTTTTGACGACACCTTAATCACGTTTAACCCTTTTTTTAGGTTGATTTCGGCAAAAGCATAATCCCAGGTGGCAGCACCGGTGAAGGCAAAAGTAAATTTGGCATCTTTCGGCACAGGGCAGGCAAGTTTTACACTTTGTTTTGCTGCCTCTATGTGAATGTTGCAAGTTGTTCCTGTAACATTGGTGTAATGAACGCCTACTTTATAGGCTCCACCTTCGGGAACATTAACTACCATGCGGGTAAATTGAGTAGGTGGCTCGGCGCAGAACTGAACATAAGCTGATCCTTTATAACCCTTGTAAAAATTTGCCTTCACAGCCCGGAACAAGGCTCCTTCTTCGGCTTCAAGAACCAGCGAATCTTTCAATACCGGATAAGCTTCTTTCAAATCGCCCAATTGGTTTCCTTTGACCTTAATTACAACCACACTATGAGGACTAACCAGCGAACTATATTCATTATTGAATTTACCTAAATCCTTGTGCAGCCATAAATCACGCACCGAAACACGATTGGGTTCTAGTCCCAAATCCTTCCATGTTACCTGAATTGTGGTTTCAAATTCCGAACGATTGAGCAGTGCCACGGCGTATTCGCCTGAAGCAGCAAGCTTCTTTACAAAAACTTGTTGTCCAAAGGTTTTATCCAATTTGCTTTTGCCTATTCCTGAATCCTGAATCTTCCTGCCCTGATAGCATAACGAATCCTGATTGATCGCAATAATTTCCTTATTGGTAATGATTTCTTTTACCGATGTGCTCAATGTCCGTACATCGTTCCCCAGCAAAAGGGGGGCGCCCAACATTGCCCACATACTGAAGTGCGTTTTGTTTTCTTCGAAGCTTAAAGCACCATTGCCCACCTGAAGCATGTCCGGGTCGTTAAAAGTGCCGGGCGATTGAGCATCTTCCAAACCCTGTTGTAAATCAATAGTTGTTGCAATTGACAAAGGTTTCCAATTGACGTTCTGTTCCAGCGGCAAATCCCATGCAGGATAAACATCATTGGTAGTTCTCCACAAGTTGGCATAGTTCGTAAAGAAAGCCACATCGGCGTATCCCAAATGAACACTCAACACAATAGGTCTGGTAACTTTGTCGAGTGCTTCGCGCCATTTTTTGCAAATTACCTCGCGACTTTCTTTTGCTCCGCAACCATCGAGTTTAATATAGTCGACCCCCCAGGAAGCATAAGTTTCCACGTCTTTTTGTTCAAAACCAAAACTACCCACAAATTTTGCACAGGTTTTTTCGCCGGGAGCAGTATAAATACCAAACTTAAGCCCCTTGGAATGTACATAATCTGCCACATACTTAATTCCGTGGGGAAATTTCTTCGGGTCGGGAATAATTATCCCGTCGCTTCCGCGTTCCAAAGCCCAGCCATCGTCTATGTTCATGTACAGGTAGCCGGCATCCTTTAATCCGTTTGAAATAAAGGCATCCGCAACTTCCATTATTTTTGCTTCAGAAATGCCTTCAAAAAAGGTATTCCAACTATTCCAGCCCATTGGTGGAGTTGGAAGGTAACTTTTGAATTTTTGTGTCTGCCCATTCGAAACGAATGGAAGGAACAGAATAACCAATAATACTTTAAAATATCGTTTCATTCGGGTGTCATTTAACTTGATTAATTAAATCTTTCAGGTAATCTTGATAAATTCCACGGGGAGTGGTGCTTTTATTGACGCATAAGCTGGCTGCAATACCCACCAGTTCACCCATCATGCCGCTAGTAACCATCACTCGGGTTGAGCCGAAGGCTATATGCGAAGCGCTGATATCACGACCGGCCATAAACAGATTGTCGATGTTTCGGGAATAAAAGCACCGGTACGGAATATGGTATGGACTCCGTTTGATATGATTGGTGGCACTCATAAACTCCTGACCGGGGAAAAACTGGCTATTTTTCGGATCCGGAAAATGAAGATCAATGGTCCATGTTCCAGTAACAAAGGCATCGGGGTAAACTTTGGTGCTGTCAATGTCGTTTTGGGTCAGAATATGATCGCCCAATAATCTTCTTGATTCCCGTTTTCCTCCGGTGTACGACACCCAATCCAGTTCATAATTGGCATATTTTTCATTCTTGTGGTTTTTCAGATAAGCCCAATTGCCGTAAATAGCACGAAAATTATGGTCGCGAACCTGTTCTGCCTCGTAAATGGTATTCAGGTTTCCAAAACCTGTTTCCCATTCCCAATCTGAAGTTGGTTTATCAATGTGGTATTTATCCGAAAATTGCAAAGCCCATGGACATTCGGGGAAACCTGAAGAAACGCCTTTATTTTTTGCAACCCACAGGTTGGAAGTGCCCAATGTAAAAGAGTCTGCTTTTGCCGGGGCAAAGCTTTCGTTGTATGTTTCCTTATTTTCCCTTCCCATAAAAAAATCGGCACCTGCCAGATAGCCAATGGTTCCATCGCCGGTACAATCGGCAAATACCTTCCCAGGGAAACGCAATTCTTTGTTGGTGCGAACATCGCGTGCAATAACAGCGATAATCCGTTTACCGTCTTTCTCTACTCCATAGGCATGGGTATTCAGAAAAAGAGCTATGTTTTTTTCGGCTCTGGCAAGTTTTTCTTTGTGGTCGTCGCCATATTTTTCTCCATCAGGGTTTGCATTTCCCTGATCGGGCCGACCCAATTCACGAACAATGCCCCCGAGTTTTGGATAAAGATTTTGGTCGGACCTGCCAACCAGATGTACACGCACTTCGGAACTATTGTTTCCTCCCAAAATAGGACGATCCTGAATCAAGGCCACTTTTAATCCCCTTCGCGACGCGGCAATTGCGGCGCAAGTTCCGGCCATGCCTCCTCCAGTTACCACAAAATCGAACTCCCCTGCATTTTCAGGTTTTTCAGGCATGTGGAGCAGTTTCTTGCGCAAAATATCAATGGATTCTTTGGAGTTCGGCAAAGAAGGATTTTTTTCAGTCGAAAAAAAAATGGCATCGCAGCGCCCTTCAAAACCGGTAAGATCGCGAAGGGTGATTAAAGTATTTATTTTCCGTATATTCACAACACCTCCGTATTCCCAGTTCCATTTTGCATTACCATTTATACCAAAAGTATTCTCAACGCGCTTGTTATTAATTAAAAGCTCAAATGCACCTGGGCCTGTTGGATATGCAGCCCAATCGCGTGTCCGTACCCAAACATGATATTTTCCTTTGGCAGGAAATTGAACCTCTGTTTCGGCATCCTTTACTGCACACCCCATTCCGTGAGCCAGCAGGTACGACGAGCCAATTACATCCCACGATTGCTGATCAACAACCCAGCCTCCGGTTTTAGCGAAAGATTCAGCATCGACAAACAATTCTTTTTGGGCGAAAGAGTGAAATCCAAACCCGAACAGAAAAAACAAGCTAATATGTAAATTATTAAGACTCAATTTTCGATTATGTATATTCATGATAGTAAACGTGATGTAATTGAATAGTGATTCTTTTTTGTATGTCCAGGCTAAAAACATGCAATAAGATTTCAACCCTGATAATACATCGGATTAAGAAAGACAAATTAGAGTTTTGAATTGAAGAGAAAAAATAAGCCCATTGTTATGCAATGAGCTTATTTTTTAGCGGGTTGAATTAATACCCTGGATTTTGCTTCATATTTGGGTTAATCTGCAATTCAGCAGTTGGTATCGGCCAAAGATACTGACGATCATCCCAGTTGCATGGGGATAAGTTTTTAATCAATCCGGTTGCTTCCATGGCACTGAAATCGGGTGTTCCATCTGCATCGATAACCGGAATGCCAGGGAACGGCCATAAACCTTTATCCACTACTTTTGTTTTCAGATCGGCAGGATCAAGATTTCCATAAATAGAACGCTTTAATACTTTTGTTGCCAACTTCCAGCGAACTATATCCATATACCGAAGAGCCTCATGAGCCAACTCCATGCGGCGTTCGGTGCGGATTGCAGTACGCAGATTTGGTGTAGCCATGGTGATGGCAGGATAAGATGTTGTAGCAGTGACCGCTACTTTAAACGCACGTGCCCTCACTTTATTCACTGTAGCATCAAGAATTGACTGATCCAACTGACCTAATTCAAACTTGGCTTCCGCATACATTAACAAAACATCTGCGTATCGAATAATTATCTGGTCATTATTGTTTGTAGCTGTACCTACAAAGGTATTATCAACCCCTTTTTTCCAGATCAATCCATTAAAAGAGGCAAATGCAGCAACTGCCCTTGTATCATTATTGGCCACTAATGTATTTGTACTTGTTTTCAGTACTTTAAGCGCTGCAGGACTAGGATCGTAAATGTATCCCAGCCAATCACTTCCATATTCGACAATGGTTGCCCTGCAACGAGGGTCTCTGTTTTCCCATGGGTTACTTGTTTTGTAGAGAGGCGATTTATCAACGGTTAAACCATCAGTACATAAATAGGAGAAGAGCAAGTCCCAGGACGGATCGTAGGCTGCAAATCCACCGGCATTTCTGGAAATAATATTGGAGGCATTCCAATAATTTCCTATTTTCAATTCCCTGGATGTAGCCAATCCAAAAATCATCTCAGCAGAATTTTTAGTACTTTGAAGAAAAACGGTACTATAATCGGAAAGCAGTGAATACTTGTTCAGATCCATACAGGCTTTTGCAGCTGTTGCGGCGGTAGCATAATCACCCATATAAATAGCAGCCCTGGCTTTAAGAGCCAACGCAGCTCCCTTGGTCACCCGTTGAACAGCAGAGGTGCCATAACTCAATGGAAGGGCAGCTGCCGCGGCATCGAAATCCTCGTAAATTTTCTGGAGCACTTCTTTTTTGTCAGTGCGGCCAATTGAATATGCTTCTTCAAGGGAGATTACCGCATCACTATAGACTACATCTCCAAAGTGAGTAATCAATCTTGCATATTGTTGTGCCCTGAAAAATCGTGCTTCCCCAATGTAGACAGTCAGGGTTACCTGCGGTATTTTTGCCTTGGTTTCATCGCTGCTTAAGGCAACCAATGTGCGGTTTACACGAGCGATAGCTTTGTAGCTGTTTTTCCAAAGATCTGTTGATAATGCCCATTGACTGTTTACCGTTCCCAATTTAATTGGCGGTGGTGTATTTCTGAACATACCATCGTCTGAAATATAATTTCCACTTTGTTCATATTCTTCGTCATTCTTCCACCAATCTGGTCTATATTGTTCATTCAGCGCCAGCTCAATTTCAGTTTGAGTGGAATACCATTTTTCGGAGGTTGGCTGCGATAATGGATATAAATCCAGGGAATTCTCGCAGGAACTAAAGGCCAATAGACCTACTATTGCTATATATATTATTTTTTTCATCGTTACTGTTTTTTCAAATAAATTTAAAAAGTAATCGAAACCCCACCCAATACGGTAGTTACAATACCAAGCCCCTCAGGGTCATATCCCTTTGGGAATTTACTCAGTGTCCATAAATCGCTGGCGCTTGCGTAAACGCGCAGGTTTTTTATCAAGGCTTTTTGCGTTAGTCTTTTGGGAATCGTATAACCAATTGTGATATTTTTCAGGCGGAAATATCTTCCGTTAAACAGTCGGTAATCAGACATCGCTGTGTTTGATCCTTGATTGGCATACGATAAGCGAGGATATTTGGCTGCTAAATTCTGTTCCGAAGTATTGTTCGCACTAAAGTATTTACCTACGATAGTCGTCGGGAAATTACCCCATCCTGCAGAATAATAGCCAGTACCTTGTATATCCCTCAGTTGTTTACCAATTCCCTGGAAGGCAAGTGAGAAATCAAATCCTTTGTAATCCAATTTGATATTACCACCATATTGCCATTGTGGTTGTGAACTGCCAAGCAATACCCGGTCATATTCGGGCGAAATTTTTCCATCAGGGACACCAGCCGGACCACTAATGTCACGATACTTCATATCTCCAACTTTAACATTGCTGTTTAGCTTCGGTGAATTATCTACATCGGCCTGTGTCTGGTAAATTCCATCAGATAAATATCCGTACCATTCATTAAATTCACTACCTTTCTTTTTAATCTGGCTTCCGAGAAATTCAGTACCTCCTAAATCTCCCATTTTAGAGGAAAACTGAGAAAGATTTAGCGATACAGAATATTTTAAATCGCCTACCTTATCGTTCCATCCAAAATCGAGGTCAATCCCTTTGGTTTCCATCTGACCCGTATTTTGGTTTGGGTTCTCAAAGCCTACAAACATTGGTATCTGCAAGGCGAGCAACATATCCCTGGTCTTTTTGTAGTACACATCGCCTGTGAACCTTAACCGGTTATTCAGAAAGTTAGCATCCAAGCCAAGATCAGTCGATTCCGTTTTTTCCCACGAAATGTCCTGAATGGCATATTGAATCTGGCCAGCAGTTTGGAGCGCCACAGGAACATTATTCTGGTACAATGCGGAATTGCTAAAACTCATTACTCCAAGGTAAGGATAATTACCAATCCTTTCGTTTCCCAATGCACCCCACGAAGCGCGTAACTTAAGAAAATCAAAAACACCTAAATTTTTCACAAACGACTCCTCGCTTGCAACCCATCCTGTTGACACAGAAGGAAATGTCCCCCAACGATAAGCAGAAGCGAAACGGGAAGAACCATCGCGCCGGATATTGGCCTGAATCAGATATTTGCTTTTATAGCTGTATGTTAAACGTCCAAAATAGGAACGATAGGCAGTTTCATAGGCATCGCCTGAATTGTCAATATAGGTTTTTGGCCCCTGGCTGAGATATGGATAGGAGTCAAAAAGGTATTGGTCACGCGATGCTGAAAGCGATTCGTTTTTATAGTAATAGTTTTCATAACCTGCCAGGAATGTAAAATCGTGGCTTCCAAAAGATTTCAGATAATTCAATAACAACTGAGTAGTTATACTAAAGTCTGAATTACGACCTTCAGTCAACTTTGTTGTTTTCCCAGCTCCCCACGGATCTTGTAATGTGCTAATTAACTGAGTTGGATCAGTGGCAGAAAAAGCATCGACTCGCTTAATAAATTGCTTGCTATCGTTAAAATTAATAATTGGAGCTAATACACCGGTTATTTTCAGACCAGCTAATGGTTTTATATCCAGTGATAATTTACCACCAATCTGGTTATACCAATTTTTATTGGTGCCTCCATACTTAACACTTCCATATACATTGTCGCCATTCTTACCGTTGGCAACACGCCCATCGGCCCAAATAGCAGGAAATATAGGAGCATGTGTTAAAACCGGTCCCAATAAGCCACCCCCATTGTTATCGTAAGTTGGATCAGTACTGATCGAACGTTTAAAATTTAAATCCAACGATCCGCCAATAATTTTATTAATTGTGAAATCGTTATTGGTTCGGGCAAAAATCCGTTTATAATCTTTATTGTCATAAAATCCTCCCAATTTTTCGTACTTGATCGAGGCGCTTGACTTTACGAAATCTGACCCACCGGTAAAGCTGATCATGTGTGTTTCCCTGGGTGAGGTATTATTAAATACAAGTTTCCTCATATTTACATCGGGGTATTGATCAGGATTTGTTGCTTGATTTGCAGTATATCCGTCAATCAAATCTTTTGTATAGGTAGGATATTTATTGGCACCATTGGCACCATCATTCCAGTTCATTTCATTCACCATATTCATGTACCCGACAGCATTCACCATATCCGGAATTTGGGTCGGAGTATCGAACCCATTTTCAACGGTATAGTTGAAAGAACCTTGTCCTGATTTAGCCCGTTTAGTAGTAATCAATATTACTCCGGAAGCTGCACGTGAACCATAAATAGATGCTGAAGCGGCATCTTTCAATACCGTAAGATTTTCAATATCTGCGGGGTTAACCTGGTTTACATCGCCAACTGGTACGCCATCAACAATCACCAATGGATTTGAATCCCCAATTGTGGTAATTCCCCTGATACGAATACTTGATGTACCCATGGCTCCACTGGCCCCACTGCGAGTTACAGTTACCCCTGAAATAGCGCCCTGAAGCGCCTGAGAAACTTGTGTTGATTTTCTTTCAGCAATCAATTCTCCGCTCACAGCTGCCACTGCACCAGTTAAGTCCTTTTTCTTTTGTGTTCCATAACCGATAGCAACAACCTCTTCAAGACCAATGGCTTCTTCAGCCAAAACCACATTAATTGAGGTTTGAGTACCTATTTTAATTTCCTGAGTTTTCATGCCCACAAAAGAGAATTGCAAGATGGCATTTTCAGGAATATTGGAGAGGGCGTAATTACCACTATTATCTGTGATAACCCCGGTTGCCGTCCCTTGTACAACGATTGAAACGCCGGGAAGAGTAGCTCCCGATGAGTCGGTAACTTTACCGGTTACCTTTTTTTGTTGCTGGTTTGCAGGTGTTTCACTGGTTGAAGTGATAACAATGTAGCGGTTTACCATTTCGTATTTCAGATTTTCACCCGAAATCAGTTTTTCGACTACCGATTTTAACGTTTCATTCTCTGCTTCAATCGAAATTTGACGATCGACTTTGAATACATCATTGTCGTACATGAACGAGAGATTTGTCTGATGTTCTATCTCTTCGATCACATCCTTTACCGTGCCAGTATTAAATTTCAAGTTTACTTTGGCTGTCTGAGCATCAGATTCGGCATAACTGGTAGTTAATCCTACTACCAAAATAAGAATCGCAATCATTTTCATAATTAACAGTCGCTTTAGCCAGGGAGAATAACTC
>Ga0123337_10006820_pt1 | contig 10795 bp, 8 predicted proteins | sample frozenSSSSmetaG_FD_89792 | JGI IMG/M metagenome (GOLD analysis project Ga0123337, IMG submission 89792) | Glacier valley bacterial and archeal communities from Borup Fiord, Nunavut, Canada, to study Microbial Dark Matter (Phase II) -... | ecosystem: Environmental > Aquatic > Freshwater > Ice >...
CCGGAGCGGCCGGCCCGAGGCGTGCCGCCGCCTCCCAGGCCTCGGCCACGGGTGCACACGCCTCGCGCGCGACCTCGGCGGCGACCGGGTCGTCGAGCAGCGCGGTCGCGACCGCCGCGGCGGCCGGCCACCACCGCACCGGCATCGCGTCGAGGCAGCGCAGCTCGAGGTATCCCCGCGGCCGCACCGGCGGGAAGAGGGTGGTGAGGTGGTAGTCGACGTCTCGGGCGGTCGGCGCCCGGTGCAGCCCGCTGTCGCCGCGCAGCCACTCCTCGAGGCTCACCCGACGGGTCACCGCAGTCATCGCCTCGCCCTCGTGCCGAGCCGACACCAGCAGGAGCGGGGCCCGGAGGGCGTAGTCGACCCACTCCTGCACCGGGTCGCCGGAGCGCACGGGGTCGGTGCGGCCGTGGTCGATGCCGTCCCAGGTGCCCTGCCGCATCGAGTGCCACCCAGAGGTGCGACCGCCGAGCCAGGGTGACGTCGACGTGAGGGCGACCAGCACCGGCACGAGGGAGCGGGCGAGCTCCATCCGGTCGTGCCAGCCGGCAGCCGGCCCGGCGTCGAGGTTGACCTGCAGCGCTGCCGTCGAGGTCATCATCGCCAGGCCCGACCCGCCCGTGCTCAGGTGCTCGAAATGGCGCTCCATGGCGATATACCGGGCCCCGGGGCTGACCCGCCGGGACGGGCGGGCGGGATCGCTGCCGAGGGCGGCGAGCCCGAGACCGAGCTCGGCCGCATGGGCCCGCAGCACGCGCTCGTCGCGCAGCAGGGCCTCGACGGCCGTGGTGACGTCCGCCTTCGGCGGCGTGGAGAGCTCGACCTGCCCACCCGGCTCGAGGGTCACGCTGCTGCCGCCCGGGAGCGGCGCCCCCGCCTCCACCGCCGCGACCAGCTCGAGCACCCGGCTCCACGGCGGCCGGGTGCCGGGATCCAGCAGGTCGACCAGGTGCAGCTCGAGCTCCAGCCCGACCTGCCCGAGCGGACCGTCGCGGAACGCGCCCGCGGAGATACGCTCACGCGCCGCAGACACGGGGTCGGGGCCCAGCGTGTCCTGCGGGCCCAGCGACGGGTCGAGCAGGACGACCTGTGTGCGTGCGGTCATGAGTCGTGGCCCCTTCCAGGTCCGGACCGGTCGCCGGGGCGACCGCGGGTCTTCGTGGGGCGGTCGAGCGTGACCGTCCTCGCAGGCGGCTGTCAGCAGCGCCGGGGCGCCACGTCAGGGCCGTCGATCTGTCGTGCTCACCCCAGCCTGACCTATGTCACTGACAACGCCAACCCCGGACGACCCCGGGAGGCCGGTTGTTGTCCTCACGTAAGGTCGCGTTCCCCTCACGGTGGCGGTGAGATGCGCGAGCACGAGCGCACGGGTCCCTTCGCAAGATCACTTCTCGACGAAGCCCGTCACGCCGGGGCGGGCGCTCCCCCACTGGGCCACCACTCCCGTCACCGTCCCGGGTCGCCCCGTGGGCACCGGCGACGGCCCGAGCTGCGCGATCAGGGCGTCGAGGGCCTCGCCGGAGCCCTGGGCGACCACCTCGACCCGGCCGTCGGCCAGGTTGCGGGCGTGGCCCACGAGCCCGAGCTCCAACGCCCGTGACCTCGTCCACCATCGGAACCCGATCCCCTGGACCTCGCCCCGGACGAAGACGGTGACGCGCTCCATACGCCACGACCCTAAGCGGTCGGCGAGCCGCCCGCGAGCCTCCCCGACCCGCTCTGCCACCCCGCCTATCGTCAGGCAGGAGCCGAGGGAAGGGGTGACAGGTGTCGACGTACGACCGGGCCGTCGGGGTGCCGGCCCCGTGGCCGACACCCCTGCCGCGCCCGACCGCCCAGGTGGCGGGTCCCGAGGGGCTCACCCACGACGACCCCAGCCGTCGCGGTGCGCGGGGCCATCTCGCGGGCCTCGACGGCCTGCGCGCCCTCGCCATCGCGGCGGTCGTGCTCTTCCACCTCGACCCCTCGTGGCTGCCCGGTGGTTTCCTCGGGGTCGACGTCTTCTTCGTCGTCTCGGGCTTCCTCATCACGACCCTGCTGGTGAGCGAGGCGGAGTCGTCGCCGGGCCAGGGCTCGCCCCGCATCCGACTGCGCCGCTTCGCGACGCACCGCGCGCGGCGCCTGCTGCCAGCCCTGGTCGCCGCCCTGACGGTCAGCATCGTCGTCGCCCGCGTAGTGCACCCCGACCTGTTGGTCAACGTCGGCCGCGAGGTGGTCGGCGCCCTCACCTTCACGACCAACTGGGTCGAGATCACCGCCGGGTCGAGCTACTTCGACCAGACCGCCCCCCAGCTCTTCATGAATCTCTGGTCGCTTGCCGTCGAGGAGCAGTTCTACCTCGTCTGGCCGGTCGCGGTGCTGGGCCTGGTGGTCGCCGTACGACGCCCGTCGACGCGAGCCGCCGTCGCGCTCGCCCTCGGGCTCACCTCGACCGCTCTCATGGCGTTGCTCGTCACCGGACTCGGCCCCGGCGGCGACGCCACCCGCGTCTACTACGGCACCGACACCCACCTCGTCGGCCTCATGCTCGGGGCTGCGCTCGCCTTCACGTATGCCGCACCCGGCCACGGCGCCCTCGGCACCGACCGCTGGCGCTCGCGTCGTCAGCCCCTGCTGGTCGTCGCCGCTGCCGGTCTGGCCGCGCTGCTGTGGTGGGGCGGCGAGAGCAGCGACCTGACCTTCCGCGGCGGCATCGCCCTGGGATCCCTCGCGACGACCGTGCTGCTCGCGGGGCTGCTGCCGACCCGCCCGGTCGGCAGCGTGCCGGAGGCATCGCGGTGGCGGCTGCTCATGGACTCCCCCGCCCTCGGATGGGTGGGCCGGCGGTCCTACGGCATCTACCTGTGGCACTGGCCGGTCATCGTCATCATCGGGCTCGACCAACCCACCGCCCCCGGCACGACGGCACACCTGCTCTCGCGGGCGTGGGCCGTGCTCGTCACGCTGGCGCTGGCCGACCTGTCCTACCGCTTCCTCGAGGCGCCGGTGCGGCTGTGGGGCTTCCGCGGCGTGGGCCTCATGCTCCTGCGGGGGCTGTTCTCGCCCTTCACCCGCATCCCGCGGGTGGTGGCGGGCACCAGCATCGTCCTGCTGGCGCTCGCGGTCGGCGTCGTCGTCACCGCCCCCGACCGCACGCAGACGCAAGCGATGCTCGAGGCCAACCAGCAGGCGGCCGACTCGGCGCCCGGCACCGCCGGGGCGGGGCTGCCGTCGCTCGGGCGGCCGGGGTCCTTGACGCGAGCCTCCGCCCCCGCGACACCATCACCCGCCACGTCGTCGCCGTCGACCCCGATCGCCCGCACCGGCACTCCCGCCCCGGGGGCACCGGGGGCACCCTCGCGCGCCGAGCTCGCCGCTTACGCGATGCCCTCTGGGGGCGAGATGGACATCTTCGGCGACAGCATCGTCGTCGCGAGCATCAACGCCCTGACGTACTACTTCCCGGGAATCCGCTCCGACGCCCGCTCCAACCGCCAGTGGTCCGATGGCCTGACGCAGGTCGGCGCCCACGCGGGTGACCTGCGCCGGGCCGTGGTCGTCGACTTCGGCACCAACGCCGGCGTCGACGAGGCCGCGGCCAAGCGGGTGCTCGACCTCATCGGCAGCCAGCGCATGGTCGTCCTCGTCACCATCTACGGCCGGGCCGACTGGATCGACACGGCCAACGCCGCCCTGGCCCGGTTGGCCGCCGGCCGCGCCAACGTCGTCGTCGCCGACTGGCACGGCGCGATCTCTGCCCACCCCGAGCTGCTGCAGTCCGACGGCATCCACCCGTCCATCACCGGGGCGCACCTCTTCGCCAAGACCGTCCGCAGCGCGCTCGCCCAGCTGAGCGAGCGCCATACCGGGCAGAAGGTCACGCTCAAGGACCTGCCGGCTTACTGACGCTCTGGGATCGAGCGCCTCGGGCTGCCACGAAACACCCGGCTGCTGCGTCTGGAAGATATGAGGACGATCGTGTAACAGGACCACCGGCCCGTCGCCTACGTGCGACGGGCCCTGACCAACGGCTTCGTCAGCGACCGACGGCGCGGCCGGCACCGCGACGTGCCCCTCACCCACGTGGTGGACACGGGCCAGCCTTACCAGCCGCTCGACGAGACCCACGACCGCAGCGTGCTGTGGCCCGCCCTCCTCGCGCTTCCAGAGCGCCAGCGCGCCGCCATCGTGCTGCGCCACTACGACGACCTCCCCGACACCGAGATCGCCGACGCCATCGGCTGCCGCCATCGGCTGCCGCCCCGTCAGCGTGCGCAACCTCGTCAGCCGCGGCCTGGGCGCCCTGCGCTCAGCGGGGGCCCGACGAAGGCTCCCCAGCTCGTCCCCACCGGTCGGCTGGTCCACCTCGTGGTCTGGTGGCGCAGGACCGCGGGCGAGCGGCCCCGACGACACTGGCTCTGACCCTCGACTCGGACCGATCCGCCACCCTGGTAGTGGACGTCGCCGACCTGGACAAGACCACGCTCATGCCGACCGACGTGCCAGTCGGCGGGGGGTCGCTCGCGCACAGGCCCTTCACCTGGCAGCTCACCTCGATCGCCGAGCCCGGCTCCCTCGCCTCCCTCACGGCCGAGCTCCAGGTCCAGGAGGGTGGGTGGTTCGGGGCACCCGCGGCAGGCACGATGCGGGTCACCAACGACACCGACACGACGATTGCCCTGACACCGTGCCCCGACCTGCTGGTGCACTCGGACGACGTCGTCCCAACTGTCGACACCGTCGTCCAAGGCCCCCTGGGGTGCCAGTCGGCACCAGCTCGCGACCATCCCTGCGACGACGCCCACTGCATCATCGGTCCTGCCGTCCGACAGGCCCAGTTGACGAGCCGGCTCCCCGGCGGGCCCCCGCGTGCCACCGCAGCGAGCCTTCACACGCGTCAAGCCCACTGCCGGTGGGTAGGTGACCCACGACGGCGAACGGCGCCGACGGACTGGAGCACCATGAAGGCACTGACCTGGCAGGGCAAGCGCGACGTGAGGGTCGAGGAGGTCCCCGACCCCAGGATCGAGGTCGCCACCGACGCGGTCGTGCGCGTCACCTCGACCGCGATCTGCGGCTCGGACCTGCACCTCTACGAGGTGCTCGGCGCCTACCTGACCCCCGGTGACATCCTCGGCCACGAGACGATGGGGATCGTCGAGGAGGTCGGCCCCGAGGTCACCCACATCAAGGCCGGCGACCGCGTCGTCGTCCCGTTCAACATCTCCTGCGGCTCGTGCTGGATGTGCTCGCGCGGCCTCTTCGCCCAGTGCGAGACCACGCAGGTGCGCGAGCAGGGCAAGGGGGCCTCGCTCTTCGGCTACACCTCGCTGTACGGCGCCGTGCCCGGTGGGCAGGCGGAGTACCTCCGCGTGCCCCAGGCCCACTTCGGCCCGATCAAGGTGCCCGAGGGACCGTCGGACCAGCGCTTCCTCTACCTCTCCGACATCCTGCCGACCGCCTGGCAGGCGGTGGCGTACGCCGACGTGCCCAAGGGCGGCACCATCGCCGTGATCGGTCTCGGCCCGGTCGGCCAGCTGGCCACCCGCATCGCGCGTTACCTCGGCGCAGAGCGCATCATCGGGGTCGACCTCGTGCCCGAGCGCCTGGCCCTCGCCGCGGCCCACGGCGTCGAGACCCTCGACCTGCGCACCGTCGACGACGTCGCCGCTGCGCTCATCGAGATGACCGGGGGCCGCGGGCCCGACGCTGTGGTCGAGGCCGTTGGGATGGAGGCGCACGGCTCGGGTGCCGCGAAGACCGCCCAGGCCGCGGTCGGTCTGCTGCCGGACGTGCTCGCGAAGCCGCTCATCGACCACCTGGCCATCGACCGGCTGGCGGCGCTGACGTCCGCCCTCAAGGGGGTCCGCCGCGGCGGCACCGTCTCGATCTCGGGGGTCTACGGCGGCGAGGTCGACCCGTTGCCGCTGATGGAGATGTTCGACCGGGGCATCCAGCTACGGATGGGCCAGTGCCACGTCAAGCGCTGGATCGACGACATCATGCCGCTGGCGCTCGACGACAGCGACCCGCTCGGCACCGAACAGCTGGCGACCCACGTGCTGCCGCTCGACCAGGCGTCGGAGGCCTACGAGATGTTCCAGAAGAAGAGCGACGGGTGCATCAAGGTCGTGCTGACCCCGTGAGCCCGACGGCCACCACGCCACGGGTAGTCATCGTCACCGGCGCCTCGAGCGGGATCGGCCGGGCCACGGTCGCCCGCCTGCGGGAGCGAGGAGACCACGTCGTCCTCGCCGCACGCTCAGCGGAGGGCCTGCGGGCGGCCGAGCTGGAGACGGACGGGCTGGCGCAGGCGCGGGGAGGCGGGCTGGCCCTCGTCGTCCCCACCGACGTCTCCGACCGTGAGGCCGTGGCCGAGCTCTTCTCGGCCGCTCGCAAGCGGTTCGGCCGGATCGACGCCGTGGTGCACAGCGCGGCGGTCCTCGCCTACGGACGCTTCGAGGACGTGCCGCCCGAGGTCTTCGAGCAGACGCTGCAGGTGACGCTCGTCGGCACGGCCAACGTCGCCCGGGCGTCGCTGCAGGAGTTCGCCCGTCCCGGTGGCGGATCGCTGGTCGTCGTCGGGTCGCTGCTGGGCAAGATCGCGACGCCGTACATGAGCTCCTACGTCACCGCGAAGTGGGCCGTCCACGGCCTGGTGCGGTGTCTGCAGATCGAGGCGCGCTCGACCCCGGGCGTCGAGGTCAGCCTCGTCTCCCCCGGCGGCGTCGACACCCCGGTCTACCGGCAGGCGGGCACCTACGTCGGGCTGCACGGGCGTCCGCCTCCGCCGGTGGTTACCCCGGAGCACGTCGCCCACACCATCGTCCACTGCCTCGACCACCCGCAGCGTGACGCCGGGGTCGGCCCGGCAAACCCCATCACGGTGGCCGGGTTCCGTGTCCTGCCAGGCGTCTTCGACCTTCTGGTCACTCCGCTGATGAAGCTCGGTGGGCTCGGTCGCGAGTCCGTCCCGGCGACCGCCGGCAACGTCATGTCGGCGACACCGTCCGGCGAGTCGACCCGCGGCGGGTTCGTCGGCACGCGGGCGGCCCAGACTGCGACGATGGCCCTGTCCGTGGGTGGTGCGGCACTGCTCGCCGTACGACGCCTCGCTCCCCGCCTGCCCGGTGTGGGACGCTGAGGGCCATGGCCACCACTGCGGGTCCTGAAGGCCTGTCCGACGAGGGGCACATCGTCGTGCGCCGCATGGTCAACGCGCCGGCCGACGCCGTGTGGGACGTGCTCGCCGACGGGTGGCTCTACGCCACGTGGGTCGTGGGCGCGTCGCGGCTGCGTGATGTCGACGCCGCCTGGCCGGAGCAGGGCAGCCGGCTGCACCACTCGGTCGGGTTGTGGCCGGCGGTGCTCGACGACCAGACCCAGGTGCTGCACTCCGACCCCGGGGCTCGGCTGGTGCTGAAGCCCAAGGGTCGGCCCTTCGGCGAGGCCATCGTCGACCTGCGGCTGCTCGCGAGGGGCGACCGGTGCGAGCTGGTGATCGTCGAGGACGCGGTCAGCGGCCCCGGGTTGCTGGTGCCCCGGCCACTGCGCCAGCCCCTGATCGCCGTGCGCAACAAGGAGGCCCTGCACCGCCTGGCCCTGCTGGCCGAGGGTCGCTCGGTCGGGGTGAGCTCGGAGGACACCTCGAAGTAGCGCGGGACGGTGACTAGTGGTCACGTCCGTAAGTTCGTCGGGGGGTCAGGCGGCGTGGTTGCCGAGCCGGCGGATGAAGGTGTTGAGGTCGTCGCGGGTGTAGGTCCAGTCGAACGGATGGGCGCTGGTGTTGTAGCGGTCCTGGAACGACAGGACGCGTTCGGCGAGGCAGTCGAGGTCGTGGAAGTCGTTGGGGCTGATGGCTTTGCGCTGCAGGATGGAGAAGTAGATCTCGACCTGGTTGAGCCAGGACGCGTGGACGGGCAGGTGGACCAGCGTCGCGGTGGGCCAGGCTGCGGCCATCCGGTCGATCGAGGCTTGCCCGTTGTGGGACGAGCCGTTGTCCACGACCCAGAACACCCGCCGCGCCGAGGCGTAGGGCTCGGTGGTCATGACGTGGGCGACGAGCTCCTCGAACGGGGCGATCCCGGTCTTGGGCGCGATCCAGCCCATCACGTGGGCCCGGTGGACGTCGTAGGCGGCGAAGTAGGCCAGCGTGCCGCCGCGGATGTACTCGAACTCCACCCGGCGCGTCCGCCCGGGCCCGGGCGGCTGGCCGCGGTGACGGCGCCGCAACGCCTGCAGCTGGGACTTCTCGTCGGCGCTGATCACGAACTCGTCCTCACGAAGGTCTTCACCCTGCCAGCGCCGGTCGTACAGGTCCAGCACCCGGGCGGCCTTGTCCTCAAAGCAGGGGTCGCGGGGGAAGATCCACGACCGGTGCTGCCAGGGTTTGATCGCGTCCGCGGCCAGCCAGCGGCGGACCGTCGCCGAGGAGATGGTCTCGACCAGCCCGTCACTGGTGGCCCGGCCCCTGGGCCGCCAGCTCGGAGCTGGACCACCGCGACAGCGGCACGTCGCACACCGGCGGCGGGGTACAGGCCAAGGCCTTGACCTGGGCGACCTGCACCGGTGTAAACCGGCGCGGACGCCCCGACCGGGGCCGATCCTCCAACCCGGGCAGGCGTCGCGCAGCGAACCGGCTGCGCCACTTGCGTACGGTGTCGACCACGACCCCCAGCTCGGCCGCGACCACCGCATTCGGCCGACCCTGCGCGGCGGCCAGCACGATCCGAGCCCGGACCAGCCCGGACCACGTCCCGGTGCTGGCCGCGGCCGGACCGAGCACGTGCGGTCAGCACGGCCTCCTCGATGGTGGTCAACACGATGACGAACGGGCTCGAGATGCTCATCCCACCGTTGTCCGCCCGTCCCGCGCCGCACCCCCTGCGACACGCCGACCCCGCGCCTGCAGGTCGGTCAGGATGGGTGCCATGCCCGCCATCCCCGCCTCGACGAAGTCCTCGCTGCAGCAGCGACTGAGCACCCACGCGCGCGAGCGATGGCCCACCCTGAGCGCCATCGCAATCCGATTCCGCTCCGGCTTCGCCTACATCGACGCCCTCCTGCCCGACGACGACGTGCTCCCCCTCTGCCGGCTTCGGTACGCCGGCTCCGCCAGCCTGTGGGGCTTCGCGATCTACCGAGCCAGCCACCAGGACTACCAGGACTCCTACCTACCCACCGGATCCATGGGCGGAACCCCCGAAGACGCCCTCGACACCGCCTCCGGGCTCTACCTCGGCGACCCCACCGCCTGGACCTGAACCCCCGACGAACTTACGACCGTGCCCACTAGGCCTTCGGCAGCAACCGTGCCCACGCAGTCCGGACCAGCGCCTGGTGCACCAGGCGCTTCGGGCCGACGTCGTCGAGGGCTGCGCGGGCGGCGTTCCAGCCGCACGCGCCGTGCACACCTCCCCCGGGGTGGGCAGAGGCGCTGGCCAGCAGCAGCCCCGGGATCGGCGTCTCGGCCCGACCGAGACCCTTGGTCGGGCGGAAGACCAGCTGCTGGTGCAGCGCCGACGTGCCCCCGTTGATCGCGCCGAAGGAGAGGTTGGCGTCGTCCTCCTCGAGGTCTGTGGGGCTTTGCACCGTGCGGTCCAGCACCGCGGCGCCGAAGCCGGGCGCGACCCGCTCCACCGCTGCCTCCATCCGCTCCACGTGGGCGTCGACGGCGTTGCGGTCCCACGGCAGCGACCGGGGCACGTGGGTGTAGGCCCACGTCGACTCGGTGCCCGCGGGCGACCGCGTGGCGTCGGCCACCGTCATCTGCCCGAAGAGCAGGAACGGCCGCTGCGGCACCCGCCCGGTCGTCAGGTCGGCCGAGGTGTCGACGAAGCCGTCGAGGTCGACGCCGAGGTGCACGGTCCCGGCGCTCGCCGCGCCGTCGGAGGCCCACGGCACCGGACGGCCGAGCGCCCAGTTGACCTTGATCGTCGCCGCGTCCCACTCGAAGCGCTCCAGCGCCCGCCGGAAGGACGCGGGCACGTGCTCGGGGGCCAACAGGTCGCCGTACAGGGAGGGCGCGGAGACGTCGGCGACCACAGCGCGTCGGGCCCGCACGACCGAGCCGTCCGCGAGGACCACCCCACGGGCCCGCCCGCCCGAGACCTGGACGGACGCGACCCGGGCGCCGGTGACGACCTGCGCCCCGAGCGAGGTAGCCCGCCGGGCCAGCGCCTGGGTGAGCTCTCCCGCCCCGCCGCGGGGCACGGGGAAGCCGACGTCCTGCGCCAGCATGGCCAGCAGCCACCCGAAGAGGCCGCTGCCGGCCCCGTCGGGCGGAAGGTCGCTGTGCATGGCGTTGCCGGTCAGCAGCAGCGGCCCGCCGACGCCGGTGAAGTTCTCCTGCCCCAGCCGTCGCACCGAGGTCAGCCCGAGACGGACCAGGTCGAGCACCCCTGCGGTGCCGACCTTGCGCAGCAGACGGGTCACGGGTCGCACCGGAGGGAACGGGGTGAAGAGGGCGTCGAGCACCGGGTCACGCACCTGCTGCCACTGGGCGAACATCGCCAGCCACGCGTCACCGTCACCCGGTTGCTCGGCGTCCAGCCCGGCCGCCGTGTCGTGCGCGTCGGCGCGCAGGACGGCGGTGCGACCGTCGTCGAGCGCGTGGGCCAGCGGGTCGGGCGAGCGCTCCCAGGCCAGGCCGTGGTGCTCCAGCTCCAGCCCCTGGATCACCGGGGACGCGGCCGCCAGGGGGTAGAACGCGCTGAAGAGGTCGGTGACGAAGCCGGGGCGGGTCACCTCGGCACTGCGTACGGCGCCCCCGACCGTGTCGTTGGCCTCGAGCACCACCACGTCCCACCCGGCGTCG
>Ga0123337_10006822_pt1 | contig 10794 bp, 11 predicted proteins | sample frozenSSSSmetaG_FD_89792 | JGI IMG/M metagenome (GOLD analysis project Ga0123337, IMG submission 89792) | Glacier valley bacterial and archeal communities from Borup Fiord, Nunavut, Canada, to study Microbial Dark Matter (Phase II) -... | ecosystem: Environmental > Aquatic > Freshwater > Ice >...
AGGCGACGGTGAGCCTGGGGTCAAGACCATCTGGCTGGGTATGCAGCGAATTCTCGACTTCGCAGCTGGCATCCGGTTCTCACGCGAGCTTCAGGCTCAGGGGACTTGTGTATAACGAAATGCCTTTAAGCGACAGCTCGGCGTCTGCCCGACGCAATACCAGGCGGCAGCACGATTGTCCTAATGAATAGCAGGATTGTCCTAACGCTCTTTGCTTGGCAGGCGCTAGGATTTGTGTGAAAGCTGCGCAGTGGGATGGGGTTCTGGAACGTTCCGCTGCGGGACGCCGGGAAGCTTGCACAGGTTGCGGGCAGGCGCTTCACGCAGGTTGCATTGCAAGACCTGAGCCCGTAAAAGTGCATGAGAGCGTTGCGGCTGGTGCCGCTGCCCATCGCCGGGACGATTCACGACAAGGGGGCGCAATGATTCGCTTCAAACGCCAGTTCGCACTTGCGCTGCTCGGCGTGATTTCACTGCTGGTGCCCGCCTCGGCATAGCCGACCAAGGCGCCGAAGGGCACCATTTGCGTTACACCGCGCAATTGGTGCCGGGCCGTTCAGCCGGGTCCACCGGGCGCACCGTGCGCATGCCGGGCGAGCACCGGGACCGGGTGGATCAGAGGCGTGCTGAAGTAGGCTCAGGTCAGCGCACCAACGCTCATTGCCTGCCATGGACCCCACGATCATCGACTCCATACTGCACGAAGCGCAAGTGCTCGGAAGATATGCCGCCCGCGCGGGCAAGCTGTCCTGCGGACAGTCGCCTCTTCGACGAGATCGAATCGATCACGCAGGCGCGGGAGCGCGGCGAGGCTGCGTCTGTTGCGCCGCTGATCGCAGAAATGATGGAGGTGTCCAAAGCGGCCCGGGTCACGGTTGCGCAGTTGATGCGCCGCGAGACGACGCGCGGCCGGTTGCGCCATTGGGCGGCGCTGGCGACGCCGTTCGTGATCGGGTTCATGACGCTGCTGCTGACCCTGTACCTGGCATTCCAGAGCTCCGAACTTCACAAGGCCGACCTGGCGCTGCGCGAATACCAGGATCTGGTGGGCGAACGCCCGCAGGAGAAGCTCTACCTCGCGTGGAAGATGTACAAATACGAGAGCGTGCTCAACGTCAAGGGCCCTCCGCTGGCGCAGCTCGACGGCTATCAGAAACTGGTCGATGATTCGAGACGCCTGTTCGCAAAGCGCTCGGCAGTCTTGATACTGCTGACCGATGCGCAGGCCATCCGTTACGTACCGGAACTGTTCCAGGAGCACGGTCCGTGCTGGCTGCAGAACCTGGTGCTGATTCTCAACAGTGCCAAACGCGACGAATTCGCAATGTCGGTCTGCGAAATTGCATCGCCGCCGGTGGCAGGCGGCGCAACGGGAGAGGGGTTGAAGGAGGCTCCAGCGTTCGTCATCGACTGCCCAACGGCGTAATTGCTGCCCGCCGCGAACGACAAGCCGGCGAAGCTGGAGAGCAAGTTCGATCTCATCGACTACATGACCAGCATTGACTGCTTCATGCGTTCGCTGCGGATCACGAATGACTACGACGAGCCGGTGGATTTACCGATCTATGCGACCCGCAACAAGGTGCACCTGCTCATGTCGTGGCTGCTGCCGGGCCTGTACGGCCTGCTCGGCGCCTGCGTGTATGTGATGCGCGACCTGCTGCGCGGCAACGGATCGAGCAAGGCCGGCGGCGATGCACGCATCGTTGAGCTGCTGTCGCTGCTGCTGCGGGTCTCACTCGGCGGCTTGGCCGGGATCATCATCGGCTGGTTCTCGGTGCCGACCGCGCCGACCGCGAGTTCGGCGGCGATCAGCATTTCGTCGATTCCGTTCGGAATGGCCTTCCTGGCGGGCTTTAGCATCGAGAGCCTGTTCGGACTGCTCGACCGCTTGAACAAGACCATCGGGCAGCGCGACGAGAAGACGCTCGCCGAAGCCGCCAGGGAGCCCGAAAGGAAGGCGTGAGAGTCCGGGAACTGTTACTGCAACTCCGAATGGCGCGGAAGTGACTTTTTCAGTCGGATTTAACGACCTTTCGTATTTCACCCGGGCGTTCAAACGACACATCGGTGCCGTCGCGCCGGGCGCCGACGACAACGGCAGCGGCGTCGCCGGTGCACTGGAGATCGCGCGCATCCTGGGGCCGCAAGCCGCCACGCACGACTTGCGCGTGATCCTGTTCGGCGGCGAAGAGCAAGGCCTGCGCGGCAGCCAGCAGTACGTGACCTCGCTGTCCGCGGCCGAACGAGCGCGCGTTGATTGCGTGATCAATATGGATATGATCGCCACGTTGAACACGGCCGCGCCCACCATGCTGCTCGAAGGTGCCACGGTGTCGCAGGCTTTGATGGACGAACTGGCCGATGCGGCGCACGACTACACCTCGCTGCAGGTGCAGACCTCGCTCAACCCGTTCGCCAGCGACCATGTGCCGTTCATCAACGCCGGGCTGCCGGCCTTGCTGACCACCGAGGGCGCCGACAGCGCCAACCACAACATCCATTCGGCCAACGACACGCTGGACAAGATCCATTACGGGCTGGCCAGCGAGATCCTGCGAGCCAATGTCGCGGTCGTGGCGCGTCGGCTCGCTCTGGCTGTCGGCGCGCCGCGGCAAAGCTCGTCCCCGGTGGTGGCCTGGGGCGCCAACCGGCTCGACGTGTTCGTGCTGGGCACCAATCGGGCGCTGTACCACAAGTGGTGGAACGGCTCGGCCTAGGGCCCCTCGCTGACCGGCTACGAAGGCATGGGCGGCGTGTGCGTCGGCGACCCGCGGGTGGTGTCCTGGGGAGCGAACCGGCTCGATGTGTTCGTCATCGGCACCGACCGCGCGCTGCACCACAAGTGGTGGAACGGCAGCGCCTGGGGCCCGTCGCTGACCGGCTACGAGGCCATGGGCGGGGTGATCTCGGCGTTCTGATTGCCGCGCCGAAAACGCTTGGTGGGAGCGATGGAGCCTTGGCCGGCGCTGATGTAGATCGCGCTGTTCACTGGAAAGACCGCGTTCTCACGGCCGTGTGGCAAGGCGCACCCCTGGCGCGGCGTGCGGACTGAGGAATGCTATAGATTTGATAGCTTCTTGCGTATGAAGGACGGGCGCTGGCGGCCAATTTGACCATCAATCGGTTGCGGCCCGGCCTTTGCCCCGTCTCCCCGCGCCCGATGCCGACTTTTCGCGGCACCTGCGCATCGACCCCAGGGTACTCAAACCGTACTCAAGGTTGGCATGCCGACCGCCCCAGCCCGCCAAAGTGGATTTGGCGGTGGGACGCGCCCGACGTAAGTTGCAGCAAACAAAAACGGCGGTATCACCCGCCGTTTTTGTTGAACCCAAGGGCAGACGCCCGGCGGGCATTACTTGTAGTAACCGACGGCGCAGACCTGGTCGCCGACTTTGGTAACGTAACTTACCTTCTGCACTGGGTCTGTGCTGCCGGGACGCGGCCACATATAGCTCACTTCGCTTACTTTACCCTCGCTCGCGGTCTTGTACATTTCCTCGCCCATCGATTTGCCGGCTTTGTCCTTGAGTTCCTTCATGCTCTTGCCGGTCAGTGTCGGGTGGGCGGTGAAGTTGCCGTCAGGCCCGCCACAAAACGGGTACAGATCACGATCCTTGAAGCCGCCTTCGCCCTTGGTGAATTGGGCGAGCGCGTCGGCCTTGTTGGACTTGACCGCGGTGACGGCTTTATCCAGCATGGCTTTAGCCTCGGCGGCGGTGCCGAACTCACCGGCAGCATAGGCGCTGGTGGCCATGGCCATGACTGACAGGGTGCTCAAAATGCATTTACGCAACATGATTTCTCCTTGATGAAGTCGCCGAATTTAGACTAACGCTGGCCTAAATGCAATGAGCGGATTCAAGTCTGAAGTGCAACAATCAGCAACTTGCGCTACTGCACCGGCAAGCGCGACTGATGGAAGGACGCGCAGTTCGCCGAGAGCGCGTTCTGGTTGCGAAGGGGGCGAATGCTTGAGACTCTTCAACGCGCCAGAGTCGGCGTCTGCCCGAGTAAACATCAGGCGGGCGCAAGATTGTCCTAACGCTTAGCAGGATTGTCCTAACGGTCTTCGCTTGGTACGCGCTAGGCTCCGGATGAGGGTACGCGCAGGCGATTTCACGTATGTGTCGTTGCTGCACCTGCCCCCTGTTTCGTCGGGTAATCATGACCAATTTCCGTACTCCTAATTTGGGCACCATCGCGCTTGTCATGCTGGCGGCACTGCTCTCCGGTTGCGTGGGGATGCGGCCTGACCCGATGTTGAGAACGGGACCCGGCGCCGATTTTGATTCAGCACAATTGAAGAGCTTCCGGGACAACCAGGAAAAGGTTCTTCAGGAACTCTACCAGGCGGCAGGGCTGGCGGAGAAAAAGACCCCTGCGAGTGCCAGCGAATGGGGCACGGTGATCAATGCAGGGATGGACTATGCCGACCAGAGGTGCGAGGCATACTTGCACGCGCTGTTTCGCCTCAATCGCGACAAGAACACTGCGGTTTCCCAGATCGGCTTGGTCGGCGCGGCAACCGCCGGTGTTCTCGCTGCGGTTGCCGCCACTGCAAAGGAAGTCGCAATAACCGCCATCCTCTTCGGGCTTGCGGGTTCCTCTGTTGAGAACAACAGCAGCAACCTACTGTTCGATCTGGAGCCGTCCTCCGTACGGACATTAGTCAGGGGCCTGCAGGTGGGATATAGGGGGACCTTTCAAAAGCGGGCCTTCCAGCCCGGCTCGATTACGACTCCAGACCAGGTGCTGTCGCCGTGATTCGGGGTTATGCGGCTTTATGTGTGCCTGCAAACATCGAGGCCGAGGTGAATCTGGCCGTCAAAAGAGCCCAACCGGATGTGAAAGCAGGGGACGGTGTCACGGGCCAGCCACCCGCCGTCAGCCACAATCTGCCCGTTGCAACCGTGACGCAGATCACCGACGCGCAGAAGATCAACCGCGCGGTGGCGCAACTGAAAAGGGACAAGACGAAGCTTGCCGAGATTAACCGGGTACTAAAGGATGATCACAGCCACATGGCAATCGAGCAGGCACAATCCCGCGCCTGCGCACTTGGAAGGAATACATCATGGCTGCACTATTGGTTCGTCCTATCGTAATGTCCGTCTATGAGGTCAACGGGCAGCGCGTGCTGATGCCCGAACGCATGGCGCGCTCGACGCCTGACATGAAGAAGGCCATGTACGACATTCGTGCGGACGTGGAGGCGGCGGGCGGGAAGTTTGCTTTGTCGGATCTTTTCAGAAGCTACGACATGCAGCTACAGGCGCACCTCGATTTTTCCAGTGGAAAGAAAAAGGCATTCAGTCCGCCGCCGGGCGGCAGCATGCACGAGTCCGGGCGCGCCTTCGACGTCGATCTCAAGGGGCTCAATATGTCGCTGGCGAATTTCTGGCAGATCGCGAAGAAGCTGGGCGTCGTTCCCATAATTGCCGAACCAGATCCGAAGGCATCAGAGGCGTGGCACTTCGAATGCCGGGGTAGCCATCAGATCGTTTACGACTACTACAAAGCGGGGAAAGGGACCAATTTCGCCAAACCGGCGGCTGCCATGGCAGCGAGCGCCATCATCGCCGCGGAACTGAAGCACGACCGGTTCAAGGGCAAGGAAGAGGCGGCCTATATCCAGTCAGGCCTCATCCGGCTCGGACGGGAGATCGGCAACATCGACGGCGAGATAGGCCCCAAGACCAATGGTGTGCTGTCCAGCCTCGGGATCACGGGCTCAACCCGCGCGGAACTGATCCAGGTTCTGGATGCATTGCTGCAACAGAAGTTTTCCGACGAATTTTTCGACAAAGTCCCGGAAGAAGGCGGGCACCTTGTGTAATGAATTCAGGGGCCGCTTCTCTTCTTTCAGTCTGAAGCGTGCCCGGAATCTACGGAGGCGTTATATTCAAAAATATCGGGTTGCCTCTTTCGGAGGCGGGACTTGCAAAAGCTGCGGGCGATATCGGGATCGGGCTGCCTGCGCTGTGGGCGGTAATGACGGTCGAGACCAACGGTTGCGGCTTCCTTCCGGACCGGAGGCCGCTGGTCTTGTTCGAGCGGCATGTGTTTCATGGACCGGACAAATGGAAGATTCGACGCCACGGCCCCCGATTTGAGCGATCCGGATCCAGGCGGCTACGGAGCAGGAGGCGCTTTTCAGCACGACCGCCTGGCCCCCGAGCCATCGCCCTCGACCGAAGGGCCGCGCTGGAAAGCGCGTCGTGGGGTCTGGGCCAGGTCATGGGCTACAACGCGGCAAGCGTGGGTTTCGCGGACGTTGAGGCCATGGTCAAGGCGATGTCGTCCTCGGAGGACGCGCAGTTCCAGGGGATGGCTGGATTCATCACTGCAAACAAGCTTTCAAAGTTTCTGCAACAAGGGGACTGGGAGAACTTTGCTCGCCGCTACAACGGGCCCGGCTTCAAGAAGAACAGCTACGACGAGAAGCTGGCGGACGAACACGCCAGGTACTTGAAAGGTCCGCTCCCCGGCCTGAGGTTGCGCGCGGCCCAGCTTCTCCTGACTTACCGGGGCTTCAATCCCGGCCCCGTGGATGGATGGTCCGGGAAGAGGACAAAGGGCGCACTGGCTGAATTTCAGAAAGCCAGGAAACTGCCCGCGACCGGGGAACTCGACGACGCGACCTTCTCGGCGCTGGAATCCGAAGCGGGATAGGCAGCAGATGCTGACCCAAGACAAAAGGGGGTCATAGTCAAACGCGGCTTCGGGCTCAGGCCTTTCAAATGCAACATTTACTCTCCAGCGTCTTGAGCAAAATCAGCCTCTACCCTGCGAATTATGTGCGTTTGGGTCTATCAATAATGTAGCAACTCGCGCTTGAGTCTTCCTCCGTCACCTCGCGCGGCGGCCAGCGCGAGGACATTTACCACGCTGACGCCGACGACCGCCGCGCCTGACTGGCGGTGCTGGGGCAGTCGTGTCTGCGCTTTGACGGGATGCTGCATGCCTACTGCCTGATGAGCCACCACTACCACCTGCTGGCGCAAACGCCCGAGGGCTGCCGTGCTACGTTGCGCTCAACCCGGCGCACTCGCCAAGGAAGTGGCTTTTTCAGTCGGCTTCAACGACCTCGCGTATTTCAGCCGGGCCTTCAAGCGACAGTTCGGCGTTTGCCCGACGCAATACCAGGCGGCAGCACGATCGTCTTAACGGTGGGCAGGATTGTCATAACACCTTCGGCTGGCACTCAATAGACTTCGCATGAAACAGGCACGACAGGCCGGCAGACGCTGACCTTGTTGAGTTTCATGGGTACTTCAGAGAGGCAAAAGCGATGGCTGAAAAATCACAGACTCCCCAGACCCCGTCCAAGCGCGTGACGTTCAAGGTTTCGACCCGGCAACGTCCTGACTTCAAGCATCCGCTCGCGGCCTATCTGTTCGACGCGCGGGGAGAGCTGATGGAACGCGTGGAAGTCCGTGACGGCAAGCTTGAGCTGACGCTGCCCAAAGGCGAGCTCGGGCGGATGCGGGTTTTCATCGCACCGGCTGAAGAAAAGCCTGACACGCAAAAACCCACGCCGGCCACGATGGAGAGGCTGGGCGCCTATGAGCCTGTGCTGCAAGCGGGCGGGCAGCTTGTTGAGCGCATCGACATTCCGGCCAGCATCATTGATCTCTGGCCGCTGTGCTTTTGCTGGGTGCGCGGCAGGGTCGTGCGCCACAGTGACAACCGCGCCGTGTGCAGCGCGCGCGTGCATATCTGCGAGGTGGACCGTATTCCCTGGCTGATATTGAAGCTTCCCGAACTGGAGGTGCTGCGCTTGCGTGACGACCTGATCGACATCCTTCGCAATCCGCCGATTCCACTGCCTCAGCCTGATCCGGGGCCAGGGCCAGATCCAGCGCCGTTTGCCGTCAATTTGCAGCGCCCGGTATTGCGGTTCACCCAGGATTCCGGCGACCGGCTTGACGTTCGCGCACAGGCCGGCCGGATCGGTGATCGGGTCAGCCTGAACCCTCAACCTTTGCCTCCGCGCGAGCAACGTGTCAGCCTCAATCCGCAGCCGCTTCCTCCGCGCGAGCCACTCCAGTTGCCGCTGGAACTGCACACCCGGCTATTGAGTCCGTCATCGCTGGTCGTGCGCAATGCGCTGGCCGAAAACTGGCAGTTGCTGATCCCGTGGTTTTGCCATTGGCCGCACTGGTGGTGGCGCTTTCGCTGCGACGAGGTTGCCGTGGTCACGACCGATACGCAGGGACGCTTTGAAGCCACTATTTTCTATCGCTGCGGCGGGGACCATCCCGATCTGTACTTCTGGGTCGAATACGACTTCGGCAGCGGATTCGAGACCGTCCACCATCCCCGCATTGCCTGCAATACCTACTGGAATTATGTTTGCGGCTCGCAAGTCACGCTTCGCATCACCGATCCACGCGTTCCCGGCTGCGAGGAAGAACCCGACCTGCCCGGGCGCCAGGTCGTGGTGCTGTCGATTGGCCAGAACGTGGCGGTCAGGGAGTTGCAAACCTCGGCTGCGGCTACGGAAGGGTTGACCAACGCCGGCGAGCCCTTCGGTGCCAGCCTGGAGCCACGGGTCGATTTCAGTCGCACGGAATTGATCGGCAGCGGCATCCCTTACTACCGCTGGTCCTACCGGCGCCTGAGCGGTCCCGATGGCAGCACGGCAGTCGTTGATGCGGCTTCGGTGCCCCTGAACAGCTGGGCCGTGATGACGCGTGACGTGTACCGGCACTACAAGCTGGGCACGAGCTATCCGTCGGACTTCATGGGGCCTATGCCCACTTCGGGGCCGGGCGCGGCGCCCGCGCCCAACCTTTTTCGCATCCGTCCGCTGCTGCCGCCTGCAGGCAACGAGTGGATCGTGCTCAACGAGAGCATCGACCTGGCGACCGCCTACTTTGACACCGGCTCGCTGGCCGGCGCTCCGGCCGGGGGCCCGCCTTGGCCTGACGATCTGGCCGCCGGGTGCTACGAGTTGAAGCTGGAACTGTTCAATTCGGCCGGTGCGCTGGTGAACTGGACCGCTGAAAACATCGAGTTGCGCATCACCAACGAAGACGCGCCGTTTGGCACCGGCACCGTCACCACCGTGCTGGCACCGAGTTACAACCGCGTCCTGGCCGGCAGCAACACGATGGGCTTTCGCATGGTCGTGCGGGTGGACAACAACCGCTGCTCGGCCGACATCCTGCCCGTTGGCGGAACCGTCACGCCCGACCCGCTGTGCGGCTTTCACAACTACAGCCTGCCGTCGGACACGGCTGCGCTGTCTTTCGTCGCCCGGCATCCGAACAGCTTTGCCAGCTACGCCTTCGTCGTCACGCGGGGTGCGGGCCCGACGATTGCGGATGCATCCACCTCCGGCACGGCAGGGCAGGCGGGCAGCAACGGCTTCCTGGAGACCAGTGACTTCAACTACCTGAAGAACGTGGTCATCTCCAACCTGCTCGGCCCCTGCTCGAACGCCGCTTATTCCGAGCGGCTGGACGTGATGGCCATGGCGACCAACGGTTACTCGACGCTCACCGGCTACAACGCTGCCGACAACGCCGCTTTTGCACTGGCCCTGCCTTGTCCTGTTTGCGATTGCGAAGACCAGGGCAACAACGGCCAGGGCAACAACCAAAGGAGCTGACCATGGCCTACACCGACCACTGTGATCTATACGCCGCCGTCCATGAAGACGGCATGAACCGGGTGATCCAGCACATCATGCGGCAGCGTCCCTCGTGGTTCAACTACGCCAGTGCCGACATTGCCGGCAATCGCGAGTTGTGGTGCCAGCAGATCGACGTAACCAAGGACGTGATCAAGTTTGCCAACCCGTTCTTTACCGTGATGCCGCCATTTCCGGTGATCGGCTCCGACAACCCGATGGTGATGACAGGTTTTTGTGCCCAGCTCACCAAAGCCATGATCGACTTGCACCCGGGCAAGACGATCAGCCTGCCTGGCGAGTTGAGCCCGCCGCTCAAGCCGCAGCGCTTCAGCCTTCAGTTCACCGTGTGCGGCGGCCTGGTCTGCCCAACGGACCGGGAACTTGAGCAGATTCCAATAGGCGGCACACCGCCGAGGAGCAGCTTTGCGTCCGTGAGCCATGAACAAAAATACCCGCCCATCATCGTTCGCGGCAAGCCGCTGTGCTTTTGCCTTGACGTCTTCGTGGTCGGCCGGTTCGAGCTGACGCCGGGCGGCTTACTGCTGGGCCGGGTGGAGGGCCTGGAAATCGTCGACATCAAGCCGGAGCGCCTTGAAGCCAACCTGGAGTGCTATCTGCGCACGGCCGTCAATGTCGTGCTGCGGCAAAAGCTCGCGATTGCGCTCGACGCGCTGGCGCTCAGCTTCCCCTTGCTCAACATGGGCACCATCACCTTGACGCCCACGCCCAACCCGCCGGTGCCGAACAACCCGGCCATCGAAGACGACCAGTTGAAGGTGTTCATCACCATGACGACCTAACGCCACCCAGGCACAGGAGAAAGCCCATGAGCCACATCACCATCGCAGCCTCGGAGCGGGCGTTTGAAAAGGTCTTCACGCTGGTGCGTGACAACTTCAGCTTCTACAAGACGGACAGCAAGTCCTTGGGCCCGTTTTCCGCGACCTATACCGTGGGCGGCAAGCTCAGCGGCGGCACGCTGGACCTGCACGACGACGGCACCGTCGAGGTGAAAACCCTCGACATCGTCTGGACGCAGCTCAAGCTCAAGGTGTGCCTGGATTTGCCGGGCTTTTGCGTGGGCGGCTGGTGCATCATCCCTGACCCGTGGAACGGATGCCTGGTGGGCGTGCCCAAGATCTGCATAGGCG
>Ga0123337_10006826_pt1 | contig 10792 bp, 13 predicted proteins | sample frozenSSSSmetaG_FD_89792 | JGI IMG/M metagenome (GOLD analysis project Ga0123337, IMG submission 89792) | Glacier valley bacterial and archeal communities from Borup Fiord, Nunavut, Canada, to study Microbial Dark Matter (Phase II) -... | ecosystem: Environmental > Aquatic > Freshwater > Ice >...
AGAGTGTAATTATTATAGCTTTCATAAATTCAATGTTTAATTTTTGAAATAATAGCAATTTCCAGGCCACTATCGTTCAACAGCGCATTAAATTGGACTGTTATGTTTTTGATTTGTCGACCATAATGTCTTAAATGATATGATACCTAACCTGGGTTCTTTGAATTTACGGATCTTTCTGATAACCAACAGATTGCAAATCCTGCATGAAATAAAGAGATCCTGCAGGGGATTTTTCCCCGGAACTTCTATATGCAATCAGATGATAAGTAAATAAGTATAGCTATTGCATTTATCAATAATTATTATTTACTTTGAAAATCAAAGTACTTTTAAATGGAAGAAAAAGATATACATTCTGAGCTGGCTTCTATCAGATCCCTGATGGAGCGCTCATCCAAATTCCTTTCCCTCAGCGGATTATCGGGAGTTATGGCAGGTATATATGCCCTGATTGGTGCATTCATCGGATACAAAATCGTTTACGAAAAGTACGGAAGTTTAGTGATAAGTGATTCATATACAGACAATTCACTGGTCTATCATCAGCTTATTCTGATTGCAGGATTAATATTATTGCTCTCGGTAGTAAGCTGCCTTCTGCTTTCTATCTGGCAGGCAAAGAAAAAAGGGGAAAATTACTGGAATCCGGTAAGCAGGCGCTTGATCAGCAGCATGGCTATTCCATTAATTACCGGCGGACTCTTTATAATTATTCTATTTTTACGGCAGGAATATGCCCTGATTGCATCTTCCTCGCTGATATTTTATGGATTGTCTTTAACATCAGCGAGCCAGTACACTTTCTCGGATGTGAAATGGCTCGGATTCTGTCAGATTATTCTGGGTTTACTGGCGGCCCTGACTCCGGCATCCGGACTTTTGTTCTGGGTAATTGGATTTGGCCTCCTGCACATTATTTATGGTACTGTCATGCATTTTAAATATAACCGGTGAAGACATCCCTGGATCAATTTGATAAAGCTTTTGAAAACCGGATACGCCTGCAGATCATGAGCGTATTGCTTGCCAACGAGCATTATGATTTTAATTCCCTCAAAGACTTACTTAATGTAACTGACGGCAATCTCGCATCGCATATAAAGGCACTTGAAAAAGAAGAATATATCACTGTGAATAAAACCTTTATCGGAAAGAAACCAAATACACAATATGCAGTATCTGAAAAAGGTCGCAAAGCCTTTATTAAACATCTGGAAGCACTTGAAAATTTAATTAAACAACAGAAATTATAATATTTTTTTATTCACTTACTTTGAATTTCAAAGTACTTTTAAACTACGAAAAATGAAGATAGAATTAACAACAGAAAACAAGGGATTCAACAACTGGTTCGGGGGATCAGTATTAATCAAATTAGGCCTGATCGGCTTTCTAACTATTTTATTATTAATCCCGTCTTCCCTGATACAGGATCTGATTGCTGAGCGACAGAACAGACAGGAGGAAGTCATACGGGAAATTTCCGACAAATGGTCGGGCAGCCAGCTTGTACAGGGACCGGTTTTGGTGCTGCCCTATAAAACCACAATCATCGCAGAAGATCCAAATACCAACAAAAAGCTTAGCCGGGAAATTCTGACCAATATCTATATTCTTCCCGAAACACTAAATATCTCATCAAAAGCAAATCCTGAAATGCTTCATAGGGGCATTTTTGATGCTGTCGTTTATAACAGCAAGATTCAGGTTAATGGAAAGTTCAGTGCGCTGGAACTGATAAAATCAAACATTGACCCTGCAATGATCCAATGGGATAAAGCAAAAGTAGCAATTGGATTAAGTGATTTAAAGGGGCTTAAAAATAATCCGGTCATCAGACTTGGAAATGAAAACTATGAGGTTGAGCCCGACCTCACCTCCTTAAGACTATTCAGTAATAACCTGATTATCCTTCCAAACCTGAGCACAGAGAAGAACACTGCATTGAGCTTTAGTTTTGATCTCGACCTCAGAGGAAGTGAGAAGCTCAGCTTTCTGCACCTGGGTAAGAACACCACAGTAAAAATTAAGGGGGAATGGAATAATCCAAGTTTTACCGGGAGGTATCTGCCGGATGAGCGCTCAATTTCGGGCAAGGCCTTTTCGGCAACCTGGAAAATGCCTTATTACAACAGGCCCTATCCCCAGCAATGGGTTGAAGAAAACACTATTTTAAACAAAGCTGATACACTTGTAAAAGGAAAGAATAACCCAGACACCCGGGCCACTTTCGGGGTTGATTTCCTCTTGCCTGTAGATCAGTATCAAAAGACCACCCGTGCTGCAAAATATGCCATACTGGTTATTTTACTGTCCTTTTTATCCCTGTTCTTTACAGAGCTGCTGAACAAAAGAAATGTTCATTTCCTTCAATATGTGCTGATCGGAGCCGCAATGACCATTTATTACACTTTATTGTTGGCTCTTAGCGAACAAATGGGTTTCAATATGGCTTATATTCTTGCCTCGGTAGCCACAATAGGCCTGATTGGAACATTTATCTGGTCACTGCTTAAAAATTATAAGGCAGCCCTTCTTTTTGCCGGCATACTTAGTATGTTTTATGGCTTTATTTTTGTAATTCTTCAACTGCAGGATATGGCCCTTTTAGTCGGAAGTGTTGGTTTATTCGTCATTATTGCTACTTTGATGTATCTGTCCCAAAAAATTAGCTGGGAACAGAACAAAGAGGAAGAACCAAACGCCGGGCATTAATTATGTACAGGTTTCACAAAGGATATTTTGGATTGACGGCAGGCCTGTTTTTGACTGAAATACTGATCGCACTGTTCGCCCGCGATAATTTTATCAGACCATATTTTGGAGATTTTCTCGTCGTCATTTTGATGTATTGTTTCCTCAGGACTTTTGCCGATCTGAATGTGAATCTAAGTGTCATGGCAGTATTGCTTTTTTCTTACCTGATAGAATTTTTGCAATATCTGAATTTCGTCGAGTGGATAGGACTTGGAAATTCTGAACTAGCCCGCACGCTGATTGGTACATCTTTTGAATGGATGGATATAATAGCCTATACTACAGGTAGTCTGGCCATTCTTTGGGCTGAAAGAATGAAACCAGGAGTATGGAACCTTAAAGGTAAAAGAGCATGAAGTATTTTGTGAGTGAAGATTCGATAGTCCGCAGGATCTGGGGGAATGGTGATACCATCCTCCTGATCTTTGCCGGAGCCTCGGCAGAGTTTGCTTTGAATAAAGCGGTCGACTGGCTTTACTTCACAGGGCGGCTTCCTTCCGATCCGCTTAAAAGGTTATTCTCCACTGTGGCCTATGCCCGCCAGATCGTTTTTTCTGAATATGATGAAGCTATACTTGCCATTGATAAAATCTCAGCTATCCATAAAGGAGTTGAAAATGCTCGTGGTCAAAACATCCCGGATTGGGCCTACCGGGATGTGTTGTTCATGCTGATTGATTATTCTATTCGGTCCTATGAGTTATTGGAGCAGAAATTAAGTGCCAGCGAAAAGGATGAAGTCTATTCTGTTTTTCACAGGATGGGTTCGCGAATGGGTGTTAAAGACCTGCCCATAAACTATCAGCAATGGCTGCAATCGCGAAATTCATCCCTCAACGAAAACCTGCTGAATGGCAATTTCACCAAAGATCTTTACAAACAATATAAAAAACATCTGGGATGGTTCAGATACCTGATCTTAAAACAAGCTCAAATACTGCTTGTTCCTGATAAAGTAAATGAACTGCTTGGACTTGGGAAAAACGCACTCTCTAAGCCCATGCTGATTTCTTATAAGCTCAGCAGGTTAATTCACTTAAAATCACTGCTAAAGAATGTGATCCTGCCATCAGCTTATAAAAAAGAGATTTTGGCTTTAGATACCTAAACAAGCTAATCTTTGTAAGTAAAACTGTGTCCTGTAATAATCTGAGGGCTAGGTTGCACAGGCTCGTACCAGCTTGTGAGTACGTACTTAAGCTTCAGAAAATCGTGTTTTGGAAAGTTTATGGACTGAATTTTGCCTTCAGAATATTTTAATAGCGTTCATCCAAACATATTCAATAATTGCAAAAAACATGTACTGGAAAACTCAATTCATTTAACAATAAACTCAATTGGTAAAATAAATCTAAATTTGCAGCGTCTTCAAAATGCCTAAAGCTGAACTTCAAGATTAATCAAAACTCATATCCTTAAAGCCAATTATCCCGGAATGCATTTTAAATATTTTATAGCCCTACTTCTTTTCATTGGTATCCATCAAGCTGCAAAAGCAAACTTTGTCTTTAATTCTAATTCAACAACAGCATTTCAGGCCATATTTGATTTGCGGTTTAATGATGCAAGAAAATACATCCGGGACGAGAAAATTAATAATCCTCAAAATGGCATCCCGGTCTTGCTGGAGAATTATATCGATTATTTATTCCTGCTTACCTCGGAAAACAAAATTGAATTCGAAAAGTTTAAGAACAGAAAATCAGGCCGCATAGATGCGATCAGGAAAAATGATAAAAACTCACCTTATTATCTTTTTGCCCAGGCAGAGATTTACCTTCAATCGGCAATGATAAAAGCTAAATTCGGGGAATACATGTCTTCCACCTATGATTTTAAAAAGGCAAAAGACCTATTAACTGAGAATAATATAAAGTTCAAGGATTTTTTGCCCAATCAAAAAAGCCTTGGATTGATAGAAGTTATATTTGGAGCCATTCCAACAAATATGAAAGGGATAGCCAGTGTATTGGGCATCGAGGGAAATATTACGAAAGGGAATAAGCAATTGGAAAGATTCAGGCAGCAGATTGCTAACAGTAAATTTAGCTATTATAATGATGAAATTGTGTTTTTGCTTTGTTTTACAAATGTAGATGTGATTCAGGGCAGAAATAGTTACAGTTACGTAACTCCTCTCCTGAATAGCATGAACAATAAAAGCCTCCTCAAAACTTATTTACAAGGTTACACTGCATTTAGAACCGGGAATGCCGATGCAGCAATTAAATTTATTGAAGCCGCTCCAAAAGGCAGTCAGTATGCCGACTTGCCACTTATGAACTATCTGATGGGCAATGCTAAACTTTGCAGCATGGATTCGGACGCGAATCAATACCTCAGCAAATTTGCAAATGAGACCCTCAGTACGAATTACATAAAGGATACTTATCTTAGGCTTGCGTTTTATTATCTGATAAAAAATAATATTTCGCAATACAATTATTATTTAACATTGGTGAGAACTAAAGGTTCAGTAATTAATGAAAAGGATAAGCAGGCCTTGAAAGAAGCAAATGACGAGAAACCTAACCTGATTTTACTGAAAGCAAGACTATATTTTGATGGCGGTAATTATAATGATGCACTGGCTCAATTAAAATTAATACAAGTTAACGAATTAAAAAACCTGAAGGATAAAATAGAGCTCTATTACCGCTATGGAAGGACCTTTGATATGATGAACAAATTTGATGATGCCATAATGAATTATCAGCGGGCAATTAATCTGGGTAAAAATCAAAGCTATTATTTTGCAGCGAATTCAGCTTTAAAATCGGGTAATATTTACGAATACATCAAAGACAATAAAAAAGCAGCTGATTATTACAATATGGCCCTGGGGATGAAAAATCATGAATATCAAATTGGTATTGATACTCATGCAAAGGAAGGATTAAGAAGGCTTAGTGAATAAGACTACTATTTAATTTTTTAATCCGGCAGAGTATCTTTAATTTAAAAATTATATTTGATTTTATAATTTTACAGGTTTCAGAATTATTTCAATTCATAAAGAAGAGATTATTATTAAAACTTTAGCTTAAAATGCCGGAAAAAAAGATACTGATAACCGGAGCAAGCAGGGGTTTGGGCCTTGCAATATCAAAGGCTTTATCAAAAGAATATACATTGATCTTACACGCCACACGCAAAGAAAGTTTTACCAATGTTGATCCTAAACACCATCTGCTTTGTGCCGACCTCAGCGATCCGGGCGAACTAAATGAATTTTGTAAGCGCTTAAAAAAAGAGCATGGAGATACGCTGTATGGGGTAATCAATAATGCGGGCATAACATTTGATAAATCTCTGGTTTATCAGCCGGAAAATGAAATAGACCGGATGCTGCAGGTTAATCTGAAAGCCCCAATCATGATCTGCAAGGCTGTTATGAAACAATTCCTTTTAAATAAACGAGGGGTAATTATCAATGTAAGTTCCTGCGTTGGGGAAACCGGAAATGCTTTTCAGGCTGTTTATTCGGCAACAAAGGCTGGTTTGGCAGCACTGTCAAAATCTCTGGCCCGCGAAGTTTCGGCTTTAAGTGAAGAACACGCCATCAGGATTTTAAGCATAGCCCCGGGATTTATTGAAACCGAGATGACAGATTCAGTACCTGAAAATTTCAAAAAAGAGTATTTAAAAGCCATTCCTGCAAACCGTTTTGGCAAGGTGAATGAGGTTGCTGAGGTGGTTGCTTTTCTGGTGTCAGATAAGGCATCATACATTAACGGAACTAACATAAATATAAATGGCGGGATACTATGATAATGGCTTTCTTGTAGAAAGCCTGTGTTCAATACATCCGAAAGAAATACTTATTGCCTACGGTCCTAAAAAGTTGCTTGTAGATAAATATCACTGGCACTCTCCCAAAATAGGCGTTGTAGCGAGTTATACTCCAACGGCTTATGATGTAGAGGACCATTTTGACATTTTCAGAGGAGTGGATCAGATAGAATCCTTTGTTCAGGCTACCGCTGCTTCTTTATCCATGTTTTTGATCTGTCAGAAGCATAATTGTGCGCCTGAGGATTTGAAAGACAGATCTGTACCTAGTTTTATCAGTGTAGGCAATGTCAACTTCATGTCAGCACTTGAGAAGGGTGATACTTTTGTTATTCTGGGTAAAATAACGTTTTATAAATTCAGGCAAATGGTTTGTGATGGGAGGATTTACAGATGTCCCCCGGGCTTGGACCTTGACCATTATTTTAAAGATTTTAACGAAGAGCGATTACAGAAATATGACCTCTCACCCGATTTTAAACTTATTTCTGATCTCTATGATATAACAGGGCGGGAAATTGACATCGAATATTTTAGAGCAATAAACAAAAAGTAAATTTTAAATGGAAAGACAAGAAATTATTGACGGTTTAATAGAGGTACTTAAAACTGTAAGAATGATAGATCCCGAAAAATTAGTAGGCGTAACAGAAGATACAGATTTTTTAGCTGATATGAATGTACCATCATCTCAAATGATTGCTATCGTCGCAAAAGTCGAGCAAAAGTTTGATATAGAATTTGAGGACGATGATATTGATGATTTAGGCTCAACAGTTAAGGATGTTGTCGATCTCATATTAAAAGTAAAAGCACGTGATTAATATCCCTGGGAGAAAGGTGGCTGTGGTGGGTATGGGAGGAGCATTCCCCACCTGCAAGGATCTTTCTGAATTTAGCAGCAAGTTATTTGATAACAAGAGCCTGATTCGCACATTCGATGATGCAATGGCTTATGAGAAGCAGGTCAGGTCTACCGTAGCGGGTTTTATCACCGAGCCAGAGATGGATCTGGAGGTAATTTGGGACCCAATGGAAGGCATCTATCCGGAGACCTATATTGATAAATTGAACCGGATCCCGGATGCGAACCTGGCTACTTCAGACGTAGGCAGCATCTGGTCAATGCTTGCAGCGCAAAATGCAATAAAAATGGCTGGCTGGTCAAAAGATCTGGTCCAGTCAGAGCGAACTGGCGTGGTGATCGGCTCCGGCGGTTCAGCTAATTTGATTCTTAGAACCGGATGGCATAATTTTTACGTTTTTGGTAGAAAAACACGGCATTCAGGCGGTCATACGGTCGACCGAACCATGACCTACCGCGAAGCAGCCAATGTCTCAGTTCTGATAAAAAACAAAGGTGTTTGCGAAACCATCAGCTCTGCCTGTGCAACCGGACTCGGTAATATTGGCTACGCTTATCGGCTTATCAAATACGGAATTCAAGACCGTGCAATCACCGGCGGGGTAGAAGCCACATCACTTGAAACCTTTATTGGATTTGATGGAATGATGGTCTTAAGCAGGGGTTTTAGTCCTGAAGAAAGCTCACGCCCATTTGACATGGGCAGAAACGGATTTGTATGCTCATTTGGTGCAGGAATAGTAGCCCTTGAAGAATATGAGCAGGCAGTAGCCCGTGGAGCTGATATCTTGGGTGTGATTGACGAATATTTTAACAATTCAGACGGCGACGGAGATATGTTCTATCCATCATTTGCCGGACAGCAACGATTATGGAAAGGTGTACTTGCCGGAACAGACGAAAAACCAGACGTAGTAAAGGTGCATGGTACATCTACCCCTTCCGGAGATGCAATTGAGCTATTGAGTGTAGTAGATGCTTTGGGTGAAGAAGGTTACCATATATCAGCCCCAAAATCACAATTTGGACATATGCTTGGTGGTGCCGGTTCGGTAGAATTCATAACTGCTTTACTGATGCTTAAAGAGCAAAAGGTATTGCCCTGTTTAAATTCACCAAACCTTAACCCTGAATTGGAAACTTTTCAGAAAAGTCCGGATTGGAAAGGTCCAATGAAGCCTTTAGCAGCTTACAGGCACTTACTTCCACAAGAAAGCTTTTCAAAAACAATTAATAGTATTGTTTGCCTCAATTATGGATTTGGTGGTACCAACAGTGCCTTAAAATTGTCAAAATATGATAAATAATACTGCTAAGGTTGCAGCAATTTTTGGTGTGAGGAATGAAGAATCCATAGCCTATGATATAGCTGTAAAATTGCATCATTCGGGCTGCAAAATTGCTTTAAGCTATGTTGAAGATACGCGTGATGAGGTGCTTTACCTGCTTGAAAAATTAGGCCTGGATACCAAACTTGCGATGCAGGTTGACGTAAGAGATGAAGCTCAGATCAGCAGCTTTCTGAATGCGGTATACAATACCCTTGGCCCCATAGATTACATTTTACATGGCGTTGCCTTTGCGAACACCAAAGTATTGTGTTCGAACTTTCTTGGCAGTACTGAGCCGGTACCTGCTTACATAGATATTCCTTTCGAAGACCTGATGGATTCTTTTAATATCAGTGCCTATTCTCTGCTAAGAATCGCAAGGGTAGCTGAAAGTTTGTTACAGAAAAATGCTTCCATTTTAACCCTTACCTATAATGCAGCTAACAGAGTCTTTCCGCAATATGGAGGAATGGCTATCAACAAGGCTGCTCTTGAAAATATAATGTTGTACCTGGCAAGCTACTTCCGTAACAAGCAGGTACGGGTCAATGCAATATCTGCCGGCCTTGTTATGACCACCTCTTCAGGTGGTATCAATGGTGTGCGTAAAATGCGTAAATTAGGCAAATACCTTGCCCCATTAGGGAATATTGATGCCGGAGATGTAGGCGATGCCGCTCTGTATTATTTCTCAGATCTTTCAAAGAAAGTAACGGGCAATATACATTTTGTAGACGGAGGATTTAACATTATGGCAGTACCTGTAATAGATGCTGAGTAACTTAGAAAGTTCGGTAAACCAAATAACTGCACAACGAACATTTGCTGTGGGCAATGATCTGGTACACATAGAAAATTTTAAACTTTCACTATGCTTGCTTTTCAAAAAAAAGGTTTACACCCCTGCCGAAATAACTTATTGTGAAAGTTTCAGTGATTCTTTGCAACGTTATGCCTCCACCTGGGCGGCTAAAGAGGCTGTTTATAAAGCCATTAAACAATTGGATTCATCATCTCTGGGATGGAAAAAAATCGAAATTATCAGGGCTAAAAAAGCAGGAATTCCGGGGGTGGTATTACCTGAACATCTAAAAAAATTCGAAGTAAGCCTTACAATATCACATGATGCTGAGTACACCTGGGCCCTGGCATTAATTAATACAATAGTTTAATCCATTGACATCACATTTTTATAATTCCGATTTTGTTGATCTCCATTATTATAAATATGGCAGTGGTAAGGAGCATATGCTGTGCTTTCATGGTTTTGGCATGCATGGTAAACAGTTTCGGGATTTGGAGTCGGAATTGGGAAATAAATATACTTTTTGGGGCTTCGATCTTTTTTTTCATAAAGCCACAAAGCTGAAAGATCAAAGCCTGGCAACTGTAAAAACGGGATTAACAAAAAGAGCTTTGGCTAAGTTTATTCTCGACTTTTGTATTGCACATAACATCAATCGTTTTTCTGTAATTGGTTATTCTATGGGTAGCCATTATGCAACAACAATTGCTGAAGAGCTTCCCGAAATGATCAATGAATATATCGTAGCGGCGCCATCATCCATTAAGCCCGGTAATATTATTCGATTTTTTAGCAGGAATAAAGTCGGGAATAAGATCATTGAGAAAATATCGTTAAGTAAAGATGCAATGGTTAAGCTGTTAAATATATTCAAGCGAACTCGTTTAATTGATGATGAGGGCCATGGAATTCTATTAAAAGAAATTGAAACACAAGAATTGAGGTTTAACTTGTACGCCAGCTTAACTTATTTACGTTTTTTAACAACTGATGAAGAAAAACTCATTTCTGCTTTAAATAATCATCCTATCCGAAGTATTTTCATTTTTGGGAGGGGAGATAAATCATATCCGCTTGGCATTGGTAAAACTTTTTTACCGCATATTAAAAATGCCGAAATATTAAATTTAACTGAAGGGCATGAAATGATCAATAAACGTTTTGCCAAAGTTTTAGGAGATTTGTTATCATGATCATTCAATCAAAACCCCTATCACTTTTCTGGTTAAAAATAGGCGG
>Ga0123337_10006827_pt1 | contig 10789 bp, 9 predicted proteins | sample frozenSSSSmetaG_FD_89792 | JGI IMG/M metagenome (GOLD analysis project Ga0123337, IMG submission 89792) | Glacier valley bacterial and archeal communities from Borup Fiord, Nunavut, Canada, to study Microbial Dark Matter (Phase II) -... | ecosystem: Environmental > Aquatic > Freshwater > Ice >...
AAAGCCAGAGCACTATATGCAGATGCAGATGAGGCAATGCCACTGCTGTGGGGAAATGTATTGGAAGAATAGATTTGGAGATGATATTGCAGCAGCCATGGAAAGGCTGAACTGGCCTTTTCCAAAAACAAACTCAGCTTATGTTCAAAAGAGGGATTCTTTTCATTTTCAAAATAAAAATCAAGGCTGATGCCTGATTGATTTTGTCTGTGTCCGGCTGTCACTGAGGTTTCTGTTAAAGCCTGGTCGAGCGAAAAACTGATGGATGGATTAGCCGGCAACTGATGCCCCTTTTTACCCCAGTATTTTACCAGGGCTATATTCGATGGACTTTGCCACGTTACTTTGATGTCTTGAGTCAAATCTTTCATGCTTCTTTAATCATATCTTTATATGGGACGATACGTTCGTATCCTTTGGACATAAAGTAGTCCTTTGTATCTTTACCTGTAGCCAATATATAATCGCCCCCCCAAGCTCCCAGACTTTTTACTGTTCCATGAAAATCATTAAACAGACGTTGTTTGATGGTGGGTGCACCCAAAACCTGACTTATTTCATTCTCTGCGAGTTCTAACAAGAGACAAAACTCGAAATAATCATCATTGATACTCATCAGTCGGCTGATTCTGGATATCTGCGCAATTTGTGCAGCGGAAATCTGATGCTTGTATTTCAGGAGTTGTTCACGGCTGTTTTGTTTTTGATTCAAATGCACAAAATACAACTGATCTGTGAAATGCATATTCCACTTGATAAGCTCAATTTTGGGTTCGGTTCCATTCATGGTATACATTAAAGGCTGCCCTTCTTTAGCCACTGCTACATCAAATCCACTGCCTTTAAACGCGTTAAAATGCAAGAGAAACGGATTGATTTGTGCCCATTGAGCGATATTATTTGTGAGTGTTGAACTGCTTCCCAAACCCTCATCAAGCGCAAATTCAAGTTTGTTAAGCACCTTGTAATCTGAATGTCCCTCCAAAAAGCCCGGGTTGATACTTTTTGCGGTGATCAGGAACCTAACAAGTCTGGTGGATACTGATGCGTCACTGCTATCGAGAACAACAAAATAGGGCAGCTGCAAAGTGGCACTAAACCATTGTTGTCCTTTGTCATCGAGACTTTGCCATTGTATCAGACCTGAACCCTGTCCTGATAGTTTTTCGACCGTTAGACTTTGTCCTTTTTTCGTTGGCAGAGCAAAGGCTGCGGCACCGTCTAGAACAGCATATTCACCACATAGCAGCAATTTTCCATGACTGTAATAGACTTCAGGATTCAACGTCTATAAATTGTTTTTTGTATTGACAACTTTCGGAACCTCTATTCCCCTTATTTTGCAAAATATTTCTACAGCAGCACTGTAACTCACCACATGGTCTTTAAAATGGTTCACGATTGTTTTTTTCTCTTCTTCTGTAGCTTCCAACTGGTTGAGAATATTTAACAAATGCATTTTCATATGTCCTTTCTGAATACCTGAAGTAACAAGGGATCTTAATGCAGAGAAATTTTGAGCTAATCCCACAACTGCTGCTATTTTCATTAATTCCTGAGCATTGGGATTGCCCAATAATTTATAAGCAAACTTTACCATCGGATGCAAGTTGGTCAGTCCACCCACTGTGCCAAGTGCTAATGGAATATCCAGCCAAAACCTGAATTCACCGTCTTTTATTTCTGCATGTGTCAGACTGCTATATTGGCCTGAGCGCGAGGCATACGTATGAGCGCAGGCTTCTACCGCTCTGAAATCATTTCCTGTGGCAATCACTACACTGTCCACACCATTCATAATACCTTTGTTATGTGTAGTGGCCCTGTAAGGCTCTATTTCCGCTATACGCACAGCTCTGCAAAACTTCTCTGCAAACTGCTGCCCGGTCATATCGTTACCTTCCGACATTTTTTCTATAGGGGCTCTCACCTCGGCTCTGACAATACAATTGGGTGTGTAATTACTTAAAATACACATGATAATCTGTACATTTTTTTCATTCCCGACCAGTAGTTCTGTTATTTCAATTTCGTGTTTTAAAATCTTGGAAAATTCTTCCAAAACAGAATTGATAAAATTTGCACCCATACTGTCACAGGTATCAAAAGTGGCCTTAATTTGATAATATCCTTTTTCACCCGCTGTTTTATCTACCAGTTCAATGCCTAAAATCCCACCGCCACGCAATTGCATATTCTTGGTAATATGATGGGTATGCGTATAAAACTTGTCTTTAATATTTTCAAAAAAGGCCCTCAGATTTTCAGAATTTTCTCCCTCCCATATAAAATGCACATGACCGATTTTTTCAAAATTGAGTATTTCGGTGTGAAAACCACCGCGTTCCAACCAGAAATTTGCCGATTTTGATGCCGCGGCCACAACAGAGCTTTCTTCAATGGCCATCGGTATACAGTAATTTTTGCCATCAATCTTAAAATTAGGAGACACACCAAAAGGAAGATAAAAATTAGTGATGGTATTTTCTATAAATTCATCGTGTAATTTTTGTGTCGTCGGATTTGGATGCCAATAACTTTTCAGAAAATCTACCGCTTCGGCATCATTTTCCATGTAATTAGATACTATCCATTCAATCTTGGCTTCTTTACTGAGTTTTGAAAATCCTTTTATAACAGGCATTTGTTGTTGATTATTTAATCGCTTGTATTTACGTTGTTTTTATCCTTTTCGATTGCTCTAGGCATTCGTTATTTTCTATTATGATGTTTCACTTTTCGATAGTAGGTTCACTGCCAACACTTTCTCATCAACTTCCCCTCTATAGGCAATTCCCTAAACCCTTCTTCTATACTCCATGTCCAATCTTCCCCTCTTACCCTATCCCCTAAACCCTATACCCTTTCCTCTCTAATCTCCAAATACTGATAACAAGTCTCCAATCCTTTTTTCTGCAGTTCACAGTACGTTCTCAACTGCTCATATTCCCCGGTAGCGTGTTTCAGGAATGCAGAAGCCTGCGCATATACCGCATTGGCTTTAGATTTCCTTACCAGATAATACCCATCTAAAAAGGTTTTTATTCCGCCGCTGGCAATGATGTTTTTACACAATGCCTTTTCACCTAGTTCTTCTAATGCAAAATTCGCATAATCAAGCATTTCTATGGCTGAATGACCAATATTGGTAAGAGGCTCAAGCTGGTTTTTTGTTTCTTCTTCCTGCCTGTGTAACTCCAATGTGGCGAAATTAGTACCTCCATGGGCCCCAAACTCAATGGCTTCGATTGGAAGCTGAAATAATTCCATGAAAGACTTCGGACCGAATCCCTGCCCAACTTCCTTGACAAGGATTTTAATGGACACCTTATCCAATAAGCGCTTCAGAGTATCCAGAGGTGAAAAATGTATTCTGTCACCTTCCGGTTGCAGCCATTCCTGTAATGGATTCACATGAATAATCAGACCGTCTGCATCCAGTCTTTTCACCAGATCAGTGATGAGCTTGACCTGATTGTTTTCCAGTAATTCCTCTACCTGTGCTATACCAAGATTGGCAAACAAAGGCAAGTCGTCTCCCAGATATTGACGGATATTAAAATCATTAAAATGGGCATCATCTCTTAAAATGATACGGCAACTTCCCAGACCAATACCCATCCCAAATTCCTTACAGGCTTTAGCCAAGTTTTTATTGATAATACCGGCTTTCTCTGTTCCTCCTGTCATGCTGCTGATCCAAAGCGGCAAAGACAAAGTCTTACCTGCAATAACAGTTTTGGGGATAGAATCAGGGGAAGGATGAGGCGCCAAAAAAGGTTCATAATAAAAACGGGTATCTCTTTCTAAAGTTTGTGAAAGAAATGCCAGATCAATATGGTCTTTTTTACGCTGGGAGGTTAAATTGGTTTCCAAATCTACTTGAGTTAGAAATATTTAACCGCAAAGATAGGATTTTGTTTTCACTTGGAGGAAATATTCGTTGATATCCATTAGAACCTGATTGACCAGAGAACCCATTTAGATCATTAAAAATCAGAAGAAAAAGCAGGTTCAATAAAAAAACCTTAATTTCCTGGCAACTTATTATGGCAATATATCTCATTCCTTTTCGTTTACATGGCATGAAAACATGGGTTTTTTTCACACTTATTATGCTTATAAGCTCAGTTCATTGCAAAGCAAGCCCTCATGATAGCAGCAAACATTTTTTTGTATCTGAGATATTCATAAGCGGCTCAGCATACGGACAAGGTAACCCGAAGGGGTCTCTTGAGAACTTCAGGACACTGGCACCGGCTTCCGGCATGCTCATGCAGAATTTTATCGGATACAGCTTATACAGCTCAAATTACGATCAGGGAGCAGGTAATCCAATGTTGATGTTAGGTCTGGGTTTCAAGTCGAACCACAGAAAAAACGGCCCGACCTATCGTTTAGGGCTTGGATATGGCAATGGCACCGGTATGGAAGGCCAATACACGCGTGATAATAAATTCAGAATTGATACATTTACGTCTTCCAGAACCGGGCAAAAAATATATATTGATTCGTCTGTATCCGAGACTTATTCATTTGATCATTTTGCAAGTCTTCTAAAACTTGATATTTCTGTTGTTTGGAGAACCTCAACAAATCGCAAAATGAAGCTGTTTGCGGGAATCGGCTGTTTGGCAGGCACTTCATTATATGCTGTCACCACTATTGAATACTATAAGAGCAGCTATGTTAATGCTCCTTTTATTGCTAACTACAACAGATATCATACTAATCTACACACTACGGAAACGTATCATCAAAAAAACCAAACATCAGCCGCCATCTATTGTCCCTTCGGACTAGACTATCAAATAAGCAAAAAAAGCAGGTTCTGGAAAACCCTGAATATATTTATGGAATCGAGAGTGCAAATATTTTATAAAAACATTCCCGAATTGGGTCATTCCATTCGAAGTGGTATACAAATTGGTTTTGGCATCAGGAAATCATTCAACCCAAAAATTTAGGTTTCTGAGGGGTAAAGCATAAAAAAAGCCGCAATTTAACTGCAGCTTTTTTTATGCTTTTAAATATTTTTAATCCTTGATCTTCATGTCTTTCAAAATCTGCTGCTTTTCAGCTGACAACTTAAGAATCTCTGCTTGTAAAATCACATTGTAATCTTTGTTTTTCTTGAATTCTCTCAAGGCATCCGCACATGGGCCTGAAAGTCTGGCATTATAGGCCAATACCGCTTCCAATAAATTGGCAGCAATATCTTGGTTCATTAATTTCAGACGTTTAAGCGCATTGGCAGCATTTACACGGGTTCTGAATTCATAACGAGGACCACATAACAAAGCCAGTTCGGTCTCAACTTTAGCTTTATCACCCACATTCAGGAACCACATATACTCCAGCCATTTCACCCTGATATTGTTATTTTGACCTGACATTTCACTCAGGTTATCCAGATATTTTAATTTATCGTTGATATGGATCTTTTTATCTTTAATCAATTTATCCAATGCATTCTCAACGACAACATTACTGCTGTCTTTCAAGAGCATTTCAAGTATGGCTTTATGCTCAAAAGCATTCACTGTAGCAGCGATATAGCTGTTCTTTACATCCGATTTAGGATCTTTCACCACATTCAGATACCAGTCTCCCAAAGTTTTGTCATTGGCCAATTGTCTTGAGATTTCAGCCCTGATAGCATGGTGTTTTTCTGTAGCAAAACGCTTCTGGAAAAATCCCAGCTTTTCTTTAACAGATATTTTTTCCATGGCTACAATTGCATCATATCTGTCTATCATGTACCTCGCTTTTTCAGCCTGAGAAAACAGTTCTTCCTTACCTTTTTTAAACTCAACTTTTTTCATCACTTTGCTCTCCTCATCAAAAAGGGCAAAATCCACTTCAACACCATTTTTCTTTGGCAATGTGATACTTTGTTCTTCTACATCCATCACCCACATGGTTTTGCGTTCTATACTGCCATCTTTGTAATATATGGCAAAGTCAACCGGCATTTTAAAGAATCTGACATGGCCATCCGTTTTTTGTACTTGTTTAATTTTAAATACAAGTCCTGTTTCAGCCGCTTTATAACTTACCTGATAATGAGGCTCTCCTCCGCGGTGTATCCACTGATCAAAAAACCAATCATAGTTTAAACCCAGTTTATCTTTTAATGCTTTCTGAAAATCCCAAGATTCTACATTTTTAAAACCATTTACCGATAGGTAATGCTGAATAAAACGTCTGAAATTATCTTCTCCCAACTGGTAACGCAACATACTTAAGACCGCGCTTCCTTTAGGATAGTTCCTTACGGTACCACCTCTTGTATGTCTTACAGGATAATTGTCTTTCAGGCTTTGTGCCAGTGCAGCGTTATATTCACCTCTCAAAGCCCATTGATAAGCATCTTCGCCTTCCAGTTCTTTGAAAAATAATTTCGGATAAAATGTTGCGAAACTTTCTTGCATCCAATGGTCTCCCGCTCCTCTTGCCGTAATTAAATCACCAAACCACTGGTGTGTCAATTCATGACAATTTACACCCATATAATTGCGGTCTTTAAATCCTCTTGCATCAATGGTGAAAAAATCTCCAAATACTGTCGCCGAGGTGTTTTCCATAGCCCCATAAAGGAAATTTTGCACCATAATCTGAGAATAAGCTCCCCAAGGGTAAGGTGTTCCCGTCTCCTCTTCCAGCAATTCTATCATTCTTTCGGTATGCAGACTGGTCAACTCTGCACGTTCCTTAAATTCTGGATAATACCAAAATTGCACCGGAGTACCTCGTTTTGTTTTTGTTTCCTTGATCTCGTAATTTCCGATGGCCAACATCAGCAAATAACCTGCATGTGGTTTTTCCATCGCATAATGCCAGGTGGAAGTGCCGTTACCAAGATCATCCTGAGATATTTTTTTGCCATTCGACAAAGCCTTGTATTTATTTTCAATCGTAATAACTGTTTCTGTAATGAACTTGTCATTCATACAATCGTACATCGGTATCCAATAGCGGTTATCTGTTCCCTGACCCTGAGTCCAAATCTGTTTGCGGATATAATTGATATCAGGTTTACCCGTGTTTTCAGGTTGGTTCCAGCCTATAAAATAAATGCCTCTTTTTGGAAAAGCAGTATACGTAAATGTGATGCTGTGTTTTTCATCCCAATTCAGCGCTTTGGCAAATTTTGCCACAACACCATCCTTATTAGTGTGTATTTCCAACGGCTGATTATCCATTAATGCACTGGTAATACTAATGCCGGGAGCATCAAAAAACAAGGTGTCAATATGGTTTTGTATGGTAGTAAAATCGTGGGTTACCTTTCCGATTACTTTTCCTTCGGTTGGCACAAAACTGACTTCTACTTTCATATGGGTGATGTCTACACTGTGCTGACGTTCTGCAGCATCAGGATCTGAAAGATAATGGATGTGCGGCGCTTCTGTTTGTGAAAAACCCTGTAAGGCAAATAGGGTGAGAAATAAGGTGAAAATTGATTTCATTGGATTAAAAAAGGCAAAAATAGGTGATGGGACGGTAAGCAAAAAACAATTATTTGTAAATCCCATAGAATTCTTTTCCGTTTTGGTCTATAGAAGCTCTGTACATGCCTTCACTGTTAAACGGCATTTCAATATGACCTTGTGCATCTAAAGCTATCAAACCACCTTCTCCACCAATTTTTACCAGCTTATCCATGACTACCAATTCGCAGGCCTGTTTCAGCGTGTATCCTTTATATGCCATCAGGCAACTGATATCATACGCCACAACACTTCTCAGAAACAATTCACCATGCCCGGTGCAACTCACGGCACAGGTTGTATTATTGGCATAAGTACCTGAGCCTATGACAGGGGTATCACCTACCCTGCCGAATTTTTTATTGGTCATGCCACCGGTGCTTGTCGCTGCAGCAATATTGCCGGCCATATCCAAAGCAACGGCGCCTACTGTACCCATTTTATTGGCCGTTTTTTGTGTATGATCCAACTGAAATGCCTCACTATCTTTTAAATCTTGCCATTGTTGATAACGTTGTTCTGTATAAAAATAATCGTCATTTTCAAAATCCAAACCAACTGATTTTCCAAAAACTTCTGCGCCTTCGCCTGCCATCATCACATGCGCCGACTGCAGCATCACGGCCTTGGCCAATAAGACAGGATTTTTTACATGCTTCACGCCGCACACAGCTCCTGCCATCAACTCCTTGCCCTCCATAATTGCCGCATCCATTTCGTGCTGACCGATATGGTTAAATACAGCTCCTTTACCGGCATTAAACAAAGGAAAATTTTCAAGCTCAACTACCGCAGCAGCAACTGCTTCCATACTGCTACCTCCGGCTAACAAAATGTCATGACCCCTCATCACTGCGGTTTTTAGTCCCTTCAGATATTCCTGTTCGAGTTCAGGTGTAAGCAAACCCTTCGAAATGGTGCCGGCTCCGCCGTGTATGGCTATGGATATTTTGTTTGTCATGTTTGAAGGGCAAAATTAATGATAAATGAGGAAATAGAGAGAGCGATTTAATTCCATGGTGGCGAGCCTGCGTGAAACAGGGAAACAAAAAATCCCTAAATAAAAAACAACAGAATCCCTGCCATTTAAAATCAAGCAATTACATTGTTGTTCATTTGCTGCTTTATTCTTAGGTTTGCAGTAGAAAAATTTAGAATTATGGCTGTAGCAATCAAAATGCCCAAAATGAGTGATACCATGACTGAAGGTGTGGTGAGAAAGTGGAACTATAAGGTAGGCGATTCCATTAAAAGCGGTGATATCCTGGCTGAAGTAGAAACTGACAAGGCCACTATGGACTTGGAAAACTACGAAAAAGGCACCATTCTGCATTTTGCTATAGCCGAAGGCGACGCTGCTCCGGTAGATGGTATTATTGCCATTGTTGGCAAAGAAGGTGAAGATTACACGGCTCTTTTAGGTGGTGGTAGTTCTGCTCCAAAAGCTGCTACAGCTGAAAAAGAAGAAAAACCAGTAGTTGAAACCGCTAAAGAAGCTGCACCCGTGGCTCAAGTGGAAGAAAAACAAACTGTCGTCAACCATTCCGCTGACAACCGTGTGAAGGCTTCTCCATTGGCTAAAAAACTTGCCTCTGAAAAAGGCATTGATATCGCAGCAATTGCAGGCAGCGGTGAAAATGGCAGAATTGTTAAAAGCGATATAGAAAATTACAAAGAAAGCGCTTCTAAAGCTGCTGTTGTAACTTATACTGCCGGAACTGAAAGTTTCGACGAAATTAATGTATCCCAGATGCGCAAGGTGATTGCTCAACGTCTGGCAGAAAGCAAATTCAGCGCTCCACATTTTTACCTGACCATGGAAATCAATATGGATAAGGCATTGGATGCAAGAGCTGCTATGAACGCTACCGGTGATGTTAAAATATCTGTCAACGATATGATTGTAAAAGCCTGTGCTGTAGCTTTGAAAAAACATCCATGGGTGAATGCAAGCTGGCTGGGAACTAAAATCCGCTTTAATCACCATATCCACATTGGTGTAGCCATGGCCGTTGAAGATGGATTATTAGTACCTGTAGTGAGATTTGCCGACCAGAAATCGCTTTCTCAGATCAGTGCCGAGGTAAAGGTATTTAATGGAAAAGCTAAAGAGAAAAAACTGCAACCCAATGATTGGGCAGGCAATACCTTCACAATTTCTAATCTTGGCATGTTTGGTATCGAAGAATTCACAGCGATTATCAATCCGCCGGATGCTGCTATCTTAGCCGTTGGAGGAGTGAAAGAAACTGTTGGCATTAAAAATGGAGAAATCGCAAAAGTGAATGTGATGAAAGTGACTCTAAGTTGCGACCACCGCGTGGTAGATGGTGTGGTAGGCTCTAAGTTTTTAAATACAGTAAAAGAACTTTTAGAAGAACCGGTAAAAATGCTGGTATAAAAACCAGAAAACCCTATATGACAAAAAAGCCTCAATTGAATTGAGGCTTTTTTTATTTCATATCCATTTTGGATTAGTGGTTTTTCTTCTCGTTTTGTAATGTTTCAGCACCTTTTGGCCAGGCAACCGAATCCTTTGCCATAGCTTCCTGTGCCCTCCTCGCTGAATCATCTCTGGCTTCCATTTCTTCTACGAGTTTCTCATCGGCCGACTTCTGAACATTATCGATGCTGTCCCTTTTTTGCTCTTCCACTGCCTCTGTTTTTGTATCGTTATTGCAAGATATAGCCAAAACGGATAAAACGGTGATTAAAAATAGTTTTTTCATTTTTTTTGTGAATTTTACACCGCGAAAATGCAAAAAATATCTCAGATTAAAAACAAGGCATCAATTGCTTCAAAAATACAAACCTAGATTATCAGGAAAAAAAGCATCCTCAAAATGCTGCACTTTCTTTTCATGCGCATTTAAAATGACTGCAATAATATCATAACGCACATCCATGTTGTCATCTGCATATTCTGTACAATAAGCCTCCGCAGCCTTAGCCAATTGCTCCTGTTTTTTATCCGTGACAAAACTCTCCGGCATACCGAAAAATTCTGTATTTCTGGTCTTGACCTCTATAAATACAAATGTATTCCCGATTCGTGCAATTAAATCCACTTCACTGCGCTTGTAACGCCAGTTCTGCTCCAGAATGGTATATCCCTTTTGCATCAGATGTTCTTTGGCTAAAAGCTCTCCCGTTTTGCCAGTTTCATTATGCGAAGCCATGCTATAACTTTTTTACTTGAGACCAATGAACCGATAGCCCAATACAAGATTGGCCTGAAAGAACAGAAAATGCTGGTCGGCCCTGTCCTCTTTATGTCCTGACACCACAATATCAGG
>Ga0123337_10006829_pt1 | contig 10788 bp, 12 predicted proteins | sample frozenSSSSmetaG_FD_89792 | JGI IMG/M metagenome (GOLD analysis project Ga0123337, IMG submission 89792) | Glacier valley bacterial and archeal communities from Borup Fiord, Nunavut, Canada, to study Microbial Dark Matter (Phase II) -... | ecosystem: Environmental > Aquatic > Freshwater > Ice >...
AGGGGACATTTTGAGCACGGGGTTGGAATGAGGGCTGAAACCGAATGTGCCGCCTCTGCCAACATAATCGGGGTTTTAATCCTGGGAACCTGCCTGCTGCCAGCCAGATCGGGATTTCAACCCTGGGAGCGAGGAACAGCCCGATGGCGCCAGAATCAACAGAGATCAGCCGGGCGATCGAGGCGCACTACGCGCTCTGGTGGACGGACGAGATGAAGGCGGCGATTCTGGCGGATGTCGGACCCGAAGGGCTTGCGCTGATCGAAGAGATTTCTTCGTTCGCAAACGACCCGGACATCTGGATTTACGGGTCGACGCAACAGTCCTACGAAGACGTGCAAGCCTTGCTGCGGCAGAAGTACGATTTTCTTTCCGATGCTTCGGTTAGTCGAATTGCCAGCGCTGCCGCCTATGGCTGGAAGTAAGGGACTATAGAAGCACAATCTCCCGCGCATTTGTAGGGGCGCTGCTTGCTGCGCCCTCTTCCTGTCAGGAAATTATGTTTCTGGAACCCAGGCTTCCAGTCGTTCCATCAGGGCTTTTTCTCTTCAGTAATGGGCGGATCGGGACGCCCGAGAACGACGAAATCGGCAACTCCCACATATTTTGCAGCCAGCCTGCCGGTCGACGCATTCGCGTAATCGGTATCGGGATGTATGCTGATGTTCATTATTTTGAGGCGCGGAGCTGCCTTCCGCAGCCTGTCTACAATCCCATACTTCGAATCGCTGTGCATCGCGCCGTTCATCTGTACGACTTTCACGCCCCGGTTCGCCCGCACAAACCGCAGGATCGAATCCTTCATCGAGTCATCCCAGAGCGCCTGTGCCTGCTTCAAATGTTCGGTCGTAGGCATTCCCGGCGCGGGCGCAGCCGCCGCATTTGTCTTAGTCGATTTTGCGGCGGCATCGTCGTGTGCGCTGCCAAAAATTTCGTTCAACTGCCTGTCGTATTCCGGCGGCAGTTCCATCCCATAGGGCAGTGGCGGCAGGAAGGCTCTCGAAGATTTCGGCAGTTCTGAGAGCGCGATCTGTCCCTTGCGACTGACGATATTGACATAGCGACGGGGCGCGTTTGCGGCGACGACTGGCAGGCGCTGCTCTTTGCAGTACTCGATCAGGGGACGATAGTCGGTTTTGTAGTTGGGCCAGGGTCGTGACGCCTGCAGGAATGAGGACTCGTTGATACTGCCCGCAAGGTACTCATCCAGCACGATCTGTGTGTCGCGCTCGAACATTTCCAGCGAGAGTGCGGTCTTCGGGCTGCGTGTATGAAGCGCCCGCAGTATCTCTAATTCGAGTGCATGACCCTGTTTATAGTCGTGCTGCTCGCCGATGAACACGATATCTGCGTTGCTGAGCGCGTCGATCATGCCTGCCATCATCACAGCATTATTTGTGCCAGCAGTTGTCGTTCCTGCGGGATAGATCGCGTAGTCCTGCGCCTGTGCCGCCTGTCCTGCTGCCGCTGTCGTGTGCAGTATCGCTGCCAGCAGCAGTGCCCCGTAGATCGTTCTTCGCTGCATCGGTTTCTCCCCCGTTTTATGTCCTGCTATCTTTGTAGTTATTACCTGCCCCCGGCCCCCTCCTTCGTAAGGAGGCTAACCACCCCCCGGCCCCCTCCTTCGTAAGGAGGGGGAGAAAATACATTCCCATTAGCTGTTGTGTAGGACCGATACGCCGGGTGAATAGCTACATTCGTGGTTTCATTTTACCCTATGCAACCATTGCGCCGAAGTGAAGACTGGAACACATGTCCTGTGAACATGATACGTGGGCAGTGGTATAATTGCAAAGAGCAAGCTTGTGAGAGCAGTGAAATGTAGAGCGGAAGGAAGACAGCGATGCCAGATCAGATCATTCGGGAAATCCCGCTCATCCAGCGTTATGCGCACGGTAACGAAGACGACGATTTTCGGTTCCGCACCTTCCTGAAGGGCAAACTATCGCTTTCGAACAAGCAACTGGACGCGGTTGTGGCGCAGACGACGGAGGAAGTGTGGGCGCAGATCGACTGCACAACCTGCGGGAACTGCTGTAAGACACTCCAGATTATGGTGGACAACCGCGACATCAAGCGGCTGGCGGCAAAGCTTGGAGTGTCTGTGCGACAGTTCTCGCAGCAGTACGTCGGGATCGCGGACGACCAGTCGAAATATTTCCTTTCAACGCCATGCGTATTTCTGAGCGCGGATAATCGATGTACGGTGTATGAAGACCGCCCGCAAGCCTGCCGCGATTTCCCCTATGTGCACGAACCCAATTTCCGGAGCCGGACGCTGTCGATGATCGACAACACGGCGACGTGCCCGATTGTTTTTAATGTCTGGCAGCAGCTCAAAGGGCGCGTCGGCTATCGCCCCCGAGCGACGAGAGCGCGCGACCGGAAAATTCATAAGGCATGATACACTGTGCCTACGACAGACGGATTTGATGACTGTTTGCTGAAGCAGTCCTAATATTGCGCTCCTGTTCCGTTTGCATTATCTGGGCGAACTGCTGATATCAAGTCTGCTGAATGAGTTGAAGTCCTCTGTCAAGTCAAAATAATTGTTATGTCCAAAACAAAAAACAACACTATGTGCCGCAATCGTATTTGAAACGCTTTGCTCATGACAGCCAGAGATTATGGGTTTTCGACAAAGTTTCTGGAATTATATTCAAGTCGAATGTGATAGATGCTGCTCAAAAACGATATTTTTATGACTTGCCAGAAAGAGCTAATAATCTTGGTATTGATGTGCAGAGCGCAGAAAAGGTTCTAGGTCGCGGAGAAGAGAGATTTAGTACTCTCCTCAATCGACTCCTACCGCATTTAGGGACAACTGGCTAATCCGAGAGTATGCGTGTGGAATTATGTCCCCATATTGTTATGCAGTGGGCTCGAACACGTGAATTTCGAGATGGTATGATGGAAATCGTTAGAAAGTCAAGCCAGGTGATAATCGAGAGGCTAGTCTTGCTGAACTATCCAGGAGCATCGAAAGACCTGATGCCGAGATTTGTCATTTCAGAGCAAGAAGAGCCTACCTGGCATTTCAAGCAAATGTTCGATACCGAATGCATCAACGAAGTTGAGAAGTCCTTGCTAAACCATATATGGTTCATAGGAGTTAATTCACATCCTCAGCCATTGTTTACGTCTGACAACCCTGTTGTTAGACAGGCATATAATGACACTCCGTTTCTTGGAGGCGTCGGAACAGGAGCATACGGCGTCGAATTCGCATATCCCCTGACATCGAAATATGTTCTCATACTACGCGACAGAAACTACTTTTGGTACAATAAACTGCGTGAAAACCGGGTAATTCAGCTTGAGGCGCAAGAAATTGACAGATTAAATCGCTTGCAAATTATCCAGAGTTCGCGGCAGATATTTTGCGCTGACGACCAATTTGGCGGAGCTGTTGATTTCTGTGCGAATTATCCTGAGCTTGTTTCTAGTTCGCGTGAAAGATATGATGTGTACATAAACCATATTTTGACCCAGGCAACTCCCAAGCAAATACGGGATCAGATCATCGTTATGCAGCGACTGGACAAATTTAGCTGATTATTGTGATGCATTGGTTTGAAGCGCCGAGGCAGGAAAGGAAAACGCAATGATGGCAGATATATCACTCGAAGAGCGCGTGGTCATTTTAGAATCACAATTGGAAACCTTGCAGCAGCGCTTCGAGGAGTGTCTTCCCGTTGCAGCGCTCAGATCAAAAGGTGGGTGGAAAGCCATTGTCGGAACGTTCGCCGACGATCCGCTCTATGAAGAGGCGATGCAACTAGGTCGCGCATGGCGCGAAAGTCAGTTCGATGAGACCAGCGCGGACGGTGCATAATTGTATATTCTCGACACCAACCCAATCAGCGTTCTCGAAAGACGAGGAGCAGAAACTGTCCGCCTCAACACGTATCTGAATACGCTTCCTCCCGACGCAATCTATGTTACCGTCATATCGTATGAAGAGCAGATTCGTGGCTGGATGGCGGCACTGGGAGCGGCGCAGAACAGTGCGGCACAGGTTCGACCCTATGCCCGACTCACGATGCAGCTCGATAACTATTGTAATCTTCAAATACTGCCCTTCGACGAAAAAGCCGCAGCAGAATATGAGACTTTGCGTCCGAGCCATCGCCGTACCAGTTCCCCTGATCTCAAAATCGCCGCTATTGCGCTGGTCAACAGTGCAACGCTCATCACGCAAAACATACGGGATTTCGACACTGTCGTCGGACTTAAACTCAAAGACTGGTCTCGGTAGTCCTATGTCGGATGTGCTTGATATAGCTCTGCTGGCTTCAGTGCATCGGTATGCTGCAATAGGCATAGGAGGTGTGATATGTCTACGTCGCTGCTCGAGCTCAAAGAGACTGCCGAAGAGATACAAAAGCGCCTCGACGACTTCGCCGGACAGCGCCGGAGTAACGTCATCACTGAGGAAGCGACTCCAGCAGAATCGCCCCATGATGGTGCGCCCCGCAAAACAAATGCTGCCCGTGAACCGTTCTGCCCCGCAATGTATCTAACGCAATACAAACCCTCTCATAAATCGGTGTTCGGAGCGAAATCGAAGACAGGACCGTGTTAAAACGAGGAGGCACAGGGTGAAACACGAGGTAAAGCATAGGGCGAAAGCGCTATGGCTTCTGGCAGCAATCGGGTTCGGCACAGCCTCATTATCAGTATGCTGTCTTTCGCAGGAGCCCGACCTGCTGCGCCGTGCCCGGTTTGTTGCAACAGGCGATCAGTGGGAGTTTCTGGAGAACTATACATGGGTGAGCGCGAGCAGGCAGTTCTGCAAGCGTGGGTACAGTTATAAACGAGTTGTGCAGGCAGGGCTCTTCTGGTTCGATGCGAAGACGAAAACCGTAACCTATGACAGGGGCTTGAAGGCGCTTGTGGAAGAGTACAGCGGAGCAGAACTTTCTCCCGATCACAAATGGCTATTGAGCGGCATCATTCGCAAACACGATGTCCCGCATCAGGAGCCGCGTTTCTTCTACGATCTCGTACCGATACATGGTGGCTCAACGATTCGTCGTGAGGTGGACAGCCATTTCATGGGAGTGAAATGGTGCCTCGACAGCAGGCACTGGGTCGAGTTTACCGGCAAGCATGTCGCTTCGCCAGGCAGCCCGGCAGGCATCAATATGAGCTCGCAGCCGATGGAAATTCAGCGCGTTGCGATCAGCAGTATCGACGGACCGGGACGGATGCGCACGATCGAGGTTTCGCCCAGAAGCTTGCTGCGTGTACCAGGAGTGCTGGGCAGCAGGCAGAATCCGTTCTATGAAATGCTTGTCGTTGGTATGGATCGCTTTCTGACATGGACCCCGCAGACCTATCCCTCTGCAAACATCGTTGTACGAGAAATCAGCCTGCAAGGTGCAAAGCCTCTGCATAAATATGTTCTGACACCGCCCCGCAAGCACTACTTAATTCAGCTTATTCCGTCGCTCGACGGGAAGCAGTTTCTCTGGAAGCTGAGTGAAGGAATCAAAGCTACTCCGGCAGAGGCGGCAGAATACGAGCGCCGTACCCATCTCCACTACTTTGGCAGTTCCCGCGCCAGTCTCTGGGTGAGCCGCATAGATGGCACCGGGATGCACGAGATCGGTGCGGCTCCGTCTTCAGTGAACCCGATGGAATACGGCGGACGCACCGACCCGGAAACCGGTGAACCCAATGAAAACCCTGTTCCGCGCCTGATACGCTGGCTGCCGGATGGAAAGCACATCAGTTTTGCATACAAGCGCGACCTGTATACCGTCTCCACCAAATAGCATAACCATTCACACCCATCTCCCTGCTTTGTGAGGAGAAGTTAATGCCCTACCTCCAACCCTTTCCTTACAACCCTCTCCTTAAAAGAAAGCAAAGAGAGCGAGAGAATACCCCTGCTCTGACCTTTTGCCTGCTGACTGAAACAAGGGCTGAATAGACAAGTATTGGCTGAAGCAAGAGGCCACGAAAGGCAGTGCGTATGTTCCCGCGCATTCTCATTTCACCGACATCCCGGCAGCAAAGCTTTCTTTTGTTTCTTCCGCTCTCGTTTCTCCCGCTCCGTCTCGGCATGACAGCTATTACAGCCAGAACAAAGTCCACCCAGGGCCGCTATGTCTCTCAGGCAAGAACGGAACCCGACAAACAAAAGTCCCACGGCTCCGACACCTATTTCGGCTTCACGCCGTTTCCCTACGACGCTACCCTCGAGGCGGTGACGAAAACTCGGGCGACGCTCGCTCCGAATTCGACGCTGTGGGCGCTGCATTTCGATAGCGGAATTCCCTGGAAGGAAGCGCTTGCCGATGCCCCTTTTCCAGCGCGTTTCCAGAAGGAGTGGGACGATCAGGCACGTGCAATTCCGAAAGATCATGTGGTCTATCTGGGACTGGCTCCGCTCGATAAAGATCGCAAAAGCCTGGCTCCGGCGACGGGAGAGCAGGAGCGCGTTCCCATGCCGGACGAACTCAAAACGGCGGCTCTCGATGACACGAGCGTGCAGAAAGCCTACCTGAACTACGCTCGCCGTGCGGTGCGGCAGTTTCATCCGCGCTTTCTGAACCTGGGCATCGAAGCCGGTGAACTGATGTCACGGGACAGGAAGCGATGGCCGCAGTTCGAGCGTTTGTATGCCTCGGTACGAACGGCGCTGAAACATGAATTTCCCGAAATGCAGATCGGTATCTCCTTCGGACTGGGCGATCTGCGCGCCGTGTCGGAGGCGAAAGCCGCCCGATCGCTGATAGAATCCAGCGACTATGTCGGCCTGAGCTTCTATCCCCATGCCTCCGATTTCGATGAAAAGTTCGGCGCACCGCCCTATCGCGGGACGAAGCCCTGGCGCGAACCGCTTGCATGGATACGCGCCTACACTACAAAACCGATCGCGATCTGCGAAACTGGCTTTACATCGCAGGATATCGACATTTCTCAATTCAAGCTGAAAATGCAGGGCAGCCCGGAGGCACAGGCGGATTATGTGGGGGAACTATTTGCGACCGCACATCGCGACCATTATGCTTTTGTGGTCTGGTTCCTGGCAATCGACTATGATAAACTCTATGCGAAGATGCCAGCGGGTTCCGATACGATGAAACTCTGGCGAAATATCGGTTTGCTCGATGGCGACCTGCACCCGAAACCGGGATGGAAGATATGGCGAGCAGGCGTACAGGCTTCACATCAAACCCGGTCGAATTCCCCCTGAGACTATCTGGTCTGCCTCGTCGATCCAGATCAGCGCATCGGCAAGGATTGATCTATCAGGTCAACTCTGTGTTGCCATGTTTGCTGACGAGATTTGCAAGGCTGAATTCTCTCCCAGGTGGGGAGGCGATATTATCTGCGTAAGACTCCACTTCCGTTCATAAAACTCTGCTGGCAGGATCGTATTCAGGCTCAGTCCATAGGACCAACCCAATGACCAACCCACGATCGGTACCAATTCGGGGCAAGTCGTAGCCTCCCCGATCTACATACTGTCTGCCTCGACGCTAGCCGGTGCGAAGAAGCGGTTCTAAACGATCGGGTTCTGATCCGAGTAGACAGACTGCACGATCTCGCGCCAGCGCATCCCGGCACAGCGTTTCCGAACCGAGTCGAAAGCTTGTGATCCCAGCGCGGTTTCCAGGGCAGCGAAGGCGACATCCAGTTCCTCCCGCTGTTCGGGTGAAATCGGATGGTCACTTTCCTGCGCCAGCCGTTCGTACGCATTCCATAAAAATGCAGTCTGCTCTGTCTTACCTATCGAATCCAGTGTCAGTCGCGCAACTGCATGAAGTGAGCCCGTCATACTCCACATCTCACCGCACAGTTCGAAAAGCCGCAACGCCCGCCTCTCCCACACAATCGCCTCTGTTTCGTCTCCCTCCCTGTGCGCGACGTCTGCAAGTCCATGATACGTCCATGCCTCATGCGCCAGATCGCCCGACTCCTGGCAGATCACCAGCGACTGTGCGTAATAGTCCCGTGCCGCCGAATAGTCCGTCAGCCGCGCCGCCACCCCGCCCAGCGAGCGCAGCATATTGCTTCGGGGAAGTGACTCCGTTTCCGGTATGATCGCCAGCGCCTGTTCCAGATAGCTGCGCTCACCATTCTCCTCCTGCTGCTGCCTGGCGATCGTCGCCAGCGCCTGCAAAGCCCGTGACATAGTGGGCCAGTGCTGTTTTTCCCGCCCCGACTGCAAAAGCGCATTGCCCATCCGCTTCGCGTATTCGAAATCGTTTTCAGAGCAGGCTAACGAAATCAACTGTGTCTGTACACTGGCAAATCCTACCTGCATGCGTTTATCTACGACAGTGCAGGCGGAATGCGGGACCTGACGCCAGGGAAGGCGTACAACAGCAAAGCGACCGCTCTCAACGACAATGGCGATATCGTTGGCGGCGCGGAGATCGGGACCCCCGACGCGACGACGGGCGTTCCAGCCGAACACGCCGTGAAGTGGGACAGCAAAGGCGTGATGACCGATCTCGGAACGCTGGGCGGTTCGACCAGCGAAGCACGCGGGATCAACAACGCCGGAACCGTGATCGGATTCGGCTTGCTCTCAACGAAAAATGCAGGAGGCGGATACGATCGGCATTCCTTCGTCTGGGACAGCGCCAGCGGTATCAAGGATATCGGCGTTCCGCCAATCACGATAGCAGGCAACAAACGGTTCACCTTCGTGACTGCTAACTCGATAAACAACAAGGGGGAAGCGGTCGGCTTCTGTACGATAGCCCTCGACAACTTCTCATCTGTGCAGTTCTCGTTCATCTGGGACAGCAAGAATGGCATACGCAGCCTCCACGATGCGTTCGGCATCAGCTTCGGCGCTCAGGCGTTTGTGAACAATGACGGCGGGCTGATCGGAGGCGGAGGCTATGGCAGCGGTGTGCTCTACGATCCGGCGATCGGCGTGATCGATTTGAGCAAGGCAGCGGGCACGAAGGGACCTGGTGTCACGTATGCGCCGCGTACGGTTGCGGCGTTGAGCAGCAGCGGTCTGGCGGGCGGCGAAGTTCTGGTTTCTGCCGACGATGGCTCTTCCAACGCCTTCCTGACTCGGAACAATCCTGTGCCGACCATGCTTGCTGCCGATGTCACGTCACGGGTCAGGATCAAGCGCGGCGGCTATCGCCTCTCGCTGTTGAAAAATGCCGTCGAGCAGCGCGTTACGATCACCAACACCAGTCATAAGGCGATCGTCGGTCCTCTGTCTTTCGTAGTAGCGTCCACCGGATTCGCTTCGCTCAGTTATGGCGCCGCCCAGGACTACGTGAACTGGCACTCGCCGTTGTTCGCTCCGTATGTCGACCTCGGCGTGAGCGAAGGCAGCAGTCTCATGCCGGGAAAATCGGTCTCGATAACCCTGAGTTTCGCCCCTGACTTCGACCCCAATACTGGCAATCCGATCTTTACGGGAATCGTTTACACTGGGAGTATTCTGGCAGGACCTGGCGCGCGCTGATCTGCCGATTTCGGCACGATGCGGGCGTTTTCACGACTGGAATGCGCCCGACTCGGATTTGCGAATACTATTTCTTGTTTCGAAACGAACTGCCAGTTCCTGCCTGAAAAAAGCAACCCGAAATAGCAACCCGAAATAGCAAGACGAAAAGCACAAAGAAAGCAAAGTACAAAGAAAGCAAAGTACAAAGAAAGCAAAGTGAAGATCATGAGAACATACAAAACCAAATCGAACACCGGCGGGCGGCTCGTAGCGCTGCTGGCGTTTTTTGCAGCTGCTGGCGTAGTGCCTGCGGCTGCGCAAACCGTCACCTATCACGTTACGCTCAACACCTCGGGACTGATTCCCTATCAAGACCCATCGTTGCCATTCGGGCTCGATTTTCAACTCAACGATGGCAGCGGCACACTGGCAGGCGTGAATACGGTCAAACTGTGGGGCTTCAAGGCAGGCAGCGGCGGCTCGATCGGCAGCCAGATTTCCGACGGCTACTATCCTCTCGGCAATGCCAGCGGCGATCTGACCAAGACCGCCACACTCACCGACGACATCGCCTACCAGAACGAGATCGTGCAGAACTTTACGGCGGGAGATAAACTCTCGTTTTATGTCTCTACGACGACGAATTCGGATGGCAGCACGCCCGATGAACTCTCTTTCGCGACCGGCTATTACGATCCGAGCTACCCTGGATTCAGAGATTCCACGACCAGCGGACCGGGGAACGCCGCCTTTACGATCGATCTCGACGGTCACTCTCCTACCGTCTCGACGTATGCGACTGCGGACTTCAGCGATCCCTCACTGACAATGCTGGGCGCACCCATCGTCACGAATGTACCGGAGCCGGGCAGCATTGCGCTGTTCGCCGGACTGGGAGTTTGCGGCGCACGACTGCTTCTGCGCCGCAGATATGTGCGCAGAGGCTAATCTGCATTCGTCAGGCATAAATGTTCTTTTGTTTCCCGCTTCTAGCTTTGCCTGCAGCTTCCTCGATTTCCGCTTCCACTGCTTCGACAGACACTGTTTTCTCAACGGGGCGCGGCTTCGGCCGCGCCCATTCTCGTTTTGCAGGACTTTTGCCCCTCGTTCGCCAGCATCTCCCTGTGACATCTTACTCGCACCTCACGCACTTACGAGGAGACTTAATAGACCGGCTGATATGCCTCTCAAAATCGCCATGATCGGAGCTGGAAGCATCGGTTTTACCCGTCGCCTGATGGCCGACCTGCTCATGGCGGAGTCAAAGCGGTCGGGCTATGCTGCAAAGCAGGCGTGGTATAATGGAACGGAAGATGGGAGAAGTATGTCGGCGAAAGACCTCTATCACGAAC
>Ga0123337_10006830_pt1 | contig 10788 bp, 13 predicted proteins | sample frozenSSSSmetaG_FD_89792 | JGI IMG/M metagenome (GOLD analysis project Ga0123337, IMG submission 89792) | Glacier valley bacterial and archeal communities from Borup Fiord, Nunavut, Canada, to study Microbial Dark Matter (Phase II) -... | ecosystem: Environmental > Aquatic > Freshwater > Ice >...
TATAAAAGAAACTTGAAATACAACAAGAGTTTAAAATTTATTGGGAAAAAGAATCCCCTCACAAAACCCCCCCCCCCCCCCCCCCCCCCCCTAACCCTAGTCTACAATGATACTCCCTTTAGTCTAGAGTGACAATGCTAAAGTTTCAATTTTAAACGTTTTAGGTGTAGAAATAATCATAGCTAAAACTTACTCTTTTTTTAGAAGCTTAAATTAAGAATGGAATAGAAATTATTATGCACGCACGCCTATCCATGAGCGCTTAGGTATAAGAAGTAGACAAGAATAAACCACTAGAGAAGTGCTTTTAACTTAGAGTGATCTTAAGTAACTTTAGCACTCTAACTAGGAAAAATATAAGATATTTTAGTACTAAACACTTATATTAAAGGCATTATATCATAGTGACCTACAAGACTATGACCTTCTATTAAACTACACTTAGTAGTTCTATAAGCATATAGAATACATTAGCACAAGTAGGGCTTAATTAATTAAAAGTGAATGCATATTCCATTAATCTAGCTACTCTAGCTACTCTATACTATAGACTTCTACCCCTAGTATATTAAATAGTATTATATAGCCTATATATAGGTTAATTTTAAAAACTAGTATATATATAATATAGGTTTAACTTAATATGCACTAATATTAGTTAATATGACATAGAGTCTATATATTAGCACTAACGTTGTGCTGTGCTATGAACGAAAGTGAAGGCCGCAACAGACGACTGTTGTTCTATATTGAACAAGAGGAAGATCCTAGCCTTGCAAAATGCACCTGCGTTTTAATGGAGAGGATCTAGATGAACTCGTCGACTAGGCGGCAAGATTATCCTTAGTATGGGGAAGAGCTTAATATAGAAGGCTAATGATCTGTGTACGTTAGACGCTGCAGATCACTAGCTCATCTACTAAACTTAATGGTAAGATCCTCCGCAGTCTAATAATTAAACGTAGGAAGTGATTGGACCCTTCGAGTGGCTAGAGCGCATTTAGAGATGTTGGGATGTCTCTGCAGATAGCTGTGAGATCTAGATCTTTGCTTGCTCGATTCGAGGCGTGGCCCTAGATGCGATCTGAGATGAGTCTTCCTAGTATCCTTCCTAGTATTAGATGAGAAACTAGGCCATCAATTACTAAGTGCTAGGTAGTTTGCGGCAGGTCTGTTTAAGAATACTTAAAGATTCACTTCAAGACTGAAGGGATTTGAAGTCTTTACACGTTCGATTGACGAAGTCCTTAGTGTTATATTGGAGATATGAAGCGTTAGATATAATGCCTGCTCGCGGATCATCATAACATGGCTAGGCGAGCTGAGAGCAGTGCTTAAGAGCAAAGACACTATCCTAGTCCTTGTTCAGGTATTCAAATTGATCCTAGGCCCTAACAAGAGGTGTTCTAGCCACATGGAGAATTAACGAATTAATCCCTAATGAGAAGACAGGCCTCACACGGCCGTGGTAGTGCAGCTAGTTGAAGAATTATCTGTGCACGGCCTCAAATCCGTGAGGAATAGTTAGAGCATGAAGACTAAGGTAGGAAGTATATATAAGTTATATTAAACACATAACTAGTTTAAATATCTTAAAAGCTAATAACTTAATGAAAAATGAGTATATGTATATAACACTAGCCCTATTAGGATATAAGCCTAACATCTCATCTAGCGTAGTATAGCTAGATAATAGTCTAGCGAATATATAACTTAATTAGGAAATTAGCTCTTAATGTACCTTCCTCTCCTTAAGGAACGTCTTATAATACACCTTAATATTATAGTAACTATTATAACTTTCAACTGCTAACATTCTATAGAGAAGGCATAATTTGAGTTTGTTAAGACTTAGCATTGTTAAGTGCAGGCCGTCCACCCTTTAACACTCTCCTAGACCTAGGACTAGCGTTACTCCTTGCTGTCTTAGACACCTTCCTTATTTGTTATCCTTTAATTACTGACCGTGCTTTTTCAACCTTGTTCCATTACTAGAAGAGGACATGTCACCGTACATGTTTTCAGGCATTGCAAAGCGCTTAATATCATTTACTTAGGGTTAGTAGTGAAGAAGAATGGGCTTGTACGTGAGGTGCGTTGCAAGATGTTTAATTTGTTATCATGTAAGTTATTTAAGTGGTATACAAGAAACAAAAGGAAATACAACAACAGTACGTTCTCTGCTCAGCTAATTTCCGCTGCAGAAACCCGTGAGGCTTATTCGTCATTCTCGCCATCTAGCCTACTAATCACAATTAACCTCGTTTCCATACTCTTTTAAGGCGGAGAGTCTGTTAGGGCGCGTTCGTTCATAAACGAGATATGTGGACAGTCTGTTTCTACTGTAAGTATTGTAGTAAAGGACAGTAGACCTAAGAACGCTTACACCTCGCATTAGTTCTAGGATGAGTGTTATACATTATCATCACAAGGAGCTAATCATGATAATTAACGATAAATCAAGGAATCTTAATGATCTTTTAAGGGTTTTCAAAGGATGGGAAGATGAGCAAAGCTTTAGAAGTGACATACATCTAACGGAGTCTAATCCTCCATCTAGCACCTCGTGATAGTTAGTTCATATCTAAAGACGCAGACGTAGATTCACTTCGTACCACTGCTAATTCTTATTGTATCCTAGATAGTAGATTTCGCTAACAGAATGCAGGTACACGCGATCTGCTGCTATCATATCATTAGGGTCGATGGAGCTTGCATCGTAGAATGCAAGCGGATTATCTCTACAGATAGGGTGAAGAGGACGTTAGGTGCTGTGCTACATTAGCCTCAACGACTAATGAGCCACGAATGGAAAGATAATATTCACTTCATGATTCAAACTCTATATCCTAGCCTTAGGTAATTCTCATGACCTTTAATAGAATGATTAAAGAAAATATCGGGGCCTAATTTCAAAGTGACATCTAACACCATTAAGTCTCGTACTAACTAACGCCTATGTAAACAAACCATTGTAAGCTCTACGAGCTCTTAGCTCCACAATTAATGGGTTTAGTACGTCAACTTTGGTTCTTAACGTCTCATCATTTAATTAGGTTCTTAAATCATACGTGCTAACGAAGACAGCGTTAAGCTTTTCTTTTAGCTACTTAGCCATTTCCTCGCGGTGTCAACAGGCTGTATTAATGGTACTCACATCCCACATGGTTTCGCTCTCCTGCCTAAAGATTTGGAACCCATTCTTTAGCAGTATATAAGCGGGGTTGTTACCTACATCAATGACTTTGCATTAGTGCTCTGTGAAATCAACGTTGTTAAGTCGATGGCCTTTAGCGAAATATTCGCTGCCGTTGTAGAGAAGAGCACTGTACAGCTTTTCAGCCTTGTAAAGAGGAAGATCGGCTAAGTCGCGGCTCGCCTTGAAGCGCATCACGTTAGCAGCGTGCTCATTCTCGACGCGGAATAGCGTCCACATCCCCCAACGGTTCGCCTCGCTAAAGGAGATGAGGAAGGACGCGATGGTCGAGTGCTGTAGGTCATGCGCGAAGATGACGTAGAAGATCTAGTTGAAGCGTAGGAGCACGTCGATCACCATGGCGCAGTAGTAGTAGTAGGGACTAGAATAGGAGAGGACAGGGCGCAGGCTAGGCTAAGATTTTCCAGACTTTTAACTTCCGCCTGCACTAGAGGAGGAGGCAGAGTAGGTGGGCTGTAGGAGGGACTAGTCCATGAAAAGGTCCTAGAAGCTCAAGTACATGGAGTTGAGCGTGGTGAAGGCGATGAACACAGCTAGGAGCGAGTGGGATTCGTGAATGCGGTACATTAATAAGGCGACGTAATAGAGGATTGTAGTAGTGTATTTTCCAAAGTTGGCGAGATGGGGAAATGTGGAGTGAGTGTCGCTGTAACGGCGCAGACATTACAGGGCACGCTAGATGCCTAGGAGCGCGGTGAAGAAGCCTAGGAGGCGGGAATTATTAGAGTTGCATTAGACAGGATCGCTCTAGTGGTAGGCGTAGAGGCACAAGAAGAGTTCGATATTCTAAATGCGTTAGAGTGAGGGATGTAATTTAGTGGAAGAGAGGAGAGAACTTACAGCTATAACATATGGCAAGGAACACTATATATCCGCTAAAAAGAAATCTCTAAATTCAATAGGGTATATCCTAGTAAGTAGTAATCGCCACTACGAAATTTGTTAGGCCTGTTCCTCGTTATGAGATATCGCGGGATTTGTTTAAAGACTTACATGCGAATACGCAAACTAGCTCCTACTCTAATGAAACAAGATTGGCACTAGTAAAAATATAATAACAAGCGTCACAAAAATGAGCAGAACGGGATAATACAAATACATCTTAGGGGCTCTAAGGTTAGAGAAGTTTACCCACATAAAGAGTCCTAGGAGGAGGGTTAAAAACGCAGGGAACTTAGAGAGTTGACGCCAATTAAGGTGACTACGTGGGTTGAACTCGAAGATGAAGACGTAGTTGATTTTGTTAGCGACCTAGATGGAGCAGTCGATGCAGAAGAAGGCGAAGAGGTAGAGTGCAAGGAAGTAGCTGCCGTAGATTTGAAGGAGATAGCTAGTTCAGATTTTTGTTGTGGGATTGGGGTGGTCGTGTAGCATCTGTACAGCGTTAATGAGGCCTTAGATGCTAAACACTGCACTAGTGCTAATGAACAGTCCGCTACGGAAGGCACTCGCAGTATGCTGTCTAGCCTTTCCACCCGCGCTACGCAGCTTGCCCATAGCTATTTTATGGTTTCCGCGCTCAAAATAGCGGGCGTAGAGGTCTGCAACGGCGTAGGGATAGCATCCAAAACGTCATCTATACAAACCATAACTTGTTGACCTTGTTAGGCATGTAGCGGAGTGGAGGATGGGCGTTAGGGGCCTTATCGTATTTCTTGTTAATCTTGCGGAAGGCAGTCCGATTCATTAAGCCGTACGACTTTAGAAGTTCTAGGCTATGTTAGTACTCTTTTAAGGCGATCTTTAGCTTCCGCTTAGCTGAGCAATATGGCACCTCGTGCTCGTAGGGTTTGTGAACATAGTCCTGAGCGGGATCCATGCTAGGAATTTCCTTCATTCTTTCTACAGCTCTTAGATTTAGCGATTTCTGCATATCTATCAAATGATTCGAATTCGCGCCTAGTCTCGGTCCAATCTTAAAGGAGTCCAAAGCCTTCTCAACTAGTTTCGTCCATATGTGCTAATCGCGAGATATTGGACTTGACCCGTTTGCTTAGTCTAAAGAGCTCGAACGGGTGGGAAAGTTGTTGGTGTTCTTAATTTCTAAGTGTGAGTATTCCCGTTCTGTGTACTTTCCAAGTTATAAAATGCTAATTCAGCTTTCTAGTTTTTACCTAAGTGGGGATGGTGACATTCCATACTCTTAGAATCCTCTAGGGTGGGCTGTACGTCTTGAATTCATAGTATTTCTCGGAACCTCAACCGCTAACATGTTTAAAATAGGAACTTACGGACACGTATGGAATTAATACTCATGATGTTATTATGAGCAGCGCTAATGCTTATCACCTTAGAGGATTTGAGTTTAATGGAGATGGTGACGATTTCGATTTGGGCGGTTATCTATCTCGATCCCCAAAAGACATTCAAGCGATGTTTGAGCAAGGGGTTCGAACCCTAGGGGTATTCACTCTTGTTGAGCCCAATTGCCGTCCTCGATATCGTGAGGCGAAATATGAGAAACTGCGAGATGTGAAAACTAGGAGGCATTCTCATTCTTCACTTCGCGACACAGGAATGCACCCCTTTACTCATAATCATCCATATAACACGTAAGAGTAGACAGTAGGAAATAGGACATGCAATTCAATATATTTCTATGCAGTGAGGTGGTGTCACCTCGACAAGATATGGAATGGGAAGAAGGCAGATGGGGCCATTTTCAGTACTGAACCAACCTCAGTGCTGTATACTGTGTCCCTTACAGCACGGTACCTGTCTCGGTGCTGTCCATATTCCGGTACTGGGCCATTTTCAGTACCGTGTAGCTCCCATATCCTCAATAATGGCCTGGAAACTGCACTTTTAGACGTACACCTCCCTTTCAAGGAGTTTCTGCCTTGAGGTGAGCCAGATACTCGCAGGTTTGTCACAAAGCAGTCTAAGAAGGCAATAATCACATGAATATTGACGAGACTTGCATAACGATATAGAATAACTCAGCAGTACCGTGACTTTAGATGTACACTTACCCTATGTTGCAGGGGTTCATACATACTCTAGCAACAAGTCATCCAGTACTGTCGTCTCCTGCTCCATTTATTCCGTCAGTCGAGACTGATCACCGGCTGTCGTCGTGTCCATAGTCGTAGAGCTCACCCATTCAAGCGTGCTCCATCGAGCAAACTCTACATGTGGAATCATAATGGTCGGCGACGAGCATTTCAAGAACTTGTTCTAATCAATAATTCAGCTTCTGTTAGCAACGGATCTCGCTTGGCTTACGTTGTCAAGGTCATCTAGGCTGCCCCAAGACGTCACTGCTAAGAAGTTTGCAGCTTCCGGCGACCACCGTTCTGGATGTCTAAGGACGAGGTTATGGCCCGGTTCGGGAGGTATTCCCTTCTGCATCATTTCTATTGCAATGACCCCTAAGGGGCGGGCATGAGTAGAAGTCGACGCTTGGTAATGTCCAAGAAGGCTGCGATACAATGATTAGTTTTTGACCCCAACCTGTAGATGATATAACTTACCTATTTTAACACAACCGTCCGAAGTAAACAGAACCTTGGACGCGTTGAGATTGTTGTGGATTTCATCCCCGACTCTGACAGGTGCCGGATACCTTCAAACACCTATCGAGGCTTAGCGAATGGCGAGGACGTGGTGAGCACTGATTACCTAACAACACACGGCTGAGATGTGAATTTCTTCAAGTGCTAAGGGGATTGCAATTATCTGTGTCAACGTGACGACTGTGTATTCCATCACAGCGAGCTGTTTCTCCTCCAATTGGTACGACTCTAGGAAAGCCACGAGATTCTGATGACTGTGCCATTCAAGCTCGTTTAGGCGAAGAGCTGATCGTAATTCCTTGATGACAACCATCTCAACAGGGGCTTTTCGTGTACATGCTGCTATGACGATACCGCCACGGTCTAAAGTGCGGAGGGGTCTGTACGTATCCCAAGGGTCTTCTAACCAATCATTCTGCGGGGATCGTTTCTGAGAACCTCTAGCCGTAGTATCCTTTGTCGAACTTGACTTTGAGGCATTCGCTTTGAGAGGTATTCTAGGAGGAATGAACGCGGATGCGTCCTTCTGTCGCTCTTCCCTCAGTATCGCCAGAGAGCTCGAGCTGCTTAGGTCCAGTAGGCCATAGATCTTCCTGGGAAACGACCTTCGATTTTTTGTTGGTTGGGGTTTGCTATCTTCATTAGTCACAATCGTCCGCTTTCCATTGCTCTTGTCATTTTCGTCTGGCCAGCGAGTTTGTTGGAAGTCGCAGGTACGGAGACGACAGACTGACTTGACTACTCTATCTACCTATTGCTCGGGCTCCAGAGTTTACGTGTCCAATCTCTCCTTTTCCTGCCTGAGGCACCAATATACAACAGAGTTTTGCGGTGGCTGGTGTCACGTGCTTCTGTCATGGGAAATCTCTAGTGGAATTGTTTCCTGAGATCGCGGCTCAACATGAATGAAGAGAGGACTTGAAGAGCTATGTTGACTGCGATCGCCTTTTATTATCGCAGTAGCTAAGTTATACCCATCATCCTCCCCAAGGGTGGTTCGGAGATGGTATGGATAAACCACACCAACATTATGCTGCGTTCCATCCAGATGGCGAAGCCAGTATATTATGCCAGGTGGTCCACATCAGCCATCTACGCTTCTCTAGCCTAATGAACTAATGAACGCTGCGTTCGTCCCTTCCCCACTAGTCCATCGATGAGCCAGCAGGCCACTGACCTGCGACGCCCGTGCCGCAAAACGCGAACCACCGATCGCCCCACTCCTCCACATGGCGCTAGGAAACTGGCGGTGGTGGGAGGTGGTGCCCACCTAATGAAGCGCGCGTCGTCCTTTCCCCACATGGCAGCAGGAAACGGGGGGAGGGATGACGATTGCTAGACAGCGTTTGGTGGGAGCGCGCCATCGCCTGGCCGCTCCGATGCCCTGAAATACCTTCGGACCTTCCATGGAAAGCGCCGTAAGGGGAGTAGGATTCACGAATCCTGGACTACAAAGTACTGCGAGACGAGAAACCAGACGGAGCAAGAAGTTCTTTCGCCATGCAAACATCAGGTCCTGAAGTTTTGAAAGCCTTTGAGCGAAGGATAGCAGGCGAAAAATTTGCCAAAGTGAGGCGGACAGCTCGAGTTCGAATTGAATCACCTGACATTCCCAAACCTCATTCGCTACAAGGATGATAAGATTATCGAGCAACTAGAGAGGATCTTTGCAGCAGAAGGATGCCTTGATGAGCAACACGGGCTTCCTGCCGTTGTTGATGACCACATCCTTCGAGCCGCCTTCCACAAAACCGGTCTCGATGTAGAAAATGTCCAAGTTATCTCAGGCCGCAAACCGCCAAAATTGCAATTTCCTGAAGCTACGAAACTGGAATGTTTGCATGGCCAGCACCGAGTGCTTGCTGCTAAGAAATATCTATCTCCTGCAGAGAGATGGTGGACGGTGGACCTCTATACGACAGGTGAGTGCGCGAGAAGCTACACTGCCGGCCTCGAGACTGGCTGGGCTAGATCTCAGCGACGACACTAGACAAAGCTTACGGGAGGGATATGGGTACTCTTCCAATTATAGCGATGGTGAGATCTTTCGCCAGCTGCGTCGCTGTCAAGTCGCTGCCGATAGACTGGGTGAAGGGCGATGGAGGGCAAGGTATAGCCCCACGAAAGACCGAGATTTAAAGCAACTTCTGAATCGACAGATACTTCTCGACGCCTTAGATTCTATTCTTCCAGTGGAGGGGTTATGGAAAGCCTTTTATCTAGGTTCCTTAGATATCTTTCGTACCCTAAGATGCGACGAGGTATGATTATTACTCTACGACCATGAGCGCCTACATTGATTTTAATATATACAGGAGATCGCGCACTACATCAGCCACATCAAAAAGACATCGAGCATGATCTTAGGGGGTGATAGCAACCTCATGGAGCGCACTGATGAAGCCACGTTGGAAGCACTCCAGCTACGGGCCCCAGCAGCTTCGAAGTACGACTTTGAATTTATTCAACAACAGATGATATCCGGGACGATGTTTCCTCAAATTCAGGACGTTTCTACAAGAAGAGATATCACCTCACGTCTGCTGTTTATTGACTATCTCATACCTAGTATACATTCTCTATTCAAGGATCTTCGCTTCTTACATCCAGCCGTAGAAGCTATCAAATGTCTTGTACCAAGACTGGCTAAGAAGACATTACGGAAGACATTACGGAAGATGTTACACTTTCACTTCGAAAAGGTGGGATCTGGTCAATCCACCTTCCCGATCCAGAACGGCGAGCGATCTTATTCCGCCTACACAGGAGACTATTGGAGTCTGTTCAACCTGGCCACTCGCCAACTCTTTCTTTACGCCATCAGACATTTAGCGAAACCGCCTAGACAAAGAGAAAAAGAATACTCGATGTTTGGACTAGCAGAACTTGCTCGGAACTTGGGATTCTCCTCAAAAGAGATCGATTCGTTATTAATGAATCATCCATATCAGAAGATGGTGTTGGACCTGCTCTACCGTACGCTGCCCACCCAAATGCCTGCAGACTGCCATGATAGGGCACAATCTCTGGCTAGAGAGCTTAGAATGCTCATGAATATGGCGAACTCCACCACTGTTGAAGAATCGAAGCCTTGGCTTACGGTGGCCGGCTCTAGAGAGCCCATCTCCCATAGATGTGGCACAGTCGCCTTGGACGCGCTTGCAGCAGCTCTCACGAGATCGAGGATCTGGGCGCACGGCCAAACAAAAACTGAGCTCAAACGCTCAAATCTACAGAATAATAGCAATGATAGATTTAGACAGAATACCGAATTGAGAGCTCTTGTTGATTGGCACAGACAGTTGCTCAACGCCCAGATTGGCACGACGAACACTTCGAGGTAGAGGCAGAACTTTCGTCTAACTCACTCCTCACCCCTGCTTCGTTTCTTTCCACGAAGTTCGTCCGCCCACTCTGTGTCAGACCTAATACCTTCATCCATAATGTTCTTAGATTGTTCTTCCCTAAGTCTTTTCTCAATCCGCAGTGGTTGATTATGATGTTCATAGGCGATTGCGGACTTCTCTAGACTTCTGCACTCTTCTTAAAGATGTTAGTAAGCGGACGACACGACGAAAACGACTAGAACTAACCCTCTAATTTTCGCTTTTGTCTTTTAAGCTAAGTGATCTATCCTTCTTAGGATATTAATGCCGTTCGTAATCTAGCTAGAAGGAGAATGGGACTTTACCTTCCATATCTACGTTTGCTTTCTTAAACATTTGAATCCTATCTAAGCTAAATCTTAGCGAGGTTCTTTAACGTTAGTGAGTTAGGTGCAGTATGCCTACCCTAGAAATATGTATTACCCCTTTCAAGCGTATCTATACATTCTATAGTGCCTATTAGTTGTGGCTAGAACAATATTAAAACCACGTGACTCACCTATTACAACACGTCTCCTAAGTCACGGGACATAAATGGTCACGTGATGAATAGTTAGGATAGTTAGGATAGTTAGGATAGTTAGACTATCTAGACTCTCTAGGACTCTCCTTTAGCACGACGCCTCTATATAAGTAGATAGTATTTCCTTAGATAGGAGCTTTGTGCTCA